>Ga0326727_10000420_pt1 | contig 175773 bp, 158 predicted proteins | sample MB2enrmetagenome_FD_207643 | JGI IMG/M metagenome (GOLD analysis project Ga0326727, IMG submission 207643) | Lab enriched peat soil microbial communities from McLean, Ithaca, NY, United States - MB29MY | ecosystem: Environmental > Terrestrial > Soil > Wetlands > Peat | place: USA: New York... | reverse complement strand
TGGTGGAGCTGGACGGAATCGAACCGACGACCTCTTGAATGCCATTCAAGCGCTCTCCCAACTGAGCTACAGCCCCATCCGGGAAGAAAGCTTTTGCCCGACACCCCCCTTCGAGTCAACCACTTTTTAGCAAACTTTGAAATATTTCCCCGCCCCCTTCCCTGGCGGCCTTTTCCCCTGATACATCCCGGCCGTCCGGAGGACAACCGTGCTCGATCTCACGCAGCGCCTGCTCGTCAAATTCCTATGGCTCGCCGTGGTGTTCCTTGGCATCACCCTGGTGAGCTTCTGGGTCATCCACCTGGCTCCGGGCAAGCCCACCGACCTCCAGACCGACATGAACCCCCTCATCACCCCCGAGGCCATCGCCCGGCTGGAAAAACTCTACGGCCTGGACCAGCCCATCCACGTGCAGTACCTGCGCTGGATCGAACGCCTGGCCACCCTCGACTTCGGCAACGCCCTCACCGGCGACCACCGGCCCGTCTGGGACAAGATCAAGGAGCGCCTGCCTCTCACCTTCGGCATGAACCTGGCCGCCCTGATCCTGACCCTGTCCCTCTCCATCCCCATCGGGGTCACCGCCGCCGCCCGCCGGAACGGACTCTTCGACCGGGCTTCCACCGTCCTCGTTTTTCTGGGCTTCGCCATGCCCGGATTCTGGCTGGCGCTCTTGCTCATGCTCCTCTTCGGCATCGCCTGGCCCGTGCTGCCCATCTCCGGCTTGACCAGCCTGGACTACGCCCTCATGCCCTGGTGGCGCCAAATCCTGGACGTCTGCTCCCATCTGGCCATGCCCATGTTCATCTACGTCTTCGGCGGGCTGGCCGGCATGAGCCGCTACATGCGCTCAGCCATGCTGGAGGTGCTCAGGCAGGACTACATCCTCACCGCCCGGGCCAAGGGCCTGCCGGAGCGGTCCGTGATCTACGGCCACGCCCTGCGCAACGCCCTCCTGCCGGTGATTACCCTGCTCGGGCTGTCCGTGCCGGGGCTCATCGGCGGCTCGGTGATCATCGAGCAGATCTTCTCCCTGCCCGGGCTGGGACAGCTTTTCTACCAGGCGGTCATGTCCAGGGACTATCCGCTGATCATGGCCAACCTGGTGCTTGGAGCCGTGCTCACACTGGCCGGCAACATGCTGGCGGACGTGGGATACTCCCTGGCCGACCCGCGCATCCGCTCCGGAGGCGGCCGTGGCTGAATCCTTCGCCGCACGGGCCGCGCGCCACCCCATGTTCCTCACCGGGCTCGCCCTGGTGGGGACCATCTCCCTGGCCGCTCTCCTGGCCCCCGTGCTCGCCACCCACGACCCCACCGCGCTCGATGTGGACCACCTTCTTCAGGCCCCGAGCGCCGCGCACCTGCTTGGCACGGACGCCCTGGGGCGCGACGTGTTCGCGCGCATCCTCTACGGCGGCCGGGTGTCCTTGTGGGTGGGATTCCTGGCCGTGGGCCTGTCGGTGTCGCTGGGGCTGTTCTTCGGGCTGGTGGCCGGATACTTCGGGGGGCTGGTCGACGAGATCGTCATGCGCGGCGTGGACGTGATGCTCTGTTTCCCGTCGTTCTTCCTGATCCTGGCGGTCATCGCCTTCCTGGAGCCGTCGCTGGCCAACATCATGATCATCATCGGCCTGACATCCTGGATGGGCGTGGCCCGTCTGGTGCGTGCCGAGGCCCTGACCCTCAAGCACCGCGACTTCGTGCTGGCCGCCAGGCTGGCCGGGGCGGGCAGCACCCGCATCCTCACCCGGCACATCCTGCCCAACGCGGCCGCACCGGTACTGGTTTCGGCCACGCTGGGAGTGGCCGGGGCCATCCTGACCGAGTCCTCCCTGTCCTTTCTGGGACTCGGGGTTCAGCCGCCCATGCCCTCCTGGGGCAACATGCTCCTGGAAGGCAAGGAGGTCCTGGAGATCGCTCCCTGGCTGTCCATCTTCCCGGGGCTGGCCATCCTGCTCACGGTCCTGGGCTACAACCTGCTCGGCGAAGCCCTGCGGGACTTGCTTGACCCCCGCCTGAGGCAGTAGGAGTCTTTTCCGTGATAGAACTCCTGCGCATACGCAACCTGGCCCTCATAGCCGACGTGGAGCTGGAATTCGGCCCCGGGCTGAACGTGCTCACCGGCGAGACCGGCGCGGGCAAGACCTTCGTGCTCAAGGCCCTGGAATTCCTGACCGGCGAGCGCCTGAGCCCGGACATGGTCCGCGCGGGCTCGGACAGGGCCCAGGTGGAGGCCCTCTTCGTCCTTGACGGCGAGGAACTCATCCTGCGCCGCGAGCTGTCCGCCCAGTCCGGCCGGGCCAGGCTGTACGTCAACGACCAGCTGGCCACCCAGGAGGCCGTGCGGGAACTCAAGCCCAGGCTGCTGCTGCACGCCAGCCAGAACGGCCAGCAGAAGCTCCTGGCCCCGTCCTTCCAGGCCAGGCTCCTGGATCATTTCCTGCCGGACGGATCCCTGCTGGAGGCCCGCCAGGAACTGGCCCGGGAGTTGGGAGGAGTCGAGCGGCAGGTCCTGGCCCTGCACGAACGGTTGAGCCATCTGGAGGATCGCCGCGAGGTGCTTGAGCTCAAGCGCTCCGAGATCGACAAGGTGGCCCCGCGCGAAGGCGAGGAGGAGGACCTGTTGGCCCGTCAGCAGATCCTGCGCCACGCCCGCAAGGCCCGGGAAGCCGTGGATTCGGCACTCAACATGCTGCACGGCGAGGACGGGCTTCCGGCCGGGCTCGCCCGCCTGGAACGGGAGCTTTCGGCCCTGGGCCAGGTCACGGAGGATTTCGGGGCCGACCTGGGGACCGTGCGCGAGGCCAGGCTGGCCCTGTCCGACCTGGCCGCGCGCCTGCGCGAGGGAGTGCCCGGAGTGCCGGGCGCACCCGGTGCGATGAACGACCCCGAGGCCGTGGAGGCCAGATTGTGGGAGCTGGCCCAGCTCAAGCGCAAGCTGAAGCTGTCCATGCCCGAGGTTTTGGCCCTTGGCCGGGAGATCGAGGAGAACCTGAACTTCCTGGACAACGCGGGGCTCGACTTCAAGCGCCTGGCCAGGCAGCGCTCCGACCTGCGCTCAAAGCTGGCCGAGGTGCTCTCCCGGCTGGACACGGCCCGCCAGGGCGCGGCCGCGTCGCTTGCCGCTCGCATCGAGGAGGAACTCCGGGGGCTGGGGTTCTCCGAGCACGTGCGGGTACTCTACGAATTCACCCCGACCGAGCTGTTCGAAGCGGACGAGGGCTCCCCGGCCCTGACCGAGCTGGCCGCCCGGCTGCTCTTCGCCCCCAACCCGGGCCAGCCGCCCCGCGCGCTCGACCGTATCGCCTCCGGCGGCGAGTTGTCGCGCTTCCTGCTGGCCCTCACCAGCCTGCGCGCCGAGAACGACCAGGCCACCCTCATCTTCGACGAGGTGGACGCCGGGATCGGCGGCCTGACCCTCACCCGGGTGGGCGAGAGGCTGAAGGAACTGGCCCGCGACCGCCAGATGCTGCTCATCACCCACTGGCCGCAATTGGCCGCCCTGGCCGGCCGTCATTTCCTGGTGGCCAAGCACGTCGCCGACGGCCAGACCGAAACCACGGTCACCGGCCTCACGGGCCAGGCCCTCGGCGACGAACTCTCCCGCATGGCCGGCGGCGGCGAGCAGGGCCGCGCCCTGGCCGAGAAGCTTACAGCCGCGGGCCGCTGATCCGGACGCAACGCTTGAGCCGCCTGTCGATAAAACGGACCGCGGCGGCTACAATTCTCCCCCCTTGTGCTTGGCCGCGAACTCCTTGAGGGGTTGCAGGTACAGCCGGAAGGCCTCCACGGCGGCGCGCCCGAGCAGCCCCGTCTCGGAGCGGCCGGTGAAGGGCAGGGCTCCGACGATGATCTCCACCGCGCCCCCCAGGTTGACCGCGTCGTCCGACAGGCGCTTGGCCAAGGCGGCCTCAAGGGCCGGGCACGCCTGGGCCTGGGCCGAACGCATGAGCGAAATGGTGTCCCGGGACTGCTCCACCAGCAACCGGGCGATGACCATGCCGTAGAACACGTGCACGTCGGCCGTGCCGTTGCCCACATCGTTGCCCAAGGTATTGGCCAGGGCCTCAAGCCCGGGCAGCACCCGGGACAGGGCTTGTTCTCCGGGGCGCAGGGCCTTTTCCAGGTCGTCCGCGTCCCGGGCCAGGGCCTGGGCCGGCCCGACGGCCATCACCGCAAGCGCCGCCAGAACCGCAAGCGCCAGGAGCGTCCCCGCGCGCCCAAGTCCGCGCCCAAGGGCCAACTCCCCGCCTTCCCCCGCCGTGCCCGAAAACGGTGTCCTCATTGACTTCCCCCCTCTCTCGCCGTAAGTCCCGTTTTTGTTTCCATCCCCTCTTCCGGAGACCCCATGTCGGACCTCATCGTGGCTCTGGGGATCAGCCTGGCCGGGTTCATCCTGCAGGTCTGGCCCAGGCTGATCAACCGTTATTTCGGCATAGACACCTGGCGCTTCGCACTGCTGGCCCAGTACATCCGCGACAACAAGAAACTCCCCGAGAGCCTGCCCCACAAGTACATCGTTCCGGGCTCGGTGGACAACCCGCCGCTCTTGCCCTGGCTGTGCTCCCTTGTGCCCAAGGACTGGCTGGACCGCAACCAGGGGCTCATCTCCCCGGCCTTCGACGTGCTGGGCAGCCTGACGGTCTATTTCATGGGCCTCGCGGCCTCGGGTCAGGGCGCCGGCGGCCACTACGCCCAAATGGCCTACCTGCTCACCCCGGTGGTGCCCTTGGAGGCCTCCAACCTGTCGCTTCGCACCCTGGGGAGCCTGATCTTCACCTGGGCCATGCTCATGGTGCAGGCCTACGTCATCCACCCCTCCTGGTGGACCTTCCTCGTGGGCATGGCCGGCGTGGTTCTCCTGTCCATGACCCACCGCATGGCCATGCAGGTGTTCTTCTTCACCCTGTTCTGGATGGCCATGGTCACCCGCGACGTGAACCACCTGCTGGTGTTCGCCGCGGGCGTCCTGGCCGCGACCTTCGCCACCAAGGGGCTGTACCTGCGCTACCTGCGCGGCCACATGCTCATGATCAGCTTCTGGATGTACAACATCAAGAACCGCCTGGCCCATCAGGTACGCGGCAACCCCACCGCCACCCGCAAGCACACCGACTTCGTCAGGCGCATCGAGCAGCTCATCTGGAAGGTTCCGGTGGCCCCGTTCCTGGCCGTGAACCCCTGGATACTCTACTCCTTCTGCGCCGTGTTCAGCGTGCTGCCCCAGGCCACCGACCCGTGGATGCGCACCTACGTGCTCTGGAGCGTGACCCTCTTCTTCCTGGGCATCCTGTTCAACGTGCCGCTTCTGCGCTTCCTGGGCGAGGGCCAGCGCTACCTGGAGTTCGGCACCTCGGCGGCGGCAGCCGTGGCCGGCACCATGATCCTGCGCTTCCAGTCCGAGCCGGGGGTCGGGACGGTGGCGCGCCACCTGCCCTGCGCCATAGGCCTGGGCTGCCTTGGGCTGATACTGTTCTTCCAGATCAAACTTGTGGTGAAGAACCCTGACAAGTCCATCACCCCGGCCCTGCGCGAGCTGATCGCCTACCTGAACGCCCGGCCCAGGCCGGTGCGCCTGGCCTGCCTGCCCCACGGCCTGGCCGACGCAGTGACCTACTTCCTGGACAACGGCCAGGTGCTGCTGTCGGACAACTCCGTGGGCGTGTGGGAGCTTGGCGACTGGTTCCCGCTCATCACCAAGCCCCTGACCGGGATCGCCGAAAAATACGGGCTCAACGCCTTCCTGGTGAGCACCAACTTCGTGAAGCCGGAAGAGCTGGACCTGCCCGGCTACGTGGTCACCTTCCGCAGGGACAACCTGATCCTCTTCGAACGCGCGGAATCCTGATGAGCCTTGACGGTCTGTACCGGCACGGCTGGGGGGCCTGACCGTGGCTCGAAAGCTCGAATCGGCCTTCATAGCCACCTGCTCGGACATCCTGGACGAGTCCGGCGAGCGCATCCGGCACAACAGCCCGGCCTGGCCCCTGCTGGACTATTTCTCCAGGCGCTGCCGGCGGCTCACGGTGCTGGAGCTCTCCGTGCCCCGCCCGGGCATGGTCAGCCGGCCCCAGGCCAGCATCTTCGTGGACGGCAGACTCAAGTCCTTCAAGACCTGGAGACCGCTGGCCACCCGGCTGTTCGCCGTGGCCTCGGACCAGGCCGGGCCGCGCACCTACCTGCGCCTGAAGGCCCGCGACCTCCTGGCCTGCGCCTGGGCGGCCGTGCTCGACCCCAGGCCCCACGACCTGTTCGTCGGCGTGGAGTCGCTTCTGGCCCTGTGCGGCGGAATGCTCAAGAAGCTGGGCAAGGTGCGCGAGTGCGTCTACTACATCTCCGACTGGTCGCCCTGGAAGTTCCGGAACAAGGTCCTCAACAATATCTATCTGGAGATGGACCGCGCGGCCTGCCTGACCTGCGACCACATCTGGAACTACACGTACGCCATCGCCGACGCCCGCCGGGACATTCTGAAGTTCGACGACACCCACTTCGGCCGCCAGCACTTCGTGCCCTTCGGGTTCATCCCGGACGGGGTGGTGATCCCCCCGGACGACGCGGTGGACCTGAACCGGCTGGTGTTCTGCGGCGGGATCGGCCCGGAGAACGGGCTGGACCTGGTGGTCGAGGCCCTGCCCCGCATCCGTGAGGCCCTGCCGGACATCCGCCTGGACGTTCTGGGCGACGGCCCGGACCTGCCGGCCCTCAAGGCCCGGGCCGGGGAACTGGGCCTTGGCGAGGTGATCACCTGGCACGGTTTCGTCTCCGACCGCCGCCTGATTCTCGACGCCCAGCTGGGGGCGGCCCTGGCCCTGGCCCCGTACGCGCCGCTCAAGACCAGCGTGAAACGCTTCGGGGACGTCATCAAGATCCGCGAGGCCATCGGCTGCGGCCTGCCCGTGATCACCACGGAGGTGCCCCCCTCGCACGTGGAGGTCCGGGACAGGAACCTGGGCCGGGTGATCGATTTCACTCCCCAGGCACTGGCGGAAGCGGTGACCGGGCTCCTTTCGGACCCGCAGGCCTATTTCCAGGTGCGAGCCAACGTGGTGGCCGCCTCCGGGGAGAACCTCTGGGAAAACATCTACGGCCGCACCCTGGCGGCCATGGGGTACCGGCCCGCCGAGCTTGACCACGGCCCCGGCGCGGTCTAATCCCTCTTCAAGCCCATGCCAGACATCCTGCTCATCAATTCCACCATCAAGCTGGGGCACATCGCCCGGGGCATCCAGTTCTACCCCCCCGTGGGCCTCGCCTACGTGGCCGCCGCCCTGGAAGCGCGGGGCATGTCGGTGGCCATCTGCGACCTGTCTACCGAACCGCTCGGTGTGGACGACGTGGTGGACCTGGTGGCCAGGCTCAACCCCAAACTGGTGGGCTTTTCCTCGGTGTCGCCCCAGATTCACAACACCATGCGGGTGGTGCGCGGTCTGCGCGCCCGTTTCGGCGACGCCATCGTCATCGCCCTGGGCGGCTACCACGTCTCCAACGACCCCACCTTCCTGGACCGCTATCCCGAGGTGGACTTCGGGGTTTCCGGCGACGCAGAGATCACCTTTCCGGACCTGGCCGAAAAGGTCCTGGGCGGCGAGCGGGTCACGGGCCTGCACGAGGGCAAGTCCGTCAAATTGTTCGACGACGTGCCCTACCCGGCCTACCACCTGGTGGACATGAACCGTTACAAGGACATGGGGCTGACCCGCTATCCCACCCTGGCCACCCGGGGCTGTCCCTTCAGCTGCATCTTCTGCTCCCGGTCGCCCGCGTCGCGCCGGGTCCGCTTCCGCTCTCCCGAGAATCTCATCGGGGAACTTGAGATGTACTACGACATGTTCGGCGGCTGGTACGAATTCATGGACGAGAGTTTCACCCTGCGCAAGGACAACGTAGTGGCCATGTGCGAGGCCATCCTGCGTTGGGGCAAGCCCATCCTCTGGTCGGCGGGCAGCCTGCGTCTGGACCAGGTGGATCACGAAACCATGGACCTCATGTGGCGCGCGGGCTGCCGCACCTTCTTCGTGGGCATCGAATCGGGCAACGAAAGGGTGCGAAACGACATCATCGGCAAGAAGCTGCGCGACGACGATCTCATCAAGGCCTTCCGGGTGCTGGACAAGTTCGGCTTCGAGGTGGAGGGCTCCCTGGTCATCGGACACCCCGGCGAGACCGAAGCGGAGCTGGCCCAGACCTGTTTCTTCCCGGCCAAGCTCAAGGATATGGGCATCAAGTGCCTGACCCAGGTGGGCATCAAGCCCGCCGTGCCCATGCCCGGATCGCGCCTGTGGAAGATCGCCCTCGAGGAGGGCAAGATCCCTGCGGACTTCTTGGATCGCTACATCAATTTCGAGTACGGGGAGGACTTCTGGAAGGTGTGGCCCACCTACGTCCCCGACGGGCTGACCGAGGAGCGGATCAGCCAGCTGCGCAAGCAGGGCTACAAGGCCTATTATTTGCGGCTTTCCTACATCTGGTGGCGGCTTAAACGAAACATCAGGTCCCCCCGCCTGCTCCTGGGCGATATCAAGGACTGCTGGAGCATGCTGCGCAGGGGCCATTCCACGGTCAGCCTGAGTGATTGAGCCATGACCTCCTTCCGCAAAACCGCCGCCAAGAACGTCCCCGAGGGGTTCGACCTGGACAGCCACCCCAAGGTGGCCATCATCGTGGAGACCACCATCCCGCCTGTGTCCAGGGCCAACCTGCGCATGTACTGGCTGGCCCGGGGGATCATCGCCCGCAAGCTGGCCCTGGTGAACATGATCGCCCCCAGCCGGGACCTGGCCTCGCGCCGCTCCTACTTCACCGAGTGGATCTGGATGAACCAGTTCCCGGGGTTCGGCAAGGCCCTCTACGGCGCCTTCCGGTTGCCGGTGCGCCTGTGGCACTTCGCGGCCTCCATCGTGTCCATCGTGCTCCTGGAAGCTTGGTACCGCCGCTCCGGAGCTCGGGGCTTCTGCGCCGTGCACGCCTGGAACCCCCTGGCCGGCATGGCCGCCGTGGTGGCCGGGGCCCTCATCCGCCGGCCGGTCTTCCTGGACTTCACCGACTTCTACTCCGACATCGCCCGCACGGACATGCCGTTTCTCACCAAGCCGCTGGTATGGCTCGAGAACCTGGTGCTCAAGCGGGCGCGCAACGTCTTCGTGGTCTCCGAATCCATGCGCGAGCACCTGATCGCCCACAAAGGCCTGCCCCCGGAGAAGGTGGTGGTGGTGCCCGACGGCACCGACGCCGAGACCTTCCGGCCGGGACTGGACGGCTCGGCCGTGCGCCGCAAGCTCGGACTTTCGGACGACACCCCGTTGATCATCTTCCACGGGGACATCAAGCACGACGACGGCGTGGACGTGCTCCTGCGCGTCCTGGCCGAAGTGGTCAAGGTCCGCCCGGACGCGCGCCTCTTGATCCTGGGCGGCGGCGGACCCTACTTCGACCAGGTGGTCCGGCCCCTCATGGCGGACCTGAACCTCGGGCGACACGTCATTACCCCCGGCTGGATTCCCCACCAGGAGGTTCCGGCCTACCTGAACGCCTGCGACATCGGGGCCATGACCATGCGGGCCACCCTGAACCACGACAACTACCTGTCCTTCAAGCTTTTCGAATACTGGGGCTGCGGGTTGCCGGTGGTGGTCACCCGGCTCAAGGCCATCGGGCGCATCGTGAAGGACGGCGAAAACGGCCTGGTGTGCACCTCCGAGGACGTCCGAGCCTTTGCCGACGCCTTCCTTCGCCTTATGGCCGACCGCGACCTGGCCAGGCGCATGGGCGCGGCCGGGCGCCAATTGGTGGAGAGCGAATTCGACTGGCGCAAAATCATGGAGAAGGAAGTGGCCCTGTACACGCCGGAAGTCCTGGCTCTTTCCAGGCGCTAGCCCCGTCTTTTTCCTTAAGCCCCGGCCGGGGCCGCCGCGCAGCAACCACCGGACCGGATCGAGCCCAGCGCGGGCTTGTCACCCCCCAAAAGCACCTAAACGCTGGTCATATCTCCCGGAATGCTGTATGGTCGGAGCACTCTGCCCAGACCGAACCTCATTTCACAAAGGAGACAGCAATGCGCCACCCGGTTTCCACCATCTTGGCTCTGTTGGCCCTTACAGCGACCCTCTCCCTCGCAGCCTGCAATACCTTTGAAGGGATATCCTCCGAGGACGTGGCCGGGACCCCCACCGTCTACGCCAAGGTCATCCACGAGCCCAACCCGCTGCTGCTGGGCCACTGGCGGCGCAGCGCCCCGGCCCAGTTCAGCAAGCCTTGGGCCTTCGACTACTGCCTGGTGAAGAAGGGCGACCGCTATGCGGTCTTCTACTTCTACGACTCCCATATGAAGAACGCCTTCAAGGGCTGGGCGGATTTCACCATCGACGGCGACAGCATGACCTCGGGCGTGGACGGCACGACCTTCGCCGTGGAGGACGGGAAGGTGATCATGCAGTACCCCGGCCGCACCGACAAGTACCACATGGTACAGGGCGAATAGCCTTTCCGGCCCCAGGGCCAAACCGAGGCAGCCGCCGCAGGCCGGTCCAAACGGCCATGGCCAAGAGGCGGCTTGCGGTGCATGGGCGCTCCGACTATGTCTGTTGGTAAAGTGATCGGACTGGAGGTTCTCATGCCCGTCGTGCGAGCAGTGTGTGTCAGTGAGAGGACCGGGGAGAAGAAAGCCCCGGTCGAGTCCATCGCTCTGGTGGCGGACAGCGGAGTGGCCGGTGACGCCCACGCGGGCACCGGGCGACAGGTGAGCCTGCTGGACTTCGGCAGCATGGAGCGCATGCGCACAAAGCTGCCTACCATCGGCCCGGGCGCTTTCGCGGAGAACATCGCCGTGGAGGGCCTGAACGACCTCGCGCTGGCCGTAGGCCAGAAGATCCGCATCGGCGACCAGGCCCTGCTGGAGATCACCCAGATCGGCAAGACCTGCCATCACGGCTGCGAAATCCGGCGAATCGTGGGCGACTGCATCATGCCCAAGGAAGGCCTCTTCGCAAAGGTGCTGGTCGGGGGGGAAATCCGCCCCGGCGACGTCCTGGACCGCGTCCGGGACTGACTCCGAGGAAGGGTCGCAGACGTGCCTTCCCGAGCAAACCCTCTTCGGCGCGGCTTGGCCTGGCGGCTTGCGTTCTGGGTGCTCCTCTTTTCCCTGGCGGTCACCGCCGCCGAATCGGCCGTGCAGCTGCGAGCGGAATACCGTGATTTCCTCGCGGACAAGAAACGCGAATTCCAGGAGATCGGCGAGGTCAACCTGAAGACCCTGACCAACTCCGCCTGGGACATGAACGCCCGATCCCTGGAACTGCAGCTCGACGGCCTGCGCCAGCTTCCGGACGTGGAACTGGCCGAGGTTACGGGCGAGGGCAAGCCCCTGGCCACCTCCGGCCAAGTCGCAAGTTCGCGGCGGCTCACCCACGTCTACCCGCTGGTCCACGATTTCAGAGGCCAGCCCCGGGTGCTCGGCGAATTGCGGGTGGTGCTGGGGCTGGACGCGGGCTGGGACAGGCTCTGGCACCAGGCCCGGGACACCGTTGTCCTGGAGACGGCCAGGACCATGGTCCTGGCCGCCGCCCTGCTCCTCATCTTCTATTCCATGGTGGCCAGACATCTGCGGCGCATGGCCGAACATGCCGGAAGCCTCACGGTGCGCGCCCTGGAGCGCCCTCTGGTTCTGGACCGCGCTCCGCCTGGACACCGGGGGTTGGATGAGCTGGACCAACTCTGCGACGCCCTGGAGGCCATGCGGGTAAATCTGGCCGGGTCCGTGGCCGAGTTGTGTTACACCAACGAGAACCTGCGCGCCGAGGTTTCCCGCCGCGTGGTCGCGGAGACACAACTAACGGCCACGCAGTCCTACCTGCAAAACATCGTCGACTCCATGCCTTCAGCGGTCATCGGACTCTCCTCCGAGTTGACCGTCACCCACATCAACGCCATGGCCCAGGCTCTCGGAGGACCCGCCCCGGGCAGGGTCCTGGGCCTCCCCCTGGCTGAGGCCTTCCCCTCCCTGGCCCCCTTCCAGCACCTCATGCACCAGGCCATGCGGGAGCAGGCTCCAGTCATGTGCCAGCGCCTGCGCCTGCGCCTGGCTCCTGACGGGGGGGACATGATCGCCGACCTGGTCATTTATCCACTGCTTGGACCATTGCCCGGAGCCATGACCGGACGGGAGTCCGACGATTTGGCCGGAGAATTGGCCGGGGGGGTGGTGGTCAGGCTCGACGACGAGACGCATCGCGTCAGGATGGAGGAGGCCATGATCCAGTCCGAGAAAATGGCCTCCCTGGGAAGCCTGGCCGCCGGCATGGCCCACGAGATCAACAACCCCCTGGCGGGGGTGCTGCACACCGCCCAGAGCCTGAATCGCCGCCTCACCCGGGGACTGCCCGCCAACGACCGGGCGGCCCGGGAAGCCGGACTGGACATGGACGTCCTTGAATCCTACCTCAAGTTGCGCGCTATCCCGGAGCTCCTGGCAGGGGTGCGAAGTTCCGGGGAACGCGCGGCGCGCATCGTGGGAAACATGCTCAAGTTCGCCCGGCAGAGCCAGCACCGCCATGACCCCGAGGATCTGGCCGAAATCGTGGACGCGGCCGTGGAGCTGGCCCAAAGCGACTATGACCTGAAAAAGAAATACGACTTCAAACGCGTGCACATCGAACGCTCCTACGCCCCGGACCTGCCCAAGATACCCTGCTCGGCCCAGGAGGTGGAGCAGGTGGTGCTGAACGTCCTCAAGAACGCCGCCCAGGCCTTGTCCATCCCCCGCCCGGAGGCCGCCCCGCCCGCCCTGACCCTGGCAGTGCGCGCGGAAGACGGGCACGGCGTCATCGAGATCGGCGACAACGGTCCCGGCATGGAGGAAGCCATCAGGCGCCGGGTGTTCGAACCCTTCTTCACCACCAAGGAACAGGGCGAGGGGACCGGCCTTGGGCTTTCCGTGAGCTACTTCATCATCGCCCAGAACCACGGTGGGACCATCGACGTCGTTTCCGCTCCGGGCCGGGGGACGACCTTCACCATCCGCCTGCCGTTCCAAAAAGTTACACTTGAGGAGAACTGAGTCTGCAAACTATTGTTGTTTAATTTCAATATTTTATATGATTTACCCCACCCATCTCCATCATTTTCAGGACCTGCCTCGCTAAAGCCGCGGCCCCGCCTGCCGATAATCAGTGTGACCCTAAACACTGGTGACCCAATGGACCATAAGACCAAACACCCCGCCGGCACCGGCCCCGACACTCCCGCGGAGACCCCCGAGGAGAGGGCTGGACGAGTGGCCGAGATCAAGCGCCGGGTGGCGCTGGGGAGCTACCGCGTGGACTGCCGGGAGATCCTGTACAACATGCTCAAGACCGCGCCCTGACCATCCGTCCGACTTGACTTTTCCTCTTCGTTCCGCTCTAGACAGGGAAAGGTGGTCCCGCGCCACCCACACCCAATCCCATCCAGGGAGATCCATAATGAATACCGCTCAAGTGGACCAGGACGAGTGCATCGCTTGTGAATCCTGCGTGCAGATTTGCCCCGAGGCCTTCCATATGAACGACGATGGCAAAGCGGAGTTCACCCCGGCCGGCACGGGCGCGGAGTGCATCCAGGAAGCCATCGACACCTGCCCCGTCGAATGCATCCACTGGATTGACTGACCGGGCCTGGAGGTCGTGTGCAGTCCCCCCTGGAAAAACACCTGCTGGTGACCATCTCCGAGGACATCAACGCCCTCTTCGGACTCCGCTACGTTTTCGGCTTCTTCACCAGGCGCGACCTGGTGCGCTTGACGCTGTTCTACGTCACCCCGCGCCCGGCAGCAGGCAGCTTCAAATCCTCCCTCCCGCTCTGCCGGTCACCGCAGGACGAGGACGAGGCTTTAGGGAAATCCTGCCGCCGGCCGCCCCACGCCCTGGCCACGGCTCGGGACTGGCTCAAGGACATGGGGTTCCCCCCTGACCGGGTGGAACTCAAGGCCTCCCCGGCAAAGCTGGGCACGGTCAAGGACATCGCCGCAGAGGCCGAGCGCGGCCTCTACGACGCCGTGGTCCTCGGCCGCCGGGGCCTCTCCTGGTTCGATGAGATCTTCGACGACTCCGTCACCCACCGCCTGCTCTGGGAGTCCCTCAGCTTTCCCCTGTGGGTGTGCCGCAACCCCATGCGCCACCGCAGGAACGTTCTGCTGTGCATGGACGACTCCGAAGAGGCCCTGCGCGTGGCCGACCATGTAGGCTTCATCCTGCGCGACGAACCCGAACACCGGGTGACCGTGTTCCACAACCGGGCCCAGGGCCTGCCCGAAGGCGAACGCATCGAGGACGGCATGGCCAAGGCCGGGGAGATTCTGCAGCAAAACGGCATCGAGGAGGAACGCATCGACTTCCTGGTGAAGTCCTCCAAAGACCAGGCCGGACTCATCCTGCAAGAGGCCCGGCAGGGCGAGTACGCGGCCGTGGCCATAGGGCGCACCGGCGGCAAACCCAGTACCATGGCCAACATCTTCGGCTCCACCAGCCTGACGCTGCTGCGCAGGTTGGAAGGGGCCGCCCTGTGGATTTCCAAATAGCTCGTGAGCGGGCGCCTTCGCTCCCGGCCGGGCCAGTCTTTGACTTTTGCCCCGAAAACCGCCAATTCCCCTGCCTGGGGTGAACCGCATGCGACGTAAATTTCTCTTCCTGGTGGCCGACGGCATGGGCGGTTGGCCCGGCGAGATCGGCCAGGCCACGGCCATGGAGGCCGCCGCCACTCCCGAGATGGACGCCATGGCCCGGGAAGGGCTCGTGGGCCTGGCCAGGACCATCCCCGCAGGCATGCCTCCAGGCTCGGACGTGGCCAACATGGCCCTGCTCGGATTCGATCCGAGTGAGCACCACACCGGGCGCGGTCCCATCGAGGCCGCGGCCCAAGGGCTGCAGCTGGCCGACAACGACTTGGTCTGGCGCTGCAACCTGGTCACTGTCACCAGGTATTCGTCCGATGGGGTCATGCTGGACTACTCCTCAGGTCACATCACCACCGAGGAGTCCCGGCCGCTCATCAAAGCCCTGGACGGCTACTGCGCCAGCTGCTCCGACGATTTCGCCCCCTTCGGATTTTACCCGGGCGTGCAATACCGGCATCTCCTGGTGCAGCGCGGCGCAGCCGACCTGCCCGAAGCCCATTTGGCCATCCGCCCCCCTCACGACATCACCGGCCAGCCCATCGCCCTGGACGTCGAGGCCTATCGCTCCTCGCCCCTGCTCTGGACCCTGACGCGCTGCGCCGCCCGCTTTCTGGAGCGCGAGGCCAACACCACCAGGGCCAACGCCATATGGCTCTGGGGCCAGGGCCGAGCCCTCAAGCTGCCGGGTTTCGAACCGGCTTTCGGCCTGAAGGGAGCGGTGATCTCCGCCGTGGACCTCATCAAGGGCCTGGGCCGGGCGGCGGGCATGGCGGTCCTCGATGTGCCCGGGGCCACGGGCCTCCTGGACACCGACTACGAGGGCAAGGTCCAGGCGACGGTGAACTTCCTGCGGGAGGGAGATTTCGCCTTCGTACACCTGGAGGGCCCCGACGAGTGCGGCCACGGCGGCGACGCCCCGGGCAAGGCCGAGGCCGTAGCCCGCTTCGACGCCCGTGTGGTCAAACCCCTGCGGGAGGCCTTCCCGGACGCGGTTTTCCTGGTCACCTGCGACCACCTCACCCCCATCGCCAAACGCACCCACGTGAACGACCCGGTGCCCTTCCTCCTTTACGGTCCCGGAGTCGGCGCCAACGGGGCTTTGAGCTTCAGCGAGGCCCAGGCCCGGGCCACCGGGCTCTCCGTGGACCCCGGCCATACCCTGCTTACTTGGGCCCTGGCCCAGGCGGCAAGAGCATGATCCGCCCCGGTGAGCCGTTCCCGATGCCCGACACCTGGTTCGAGCTGCACGTGTCCTACGGCGAGACCGACGCCATGGGCGTGGTGTACTACGGCAACTACCCTCACTGGTTTGAACGCGCCCGAGGCCAGTTCATGCGAGAAAGGGGCCTGTCCTACGCCGAGGTGGAGAACCGGGGGCTCAGGCTGCCAGTTCGAGAGATGACCGTGCGCTATCTCGCCCCGGCCCGCTACGACGAACCAGTGCGGGTGCGCGCCGGGATCAGCCAATGGAGCCGGGCCTCGGTGACATTCGTCTACCAGGTGTTCGGCCCGCCCGAGGGCGGAAAGCTCCTCTGCCTGGGCGCCACCCAGCACGCCTGCGTGGATGGGCGCGGCAAGCCCATGGCCGTGCCGGAGTGGCTCAAGGAAATCTGCCTGCGGCCGGTCGCCGACACACCCCTACGATAAATATTCCTGAAACTTCCCTAGCGATTGATCAGTGCATCCATGACGGTCATGGCATGATCAATCTCAAAAGGTTTGTGCAGATAGGCGTCGAAGCCGGCTTTGAGCAGGCTGACCTGCCGAGGGAGGAACATCGCACCGTGACCCTGGACATCCACGCCCACGCCTTCCACCCCAAAATCGTCGAAAAGGTCCTCAAGCAGCTCGAAGCCCACTACGGCATCGCGCCCGTGGGTACCGGCCTGGTGGCCGACTTGCTGGACCGGCTGAACGCGGCCGGGATCGGGCGGGCCGCAGTGCACGCGGCGGCCACGGCCCCGGCCCAAGTGGTTCCGGCCAACAACTGGTCCATCGGGTTGGCCAGGACTCAGCCCAGGCTCATCCCCTTCGGAACCATTCATCCAGGATTTGCCGATTTCGAGGCCGAGCTGTCCCGCCTCGAACGCGCAGGCGTCCAAGGGATCAAGATCCACGCCGACTTCCAGGGTTTCCGTCTGGACGACCCGGCCCTTTGGCCCATCCTGGAGGCCATGCAGGGCCGCTTTGTGGCCCTGTTCCACGTTGGCGACCGCCTGCCCCCGGCCCTCAACCCCTCCTGCCCCGCCAAGCTGGCCGCCATCCACCGGGAGTTCCCCGGCCTCACCGTGGTGGCCGCCCACCTGGGTGGCTACCTGCACTGGGCAGAAGCCCTCGAACATCTGGCCGGGACGGACGTCTTCCTGGACACCTCCTCCAGCCTGCCCTTCATCAAGGACGGCCTGCTCCGGGCCATCCTCGACCGCCACCCACCGGAGCGGGTGTTCTTCGGCAGCGACTACCCCCTTTTCGACCCGGGCCGGGAACTCGAACGCCTGCGCTCCCGCCTGCGCCTGACGGACGCTCGCCTGGAGCTTCTGCTCACCGCCGGCGAGGACCTTTTCGGCACGGGTGGAGAAGGCGCCGGTGATGCCGGGACCCGAGGGCCGAGCCCTGAACCCGCTCCCGCAGAGGTATAAACGGTCTTTTAGGAGTGAATTGACAATACAAGCATGATTTGTAGATATGCCGGTATTGCTCCCAGACTTTCCCCAAGGGTGGAACCCATGCGCGTGTTGATCGCCGAGGATGAGCTCGGTTGCCGGTTGGTGCTCCAGCGTTACCTTCACGACGTCGGCCACACGGACGTGGCGGTGAACGGCCTGGAGGCCGTGGAGTCCTTCCGCCTGGCCCTGGCGACGGGCGAACCTTACGACCTGGTCCTGCTGGACATCGAGATGCCCGAGATGGACGGGCAGGAGGCCCTCAAGGCGATGCGGCAGGTGGAGAACGACTTTGCGGTGGGCAAGGAGGGCGAGGCCCGAATCTTCATCATCACCGCCCACGCGGACCAGCGCAACGTCTGCGACGCCTTCTTCAAGGGCGGGGCCACCGGCTATCTGGTCAAGCCCGTGGAGCGCCGCGTGCTCCTGAGCACTCTCGGCATGGAGGGCGCGGACCGCCAGACGCCCTGAGAAGGAATTTCGTCGTTTACGCTGCAAGGACCGCCCTTATTGCCTCCAGCACCACGGCGCCCCGAAAGGGCTTGGTGAGGTAATGCCTGGCCCCGCTCTCCATGGCCTCCAGCACCTTGGTGCCCTGGCCGAGGGCCGAGACCATCACCACTTTGGCCGTGGCGTCGGCGGCCATGATCCGCCGCAGGCACTCCAGGCCATTGACCCTGGGCATGGTGATGTCCAGGGTGACGATGTCGGGTCTGAGTTCCTGGTACAGGGTCACGGCGTCCTCGCCGTTGCCTGCCTCCCCGGCCACTTCGTGCCCGCCCTGGGCCAGGATGGCCTTAAGGGAATTGCGGGATATGATGGAATCGTCGACTACGAGTACTCTGGCCATGTGCTTCACTCCTTGCATAGCCGGGCAGCCGGGGCTCAAAAGACGGCGGGTTCGTCTGTCGCCACAATCAGTTCGACGTATCCGAAAGGCAGCACCACGGGCACGGCGTACATCACCCCCGCCGTCCGCAGCCTCCCGCCGCAATGATGGCCGGGGACTCCCAGGTCCATTTCCAGGTACCTGTTGGAGAGGCGCGTGACGAACAGTCCGTTTTGCACGTTCAGGAACTCGCCCAGGGCGTCGACGGTCAGCTCCCGGTTCACGGACTCGAGCTTGCCGTAGCAGATCGCAAATTTCCCCGTGGCTCCCTCCGGCCCAGCCAGGCCTGTGAACAGATTCTGCCTGCCCAGCAGTGCCTGGTAGACGAGCAGATCGTAGGGCGCCTCCTCCACGAGGCGGGCGCGCTCCAGCTTGATGTTGTCATCTACGAAACGGACCAGGTTGCGGGCGAACAGGGCCAGATACCCGCCATAGACATTGTCCGGCCCCAGCCCCGGCATCTTGCCCAGGGACTCGGCCAGGACGTCGGTCTCGCCGGACTTCAGGGCCGCGAACTCCGATTCGGACAGTCCGCAGTCGCGCTTGTACTCGGCCAGAATCCGCTCCAGGTCGGCAAGCTCCATCATGCCTTCGTCCACCAGGGTCTGGCCCAGGGAGACGTGCATGGCCGCCTGCTGGGTCAGAAGCGTCTCCAGCTGATTTTGATCCAGGGCCCCCTCCTCCAGGGCGATCTCGCCGAAGCGCTTGTCCGCGACGGTCTGGCTGGCGTGGATATCGTCCACCTGCGCGGCGGTCATGTACCCCGCGTTGATGGCCAGAAAGCCGAGCTTGGCCTTGGAGAAGTCCCTCAAGGCCATGACCAGGCGGAACTGATCGGGGGAGATGTGCTGGCGCTCCAGCAGGTACTGGCCGAAAAACTGGCTGAACATCGGGGAATCCTTCTCGGGTATGTCTGACCGGACTTGCCCACGCCAGATAAACTTCATTCGGGACGAGATGTTTCCGGATGTTTGCCGTTTTCATGTCGATGACCGTCATAATCATTTCACCTGACCGCATTGACATTGATTCTCAATTGCACTATCAATAAAGCACACACGGAAACCAAGGAGTCGCCATGCTTCCCTTGAGCGAATGCCCGCGCGGCAGCAAGGTGCGCATCGCGCGTTTGTGCGAGGATCACAGGTGCCGCTGCCGTCTGTGCGCCCTGGGCCTTACGCCCGGCGTGGAGGCCGTGGTGCGCGAGGGCGGCGAGAGCTGCCGCCTCTCCGTGCGCGGCGGCGAGGTCTGCCTGGGGACCGGGCTGGCCGGCCGGGTCATGGTGATCCCGGTCTGAGAAAACTTTCCGGGAAGTTTTTCCTATGCGGCTGAACGTCGTAGTCATCTCCTGAAAACCTGGGATGTCCTCCCTCCCCCATTCGAAACGCCCGCCTGTTGAAAACCGAGTGGTTTGCGCTTCAGACGGCCCGGTCGGAAGGGCCGGTAAGGGCGCGCCACCGGCACGCGACCGGACAGGAACAGACCTGGGCCACACTCTTCGCCGGCTCCGGTCGAAGTCGCCGCACCGTCATTGTGGCCGGTTGACGTAACTTTCATGCCCCGCCGACGCCTCTAGTAGGCAGGAAGGCGCGAACAGGCCTGGGATTCCGGGAGAATCCCGAGAGGTCCGTTCCGCCGGAACCGACGGAATCGGCAGGGGCCATAAGGCCCGAGGCAGACTGTTGCGAGGGAGGGGAGTCCCCCTCAACGGTCAGGAACCGAATGAATCCAGGCAGACAGGAAGAAGGATTCGACGGGGCGACGGACGCCCAGGCCGTCGGCATGGTGCTGGCTGGCCAGCAGGATGCGTTCGCCGTGCTGGTGAGGCGTCACCAGGACTATCTGTTCAGCCTCCTCAAGCGCCATCTCCCCATTTCGGAGGTGGCCGAGGCTGCGCAGGACTCCTTCGTTAAAGCCTTCGAAAAGCTTCACCAGCTGCGCGAGCCCGGGTCGTTTCGGGCTTGGCTGTCCTCATTGGCCATGCGAAGGGCCATCCGCTACTGGAGGGACGTGTCCACCAGGCGGGAGGTCTCCCTGGACTTGGTCGAGGACGGCAGCCGGGACTGGCTGGAGAGCTTCCTGGCCGAGGATTCCATGCAGCGCCACGAGGACCTTCTGCGCAGGCGGGAAGCCAGTTCCGTGGTTTCCTGGCTGCTCGGCCACCTGAAGCCTCAGGACAGGGTGGCCCTGGGCCTCTTCTACGCAGGCGAGCACGAGCTGACCGAGATCGCGGCCATGCTCGGCTGGAGCCTGGAGAAGGTGAAGGTTCGGCTGCACCGGGCTCGCAAGGCCATGGCCAAGATCATGCGCGACGAGAATCGCCAAGGGGGAGAGAAATGAGCGAGGAAAAGGATTTCCAGCGCTTGGATAGTCTTCTGGCGGACGTGTTCCACCAAGGCACCACCGAGGCCCCGCCTGGGTTCCAGGCTCGAGTCATGGCCCGGATCGGTGAAGTGGCGCAACGCGACTTCGTCTGGGATATGCTGCGGGTAGCGGCCAAACCGCTGCTGGTATCCGGATGGGCGGCCGCGGCGATCCTGGCCGTTGTAGCCCTCAAGGGCCTGGGCCAAGGGCAGGACATCGCCCTGGCCGCACTCATGAACGGCGACACCCTGTCGCGCTGGATCGTCTTGTGATGAGCCATGCGGGTAGGACGAAAGGCATTTTCCTGGCGGCGGCACTGTTCCTGACCGGAGCGGCCGTAGGGGCGCTCGGCCTGGAGGCTTGGCACATGATGCACGGCGGCCCCTTCGGAAGGATGGCCCGCCTGGGGCCTGCGGCCTTCATTACCGAACGCATGAGCCATGATCTCAACCTCACCCCGGATCAGCTGGCCCGGATACGCCCGATCATCAAGGAGATGGTCGCCAAACAGGAACAGAGCCGCGAGCCCTGCGCCGCCGAGGGCGAAGCCATTGCCGAGAAATACCTGGCCCAGGTCCGAAGCCTGCTGACGCCCGAGCAAGTTGTCCGGCACGACGCCATTATGAAGCGAGTGCGCGAGCACGGCATGCTCATGCCGCCACCCCCGCCCGGACCGTTCCCCCCAGGGGAGCCGCCGGGGCCGCCCCCACCTGGACAATCTTTTGGCCCGCCGCCCGGGGAGTCGCCCGACCACCACCCTGGACAGCCGCCCGAGTAGGATTCTCCCCCCATGAAGGCTCCATCCCCAGGAGCCACCTTCCGAAGGCCCCGCGTCCCTACGCGGGGCCTTCTCTTTTTTGCGCCTCCCGGGACTGCGCGATACTCGGGAGCAACGCGATACTGGTTGCTAACGGACGGGAAAAACGCCTATTCAGTAGCAATATGCCATCTGGAGTCCGACCCGCACCGGATGAAACGGTGCGGTAAAGGGAGCAGGGACACCGAAGAGCACGGGAGGTATGGAAACATGCGCTGCGTCAAGGCCCTAGCCCTGTCCGCAGGGGCGGTGATCGCGGGAGCGGCCGTGTTCGTCGCCTCCGGCGTGTACGACATCTCCGCCACATCGCCTCACTGGCCCGTCACCAGATTCGTGCTGGAGCTGACGCGCGAGCGGTCCGTCGAAACACACAGCGCGGGGGTCGAGCTGCCCGACCTGAAGGACCCCAAGCTTCCAGAAGCAGGCGCGCTGCTCTTCCGGGAGACGTGCCGCCTGTGCCACGGCGCGCCCGGCCATCCCCGCGAAAAATTCGCCGAGGGGCTCTACCCGAATCCCCCCGATCCGACCTCTGCCGAATTCCAGGAGAACAGCGACGCCGAACTGTACTGGATCATGGGCCACGGCCTCAAGATGACCGGCATGCCCGCCTTCAGTCCAGCCTATGCCCCAAAACAGCTGGAGGGAGTCCTGGTCCTCCTGCGGCGACTGCCAAAATTGTCACCCCAGGAATTCGACGTCCTGGCGGCACCCGCCGCCGGGGAGGGCCTTGGAGGGTCTCCAGGCGTTCCGTCAGGGAGTGGGAGTGGGTCGGAGCCCATCACACCTGCCGAGGGGAAGTGAGGGGGAAATTGCCCGCGGCCTTCGGGAACGCCCGCGAGAACAGGCTCCCGTGTGCGGCGTGAGTGGTCAGAGCTTGCGCCCGGTCATGAGGAACACGGGGTAGGATCTCGTCTGGCCGTCCGGGCCGGGCTTGTTCACGTTGCAGGCTTCGTCGAAGCGGATGGATTCGAAGCCCGCCTCTTCGAAGATGGCGCACAGGGCCTCGCGGGAGAAGCCGTTGTGCCAGGCGTGCATCTTCCCCCCGTGGAAGCTGCCGTCCTCAAGGTCCAAATCGGCCAGGGCGATCCGTCCACCCGGTGGCAGAAGGGCGTGGAAGGCCCGGGCGGCCTGGGATGTGTCCTCGACGTGGTGCAGCACCATGGATGCGGTCACCACGTCCGGACGCGGCAGGCCCGGACGATCCGGCCAGGCTTGATCTATTCCCCACAAAGTGGGTTCGATGGCCCCGGTCCCGGCCGAGGCCGCCTTGGCGGCGAGCACCGCAAGCATTTCCTGGGAGGTGTCGGCCGCGATCACCAGACTGACATGGGGGAGCAGCCTGAAGGAAACGAGCCCGGTGCCCGCCCCGTAGTCCAGGACCGTCTCCGAGCCGTTAAGGCGAAGGCGCCGGATCATGGTCTCGGCCACTGCCGACGCCAGTCGTACCTTCAGGGGATCCTCGTCCCAGGCCCCGGCAGACCGGTCGAACTGTGAAGTTTCCACTCTTGGCTCCTTGACGGGACAGGCCGCGCCCCGGCAGGCCGAGTCCTCACCCGCAAGCGCTCCAAAACCGAACGACTCCGATGTAAAGTCGAGCCGCTAGCGCCCCTTGCCCTGGCAGTCCGGGCAAACCCCGTAAAGGTACATTTTATGGCGGGTGAGCCGGTAGCCATGGCGGGCGGCCACCTCCTCCTGGAGCTTCTCGATGGTCTGGTCCAGGACTTCCTCATTGCCACCGCAGACCTCGCAGATGAGGTGGTCGTGGTGGTCGTCGCCGTCCTGGCGCTCGTAGCGGGTGACCCCGTCTCCAAAGTCCACCTCCTTGGCCAGCCCCGATCCGGAGAGGAGCTTCAGGGTGCGGTAGACCGTGGCCTGCCCGATAGTCCTGTAGCTCGTCTTGACCTTCTCGTAGAGTTCCTCGGAGGTGACGTGGTCCCTCAGCTGCAGGAATATCTCCAGGATATGCCGGCGTTGGGGGGTCATCTTGAGCCGCTCCTTGGCGGCGTACTCGGCAAAAAGGACGTAGGGGTCTCTCATCTCGCGGCTCCCGCGCAATTTTCAATCACGTTGCCGGGATACGGTCCCGGTGTCAAATTGAGACGCGGTTGCGCGAGGTGTCCGGGGAAGCATGACTCGGCATGGGCCGGCCCAGGCGCGCGGAAAACCTCAGAACAGGGACAGGCCGAAATCCCGGCCCAGGGAGGCGAACTCCTCGGGGTGGCGATTCAGGAAACGCTCCTCCCAAGCCAGGACATGTTCGGCCAGGGACCTGAGCAGGGCCGGCTCCACCTGAGGGAAACGCTGCACGGTCTTGAGAAACTTCTCCCGGGCCAGGATCATGACCTCGGCCTCTTCCATGGCGCTCACCGAATACAGGCTCTTGGCCCCCAGGATCAGAGCCAGCCCACCAAACGATGCGCCCGGGCCCAGCTCCTTCACGGACACGGCCGATCCGTTCGCCTGCCGAGTGACCTGGAGCCGGCCGCGGGTGAGGTAGAAGAAGGCCTCGGCGTGCTCCCCCTCGCGGACCAGGAAATCCCCGGGCTGGAAGGTTTCGGCCTGGCTCAGGTAGGCCAGCACCTTGCTCACCTCCAGGGGAACCCTGGCGAACAGGGGCAGGCCCCGCATGATCTCCAGGAATTCGCTGTACTCACAGTCCTTAGCTGCCGCCCCGTGTTCCGTGGACGAGCTCATAGAGCATCCCCTTTCTGTCCATGAGCTCCTGATAGGAGCCCGTTTCCACGATCTGTCCGGCCTTCATGACCGCTATCTTGTCGTAGCCCATGATAGTGTCCAGCCTGTGAACAACGGCAATCACCGTGGCCTTCCCCTTCCACCTGGTGTCCAGAAGGTTCTGGATGCGGGCCTGGGAGGCGTTGTCCAGGGCGGACGTGGCCTCGTCGAGCAGCAGAAGCGGCGGTTCCTTCAGGAAGGAGCGAGCCAGGGCCACCTTCTGGCGCTGCCCGCCAGAGAGCCTGTCACCGTGGGTGCCAACCTGGAACTCCAGGCCCAGCTCAACGATGCGCTCCAGCATGTCCTCCTGGATGAGCAAACGGATGATGGTCTTGTTGACGGTGTCCAGCACCTTGGGGCTCTCGGTCTTGAGTTTGCCGAAAAGGATGTTGTCCAGAATGGTCTGGGAGTGGATGTAGTCTTCCCGGCGGTAGAAGGTGACCGCTTGCGGCGCCCGCGCGGCGATACGCTCCATGAACATGGAGCGGCCCTTAAGCAGCATGCTCTCAGACGCGGCGGCCAGGGAGGCGAGGGTATGGAGGCCGGGAGTGAAGCGCAGGGCAAGCTTGAGGAGCATCCCCCGCTCCTCCCCGGACAAGTCGGAGAGATCCGGGCGTACCAGTCGCTCGGCCAGTTGGGAATAAGCCGCGAACTCCTCCGGGAGCACCGGGGTCTGCTGGAAGAAGGTGGCGTCCGCCTCTGGGACATTCCCCAGTATGTCCACGGTACGCATGGCCAGTTCGCGCCCAAGCTCCGTAAGCATCAGGTCGAGCCCGGCCTCCGCCAGGAATTCGCGGAAATCCGCGTTGCCCGGCAGGTTCTCGGGCAGGTAGGCCTCGTCGTTGGGGTTGCCGAAGAGGATGTTGGCGGCCACAGAGGAGTGGTGCAGGTAGCGCCCCTCCTCGAAGAACTCCACCAGGTTCCTGAGCTCTCTGCCCTGCTCCGTGTAGTAGGCCGCGCGGATGGACACCACCTTGTGGACCAGGTTCTCCTTGCGGCCCTTGCGGAACACCGTGTTCAGCCCGAAGCCCAGCACGTCCAGGAACAGGCCCACCTGCTGGATGACCTCGATCAGCCGGTCCAGGCTCGGTTCGTGCTCGGCAGGGTCCAGCCCCCTGGCCACCAGGCGGGCGTGGACCGAATAGAGCAGGTTCTCCTTGATGGAGCCTTCGAAGATGAAGGGGTGCTGCGGCACAAAGCCGATGTTCTCGGCCAGGTCGGATTTGGCCATTTCGGCGATCTCCTGACCGCCCAGCCGGCATTGGCCGGAGGAGTACTTGTAGATCTGGGCGATGCACAGGGCCAGGGTGGACTTGCCCGAACCCGAAAAGCCCACCAGGGCCAGATGCTGACCCGGCTCCACGGTCATGGACACCCCCTTGAGCAGCCTGATGCCCCCCGGGACCTCCATGACCAGATCCTTCACCTCCACCAGGCCGGGGAGGGACAGCGGGGTGCGTTCCGTAGCCGGTTCCAGGGTGAACTGACAGTCCGTGGCGAAGTATTCCATCACCCGGTTGTAGCTCACCGTGGAGTCCTGCCAGTTCTGGTAGAACTCCATGAGCTCCTTCCAGGGATCGTAGAGCTTCTCGTTGGCCGAAAGGAAGGCCACCAGCGCGCCCAGGTCAAAACGGCCGTTTATGGCCAGCCAGCCGCCCACCAGGAAAAGCACGAAGGGGCCCAGGGACTGGAAGAAGTTGTTGGAGTTCTTGATGGCGAACTTCCACAGGTTCCAACGCAGCCGCACTTTGTACTGCTGGTCCGTGATGGCCCCGAAGCGGTTGTTCTCATGGCGGAAGGAGGCGTTGCCGTGGATCTCGTGGACGCCGGCCACGGTCTCTCCAATCATGGTGGACATGGCGCGCCCGGAGTCCACTCGCTCCCGGTTGGCCGCGTTGGAGCGCTTCTGCATCATGGGCACGAAAATCAGGGCCAGGGGATAGAGGATCATGGACAACCCGGCCAACAGCGGATTCAGGTAGAACAGGTATGCGGCGAAAGCCACCAGGGTCAGGACGTTGGTGACGGGCACAGCGATGGCCTGGCCGATGAAGTCTCCGGAGTTGGCCACTTCGGTGACCAGCGCGGACACGATCATACCCGGGCTCGCCGTGCGGAAGAAGCTGATGGGCAGGGTGAGGATGTGGGCATAGAGCTTCTTGCGCATGTCCGCCAGGGACTGCTGGCCGATGACGGTCTGGATGGCGTTGATCAGGAACTTGAGCCCCGAGGCGCTCACAACCGCCACCAGGTAGTAGCCGCAATAGAAAAGCAGCAGGTCGACCCGCTGCCCCCCGATGGCCTCGTTGATGATCTTCTTCTGCATCTCCAAGGGAAACACCCGCACGGCCACCGTGACCATGATGACGGCCATCAGCAGGATCTGGAGCTTCAGGTTGCTAGTGAGCACCCAGGAGAAGAGGGAACGCTGATAGATTTTTTCCGGCAGCTTCGGGCGTAGGGGCATGGGGACCTTTCATCCTCGTTTACCAACTAGATGCCCCGAATAATCAGCCTTGGCAACCGCCGGGGGTGCCGATCAGGGCATGTCCGTAGCAGAGAACAGGGGCTTTGGCTTCCAGCGCCTGGCGCTTCCGACGATACGGAAGCACGCCGGAAGGGTCGCTCCAGCGGAGGGGGGGGAGCTCAGGTACGGCGACCGATCGCGGCGGTGACCGACATCCGGGGATACAGCTGACAGCCGGAGGTGAGGGTGAGGCCGAGGTCCGCCCCGACCAGCTGCACAAAGACGGCCTGAGCTTCGAGCGGGAAGCCCTGGCAGCCCGGCATCAATCGCTTGGTCAGGGCGCCGGACAGGGCGTCCGGCAGGGACCGCAGGGCCGCGATTTCGCCGCGCAGGGCCTGGTCGACCAGCCAGATTCCGAAATACTCGATCAGGTAGCCGGAGAAGGCCCGCCCCCCCGCAAACAAGTCCCGGGCGCGGCCTTCCAGGGCCGACCCGATGGTGGCGGCCAGAAGCCAGACCTCGGTGTGGCCCTCCAGGCGGGACATGAGGTGGCTGCTGGCCTGGGCGTACGGGTTGAAACGCGCCAGGAAATCGGGGAGGCTCAGGCGCAGTCGGATGGAGGCCGGCGCGGCCAGTGCGAGGGCCTCGTCCCAGGCCTCGGCCGCCAGTACGCCCTCCGGAGCGCCTGCCGGGATGCGCAGGCGCTTGAGCAGCCGCTCGAACGGACTGGCCGCCGGCCGGCGTGGCGGACCAGATCTCTTGGTCAAGAAGTGTGAGCAGGTCGGCTTCATAAACCCGGAACCCTGGCTTGGTTGTGAGGCCGTCTCATGAACGAAAAACCTCATAAGTTCCGAACAGCACGCGGTAGGGTCTGGATGCACCGGATTTCATGGATGAATTCCCACGGAATGCCCTTACTCTCGGATGCCGAGGCGTCTTTTCTGGTCCGGAGTCAGTTCGCGCAGGAGGGCGTCCTTCCTGGCCCGGGCCAGGCGCAGAGCGTCTTCGGGAAGCCCTGATCCCGAACAGGCGCGATCCAGCCAAAAATACCCCCAGAGATTGTCCTTGGGCAGGCCGAGCCCAACCGAGAACATCACCCCCAGTTGATATTGTGCTTGCGGCTCGCCCGCCTGGGCGGCCTCAAGGAAAAGTCGCGACGCCTGCGTGGCGTCGTGGGGAACGCCCTGCCCGGTCAGGTATCGACAGCCCTTGGCGAACAGATCCGCGGGTGTAGCGGCAAGCAGCACTGTGGGCCGGGCAGCGGACAGGCATGCCAGAAGCGCGACCGCGAGGAGAACGCTCCCGGCAAGACCTGCGGAGAAAGCACACGGGTGGGAAAAGCCGGCATGGGAGGGACGTTTTGGGTCTTCGCATGCCGCCGGGAAGCAGGACCATCCTGGACCGCCGGAGCGGGCAGGTTCACGAGAAACCTGAGAAAGGACGCCTGATGCGGGTGTTGTATCGTGGATGTTGTCCATGGCGGTGGCCTCAATGCGGCGCGAGCAGATGATCCAGTTCTGGCAGAGGGGCCGGCGACAGATACCCGCGCACGGGCTTGCCGTCCGATCGTGGCGTGAAAGGCTGTGCGGCCAGGTCCAGCGGCATCCTGACCGCCGGGTCCAGCCAGGCGTCGATGCGCAAGGGATACTCCGGACCGGACCACAGGCGGGCCCGTTGATCGGAAAGCTCGAAGCGCAGGTAGACGCGCTCGGACGGCCTCTCAAGCCTGATCCAGGCAATGTGGCGGTGCCTGCCCTCCCAAAGCTCGGAATCTTTCGCGGTCAAGGATTCGAGTATCCGGTAGTGTGCGCCATCGGTGGAAATCGACAGGCGCACGAACTTCTCATGGCCCGGTTCTCCGTAGGCCTCGGGAGTGAAGGACACGCGCACGGCGCGGACCGGGGCCTGGGAAATAAGCGCGTAGGTCATGAAACAGCTGTCTTCGTTGGCACAGGTCAGGCAAGGCTGGCCGGGCACCTGGGAGATGTTGAATTGGGCAAACGGCGTACCCGGCCCTCCGGAATAATCCAAGGTTGTCCAGAGCCTGGCCTGGCCGCCTGGAGACAGGGCCAGGGTCGAACCAGGGGGAGCGTCCAGCGGGAGTGGCACGGCGGCCTCTCCCAGGGTCACGATCTGACCGGCCATGGGTCCCTTGACGAGCAGACCCCCCACTTTTCCGGATACGGCCAGTTCGCCCCCGGGCGCGTCAAACCAGGGGTCCGCCAGGGCCGGGTCGAAGACCAGCAGGCCCGGCAATTCGGCCACGGGCGCGAGCTTCGGATAACGAGACCGGAAATCCGCCAGGGCCGGGGCGAACGGTTCGAAGGCGTAGCATGGGGTGTGACCTGCCGGAGTCCGACCCGGAACCCAAGTCCGCAGGTCAACCCGCTGCTGCAGTTTCTCCGGAGTGACCGCCGGGACAGGGGAAACGCCCGGGAACTCAAGCGCAAGAGAGACGGGTTCGATCGCCCCGTAGATGGTTCCGGGGTCCAAAAAGAAGCCCACGGCCAGTTCGGTACCGCCGGGCCGCGGGATGTCCAGATCCATGACCAGGTCGTCACCGGTGAAGTCCGCCTGGGTGACGGTGCGCAGAACCGAGAGAGACTCTTTCGAGCCTCCCGCCACAATGGACACCTTGGCGTCAGGTGGCGTCGAGACGGGACCGTGCGACAGGCGCAGGCGGCAATGCAGGCGGACGATGTCCGGAAATCCTTCTTTCGGGGCGACGAAGCGCCATACGGCCCGGCCTGGCCGTTCCGGGTCGTACAGGCTGAGCGACTTCTGGAACAGATCCGGCCCGGCGTTGTCCCAGAAAGCGGCCTCGCGGTAGAAGCTCATGGTGGAAAAATCCGCCCGGTAGGTGCCGGAAGCGGTAAGGGGGCTCACATTCAAGAGGCCCAGGCGGTATGCAGCAAGATCCCCGTGGCGTTCGGGCTGGCCAAGCCCCGGGGGAACGAAGTCCGCATTGCAGAGCAGCAGGACCCGTCGGTACCGCAGGTCCCCACTGCGACTCAAGTCCTTGAAGACCCCGGGCAGGTACCAGCGGGTGAACACCTTGAGATGGCGGTTGCGGAAGAAGGCTACTGTGTCGGCGTTGGCGGCGTCCCTGGCAATGTCCAGAAGATCGTCGCGCACGGAGTGCCGATCACGCCGGTAATAGTCGGGCAAGCTCGCAAGGCTGGGCCAGGAAAGCCCCATGACGGCCACCAGCCCAAGGAACGCGGCCGCCCGGCTCGGCAGCTTCACCGAAAGGATCTCCACCAGTCCGTCCAGACAGACCCCGGCCAACAGAGCCAGTCCCGGAACAAAATTGATCAGATAGCGGGGGTTGACCGCTATTGCGGTGTGCAGCGCCAGGGGCATGGCCGCGGGCAGCAGAAGCCAGCACACCATGAGGACGGTGCCTGTGGCGTTGCGCCTGAAGCCGGTGAGGACACCAAGTCCGGCACAGGCCAAGAACAGCGTGCTTCCGGCGGTAAACTCCCCCAGGGCGCGCCAGAGGAATTCCCCTGTGAGGCCCATGCCGGATGACGGGGCGTATATCAGCTTCATTTGGAAGATATGCCCCGGCAACCAGGGCAGATAGGCCAGGAGGACCCCGCTCAGACTGAGCGCCGCAGGAAGAATCCTGCCCCTTGGCATGTTCCGCGAAGCCGCGAGCCCTGCAAGGAAGAGTCCCTGAGCGATCAGGCTGCCTCCCGCCAGATAGGAAGAATAGAGCGCTGCGGTGGCCGCGAGGGCGAACAGCACCCAATCGCGTGTTCTATTGACCCCCAAGGCGCGGCTTAACAACCAGAGGGATGAAACCCCGAACAGGAGGTAGAGCGAATAGGGCCTGACCTCACGGCTGTAGTGCACGTGGTAAAGGGAGAACGCGAGCAGGGCCGAGGCGAAGAACCCTGAACGCCCGCCGTAGAGCCGAGATCCCAGCGCGTACAGGGCCGGCACGGTGAGGACTCCGAAAACGACACTCGGCAGCTTGACCCATGTCTCTGAGGCCCCGCCCGCAGCCAGCACCATGTGCAGAATCATGTGCAGAAGCGGTGGGGACGAATCCAACGCCACGTCCGATGGCCCCTGGAAGCTCAAGCTGCTCCAGATGTCCGGCAAGGCGAATTTGGCCCGGCCCAGAGTGACGAATTCATCCCACCACAGGGGTATGGACTCGAGCCAAAGCAAACGGATGATCGCAGCCGCCATGACCAGAGCCGCCAGGATGATGACGCGAGCACGTATTTTTTGCATAGACCGACTGTTTTGTGACCGATAACATCATTGCCGCAAGGCAGGCCCGTGCAAGAAATACTTGGCGATCATCTTCTCAGAGATCGAAATCAATCCTGCCGGATCGTGGGTTACCGGGCTGGGTATTTGCCGGTTTTCCCTGACTTCGTTACGGGCTCGTTACCGTCCTCACGCTTCCAGCGCAAGGTCCGGCCAACTTGGTTTTCGAACGGGACGTATCCCAACAGCCGCCTCCTGGCTGACCTCTTGACGAATATGGCTCAAGTGGACAAAATAAAAATCTTACGTGCATGAACATGGCATGCACCACCCCTTAGGATGGATTAAGCTCGTCGATCCGGATTCGGTAATCAAACATTTCCAGAGCGGTTCAATACAAAAGAGCTCCCACCGGCCGCAAGCTAGATTTGGATTGCATCCTATGAAAGTTCTGACCAACATCGCCCTGGCCGTGTTCTCAATCGTCCTGTTTTTCGGCACACTCGAGCTTTGCGTACGTTTTTTCTCCCCTCCCAAGGTCACCTCCAGAACTAAAATGCCCGAGGCCTTCAAGGGCATGGTGGTGAAGGACGACAAGCTCGGCTACAGGCTTTCTTCCCAGCCTCCCATCGCCGGCCGGCAGACCGTCGTTTTCAACTGGCGCACCGTGTCCGTCGCCAAGCCCCAAAACACTTTCCGGATCATCTGCGTCGGCGGTTCCACCACCCTGGGAGTGAACAATCCTCTCGATTCCTACCCGGCGGTTCTCCAGTCGCTGTTCGACTACGCCCTGGCCGGGAGCGACAAGAAGGTGGAGGTCATCAACGCCGGAATGATGGGCTACCACAGTTGGCACTCACGCCTGCGGGCCGAGACTGAACTGGACGCCCTGTCACCGGACATGTACCTGCTCATGGACGGATTGAACGATGTGATGGCAGCCGCCACGATTGATAACATCGACGACGCCATCAAACAGCGCGAAATATTCACCCAGCTCGTCAATGCTACCTCCAGTTCCACGTCATTTGGTTCCCGGATTTTTCGAGCCCTGGATCACCTAGCCTTTTATAGCTTAGCCAAGCGTGAGTATGCTTCCCTGATGTTGAGCAACGTCATGGAGAAGAAAATGGAGGCTTTCGGTTTCCGGAACAACGTCGAAACATTCGTCAAGGATCGGCTGGATAAAGGGATCGGGGTCACCCTGGTCAATTATGGATGGATCACGCGGAGTTCGGCTACACCAGAAGCGGAAGCTGCGCGGATTCCTTACGATTTTAACATCCCGCTCTATCAGTTCGGACGAAACTACGTGCCCCGGATACTGAGTGACACCGCCCGAAAATTCAATGTGCCACTCATCGATCTGCAGGTCCTGATAGACGCTTTGAGCAACCAAGTCCCTCTGCTCTACCGGGTGTTCACCGACGAGATGCATTACACGCCGTTTGCCGATTATATGGTGGCTCATCACATCTATACGCAACTTTTGAACAACAAAGCCCTTGAAGAATTTCTTCGTGGCTGCACGCTGCCTGATCTCGCCGACGTGGACGCTCATTTCGCATATCGACTTGCCTGGGGTAAGTATTATGTTGGATACGGGTTCCCACCTGCCGGACGCAAGCCTGTTCAAGTGCTGCACATGGATACCAGGAATATCGTCTTCAAGAATGACGAAGATTGCGCCCAACACTGGTGCCAGCTCACCCCGAGCAACTTGGACCAGGAAGGTGAGGTCACCCTGCGCTTATTCCTGGAGGACACCAAGGGTTTGATCGCGTATCTTCCGAGAATCTTCTCCGATAAAGGGTTCGTCACGGTGGAAGTGTTGCGTGACGGTCATTGGGAGCTTGTTTCAAACATGGTCAAGTATCATGCTGACGACCAGTGGTCCCCCATCGAAGCCCGCTACGGTTTTCGCGCCGATGTGCTTCATCCCGGCGAAGTGACTGTACGGATCAGGCTGCTGGGAAAGGCTCAACTTTTCCAGCAAGACGGGAATCTCTTCTTTTACCAAGCCCGTTGAACAGGTTAGCGTGGCTGCTGCTCGCGTCTATGGGCCTGGCCTGGCCGCGGAGAAACACGGCCCGGGCCTGTGGCCCTTCGCCGAAAACTTCACATCTTATGCAGCGAACGAAACCAGGGGATCGTGAGACGGGACCTTCACTGAGCCTCTGGCTTCTCTTCTGCGGACAGGCATGCTACCCAGGCTCAAGATGCAGTTAAGGAGTGCCCCATGAGCCTCGAATGGACCAAGCACGACGATTCAACCTATTTCATGAGCCTTGGCAAGGCCCTGCTGGTGGCAGTGATCTACGAGCGTCTCACCCCGCCGGGGTGGAAGGTCCAAGTGGGCCAGCGGACACTCAAGGACAAGTTCGCCTCCTTGGAGGACGCCCAGAAGATCGCCCTGGCCTTCGCGGAAAAGGTCGCCACGGCCGTCCGGGCCGATCTGGACGCCCTCAAGGGCGACGGCGGAGAAGCGCCTAAAGCATGACCCGCCGCGAGCTGCTGGTCGCCGTACCCGCTGCCCTGGCCGTTTTTTCCTCCCGGCCGGCGCTGGCCATGATTTTCGACAGGGAACAGGTCCGGTGCGCCACCTGCCATTACTGGACCGGCGCCCGCAAGGTCTATGCCCAGGCCAGGGTGGACACCGGCTACGATGAGCGCGGCCGATGCAACAACATGGACAGCCCCTACCGCAACCTGTACGTGGGCGCCCTGCACTTCTGCCCGGCGTACCTACGTTGGGACCAGCTCGATTAGATTCGCCCGCCCAGCACCTCGCGCAGCTTGTCGCCGTCCAGGAGCCCCTGGATGTAGGCGAAGCGCACGTAAAGGTGCCGCACCCTCTCGTTTAGTCCCTCCATCTCCGTGAGCAGGTCGTTGGCCTGTTCGCGGGCCTCTTCGGGCACGAGGACCAGGAGAAGCTCCCGGGTCTGCCGCAGGCTCTCGAAGTACTGCGGAGCCTCCTCGCCAGGCAACGGCGCACTCCAGAGGTCCTCGAGCCTGGATGAGATGATATCCGGGAAAACGGTCTTGTGAGCGTCCATGGTCACTCTCCTTGGTTTTGATGCCGTTCACGCGCCCTGGAGGAACGCGATGAAATCCCCTCGCCCGGCTTTCTTGCAGTCCAGGTAAAGGCCGATGTACTCGGCGTAGGTCAGGCTGAGTCCGTACACGTTGAAGCGCTCCCCTTCCCTGCCGAAAGGCAGGTCGTGAAAGGCGGCCACCCCGGGATGGATGGGCAGTTCGAACTCGGGGTAGAGTTCCGGGCAAGCCAGTTCGAACTCCTCCGGCAGTGGCGGCAGGCCGACACGGGCCAGCACCGCGTCTGCCGCAGGCAGCATGAGCCGCTTGCGCGGATGGTTGATGCTCTGGAAGAGCTTCTCCCTCCGGTAGCCCTCCTCGATCCGGTCGACGTACTTCACGTCGCACTCCCTTTCCTTTTCCCGCTCCCTGGCCAGGGTTTCGCCAAGAAACGCGGCCAGGTCGTACATTCTGTCCAGCTTGCCCTTGAGGGCTACATGCAGGATCTCGGCTCTGGTCAGGCCCCGGTCCAAAAGTCCGTCCAGCAAACTGTCCGCGTAGTCGAATCCGGGTCGGTTGGACCAGAACGGCCAGTACCCCTTGAAGAACATGTTCGGGAAGCTTACGCTGGCCGCGTCCTTCGGGAGCCTGGCCTTGAGGCTCTCCGAGGCCAGGTCCCCCCACTGCGGCCCCAAGCGCTGGTGCAGGAAGAGCCCGCAGCGCCCAAGGCTCTCGGCCGGGACAACCTGCCTGGTGAAGTTCACGTAGAATTCCACCTCGTAGGCTTCGCTGAACCCGGGCGAAGCCGTCAGCATGGCGGCCAGGGTCTCCCCCTGGCAGTTGCCGTGGAGGATGCACAACTTTTTTTTCGATTCCATGACCGGCCCACTATCACAGCCGACACCCGAGGAGAACACATGATCACCCGCGAAGAAGCCCTGAATATGATCACGTCTTGCGAGCCCGAACCGCACATGATCCAGCACGCACTGCAGGCCGAGGCCGTCATGCGCGCATTGGCAACCCGCCTGGAGCAGGACCGGGAGCTCTGGGGCTTGACGGGCCTGCTCCACGATCTGGACTACCCCCAGACCAAGGACCAGCCTGAGCGCCACGGCCTGATGTCGGGGGAACTGCTGGCCGGGAAACTCCCTCCTGAAGCCGTTTCGGCCATTGCCGCCCATAACTCCGAAATGACCGGCGTCATGCCTGCCTGCCCCCTGGACTTCGGACTACGGGCTGGCGAAACCGTGACCGGCATCATCCAGGCGGCGGCGCTTCTGCGCCCTGGGGGCTTCGAGGGTCTCGCGGCCAAGAGCGTGAAGAAAAAGATGAAGGACAAGGCGTTCGCCCGCGCCGTCAGAAGGGAGAACATCCTGGAATGTGAAAAGGCCGGTCTGGAACTGGACGAATTCCTGACCCTGGCCATCGGGGCCATGGCCGGGGTCAAGTTTTAACGTCGCAGGCCTGGACAAACGAGAAAGGCCGCGAAGCTTTCGCTCCGCGGCCTTTCCATCAAGCGGCTTGCAGCTGGCCTAATGGCCGTTGTTCTTTTCCTTGGGCTCCTTGCCCGTGAGGAACTTCCACCAACCCACTGCGCAGACGAGCGCGACGGCCATCAGGATGTAGGCGCAGGCTTTGGCGAAGACCATCTGGTCGTGATAGACGTGGAATTCCATGACCTTGACTCCTCTCTTAGTGGTGGTCCTTGTAGGCCGGGTGGTCGGAGAAGATGGCCATGTACTTCGAGATGAAGCGGAAGCACAGGATGATCAGGGTGACCACGAAGACCGAGACTATGACTTCCTGGACCGAGGGGAAGTAGTGCTGCCCAGGGCGCAGCTGGATGTTGAAGGCGAACCAGGACACGTTGAAGCGGTTAACCACGATGCCCAACACCGAGATGGCGGCCGCGGCCTTGATGATGCCGGTGCTCTTGTTGCGGTAGCCCACCGCGTACAGGAGGCAGGGCAGGGCCACGAAGCCGAACATCTCCACCCACCACATGACGGCGAACTTGCCGTCGGTGAGGTAAGCCCACTTGTTTTCCCCGGCAATGGGTACCCACTTCATGAAGAAGTAGCCGAAGAGGATGATGGAGCAGGCTTTGGCGAACCCGAACAGCACGCCGTCATGGTCCCGATTGTACTCGGGGCTCATGCGCGAATGCAGGTAGTGGTGCGAGATGGTCCCCTCGAAGATGACCATGGACATGCCGGCCACCATGGAGGACACGAAGAACTGCAGGGGCAGCTGCGGGGAATACCACAGCGGGTGCAGCTTGCTGGGGGCGATCAGGTAGAGCATGCCCAGCGAGGACTGGTGCATGGTGGAGAGCACAATGCCCATGATGGTCAGGGCGATGGTGGCCTTGTGGATCAGGTGGCTGATCTTCTTCATGCCCACCCAGTCGGTGAAGTTGGGCAGCCATTCGATGGCCAGCACCGTGACGTACAGCATGACGCACAGGCCCACTTCAAAGAGGACCGAGCTGGTGCCGGGCGACACGAACACCGGGTAGGGCAGCCGCCAAGGCTGGCCCACGTCGTAGAGCAGGGCGTATACGACGAAGGAGTAGCCCAGGAAGGCCGTGAGGATGGCCGGTTTCACCGCGGTGCGGAAGCCCTTGATGTTGAAGATCAGGGCGGCGGCGGTGGTGGTATACCCTCCGGCGGCCAGAGCGACGCCGCAGAGCAGGTCGAAGCTGATCCAGATGCCCCAGGGGTTGTTGTTGTCCAGGTGGGTGGTCCCGGCCAGGCCGCCGATCAGGAAGCGGTTGACGGTCACCACCAGCCCGGCCACGAAGATGATCGACAGGATCGGATGTTCCTTGACGAACTTCAGGTAGGTTATGGGGTTGAGCAGGCTTCTGAGGACGCCCCAGGCCTCCGTGGGAGGCAATATGACCGGCTGAGCGCCGTGATCATGCTGGCTCATGTTCGGTCTCCTTATTTCCCGGCCTTGGCTCGCTCAAGAGCGACGGCCTCGGCTACGGCTTGTTGCGTTGCTTCCCCCGCCTTGCGGTCCTTCCACTTGGTGATCTGCCAGATGCCGCCGAGCAGGACCGGCCACAGGCAGGCCACCAGGGGCACCAGGCCCAGAGCGCCGGAGGTCAGTTCCGGGGCCGGGGTCTCGCCCAGGTCCTCGGCCAGCCCGATCTGAGCGAAGGGCACGTGGGAGATGTACAGCCAGTTGGTGCCGCCCATCTCGTGCTCCCCGTAGACGTGGGGCAGGTACTTGCCGGGCACGGCGCCGATGCGCTCCCAGGCCTGCTTGACGAGGTCCTCACGCTTGCCCCACACCAGGGCCTCCATGGGGCAGGCGCCCACGCATCCGGGGACCTGAGCCTTGCCGGACGTGATGTACGGATGGCACATGTGGCACTTCTTCACGTAGGGGATGAGCTTGTCGAACTGATAGGTCGGCACGCTCCAGGGGCAGGCGACCATGCAGTAGCGACAGCCCACGCAGACGCTGCCGTTGTAGGTGACCGCGCCCTCCGGGGTTTTGGTGAAGGCCTTGACGAAGCAGGCCGAGGCGCAGGCCGGCTCCTTGCAATGCATGCACTGGAACTTCTTGTACACCGGCGACTTTCCGCCCAAGGCCTGAGGCTCGAACTTGTTCACCAGGGTGAACATGGTCGAGTCGGTGCGGACTGTGTCCTCCGCGGGCGGGGTCGCGAAGACGGAAGCGTCCTTCGCGGGCAAATTGATCCAGGGTTTGGCTTCGGATTTGTTTTCGGAGTTGATCTTGTTGCAACCCATCTCGCACTGGCGGCAGCCGATGCACCGGCTGGCGTCGAAGAGTACGCCGTAGGAATTGGGGTATCCCTCGAAGGAGTGCCCGCTGGCTTTGGCGTTCCCGGTCAAGGCCGTTGCCGTGACCGTAGCCGTGGCCGCGCCGGCGAGCCCCAGGAAGTTTCTGCGCTTCATTGGTACCTCGTTATTTCTTGGGCGCGTGGCAGCCCGTGCAGTCCGTGGCCGCGACCGGCTCGACACCCATGGCCTTGTGGCACTGGTTGCACTGGATGTGGTAGGCGGCCATCAGTCCCGGACGGCTGGGGTCTTCCTTCTGGAAAGCCTTGCCGTGGCAGGTTCCGCACTTGGACGGGGTCTCGCCCACCGGGGTGTGGTGGTGGCATCCCTGGCACAAAGCGGCGTCACCGGAGTGGAAGGCCTTGGCCAGATCGCCCTTGGCGGCGGCCTTCAGGGCCTCGACGTGGGCGGCGTGGTCGAAGGTGCAGGCCCCATAGCGCTTAGAGAGGGACCCGATTTCAACGGTGTCTGGCTGGGCAGGGACGGCCGGGGCCGGGGCGGCCTTGGGGTCCTGGTGGCAGACCGAGCAGTTGTCCTTCTTGGGGCCGGGGGCGATGTTGCGGTGGCACCCCAGGCATTCCGGCTTGCGGGTCTCCTGATAATGGCAGCCCACGCAGCTGGCCTTGGCCTTGGCGTCATGCATGGCCTGGGAGAGCTGGACGTTGCCGCCTTCGGGGGATCCCTGGCTGGTGTGGCAGGAGGAGCATGGTTCCTGGGAGCCGGTGTGGTGGCAGGCGTCGCAGTTGCCGTTGACTGCCGCCTCATGCTTTTGATGGTTGAACTGCACCTTGGACAGCGGACTCTGTCCCGGCTTCCCGCCGATGGCGGTTCCACTCATGAGGATCTGCGGCGACTGTGCCTTGGCCTGATCCACCACTCCCACGCCGAGCCCGGCCAGTAGGGCCGATGCCAGGGAGAGCGCGAGAGTCAGGAAGCAGACCCTGCCCCATCGTGACCTGGAAAAACGTTTCACCATGCGCATCCCGTCCTTGCCTCTAGGGTTTGAATGCTTGAAGCCGCACGACCGGAGACCCCACCCCTCCAGGCGGCGCGGTGCTGCTCTAAACAGCTGCCCTACAACGATTTTGCAAGGGACTAGTCCACATGCAAGAACTTCGTCAAGCGGTCGTGAAGGAAATGACATGGTTGGCTCACAGCGCGCCTTAGCGGGCGCTCGACCGGGTCTCCCCCGAGAACCGGCGGGGCAAAATGCCTTCCCAGAAGAGCCATATCTCAAGATAAACCATGTGATATAGAGCGGTTATGTATAAATTTTTTTTTGGGGACACTTTGGGCCAAATCCAGTCATTTTTACCCGCCCCGACCCACAGTACCCCGCCCACCGCCGAGACTTTTCACATTGAACCCTTAAGGGTCCGCTCCAAGTTCGACAATTCACGTACTCCGGCCAGACCGGCCGCATGACCAGGCAGGGCGGGACTGAGCCGAGTGGACCTCTCTGTTTTCTCGGGCTTGAGGGAAAAGGAAAGCCCCGGCATCCAGGGCCGTGAGGCCCCCGGATGCCGGGGCAGCAGGTCGGAAACTTCCCGGCCTGGATCGAGCTACTTCACTTCATGGCATCCGGCGCAGGATCGCGGCCCGAAGGGCAGATTCTTGGCCACGGGCTGCTTCTCGTGGCAGCTCCAGCACAGCTTGTGGTAGGCCTGCTGGAGGCCGATCTTACCCTGGGGCTTGGGTCCGGAGTGGCAGGCGGCGCAGGAGGTCTCGTCGCCCATCTCCCACAGGTTCTTGCCGGGCTGCTTGGGGTCGTACCTGTGGTGGCAGGTGGTGCACTCGATCCCGTAGGCCGAGTTGTGCTTGTCGTGGGAGAACATCACGGCCCCACGCTGCAAGCCCCCGGGGAAGGCCTTGGCGTTGGCTATCTTCATCTCGGGACTCTGGGCGTGCCCGGCAAGGGGGAAAACGCACAGCATGACGGCCGCGCTCACGGCGGCGAAGATGTTGGCGCGGCGCATTACTCGGCCTCCTCTGGCTGCATGTGGGGCGGAAGGTCCATGAGTTCGCAGATGAGTTCCTTGAAGGACATCACCTTGGTGCCCAAACCGTATTCCTTGTTCAGGTCGTTGATCTGGTCGGTGCAGTTGTGACAGGGCACCATGATGAACTTGGTCCCGGTCTTCCTGATCTGCTCGGCCTTGACCTTGCCGGCGATCATGCGCCGCTTCTTGTAGTCGGCGCCCATGGGGATGAACCCGCCGCCGCCGCAGCAGCAGTGGCTCCATTCGCGGTGGGGTTCCATGGGAATGTAGTTCTCGCAGAGCATCTCCATCAGCTCGTCGGCCTTCTGGCCCAGGTCACCGGAGCGCGACAGGTTGCAGGGGTGCTGCAAGGTGATGGGCTCCTTGAACTTGTGCTTCAGCTTGATGCGGCCTTCCTTCAGGTACTCGTGGAACAGGGCCACCGCGTGGGTGACCTCCACCGGGGCCTCTCCGCCGGGCTGCTTGGTCCAGTAGGGACCCTCGTACTTGGCGGCGCGGTAGGCGTGGCCGCACTCGGTGATGCAGATCTTCTGGGCGTTCAGCTTCTTGGCCGCGTCGTATACCGACTGGGCCACCATGCCGGCCACCTTCATGTTGCCGGAGAACATGGACAGGTTGGTGGCCTCCCAGCCGTGGCTGGGCATGGTCCAGTTCTCGCCGGCCGCGTGCATGACCATGGCCGCTTCCTGGATGTCCTGCGGGTAGTATTTGGGCTCACGGGAGTTCACCACGAACATGATGCGGGCGTTCTCCTTGTCGATGGGAATTACCAGGTCCTTGAGGCGGTCCTGGCCTTCCTCGGCCATCCACTCGCAGGTCTCGACGAACTCCTCGTCCGGGATGGACATCTGGTTGCCGAACTCCACATAGCTCTGGTCGATGGTCATCAGGCGGTCGGGGCAGACGTTCTGGGTGCGCATGCACTGGCGGGCGATGTTGATCATCACCGCGATCTCGATGCCGAAGGGGCAGTACTGGGAGCAGCGGCGGCACATGGTGCAACGGCCCCAGGCCACTTCCTTCATCTCCTCGAGCTTTTCGCGGCTCAGCTGGCCCTTGTGCTTCATGATCTCGCCCAGGGTCTGGCGGGCCTTGTACTGGGGCATGTAGGTGGGGTCGTTGTCGTTGGCCAAATAGAAGAAACAGGACTCGGAGCACAGGCCGCACGAGGCGCAGGTCTTCAGCCAGGCGCGCAGCCTGGCCGAGTCGTTGCGCTCGATGACCGCCATGATCTCTTCGGCGTTGACGGGCTTTTGATCGGACATGGGGCGCCTCCTTACCAGGTCTTGGTGCCGCGGCGGGCGAACTCGCTGCCGATGAAGGCGCGGGTCATGAAGAACAGGAACATGTGGGCCAGTTTGGTGAACGGGATGCTGACAAGCATCAGGCACCCGGTGAGCACATGCAACATGAGCATGGTGTCGGGGTCGAGCAGCAGCTTGTGCGCGCACAGGTAGCCGGTGACGAAGGGCAGCACGGCGATGACCCAGGCCACGATGTCCCGGCATTCGGTGACAATGCGCACGTGGGGGAGGACGAAGCGGCGGATCAGGAGGAACAGGGCGGCCGCCAGGAACACCAGGGTCATCTTGTCGGCCGCGGCGTCGGGGAGGCTAGGCCAGGCGATGCCCCGGTTGTACTCCAGGGTGACGGCGTGACCCAGGGCGAAGAGCGGCGTCAGGATCAGACAGGCGTGGAAAACGAAGGTGCCCATGGTGAGGACCGGGTTCTCCCGCCAGGTGTGCGACCCGAAGGGCATGAGCCAAGCCCAGATCGAACCGGCGGCCGCTCCCGCGTTGTAGTGGTCGTAGTAGACCTTGTCCGTGCGGCGCGACATCTTGTACAGCGCGGCGATCTGCCAGATGCTGCCCAGGATGAACACCCCGAAGGCAATCCATACCAATGGACCGTTCACGAATGCGTACATGGCGTCTCCTTTAAAAGTGATGGGCCTAGGTCACCTGCCGGACGCCACTCGGCAGCCGGCCGCCAACAGTGTACCGCCCTGTCTTGAGCGGTTCATGCACGTCAGTCGATGAAGTTGAATCTCTGGAAATCAGGTATATGCGCCCTACCCCCGAGCGCATACTCTGTCAAGCGAGTCATATTGGACCTTTGCGGGCGAAATGGATGTTCTGACCACAGTAATACCATACCGGAAAAGTATGATATTTATTTTCAGGAAAAATAAAGGATTCTCACCACATGGCACATTGCGCACCCCAAGCGCGGGAAGCTCTCCGCGAAATCCTCGGGCCGCTCTTTGGAAGTCCCACCGTACAAAAGAAAAAAGACGGATCAAGGGCAGGGGGTCAGCTGAAATCGTGAATTTCATTCTTCCCTTGGTCCGTCGCAATATGAGGACCAGCTCAAGCTGTTCCGTCCGTCACATGCTCTTCGCCCTACTTTAGTGGCAGATAGACGTCCGTCTGCAGCTCATGTTCTGGAGTGTCCAACATTGTGTTCAAATAGTGGAAATACACCGGAAAATCACGTAATTCCTCACCGCTTCCCGGCAGCCATTGCCGAAAAAGGTAATACACGCTCTCACCCACACGGTCGGTGGATCCGATATGACGTACGACGGCGCAGCGCCCCCCGGGAATTTCCTTTGTAAGCACACCTTGAGCGTTGGCTTGAACCGTCTCGACGACACTCCCACAGATATCAAATCGAAAATCAACTGGGGCAGTAGTATCAGGATCTGAGTAAGCGATGCCGTAGGTTCGGCTTCTGTCCACAGGTGACAAGCCACTGTTCTTGCGCCACTCGATGAAGCGGCACACGCTGTCATTTACCTCGGCCGGGTTGCCATGATGCTCCAATACGGCCACCAATGTTGGCGCAACGGTGACTATTTTTACTTCCCTATTATCCATTCCATATCTCCATTCTTTGACGGGTGACTGGTACTGTGCACTCCATGCCGCCCATTCAGGCGCACGACGGAATGCGCTGGGCGTCTGCCCGAAAACGTGTTTGAAAGCACGGGAGAACGATTCCGGGTTTTCAAATCCCGCATCCAGTGCGATGTCGATGATTAACTCCAACGGATTAAACACGATACGGTATGACGCCTTCTTTAGCCGCATAAGTGTAATGTAACGACCGACACTGATGCCGCAGTATTGAGAAAACTGCCGGTGGAAATGAAATTTGGAAAAGTGCGCCACTTGGCTTAACTGTTCCACAGTAAGCGTCTCATCCAGATGCCGGTCTATGTAGTCGAGCACCTGTTTGAAACGACGCGCATAGGCACCGGATTTTTCTGATGGCATTTATTCAACCTCCTTGGCGAATACAATGCCAGCTCCTTTCGAGGTAGTCCTGACTCAAATTGCGCAAATGAGCATCCTCCGAAGCATATGCGGAGATACGACGCTGCGCAACGTCCTACAGAACGACGAATATATTCGAATGCTCGCCTGGGGATAGGATCACTGCGCCCTGGATTACTTAGCAGGGAGTTGATTTTCTCATGAATTCCCCAGACAATTCTTCCAGACCAAGGAGATCGCCCATGGGCCCGGGACGACAATCCGACAGACAGAACGCCATGTGGATCAGTTGGGGCTCGATTCCGAAATCACGATGACACGTTTTCTATGATCGCCTGCAAGGTATCCTGCTCAAGCACGGTTTCGACCGATTTGCTGAGTCCTTCTACGCACCGTTTTTCGACGATTCTCGCGGTCGGCGTTCTATCCCGCCAGGGGCTACTTCCGCATGCTCCTGATCGGGTACTTCGAAGGCCTCGACTCCGAGCGCGGCATAGAGTGGCGTTGCGTCGACTCCCTTTCTCTGCGCGAATTTCTTCTCCTTCATCCCTCCGAAAATGTTCCCGATCATTCGACCCTCTCTCGTACGCGTTCCCGACTGTCACTGGAAGCGCACGGCCAAGTTTTCACCTATGTGCCCGGCCTGCTGGCCACGGAAGGTTTGATCTAGGGCAAACGCCTCGGCGTCGATGGCTCGACCATGGAAGCCAATGCGGCACTCAAGGCAATCGTGCGTCACGACACCAGCGAGGGCTACAACGAGATGCTCATCCGTATGGCCAAGGAATCGGGCATCGAAACGCCGACCTAGGATGACCTGATCCGCATTGACCGCCAGCGCAAGGGCAAGAAGGTGTCAAACAAGGACTGGAGTTCGCCCACCGACCCCGCGTCGCGCATCGCCAAGATGAAGGATGGCCGCACACGTTTGGCTTGCAAACCTGAACACGCCGTTGACCTGGATTCGGCGCGATCGTGGCAGCCAAGGTCCACCACGCCGATCAGGGCGATACAACGACACTGCCCAAAACGTTGGACGCGGCACTGAAACAGCTTGAAGCAGTCGGCATGAATCCAACATAATCAGATCCATGTGAAACCGTGTGCGATAAGGGCTATTTTTCCCGTGAGACCGTCAAGCAGTTTGACGGCAGCGTCTGGAAAACTCGCATCGCCGAACCGAATCGCAAAGGCCTGAACTGGTGGTCCGGCGACCACGAGGCGAGGCGGGCAGTGTACAACAACCGGGCGCGAATCGCGTCAGAAGTGGGCAAGGCGGCGGTGCGACGACGGACCGAATTGGTCGAACGCAGCTTTGAGCACTGCTTGGATCGTTGCGGCGGAATGCGTCGAGCGTGGCTGCGCGGAGCAGACAACGTAGAGAAACGATACCTGATTCACGTTGCTGGGTTCAATCTCGGGGTACTGATGCGTAAGCAGTACGGAGTTGCAACGCCTCGGGAGGCAGCCGCCCGTGAAATTCTTGTTTTTTGTGCGAGTGGATACCTTTTGGTGCTTTTTCTGATGAATGTTGGGGCGGAAGACCGAATTGATGGGCTTGGTTTGGCTGCGTAGATTATCGAGATCAACTCTGGTAAAAATGCCGATCCTGGTGGAAATGTGCTTTTTTCAACGGACAAATAAGACAGGGGGGATTCAAAGCCCAGGGCACTTTATACTCGTTAATGAACAGGACGCCCACGCCTTCGATTTCAATTCCAGTGGCAAAAAAGGGGACCGACATGATTCAGCGAATCATCGTTATGCTTTTGGCAATAGGAGCATTTCCGACAAGCTTACTTGCCCAGCCCTTGACTATCTACTGCGAAAATGACCCGCCGAGCCAGATCCAGAATCCGGATAATAGCCTCAGTGGTTTTGCTGTGGATCTCGTGAGGGAGATTCAAAGACGCGTACACAATGATGATCCCATCGAGATGGTGACCTGGGCCCGTGGCTATTATGACATCCAGAAGTATCCCAACGTCTTGCTGTTCTCGATGGCCCGGACAGCCGAACGCAATTCGCTTTTCCAATGGATTGGGCCAATTCTGGAGAGTCAATATGGTTTTTACGTCAAAGCTGATTCAAAAATCGTCATTAATTCCCTGGAGGACGCTAAAAAAATCCGCACGATTGGCGTCATCCATGACGACGTAAGGGACTTATTCCTGACCAAAGCTGGCTTTACCAATCTGGATCGTAGAACTGACAATAACGCCAATATCAAGAAATTAATGACCGGGAGAATTGATGCTTACGCCGGATCACCTACCGGCATTGCCGATGCGCTGAAGTCCGCTGGTTTCCACGTGACTGACGTCAAGCTGGCCTTCGTCTTCCTGAAGTCCCAGTCATTCATTGCCGCCTCTAGAGCCACGTCAACTGGTGTTGTCCAGGCATGGAACGATGCCTTGGATGCTTTGAAGGCTGATGGCACCTTCGAGGCAATTCTTGCCAAGTACTATCCCGATGAAGCGATGCCAGGTCCGGCTATCACCACCTTCAAGTAATCTGAGGTTCCAGAGCGAAAACCCATTTTGGTTTCCCAGTGCGGCATTCTCTTGGAGGCAACTCCACGCTCAGCTACTTCAACATCATGTGGGTGATCAATCCGTTAATGACCAGCGCCACAAAGAACATGCCTACGTCTGCAAGACGGACCGAATTGATGGGCTTGGTTTGGCTGCGTAGATTATCGAGATCAACTCTGGAAAAAATGCCGATCCTGGTGGAAATGTGCTTTTTTTCAACGGACAGTTACGGGAAGGCCGGGACTGGATAACGCCGGGTTTGCCCGAAAGACCCCGGCTAGGGCCTCCCGAAAAGAAAAGACGAGGGGGAACCCTGCTTGACCGGTTCAATCCTTTCCGGAGGACTTCTGGCCCTCGCAGGCGGCCAGCTCCTCCGGGGTGCTTGATTTGAACAGCTCTTCCAGGGTCATGGCGTCCAGCCGCTCCAGCAGGGCACGGCTCACCTCCTGCCACAGTCGGCTGGTGACGCAGTTCTTGAGCCTGGGGCAGCTGGTGCGCTCCGTCCAGCAGGTGACCAGGTTGAGGTCGCCCTCCAGGGCTCGGACGATCTCACCCATGGTGATGTCCGCCGGGGGCCTGGCCAGCAGATGACCTCCCTTGGAGCCGCGCATGCTGCGGATGAGCCCGGCTTTCTTGAGAATGCGCGAGAGTTTCTCCAGGTATTTCACGGAAATTCCCTGGCGGCTGGCGATCTCGCCGACACGCACTGGGCCGTCGCCCCCGTGCTGGGCCAGATCCAGAAGCATCCTTGTTCCGTAGCGACTGCGCGTGGTCAGCTTCATCGGGCGTATCCTTGTTCGACGGGCGGCCGGGCCGGACGCCGTTGGGTCAAAAGTTCTGAAACCGTAACCACAACCTTGGACCATGACAAGCTGAGAAGTGGCTATTTCCAGCGCACCGGGCAACGCACGATCTTTTGAGCCTTGTTGCGGTAGAGCAGGTAGCCGTTGTCGCGTCCGAACAGGTACAGGTCCCGGGTGATGGCCACGTCGGCCCGGCAGTAGTGGGTGATCTCCTCCAGGCGTCCCTGCTTCCACCAGGTGAGGGCCTGGAGCCCGTCCGCGGTCTTGGCCGCGCCCAGGGTGGCCTGGGCCAGGGTGTCCAGGGAGAGGCGCACGCCGATGCGCTCCTTGACGTGTTCCAGCAGATCCAAGGTGGGCAAGGAGGCGAATCTGAAATCCGTGTAGCCCCTGAGCACCTCGTAGTCGAAGCGGTTCACGTTGAAGCCCACCACCAGATCCGCCTGCTTGAGGGCGTCCAGCAGTCCGTCCACGCGCTCCTCCCTAAACACCAGGAAGTCGTCAAGACCCGAGTCGTAGACCACGCCCACGGAGACCCGCATTTTGCGCGCATTGTGCCAGCCCCCCACCTCCTGGGCCGAGAGCTGGGTCTCCAGGTCGAACACCACGTAGCGGCCAGGGGCGACGGTGATGCCGGGGATATCGGGAGCGGGGGAATCTCCGGAAGGGCTGGAGGGACCGGAAGGATCGCCCGAACCGGCTGAAACGATGGAGCCTGGCGGATTCTGAGAATTTGACGAGTTGGGGGAACCGGAAGCCGGGCAGGACCCGTTCGGGGCGCCCGATCCGGCCGACACGGTCGACGCATCCGATCCAGACGACGCGGGCGGAGCTGCCTCCGCCAGCTCGAAATCGAAAGGCTCCGTGGTCTCCGGCACGGTCCGGATCACGGTCTCCAGCACGAACTGGGCGGCCACCTTGTCGATGGGCCGGTTGCCCGAGCCGCACTTGGGCGAGTGCACGCAGGAGGGGCAGCCGTTCTCGCAGGAGCAACCGGTAATGGCCGCCAGGGCGCGCGTCAGAAGCTCTTCGCCCCGGGCGAAGGCCTGGCGGGTGAGCCCCACGCCGCCGGGCACGCCGTCGTAGACGAACACCGCCGCCCGCCCCAGCTGGGGGTGCAAAGGCGTGGAGATGCCGCCCAAGTCGTTACGGTCGGTCATGACCAGCAGGGGCAGGATCCCGATGGCCGCGTGCTCCATGGCGTGGATGCCACCCATGAAGTGGAACAGCCTCCTCTCGGCCTCTTCCTGGGCGGCGCGGGGGATCTCGTACCACAGGCCCTCGGTCTCGAAGGTCAGGGGCGGCAGGGAAAGGGGCACGATGTTCAGGATCTGCCCGCCGCGCGTCTTGCGCCGCTCGTACCCGGTGACCGTCTCCGTGACCTTGAGCCGCCCGAAGCCCACCCGGGCTCCGAAAGCCGCGCCCTGGGCCGTCACTTCCAGGATCTCGGTGGTCTTCTGGCCCCGGGGCCGGGTGTAGTAGTCCACCCCCTTGGCCGCCACCCGGGCCAGGCGCTGAGACAGCGACAGCTCCTCCACCACGTAGCTCACTCCACGGTGCAGGTAGACCGCCCCGGGATGGGCTTCCCGGAAGGCCCGGTGCTCGTCCATAAAGCCGATGGACACCCCATCCCTGGTCTCGATGTGGTAGCGCCCGCCCGAGCCGCGTAGGTCCACGTCACGATGGGGGGCCTTGCGCGCGGCGTGGATGCGCTCTCCCTTGGCGTCCAGGAGCAGCCTGCCCGCCTCCATGAGCCTGGCCACCTCCCGCCGGGCCGCCTCCGAAGCCAGGTACGGCTCGCCCGGGCTGAGGGCGTACTCGGCGGCGGCGCACTCCAGGTGCCGGGACAGGATGGCCGGGTTGTCCGGATTGAGCACGGCGTCCTCGGGGGGGCGGTCGAAGAAATCCTCGGGGTGGCGCATGAAATACTGGTCCAGGGCGTCCTCCCCGGCCACCAGGATCACCGCCGATTCTCGCGTTGTGCGGCCCACGCGCCCGCCGCGCTGCCAGGTGGACATCACCGTGCCCGGATAGCCGGCCAGGATGCACAAGTCCAGGCCGCCGATGTCGATGCCCAGCTCCAGGGCCGAGGTGGTGATGACCGCCAGGAGCTCCCCGGAGGCCATGCGGGCCTCGATCTCCCGGCGCTCCTCGGGCAGGAAACCCGAACGGTAGGCGCTGATGCGCGAAGCCAGCGGCCCGGACTTCTGGGAGGCCCACAGGGCGATCAGCTCGGTCATCTTGCGGGACTGGGCGTACACGATGGTGCGCAGCCCCCTGGCCAGGGCCGCCTTGAGGAGCAGGATGGCCGTGTGAGCCGCGCCCTCCAAGGGGTTCACGAACAGGAAGTGCCGCTTGCCCGAGGGCGCCCCGGACTCCGAGACCACCTCCACGGGCAGCCCGGTGAGCATACCGGCCAGCTCGCCCGGGTTGCCGATGGTGGCCGAGCAGAACAGATGGGCCGGGACGGTCCCGAAGCGGCCGCACACCCGGGCCAGGCGGCGGAACACATGGGCCATGTGCGAGCCCATGACCCCCCGGTAGGTGTGGGCCTCGTCCACCACCACGTGGCTTAAGCCCGCCAGGAAGGTGGCCCAGGTCTCCTGATGGGGCAGGATGGCCAGGTGGAGCATCTCGGGATTGGTGATGAGCACACTGGGCGGGTTCTTGCGCAGCTTGCCACGCTGGTATGGGGTGGTGTCCCCGTCGTAGACCGCGATGGTGGGCCGGACGGATTCGGGCAGAGGGGCGGTGAGTTCGTTGAAGGCCCGCAGCTGGTCCTGGGCCAGGGCCTTCAGGGGGAAGAGGTACAGAGCCCGGCTGGCCGGATCAGCCAGGACCTGCTCCAGAACCGGCAGGGTGTAGGTGAGGGTCTTGCCCGAGGCCGTGGGCGTGGCCGCCATCACGTTGCGTCCTGCCCGGGCCAGGGAGCAGCACCGGGCCTGGTGGCTGTAGAGTCCGGTTATGCCCCGGGCAGCCAGGAGTTCGCGCACCGCCCGGGACAGAGGCCTGACCAGCTGGTCGTATACTGCCTCGCGGGCCGGAATCACCCGGTGGTGGCAGATGCGGTCCCCCAGGCGATCGGAGGCCTTGAGGGCCGCAACGTATTCGGCCACGTCCCCCTCAGGGAGGGAATCAGTGTCCGGCAATGTTGTACTTCTTGAGCTTGTACTGCAGGAGGCTTTTGGAAACGCCCAGCATCTCGGCGGCCTTCACCTGCACGAAATCCGTCCTGGCCAAAGCCCGGCGCACCAGGGCGGCCTCGATCTTCTCCAGGGTCTCGCCCAGGTTGATGCGCACCGGCAGGAGGTCCACGGCGGACTTGTACTGGGTCTCCTCGTCGCGCACCTCGGCGGGCAGGTCCTCCACCCCGATCAGCTCCCCGGAAGCCAGCACCACGCAGCGCTCCACCACGTTCTGGAGCTGGCGCACGTTGCCGGGCCATTCGTAGCCGGTCAGTGCGTCCATGGCCTCGGGGGTAAAACCGTGGACGTTCTTGCCGTTCTCCTCAGTGTACTTGCGCAGGAAGTGCCAGGCCAGCAGCGGGATGTCCTCACGGCGTTCCCTCAAGGCGGGCATGTCGATGCGCACCACGTTCAGGCGGTAGAAGAGGTCTTCCCGGAAGGTTCCGGCGGCAACAGCCGCCTGGAGGTCCTTGTTGGTGGCGGCCACGATGCGGATGTCGACCTCCACGGACTCCGTTCCGCCCACGCGCTCGAAGGTGCGTTCCTGGAGCACGCGCAGGAGCTTCACCTGGAGCTCAGCCGAGAGTTCACCGATCTCGTCCAGAAGAAGCGTGCCCCTGTTGGCCATTTCGAAGCGGCCACGGCGCTTGGCCACCGCGCCGGTGAAGGAGCCCTTCTCGTGGCCGAACAGCTCGCTTTCCAGCACCCCGGGGTTCAGGGCCATGCAGTTCACGGACACGAAGGGTTTGTCTTTGCGCGGGGAGGCGTAGTGGATGGCCTTGGCGATGAGTTCCTTGCCGGTGCCGGACTCGCCCATGATGAGCACTGTGGAACGCGAGGGCGCGGCCCGGTCCACCAGTTCCAGCACCTGGCCCATGGCCTTGGACCGGCCGATGACCTGGTGGACGGCGTAGCGCTCCTCCAGGCTTTTGCGCAGGAAGATGTTCTCGCGCTGGGTTGTGGCGAACTTGGCGGCCTTGGCCACGGTGAGCATGAGCTCGTCGTTGGCGAAGGGCTTGGTCACGTAGTCGAAGGCCCCCACGCGCATGGCCTCCACCGCGCCCTCGATGGAGCCGAAGGCGGTCATGATGATCACCGGAACGTGGGGATAGGCTTTCTTGACGTGCTCAAGCACTTCCTTCCCGGTCATCTTGGGCATCTTCATGTCCGTGATGACCACGTCCACCTCGGATTCCTCAAGGTAGGCCAGGCCCATCTCCGGGTCGTCCAGAGCGGTGACCGCGTAGCCCGCATCCGCCAGCAGGGCCTCCAGGATGAGCAGGTAGTTGCGCTCGTCGTCGATGATGAGAACGTTGGTGGCCATGCCCTGGTTCTCTAGTTCCTGGCGAAGGCGATGTCCACCCTGGCTCCGCCCTCGGAGTTGTCGCCGAGGGTCAGGGAGGCACCGTGGCTGCGCAGAATATTGGCGGTGATGGCCAGGCCGAGCCCGGTCCCGGATTCCTTGGTGGTGAAGAAGGGGTCCAGGAGCTTGTCCCGGATGTCCGGGGGGATGCCCGGTCCGGTGTCCAGGATGCTGAGCCTTGCGACGCCGCCCTCCACCCCGGCCTGGACCACGATCTGACCCCGGACGCCATCAGCCGGAAGTTCCGGGACCTCCTCCCCGTCCTGGCCGGTCCGGCGGGAGCCGGCCGAATCTCCGGACTCGGCGGACTTCTGCCCGGCCATGGCCTCCAGAGAATTTACCAGAATGTTATACAGTGCCCGGTAGAGCAGGTCTTTGTCGGCCGCGACGACTATGCCGGGCTGGTAGTCACGCACTACCTCCACGCCCTGCTCCTGGCACTTCTGGTCCAGGAAGCCCAAGGCCTGGTCCAGAAGCCAGCCCAGGTCCACGGGTTCAAGTTTGAGAGCCTTGGGCCTGGCGTAATCGAGGAAGTCGCCCACGGTCTTGGAGAGCCGCACGGCCTCCTCATGGATGGCCGCCAGGATCTTGGCCGTGAGGGGGTCCTTGTCCTTCAGGCGGGACACCAGGAGTTCGGAGCTGGAGCGGATGATGCCCAGAGGATTGCGTATTTCGTGGGCGATGCCGGCCACCATGCGGCCCATGCTGACCAGCTTCTCGTTCTGGACCATCTCCCGTTCGAATTCCTCTTTTTCCCGCATCCTCTGGGCGTTAATGCGGTCTGCCCGCTGGATGAGCATGCGCAGGACCAGGAACAGGACCAGGGACGTGCCAACGGCCGCGAAGATGATGATGCGCTGGAAGGTGATCAGCTTCTGGTAATCGGCGGTGATGTCCAGGGTGAACTCCATCCCGCCGATGACTCCCTCCACCTCCATGAGGCGTCCCGTGCTTTGCCCGTTGCCCTCGGGAGCGCCCTGACCCGTGCCTTGGGAAGCACTCGGCTCCTCGCTCTGGGGAGCGTTCTGCTCCGCTCCCGGTGCGGACTTCGGCCCGCTCTCCGCGGCAGCTTCCGGGGGGGCGCTCCGGACGCCGTCCTGCCCGGCGCCCTGTGCAGGACCCGGTCCGGCTGTGCCGCCGGTGTTCACCCCGGAGCCCTGACCCGCACCTTGGGCCGGAGCCGGGACCGCGCCCTGGCCGGCAGCCTGGCCGGTCTCGCCCGGAGCCGTGCCCTGCTCCTCGCCACCTTCCTCGCCGGGCACGGGGATGAGGCCCTTGATCCGAAGCGGCCCGGTGGTGCGCATGATGACCGACCTGGGAGCGATCTCCGCAGAGAAGAACGCCCCCAGAGCGCCCGTCTGGTAGACGAACTCGTAGTTGTATATCTCCTGCCCGATGGCCTGGGCCACCGCCTCGCCCCCCAGGCCCTTCTGACCGACCAGGGACTTGTCCGGAGCGTAAATGACCACCCCGTTGAGGTCGTAGATGCGCACGTCCTGGATCGGCGTGTCCTTGAGGACCGCCTGGATCACCTCGTCCAGGCGCTTGTACTGCTCTGGATTGTTCAGGTCCACCGAGCCGAACAGCCAGTAGGTGGGAAAATAGAAGCGCTTGGAGATGCTGGTCGCGAGGGTGTTTGCCAGGAGTTGGGCGAAGTCGTGCTGTTTGTCGAGCAGCACCTTCCGGGCATAGTTGGCCAGGAAGGTGGACAGGAAGAGACTCGACAGCAGCGTGAGTGTCAGCGTCCCCCAGGACACGAACTTCATCAGGCCGAAGGAGGTGTCCCTCCGGGTCCCCCCCTTTGGGAGGTCGGGATGGCGGCGGCCCGCCGCGCTCGGGCGCGGCGGGCCGGTTGTGGAATCGTTCTCGGAGGGTCCCGTACGGCTGCTGGTCATGAGGTGCGTTCTAGAACTCCGTGGTATGGTGTTCGGCGGCCAGGAACTCAGCCAGGTCGGCCTTCTCTTTTTCCAGACCGTCCGCCCCCAGACGGGCCTTGGCCAGGCGCTTGCCCAGTTCCACGGCAGGCTGGTCCAGGGGATCAATGGACATGAGCCAGCCCGTGAACAGGGTGGTCAGCTCCAGAAGGGCCATGAGACGCCCGCATTCGTGCTCCGTGCACTTGGTGAGGCGCGCCTCCACCAGAGGGATGCCCCTCTGGGTCATGGCCATGCGCGAGCCCAGGGCCTCGGCCGGCAGGAGGTCGCCCATGGTCTTGCCGCGCAGGAAGCCGAACTCGCCCGGAATGTCGGCCGGGAAGGAGAGGCCCGGATGCTCCTCGTCGCTGGTGATGAACAGGCAGCCCTTGTTGCGGGGGCCATCCAGAAACATTTGCTGCAGGGAGTGCTGGTCGGTGACGCCTACAGCCGGGAGCGGCATGGAGCCCTTGCCCTGCTTGCCCAGGCTCTCGGCCCAGAGCTGGCCGAACCAGGCCCCCAAGGTGGCCAGCCTGGGCACGTAGCAGAAGAAGATCAACTGGGTGAAGCCCGAGTCCATGAGGGACCAGTTCCAGGTAGCCAGCTGCCAGGCCGGGTGCGCGGCCAGTATTTTGGAGGAGAGGATGGTGTCGAAGATCGGGCGGGACACGGTCAGGGCTCCCTCCACCAACGCGCCGTAGTCGATGCCCAGGAAGGCCGCCGGCACCAGGCCCACGGCCGAAAGCACCGAATAGCGCCCGCCCATGTAGGTGGGCACGGGCAGGGTGGTGAAGCCGTGCTTCTCGGACTCCTTGTGAAAGAAGCCCTCGCTGCCGGTGACCATGATCAGGTGGTCTTTCCAGGCCTGGCCCAGGCTGTCCTTCAGCCACTGGCAGGCCAGGAAGTACTGGCTGGTGGTCTCGATGGTGCCCCCGGACTTGCTGATGGCCAGCACCACGGTCTCTTCCGGCGACAGCTTGGTGAAATAGGCCATGAGCGAGGGTACGTCCACGTTGTCCACGATCCACAGCCAGGGGCCGTCGTGGCCGGGCAGGTCCTGCTGGGGGAAGAAGGCTTTCTGAAGAGCCCGAGGTCCGAGCGCCGACCCGCCGATTCCCAGGAGCAGCATATGCTTGAACTTCCGGAGCCTGGGGGCCAGCCGGTCCAGTTCGCGCTTGAGCGAGGGCCAGTGGGGCATATTGACGAAAGGAAGGCGGCCGCCCTCCGGCCCGGAGAGGTCGATGGAGAGCTGTTCCACGAACGCCCCCAGCCGGGCCTGTCCGGCGCTGGGAGACACGCCCTTGGGGTAGGCGCTGGTCCAGTCGAGCACGTTGTCGGGCATAGCTCAGGCTCCTTGTTGTCGTGTGACGACGCCTGGCCAAGGGCAGGCGCGATTCACGGGCTATAAAGTAAAACCGCCCGCATTGTCATGAACTCATGTTCACGTTTACGCGTCGGAGACGCTTCGAAGCCTTTAGCCCAGAAAGATCATCCCAGGAGCACCTTGCCCACGGCCGTGAGAGCCCTGGTCAAGGTGTCGTCGTCCGTGGCGTAGGAGAAGCGGATGCAGCGGTCGTCCCCGAAGGCCGCGCCCGGCACCAAGGCAACCAGGGCCTCCTCAAGAATGCGGGTGCACAAGGTTCCCGAATCCGGAGTGCGCTCATTGTACAGGGCGCTCACGTCCGGGAACAAATAAAAGGCCCCGCCCGGGTTGGGGCATTTCACCCCGGACCAGCCGGACACGATCTTCATGGCCAGGTCGCGGCGGCGCCGGAAGTTTTCGCGCATCATGTCCACGTACTCGAAGCCGCCCGTGAGCGCGGCCACCGCCCCCTTCTGGGAGAAGGAGCACACGTTGGAGGTGGACTGGCCCTGGATCTTGGACTGGGCCTTCACCAGGTCCGGGTGGGCCACGCAGTAGCCGACGCGCCAGCCGGTCATGGCGAAGCTCTTGGCCAAGCCGTTGACCACGGCCACGCAGTCCGGGTGTTTTTCCCACCAGCCGACCAGGGAGGCCGGCTCGGTCGGGGGATAGACCAGCTGGTCGTAGATCTCGTCGGAGATGACGAACACCTTACGCGAAACGGCCCACTCCATGATGGCGTCCAGCTGAGCCTTGGAGTAGCAGCAGCCCGTGGGGTTGGAAGGCGAATTGAGCACCAGCACCCGCGTGCCCGGAGTGCGGGCCTTGTCCAGGGCCGCCACGGAGACCAGGAAGTCGTCCTCGGGCTCGGTGGGCACGGGAACCGGAACGCCCCCGGCCAGGAGCACCATGTCCGGATAGCTCACCCAGTAGGGCGCCGGGATGAGCACCTCCTCGCCCGGGTTGAGCAGGGCGGTGAACAGGTTGTACAGGACCTGCTTGCCGCCGTTGGACACGATCACCGCTTCGCGTGGCGGGGTGACCCCGTAGAAGCGGCCGAAGTAGCCGCCAACGGCGTCGCGCAGCTCGGGTATGCCCGGCACCGGCGTGTAGCGGGTGAAGTTCGCGTCCAGGGCGGTCTTGGCCGCGTCCTTGACGTGATCCGGGGTGGGGAAGTCCGGCTCGCCCACGGCCAGGCTCAACACGGCCTTGCCCTGGGCCTTGAGTTCCTGGGCCTTGGCGTTCATGGCCAGGGTGGCCGAAGGTTTGATGCGGGACAGTTTGAGGGATAGGCGCATGCTTCTCTCGCTTAAGGCTTGTGCGTGTGTGTGACGGCGGACGAACCGTTGAGAACCCTAGAGGAAAAAATGGAAACAGTAAATTCTTCCCCACCCCTGCTGCCCTTCCCAGGGAAAGTCCGCCTCGCCCGGCTGATCGGGCGCAGGCTGCGCTTCCTCATGGACCTGGAGGACGGGCTCGGGGCCTTCACCGCCCACACCAACAACACCGGAAGCATGCTGGGACTCTTGCGCCCGGGCTGCGAGGTCCTGCTCTCGGTTTCCTGCTCGCCGGGCCGCAAGCACCCCTGCACAGTGGAGGCTGTGCGGCCGGACGGGTTCTGGGTGGGTGTGAACACCGGCGTGCCCACGCGCCTCTTGCGGGCGGCCTGGGCGGCCGGGGTCCTGCCCGAGTGCGCCGGGTACACGGCATTTGCGACGGAGCCCCGCTTCGAGGGCGGCCGGCTGGACGCCCTGCTGACGGGCAAAGCGTCCGGGATGCCGGGAGCCGCCGCCAGCGCCGGCCTGGACGGGAGAGCTCTGAGTTCGGACGCAGGCGAGCTGTACGTGGAGACCAAGAACGTCACCCTGGTGGAGGACTGCGTGGCTCAGTTCCCGGACGCACCCTCGGAGCGTGCCCGCAAGCACATGGTGGAACTTATGCGCCTCGCAAGGCAGGGCATCCGGGCGGCCCTCTTCTTCGCGGTGCAACGCCCCGACGGGCAATGCTTCGGCCCGGCCGAGGCCGTAGACCCCGAGTACGCCGCCCTGTTCCGGGAGGCTCTGGCCGCCGGGGTCGAGGTTTGGCCCTACGTGGTGGAGGTCACGCCGGAGGGCTACGGCCTGGGGCGTCGCCTGCCCCTGGCGCGCGGGCTTTCCGGGCCGTAGGCCGTTCGCGACCGGTCATGGAATCCTTTGCCAATACTGCCATCCGTGCTATGGCCCCGGTATCCTAATCAAAAACCCGGAGCCACGACATGAGCCAAAACGGCCACCCCTCCTCGGTCAAAACGCTCGCCATCATCATCCTGCTCCTGATCGTGTTCATCCAGGGATATTTCCTTTGGCAGCGTCACGAGGTTTCCACGCCCGCCGAGCCCAAGGCACAGGTCCAAGCTCAAGCCCCGGCCGCGACTTCAGGGGAGACCTCCGGTCAGGCTCAGCCGCAAGCCCAAGTCCAGGCTCAGATCCCGGCACCCGCCGGCGGCCAGGCCCCGGCTCTGGAGGGGGCCGGCAAGGCCGCCCCCCTCCAGGTAGCCACCTTCCACCACGACTGGAACCGCCGCGACCAGGTGATCGTGTCCCTCACCAGGCCGGTGGGCGAAGCCGAATCCAGCGGACCGCTCTCAAGCCAGCCCTTCGAGATCTCCCCGGCCGTGCCCGGGGACTGGACCTGGGCCGGGCCGTACATCCTGCGCTTCCAGGCTGCGGGCAAGAACGCCTTCGACCCCTCCGTGACCTACACGTTCACCGCCAAACCCGAAAATTTCCTGCCCCAAGGCGCTACCCTGTCCGGCCGCACGCAGTTCCAGTTCAGCCCGGAACCCCTGACCGTCCAGGACTGGTCCGTCGAGCTGGAGCCCGTCCCGGGCAAGCCCGGCTGGTACGTGGTCACGGGGAGCATCCGCTTTTCAAAGGAGATCGTCCCCAAGGACATGTCCAAGGCCGTCCGGCTCATCGACCCGCGCCTGGGCGAGGCCCAGCCGGTTCCCCTGGAATTCGCGACCGAGCGCGACTATCCTCTGGACACCCTGCGTTTCCAGAGCTCCCCGGTCCAGGCCGACGCCCGCGAACGCATGTTTACCCTGCTGGTGGACAAGGACAAGGCCGAGTCCAGCGACGGCTTCAGGCTCAAGCAGACCGAGGCCTGCTCCTTCCCGGTGGTCCACTCCGGTGTGCTTCAGGCCCTGCCCCCCGGCGACTACCAGGAAGGGAACAAGGGCTTCAAACTCAATTTCTCTGCCAAGGTGGACCCGGACGCACTGCGCAAGGCCGTGGTCCTGGAACCGGCGGTGGAAGGCTACACCGTGGGCGGCGGACCCGGCGAGGGCATCTGGCTCACCGGCAACTTCAAGCCCGGCGCCGCCTACACCCTGACCATACCTCACGGGCTCACGGCCTTGAACGGCGCGGTCCTGGAAAAGGACGCATCCTTCAAGCTCGCCGTGCCGGATCTGCCCCCCCAGGTGAGTTTCGCCCACCAGGGCCTGTTCCTGCCCGCAAGCGGCGCGGGCAACCTGGCCCTCACCTCGGTGAACGCCTCGGAAGCCACGGTGCGCATCGAACGCATCTACCGCAACAACATCTTCTTCGCCCTGAACTACTACGCCGACCAGGCCTTCGCCGAGGAAGGATACTCCGGCGGGGACCTCCTGCCCTACCTGGGGGACAAGATCACCGAATTCAAGGTCAATCTCAGCCATCCGCGCAACAAGCCCCAGACCACCCCCATCGACATCGCCGGCCAGGTCAAGGATTTCGATCCCGGCCTGTACCGGGTGGGGCTCACCGGCGGGAGCACGGGTGGGGACGAGGGAGGGGAATCCTCCAGCGACCAGAAGTGGCTGCTCATCACCGACCTGGGCGTGGCCGCCAAGCGCGGCCACGACGACCTGCTGGTCTGGGTGAGCTCCTACAAGAACCTGGCCGCCGTGCCCGGTGCCAGGGTGAAGGTCCTCTCCACCACAAACCAGGTGCTCTATCAGGGGGTCACCGACGCCAAGGGCCTCTGGCGGGTAAAGGGCCTGGCCGACCTGCCGGAGGACAAGGTCCCCTTCATGATCACCGTGGAGAAGGACAAGGATTACTCCTTCCTGCTCTTCGACCGCTTCAAGACGGACATGACCGGGCTGGACGTCTCCGGCGTGGAGGTGGCCGAGTCCGGATACCAGGCCTTCCTCTGGGGGGAGCGGGACATCTACAGGCCGGGCGAGACCATCCGGGGCATGCTGGCCGTACGCGACCCGCAGCTGAAAAACCCACCATCTCTGCCCGTGAAACTACGCTGGACCGACCCCCAGGGCCGCGAGCTGGCCGTGGAGACGGTCAAGACCGACGCCCAGGGCCTGGCCGCCTTCTCGCGTTCCATGCCCGGGCACTACCCCACCGGTCCCTACCTCCTGGAGGCCATGGTGGGCGACGACACCATCGGGCAATACCACTTCCAACTGGAGGACTTCAAACCGGACCGCATCAGCGCATCCGTCACGGCCGGATTGGAGCGCGCCTCGCCCGGGCAGGAGCTGACCTTCACCGTGGAGGGCCGCTACCTCTTCGGGGCTCCGGCCTCCGGGCTTGATTCCGAGGCCCAGGTGACCCTGACCCCGGCTCCCTTCACCCCCAAGGGCTTCGATGAGTACGTGTTCGGCGACCCCGAACGGGACTTCGAGCCTCAGACCATCCTCCAGGGAGAGGCCGTGCTGAACGACGACGGCCAGGCCGTTTACAAGGCCTCCATCCCGGCGAGCCTCAAGCCCCCGGCTGCGCTGACGGCCGTGATCTCCACCCGGGTGAGCGAGGCCGGCGGACGCGGCGTGGCCGCCAGGCTCAAGGTGCCGGTGGACGCCTATCCGTCGTATCCAGGCCTCAAGAAGCTCGGCGACTCCGGGCTGGCCCCGAGCGAGCCCCATTCCTTCGACTACGTGGTGGTGGACGGCCAGGGACAAGAGGCCCAGGCGAAGTCGCTCACGGCCGAACTCTACGAGGACCGCTGGCAGACCGTGCTGCGCCGCCAGGAGGACGGCCAGGGCTTCAAGTATGAGACCAAACGAGACTCGCGGCTGGTGGAACGCCGCGAGCTGGCCTCCCCCGGTTCGAAGGGGCAGGTGAACTTCACCCCGCCCAAGTTCGGCAGCTACCGCCTGGTCCTCACCGATCCGGACTCCGGGGCCTCGGCCCAGCTGTCCTTCTGGGCCGAGGGCCAAGGCTACAACCCCTGGGCCATGGAAAACCCGGCCCGGCTCGAATTCGCTGCCGCCAAGGCCGACTACCTGCCTGGCGAGACGGCCAAACTCCAGGTGCGCTCGCCCTACCCGGGCAAGCTCCTGGTCACCGTGGAATCCACCGGGGTGCAGGACGTCTTCGTGGTGGACATGCCGGGCAACACCGGCGAGGTGAGCGTTCCCATCAAGGCCGGTTACAGCCCCAACGTCTACGTGACAGGGGTCCTGGCCAGAAAAGGCACGGACGTGCTGCCCGGCCAGGCCGGGCGAGCCTTCGGGACCATCTCCCTCAACGTGGCCCGGGAGGCTGGCCGCCAAGACGTGACCATCCTGGCTCCCGAGGCGGTAAGGCCCAAAACCGCCATGACCATCTCGGCCAAGGCCGACCCAGGGGCCGTGGTCACCCTGGCCGCCGTGGACGAAGGAATCCTGCAGCTCATCGCCCAGAAGACCCCCGACCCCTGGGCCAGCTTCTACGCCAAACGCAGCCTGGAGGTGGACTCCTTCGACACCTGGTCCCTGCTCCTGCCCGAGGTAAAGGCCCTGGCTAAAAAATCGCCCGCCGGCGGCGACGAGGACATGAGCCGCTTCCTGCGCACCGAATCGCCCCAGGGCGAAAAGTCCGTGGCCTTCTGGTCCGGCCCGCTCAAAGCCGACGACAAGGGCCGGGTGCAGTGGACCATCGACCTGCCCCAGTTCCAGGGGGCGCTACGCATCATGGCCGTGGCCGTGAATGGCAACCGTTTCGGCTCGGCCCAGCACGTCACCCGGGTCAAGAGCCCGCTCACGCTCCTGCCCACCTTCCCGCGCTTCGCCCAACTGAACGAGACCATGCGCCTGCCCGTAACCCTGCGCAACGACACCGGCGCGGACGGCTCCTTCAGGCTGTCCCTGGACGCCACCGGACCCATGAGCGCCGAGGAACCGGTCAGGACCCTGGACATCCCCGCAGGCAAGGACCGCACTGTGTACTTCACGGTGAAGACCGACGACGCCGAGGGGGTGGCCGGGCTCACCCTCAAGGCCGAGGGCAACAACGAATCCACCGAGGCCGGGACCGAACTCCTGGTGCGCTCGCCCCTGCCGGCCGTCAGCCGCATCGTCTCCGGGGTGAACGAGGGTCCGCCGGCGACACCGGCCGCAGGCCCGGCCGGAACTCAGCCGCACGCTCAGCCGGCGGCCCAGACCATAGAGCTGACCCCGCCGGGCGACTCCGGCTTCCTGCCCGGCACCGTCCGGCGGGACCTGCGCCTGGGGCGCTATCCCCTGGTGCGACTCTCGGGCAAACTGGAGGACCTGTTGGGCTATCCCTACGGCTGCATCGAGCAGACCGTGTCCAAGTCCTTCCCGATCCTGTACTTCGCCAACCTGGCCAGGGAGCTCGAGCCCGAGGCCTTGGCCAAATCCACGCCCGAGGCCATGGTGCAGCAGGGCGTCAGCCGGACTCTGTCCATGCAGCTGCCTTCGGGCGGGTTCGGCATGTGGCCCGGCTCCGGGGCCGAGCACCCCTGGGGCAGCGTGTACGCCGCGCACTTCCTGCTGGAAGCCTCCAAGGGCGGTTACCAGGTCCCGGCCCAGGCCTTGAATCAGGCCCTCTCCTACCTGGCGGTCATGGCCAAGGAGGAGCATCAGGGCTCCGCCCTCAAGACCCAGGCCTACGGCCTCTACGTGCTGGCCCGCGCCGGCAAGGCCGACCGGGGGGCCATGGACCAGCTTCGCGACAAGGTGGGCCGAAAGCTCCCCGCGGACGCGAGAGCCCTGCTGGCCGCCGCCTACGTGGCTGCGGGCAACGCCAAGGGCGGCGAGGGGCTGCTCACCGACCTGGGCACTCCCGAACCTGCCCCGCGCGCGGACGACATCTTCGATTCCAAACTGCGCGCCCTGGCCCTGGAACTAGCCGCCCTGGTGGACATCGACCCGGCCGGCCCGGAGACCGCCAAGACCGTCCGCGAGGTGTCCAGACTCATGGAGACCGCCCCGGCCTGCTCCACCCAGGAATCAGGCATGGCCTTCATGGCCATGGGCAAGCTCTTCGCCCGACAACAGGCCGAGCCGAGCTGCGCGGGCCAGGTGCTGGCGGGCGGAGCCCTCCTGGCCAGGTTCGACACATCCAAGGTGCTGACCCTCAAGGGCCTCACGGCGGAGGGTGCGCTCACCTTGGCCTTGGACCCGGGCTGCAAGCCCGGCAGCGTGTTCTACTCCCTGGACACCAGGGGTATCCCGGAGGCGAACACCTACAAAGCCGAATCCAACGGCCTGGAGGTCACCCGCGAGTTCCTGGACAAGGACGGCAAGCCCCTGGACGTGTCCATGGTAAAGCAGGGCACGGTGGTGGTGGTCCGGACCTCGGTACGCACAACGATCGGCCCGGTGAACAACGTGGTGGTCTCCCAGTTGCTGCCCTCGGGGCTCGAAGTGGAGAACCCAAGGCTGGCCACCGCCGACCGCCTGCCCTGGATGGACGACGTGGCCGACACCGTCTACGCGGACTACCGGGCCGACCGGGTGAACGTGTTCCTGGATCTGCCGGACGCCGCGTGGCGGACCATGTTCACCATGTGCCGGGCCGTGATTCCAGGCCACTACACCCTGCCCCCGGTCCAGGCCGAGTCAATGTACTACCCGGAGATCAAGGCCGGCACTGAACTCGGGTCCATGGTCGTCAAGGGCGGACAATGACAGGCACACCGGGTCGAGGGCGGAGGCTCGCGGCCGCCACCCTCGGCCTGCTCATTGTGTCCGTCCTGGCTTTCAAGGCCCTGGACGCCCTGTTCCCCTTCCCCGTGGAGCGCCTGGCGCCCCCGGCCTCCACCGTAGTCCTGGACAAGCGTGACGCCCCCATCCGCTTCTTCCTGGCCCCGGACCAGGCCTGGCGCTTCCCGGTGGCCCTTAGCGAGGTGGCCCCGGCCTTCCTGGACGCGGTCCTGGCCAGCGAGGACCGGCACTTTTTCAGCCATCCCGGCATCAACCCCGTGTCCATCATTCAAGCCGCGGTCCAGGACCTCAAGTCCTGGCGCATCGTGCGCGGCGGCTCTACCATAACCATGCAGGTGGCCCGCCTGGCCGAACCCAAGCCGCGTACCGTGGCTGGCAAGCTGGTCGAATGCTTCCGCGCCCTCCAACTGGAGTCCCGCTACTCCAAGCGGGACATCCTGCGCTTCTACGTGAACATGGCCCCCTACGGCGGCAACCTGGTCGGCGTGGGCGCGGCCTCCTGGTTCTACTTCGGCAAGTCCCCATCCATGCTCTCCCTGGCCGAGGCGACGCTCCTGACGGCCATCCCCCGGGCTCCCAACCGCTACCAGCCGGTCAAGCACCCCGAGGCCGCCAAGGCGGCCAGGGTCCAGGTACTGGCCGCCATGACCGCAACCGGCCTGATCACCCGAGAACAGGCCGCCGAGGCCGGACCGCAGGACCTGCCGAGGGGCCTGACCCGCCCCCCGCTCATCGGCCCGCACTTCGCCCAGATGGCCGTCCAGCGTGAGGGCCGCGCTCCGCGCATCCGCACCACCCTGGACAGCCGCATCCAGGAGCTTACCCGCCAAGCCATGCGCTCGCGGCTGGTGGAACTGAACGCCCAGGGCGTGGAGAACGCCGCCGTGGTGGTGCTGGACGTGAAGACCCGGGAGGTGCTGGCCCTGGCCGGCTCAGCCGACTACTTCGACGAGGCCCGCCACGGGCGGGTCAACGCCGCCCTGACCAGGCGTTCCCCAGGCTCGGCCCTCAAGCCCTTCCTCTACGCCCAGGCCTTTCAGGAGGGCCTCATCGCCCCCCAGTCCCTGCTCCTGGACATCCCCATCACTCAGGGCGGCTACGACCCCCGCAACTACGACGGGGTCTACCGGGGCCGAGTGGAGGCCCAGGAAGCCCTCATCCATTCCCTCAACGCCCCGGCCGTGCGCCTCCTGGCCGACGTGGGCCAGGAGCGCTTCCTGGTCCTCCTGCACCAGGGAGGCTTGAACACCCTGGACAAGCCCGCCTCCCACTACGGTCTTTCACTGATCCTGGGCGGCGGCGAGGTGACCCTCCTGGACCTGACCAATTTCTACGCCACCCTGGCCCGGGGCGGGCTGCACGCCCCCCCGGTTTTCACCCCAGGGGAGCACCCCAGGGAAACGAGGCTTTTCACTCCCGAGGCCAGCGCCCTGGTCACGGACATAATGTCTCGCCTGGAGCGCCCCGACCTGCCCGGCGGCATCGACCGGGCCAGGGGCGTTCCGGCCGTGGCCTGGAAGACCGGCACCTCCTTCGGCCACCGGGACGCCTTCGCCGTGGGCTTTTCCTCGCGCTACGCCATCGGAGTCTGGGCCGGAAACGTGGAGGGCCAACCGGTCAAGGGCATCTCCGGCGCACGACAGGCAGCCCCGCTCCTGTTCGACCTGTTCCGCTCCCTGGAGCCCGACGGGGCCGGCCTGCCGAAACCGGCCGGGCTCAATCTGGCCGAAGTGGAGGTCTGCGCCCTGTCGCGCCAGTTGCCAGGCCCGGACTGCCACCAGTTGGTCAAGATGACGGTCATACCCGGGGTCACCAAGCTTGGGCCGTGCCCGGTGCACAAGCGGGTGTTGGTGGACGCCGCCACCGGCCTGCGTGTGGCCGGGGCCTGTCTGGAGGGGAGAAGCGTGCGCCAGGAGGTAGTCTGCGAGTACCCGGCCGAACTCACGGCCTGGTGGCGCTCAGGCGGCATGCCCGTGCCCGCCCCGCCGACAGCCAGCCCGGACTGTCCCGAGGCCATGGAGGGCCAGGGGCCGCGCATCACCTCGCCCAAGCCCCAGGTGGTCTACCACGTGCGTTCGGACGCCCCCGCCGAGTTCCAACGGGTTGGGCTTGCCGCCCAGGCCGGGCCGGACGCAGTGGAGCTGCACTGGTTCCAGGACGGGAACCTGGTGGCGGCCAAGCCTCCCGGCGAGGCGATTTTTTTGGAACTGACCCCGGGACGGCACAAGCTGGTGGTGGTGGACGAACAGGGCCGCTCGGACAGCGTCAAGTACGTGGTGGAGTGAGGCGGCCCAGCCGGTCGCCACAAACACGAAAAGCCCGGCCGGATGAATCCGGCCGGGCTTGGAAAGCACGATCCTTCCAGACTTAGGAAGCCTGGGCCAAGTTGCGGCTGCGCTTCTTCAGGCGGTTCACCTTGCGGCGCAGGATGTCCTTGGCCTTGCGGGTGACGCCTTCGGCGGCCTTTTTGACGCGCAGTTCCTTCATCTGGCCCTTCATGGCCAGGACCTGGGCCTTGTAGGGGCTCACGCCGCCCTTTTCCTCAGTAATGCCCAGGACTTCCTTGATCGCACCGACCAGGGCGTCCTTGTCCATGCCCGAAGCTCCCTGGATCACCGGGATCTGGTTGATCACCAGGAGGCGCAGCTCCTTGGCGGTCATCTTGTCCAAGGGTTTCTTCAGTTCCAGCTTGATCTCGTCGGCCATTGTCCGCCTCCAAAAGAAATTATGTGTGTCTACTTGCCGGGGGTATCACCCGCCGGCCCGCCGGGGCCAAACTGGCGAACGTAGGCCGCGTACGAGCGCCCCACGGCGGTGTTCGGGTCCAGGCTGAGCCCCCCCAGTCGCACGATACGAGGCGGCGGAGGCCGCCAAAAAGTCATGGCCTCGCCGGTAGCGGTGTCTAGTGGGGTCTTGCCCTGTAACAGATCCAACTGAACCTTGTCAAAGATTTGTTGGCCCAGAAAAGCATTCACCCGCTCCAGGATATACGGGACGTCGTAATGGCTCTCCTGCATGGCCATGGGGTCCGGGACGCCAAGCAGCAGAATCTCCCGGCGATGCCCCAGAGGGCGGGCGTAGGGGGCAACATCGCCCAGCACCTCGCGCCAGCGCGACCAGAGCATGGCCAGGCGAAATCCCGTGGCCGCATCCCGCCGGCTGGCGAAGCCGATGATCAGCTCGCCCAGCAGGCGCATCAGAGCCGGGCCTTCTCGGCCACGTCATCGAGCATCTCCTCCAGGGTGGCGGCCACCGGAAGGATGAAGTGCGCAGCAGTCATGAAGTGGGGCTCCAGGCGGGCCGCCGTGTCGGCCAGCTCCGAAAGCCGGTCGGGAGTGCCCAGGCGCTCGACCAGAATGGAGGCCAGGCTCATGATGTAGAACACCTTGCCCGAGTCGCGCAGGGCGACAATCGCTTCAGGGTCGGAGAGCTCCACCCCGGTGACGGCCACCGCCTGACCGGACTTCCGGCGCGCGGTGGCCAGGGCTTCGGGTGAAGCGGCTTCTGCGTATGCGAGCCCCAGACGATCGGCCACGGCCCGGGCCAGGGTCTTGCGGCAGGAGCCTTCCATGCCGATGAAGAACAGGTTGCCCCCAGATCCGCCGATGGGCACGGCGGGGAGCTCGTGGCGGAAGGTCTGGGTCTTGTCCTCCTCCAGGACCTGGAAGCGTTCGCGGATGACTCGCTTGGGTTGCATGGAGAACAGGTAGCCGCTTTGGGCGGGAAGTCAAATTCAGTTGTTGATGTACTGGGGGATGTTCATGATCAGGTCCCGGGTGAAGCTGACCATCTTGTCCATGAGCCAGGGGAAAGCCACGATCACCGCCAGGAACATGCATACTATTTTGGGAACGAAGGTCAGGGTCATCTCCTGGATCTGGGTGGCGGCCTGAAGCATGGAGAGAACCACGCCCACCACCAAGCTCACGCCCAGCATGGGCAGGGAGAGCATGAGAGTGGTCTCGATGGCGGCGCGGGCGAATCCGATGACGGCGTCGGGGGTCATGTGGCGCTCCTTAGTTGAAACTGTTGACGAGCGAGGCGGTCAGCAGGCTCCATCCGTCCACCATGACGAAGAGCAGGAGCTTGAAGGGCATGGACACCATGGCCGGCGGCAGCATCATCATGCCCATGGCCAGAAGGACGCTGGAAACCACCATGTCCAGCACCAGGAAGGGAATGTAAATCAGGAAGCCGATGGTGAACCCGGTTTTGAGTTCGCTGATCATGAAGGCCGCAGCCAGCAAGATGGTGTTCGTGTCGTCTTTGGTCTTGGGCTGTCCCATCTTGGTGATAGTGTAGAACACGGAAAGGTCTTTTTCCCGGGTGTGCTTGAAGAGGAACTCCCGGAGTGGGCCGTCCGCTTTCTTGATTGCCTCCGTGAAGCTGATGCTCTCGTCCATGTAGGGGGTAATGGCGTTGTCGTAGATCTGCTTGCCTGTCGGGTACATGATGACCACGGTCATGAAGATGGCCAGGCTGGCCATGATCTGGTTGGGGGGCATCTGGCCCGTGCCCATGGCCTGCCTCAGGAAGGAGAACACGATGATGATGCGGGTGAAGGAGGTGACGCACAGGACGATGGACGGAGCCAGAGAGAGCACCGTCAGGAGAAACAGGATCTCGAGCAGCACGCTGACCTTTTCGGGCGCCTGCTGCCCTCCGGCCAGGTTGAGGGTGAGGGTGGGCTCAGCCGCCAGGGCCAGGGCCGGCAGGGCCAGAACCACCGCCGTCGCGGCCAGCGCCGTCAAGAATTGCTTGGAAATCCTTGTGTTCATCTGAAACGTCCGCCTCGGTCAGGAGATTGATGCTCTGGTCGGTGACCCCGAGCACCAGCAACCTATTCAAGAAGCGGACCACCATAATGTTTTTGCGCGGCCCCAAGGACAGATAGCCCTCAACCCGCAGCCCGTGGGCCTTGGCGGAAGGCCCCAGCCCAAACTTGGGGCCAAAGCGTTTGAGCATCCAGTACGCCAGCAAAATGACGAACAGAATGAGCATGAGGGCCACAGCCATCTGGATGGCCACGCCACCCAGGTCCGCGTTGGGAGGGCCGGGCATGACCGCGGGAACGGTGGCGTCAGCCAAGCTGCTTCACCCTTTCGATGGGACTGATGATGTCTGTCAGGCGCACGCCGAACTTCTCGTTGATGACCACCGCCTCCCCGCGCGCCACCAGCTTGCCGTTGACGTAGATCTCCAGAGGTTCGCCGGCCAGCTTGTTGAGCTCGATGACCGAACCCTGGCCGAGCTGCAGGAGCTCATTGATCAAAAGCTTGGTGCGCCCCAATTCGGCGGATACGTCCAGCGGGATATCCAGGATGAAGTCCAGGTCCCGCCGTCCCGTGTCGGGCCTAGCGGCCTTGGCTTCCTGCGTCAAATCCTTGAACGTGGCCTGCTTGCTTTTTGCGGAGAGCTGGCTCTGGTCCCGCTCGCGTTTGACCGCGGTCTCCTCCTCTCCAGCCAGGGCCGCTGCCCACTGTTCGGCCAGGGCATCGTCGCCTCCACCCCCTGCCTCGCCGGCGGCGCCAAGGGCCTGCTCGAAGGGATCGACGTCCCCGCCCTTGTCGTCCCCGTCCAAGGCGGCGGCCCATTCGGCGGCCAGTTGGTCTTGATCGATATCGTCGGGGGCCATGTCAGCCACCTCCCCTTGATGTCGCGCCCTGGGCCGGGCTCTCTGCCCGCCCCGAGCGACCTCTGAAATTATTGCGATTCAGCCGACCATGCGCCATGGCCGTCACATCGGGCCAGGCCCGGCTCAGAAGTGGGTCTCCTCCTCCCGGATGACCTGGAAGCCCTTGTTGGACTTCACGGTTCCGGGGATCCCCTTGAACTTCCTCACGCCCTGCACCTCGGCCTTGAGCAGGTCCTCCACGTCGGTGTCCAACAGCACGATGTCCCCAACCTTGAGTGAAAGAAGCTGCCGCCCGGTGAGCTGGGTCTTGCCGAACTCCACCGTAACCTCCACCGGGGTCTCCATGAGCCGCTCCTTGAAACGGCTGATCCAGGCGTGGTCCACCTCCAGGCGTTCGGACTGAAAGGAGGCGTACAGCTTGGAACGGATGGGCTCGATGGTGGCGTAGGGCAAGCAGGCGATCATGGAGCCGATGGCGTTCTCCAGCTCCACCTCGAAGGTGACCACCACCACCACGTCCGAGGGGGGCACGATGGCTGCGAACTGGGGGTTGATCTCCGAACGGATCAGCTCCACGTGCACCTCGTGCACCGGCCGCCAGGCATCCTCCAGGTTGGCCAGGGCGATCCTGACCACCTTGGCGATGATGGCCTGCTCGATGGGGGTGAAGTCGCGCCCTTCCACCTTGGGCTGGCTGCCCGCCCCCCCGAAGAAGTTCTCCACCAGGGCGAACACCAAACGCGAATCCACCACCAGGATGGCGTTGCCGCGCAGGGGATCAAGCTTGAAGATGTTGATGGAGGTGGGCACGGGCAGGCTGCGCATGAAGTCGCCGAACTTGGACATGTCGATGGAGATGGGGTTCACGTCCACGCGCTTGCGCATGGCGTTGGCCATGGCGTTGGTGGCGAGCCTGGCGAAGCGGTCGTTTATGATCTCCAGGACGGGCATGCGGCCGCGGATGATGCGGTCCTGGTTGGAAAGGTCGAAGGGTACGATGCCGGAATCGTCCTCCAGAATCTCCGACTCGGCTTCGATTTCACCGCCGGTCAGGCCCCGTAGGAGGGTATCGACCTCGTCCTGGCTCAGGATCTTGCTCATAGCGCGTCCCTACTGGATGACCCTGTCGGTGATGAACACCTGTTTGACCACACCCGGCCCCATGATCTGGTTCACCCGGTTCTGAATCTCGGTGCGGAAGGCCAGCATGCCGTCCACCGAGGAGAGATCCGCGGAGGTCTTGGACCACAGGAGGGTGAGGATGGCGTCCTTGACCTGAGCCTGGTATTTTTCGGCGAATTGGGCGGCATCATCGTCGTTGGCGAAATCGAAGTCCACGGACAAGCGCACGTAACGCTTGCCGCCTTGATCGGCCAGGTTGGTGACGATGTTCTGGATGGAAGTGACCGGCTTTTCGGCCTTCTTGCCGCCCTCCTTCTTCTCTTCCGGCTTTTTCTCGGCCTTCTTTTCTTCCGGCTTCTTTTCGTCCGCCTTCTTTTCCTCGGGTTTCTTCTCGCCCTCCGGCTTCTTGTCCTCGGCCTTCTTCTCGCCCTCGGCCGGGGCCGCCTGGGAGGTATCGGCGGGCGGGTTCTTGAAGAACTTCAGGTAGGCGTAGTAGCCGCCGCCGCCCAATACCAGGAGGATCACCAACAGGATGATGGGCAGAAGCTTGTTTTTCTTCTTTTTCGGCGCTCCGCCGTCGTCGTCTTCAATATTTGCCATAAACGGCTCCTTGCGATCGATCGGTAATCTAATGGGCGTCGCGCGCGCCGAACAGATCCGTGCCCACGCGCACCAGAGTGGCCCCTTCCTCCACGGCCTGCTCCAGGTCGTTCGACATGCCCATGGACAATTCGGGCAGCGCAAAGCCCAGCCTGGCCGACAGTTCGTCCTTGAGGGCCCGCGCCTGGGCGAAAAGCCCCCGGTTGGCCTCCGGGTCCTCGTGCCAAGGGGGCAGGAGCATGAGCCCTTTAAGCGCAAGCCCTGGCATCCCGGCCACGGCCTCGGCCAGAGCCAGGGTCTCCTCCCGGGAACACCCGGCCTTGGACGCTTCGCCGGTCAGGTTGACCTGGGCCAGCACCGGCTGCGTCAACCCAAGAGCGGCGTTTTTTTGATGCAGCATATGTGCCAAATCAATGGAATCGAGCGAGTGGATCAACTCAAAGCGCCCGGTGAGGTACTTGGCCTTGTTCTTCTGCAGACGGCCGATGAAGTGCCAGCGCAGGGGAAGCCCCGCCAGGGCGTCCATCTTGGGCAGGGCCTCCTGGACGTAGGACTCGCCGAAGATGTCCTGCCCGGCCGCGTGCATGGCTGCCACATCGGAGGCCCCGCAGGTCTTGGACACGGCCACCAGGGTCACGGCCGCGGGCTCGCGCCCGGCCCGGGCGCAGGCCCGCCGGATGCGCTCACGCACGTGCTCCAGACGTTGTCCGGCTGTGTTCTCGTCCGTCATGGCCAAGCGGTAACACAATCGGGGCGGATGGAAAATGGCCCTGAGGGCCCAAGTGCAAGATGGGAACTCTAATCGTCCCTTCTGGCGAAATTGCGCTGGTCCGCCTCGCAGGACGGGCATCGCCAATCGGGTGGCAGCTTGTCGCCGGGCGTTCCCGGGGCCACGCCGCCCTTCGAGTCGCCACGCCTGGGATCGTACGTATAGCCGCACAACAGACAGATATAACGGTGGTCATTCATGGTTTTCCTCCCTGGACGCTTGCGCTATACAAGCCCGATGCGCATCGCCTCAACCTGGGCACTGCCCAAACTCATGCCGTTTTTGGCCCCGTACCGCAAACGCTTCATCGTGGGACTCCTCACCAACGCCGGGGCAAGGGCCTGCGATCTGATCCCCATGGTCCTGGTGGGCCGGTCCGTAGACGCCATCACCGCCGCCAAATCCGGTCAGGCCCCGGGACTCGACACCCTGCTCCTCTACGGCGGCGGGGTGCTCGCGGCCTTCTTGTGCCTGGCCCTGTTCCAGTCGGTGAGCGACTACAGTCTGGACCGCATGGCCCAGTACGTGCGCCACGATCTGCGCAACGCCCTCTACCAGCACCTGCAGCGCCAGGACATGCACTTCTTCGAGGAACACCAGTCCGGCGACCTCCTGAACGTGGTCTCCTCCGACGTGGACAACCTGGAGAACTTCCTGGCCGATTCCACCACCTCAAGCATCCGGCTGGTGATCACCTTCGTGGGCACTTTCGCCGTGCTCTTCTGGATCGATTGGCGACTGGCCCTGCTGCTGATGGCCCCCTTGCCCTTCGCCTTCGCGGCGGTGCGCACCTTCTCCACGCGCATCCGTCCCCGCTACCGGGAGGCGCGGGCGGCCGTGGGCCAGGTGGCGGGCATCATCGGCAACAACCTGCGCGGCATGGGCGTGATCCAGGCCTTCACCGCCGAGGAGGACCAGGCCAGGCGGGTGGACGAGCAGTCCGCCAGGTACCGCGACGAGGCCGTGGGTGCGGCCCTGGCCCGGGCGCGCTTCATCCCGGTGCTCTACGCCGTGGCCGGGGCGGCCTTAGCCCTTCTGATCACCGGGGGCGGTTGGCTGACCCTTTCCGGCAACGGCCCGAGCCTGGGGGACTACGCCACATTCATCCTGCTGGCCACGCGCCTGATCCTGCCGCTCTTCGTGTTCGGCATGCTCATCAACCAGTTCCAGCGCTCCGAGGCCTCGGCCGCCCGCATCTGGTCGGTGCTCTCCCTCAAACCGGCCATCGCCGATCGGCCGGAGGCCGTCCCCCTGGCCGAGGCCCCGCAGGCCCTGGCCTTCGAGGACGTCCGCTTCGCCTACCCCGGCCGCGAACCCGTGCTGTGCGGGCTGGACTTCACCCTGAGACGCGGCAAGGTGCTGGGCGTGGTCGGACCCACCGGGGCGGGCAAGTCCACCCTGGTGAAACTCCTTCTGCGCCATCTGGACCCGGCCTCAGGCCGGATCGTCCTGAACGACCGGGACATCTCCGGGTTCACCCTTTCGAGCCTGCGCCGCCACATCGGCTATGTGTCCCAGGAGGCCTTCCTATTCTCCGGAGACGTGGCCGAGAACATCCGCCTGGGCGCGCCCTGGGCCACCGACGCCGACCTCGAAGAGGCAGCCCGCATCGCCGGGGCTCTGGAATTCATACGGGAATTGCCCAAGGGGTTCCAGACCTCCATCGGCGAGGGCGGAGTGAAACTCTCGGGCGGACAGCGCCAGAGGATATCCCTGGCCCGGGCCGTGCTGCGCGAACCCGACATCCTGGTGCTGGACGAGGCCACTTCGGCCGTGGATACCCGCACCGAGGGGATCATCCAGCACAACCTGCATGCCTTCCGCGAGAACCGCATGACCCTGGCCGTGGCCCACAGATTGTCCACCGTGCGTCTGGCCGACGAGATCATCGTGATGGTGGAGGGACTTATCGTGGAGCGAGGCCGCCACGAGGAGCTTCTTGCCCAGGGCGGGGTCTACGCCGGTCTGTGGGCCGTGCAGAGCGGGGAGGGGCGGGGCTAGGACCCGCCCGCCAGACGACACGGCGCCCGCCTAGGAAATGATTTGTCCCAGATTTCCCCAGCGCACCTGCCAGGTCCCGGGCACGATGGACCAGTACTTGACCATGGCCAGCCCCAGGATGTCCGTGCCCTTCACGAAGCCCCAGAAACGGCTGTCATAGGATTCGTCGCGGTTGTCGCCCATCATGAAATAGGAGCCCTGAGGCACTTTCACCGGACCGAATTCGTCGCGAGGGCTCTCCGAGGTGGGCTGCACACGGGAGTCCTTGTGGATTTCATGCGGGTCGGCGTAGACCTTGCCGTTCACGTACACAACCTTGTCCCGGACCATGACTTCGTCCCCGGGCAAGCCCACCAGACGCTTGATGAAGTCCTGGGAGGGGTCCTTGGGATACTTGAAGATGACCACGTCCCCGCGCCTGGGCTCGCGGATGGTCAACACCCGCTCGCCGGACCAGGGCAGCCTCAGGCCGTACAGGAACTTGTTGGCGATGAGGTAGTCCCCAATCTGCAGGGTGTTCTCCATGGACCCGGATGGGATTTCGAAAGTCTGAACCACGAAGGTCCTGATGACCAGGGCCAAGGCCACGGCCCAGACCAACGCCGAGACGTACTCGCGCAACAGGGACTTTTTTTGACCGTACGGAAACGGAGCGGCGGACGAAGTCTGCATGGTCATGACGACTCTTTTTCTTGTTTTGAGGTTTTGAACGATTGTGCGGGAATTGCCGACAATGCACGCGGAGGCGTCAGAAGACCGGCGCGGCCCGCAACATGCCGACAAGCGCCCATCCGGCCGCCAAGTAGCGCAGCCACCCAAGGAAAAGCCTTGTCCTGCGTTCCTCCAAGGCCCGCACCTTCTGCATGACACGGGCCACAAAATCCGGTGTCGGTTCAAAGCTGGCGTTCATAGCGACCTCCTCCGAAAGACGCGGCCAGGAGCCGCCTGAGTTTCTCCCTGGCCCGGTACAGCCTGGTCTTCACCGTGGCCGTAGGCACACCGCAAGTCCCGGCGATGTCCTCGAGCGGATCGCCGCTCAGGCTCATGAGGAGGGTGGACCTGAAAGGCTCCTCGAGCTTGTCGATGGAGGCCGCCAAAACCTGGCGCTCCTCAAGGCCCATGAGCGCCCCCTCCGGCCCCGGGCCTTCGCAGGCCGGTTCCGGGGTGTCCTCCGAGCTCGACAGCCCGGCCCGGCCCCGCGCCCGCAGCGCGCTCACGCAACGGTTGCGGGCCAGTACGCGGAGCCAGGCTATGAACGGCGTGCCCCGCTCCGGGTCGAAGCGCTTCAGGGCCTTGTAGGCGTCCAGGAAGACCTCCTGACCGATGTCCTCTGTCAAGTGCGGGTCGCGCACCAGGCGATGGATGCAGGCGAGCAGGTCCCGGTGGTGCTCGCGCACGAGCAGGGCATAGGCTTCGGTGTCGCCGTCCTGTACCCGCCTGATTACGGTGCGCTCATCCATCCGTTCTCCATTCCCACGTCTCTTGTAGACTCATACGCCCGTGGGGGGGGAAAGGTTCCCGGTCGCCCGAAAATAATCATCCACCCCCTGGAGGCCAGGGGGGTGCACAACGTTCGGAAGACTCCGGGCAGGGACAACGCAAAGTGACTGCGTCCGGCGGGCAGGTTCCGGCGCGCGCAGTTCAGACCGCCCTGCCGACGGGCAGGACGACATGGCCCTTGCGTGAGCTTAGCCTTTCTTGAAGCCGATATACGGGCAGTTCTTGCAAATGTCCGCTCCAGGGAAGGGCTCCCCAGTGCGGGTGATGGATGCCCCGCCCGTGGCCTTCTTGCGCTCCATCAGCCGTTCGACCACCAGGGGGAGCTGGTCCCCCGGGATGGACACGTTGATTTCACCGCGCTCGGTCTTGCCGGAGTTGTAACTGCCGCTGCAGGCAAGGAAGATGTTGAGGGCTTTTGAATTGTAAGCCTGGACGTTGCCGCCGCAAGCGGCCGAGTTCATGGTCATGGACGCCTTGAGAGGATGGACGTCCAGGGCGCACATCCAGTCCACGGCAAGGTGGTAGGCCTGCATGTTGTCGCAGTAGAAATGCACCACGTCGGGCTGGACCGGTGCATCGGCCAGGGGGGAGATCAGCACTCCCTGCAGCGTATCCTCGGGCAGCCTCGGCTTGGACAAAATAAAGGCTTTGGCCTGTTCCTCGCTCCTTACGTATTTCAACTGGCCCTTCACCTCATCCTCGTCCAGCCCTTTCCAGCCAAAGACGTATTTGGCGTTGGCGCAGCCCAGCCGGTCTTTTTTCACGAGTACCGTCAACCCCTCCATGCGCGCCCCGATCTCCGCCTGACAGAAGGTCAGGGGCCGGGCCGGGACGTAATGGTCTGTTTTCGCGGCGAGGTCGTTCAACTCTTTCTCGTCGAAAATGTACTTGATGGCGATGGGATAGTGCATCAGCCGAAGTTCGTTCATAAGGGTTTCTTGCATGGCGCGGTACGTGTCGCTGGTCATAACTTCCCCTCGGTAATGTTTATGTTGCACTTTGCCGTTCTTTCAGGGCTGGCTGCGCCAGTCGGGGGTTCGCCCGAACAGCATGGTCCCTTCCGATGTCCTCGACGTCGTGTGCGTTTAACAAGTAGTGCGGCGTGAAGCTAGGTCAAGAGACGCGAATTTTGAGCGGAAGCCGGTAACCATCCGGCCACGGTCGATATGGGCTTCCTAAAAAAATGGTCCACCCGCCGTACTCGGCGGGTGGACCATTCCAACAGACCGTTTCGAACTTTTCGTCTCTTATTCCTGAATCTTCCGGTACTTGCAGGTCTTCACCGGGCAGGCCAGGTGTTCGCCGTAGCGCTTGGACTGCTTCCTGACCAGAATGGGGTTGCCGCACTCGGGGCAGGGCTCCTTCACCGGCCAGTCCCACACGGCCATGTCGCAGTTGGGATACTTCGAGCAGGAGTAGAACAGCTTGCCGAAACGGGAACTCTTCTCCACCAGTTCGCCGTCGCAGCCCTCTCGGGGGCAGGCCACGCCGGTGGTGAAGGGCTTGGTGTACTTGCACTTGGGGTAGCCGGAGCAGGCGATGAAACGGCTGCCGGTGCGGGCCTTCTTCAGGTGCAGATCCTTGCCGCACTCGGGGCAGGTGCCCACCACCTCGGGCTCGGCCTCGGGGCCTTTCTCCGCGAAATGGTACTTGCCCTCCTCGTCCAGGGAGAAGTTGGAGGTGGATTTGCATTCCGGGTAGCCGGTACAGGCCAGGAACTCTCCGGTGCGCCCGTACTTCACCTGCATGGGTTTTCCGCACTTGGGGCAGGCCAGCCCGGAGTCGATCACCTGCTTCTCCATCTCCTTGGAGGCCTTTTCCAGGGCCGGGTAGAACCCGCCGGTGAATTCGGCCAGCAGGCCCCTCCAATCCTTAGTGCCCTCGGCCACCTGATCCAGGGCCTCCTCCATGCCGGCGGTGAAACCCACGTCCATGATGGTCTGGAAGTGCTCGGAAAGTTTGTCGGCCACGGTGGTGCCAAGCCCCGTGGGGGCGAAGTGCTTCTCCTCCAAGCGGGCGTAGTCCCGGTCCAGCAGGGTGGAGATAATGGCCGCGTAGGTGGAAGGGCGGCCGATGCCCTTCTCCTCCAGCTCTCGCACCAGGGAGGCCTCGGTGTAGCGCGGAGGCGGCTGCGTGAACTTCTGGTCCTTCTTGAGCTCCAGGAGATCGAGGTCCTGGCCCTTCTTGAGCGGCGGCAGGGTCTTGGAACCCTGAGCCTCATCCTCGCCCTCGGGCGAGGCATCCTGGCCGTAGACCTTGAGGTAGCCGGGGAAGAGCAGCCGCTCACCCTTGGCCTTGAATTCCGCCCGGCCGGCGACGATCACCGCCGCAGTGTCCCAGAATTTGGCCACGGCCATCTGGGAGGCCACGAAGCGCTCCCAGACCAGCTTGTAGATGTGAAACTGGTCCTTAGGCAAAAGCCCGGCCACGTCCTGCGGGGTGACGTGCACGTCGATGGGCCGGATGGCTTCGTGGGCATCCTGGGCCCCGGCCTTGGTTTTGAACACCCGGGCCTTGTCGGGATAATAGTCCTGCCCCAGGGTCTCCACGATATATGTTTTAGCGGCGTCGCGGGCCTCGTCGGCGATGCGTGTGGAGTCGGTACGCATGTAGGTGATGAGCGCCGTGGTGCCGCGTTCGCCCAGGTCCACGCCCTCGTAGAGCTTCTGGGCCGCGCCCATGGTCTTCTTGGCGGCGTAGCCCAGGCGCTGGTTGGCGGCCTGCTGCAGGGTGGAGGTGATGAAGGGCGGCGGCGGGGACTTCTGGCGCTGCTTCTCGGCCACGTCCTTCACGGAGAAGCTCTGGCCCGCAAGTTCGGCGGCCAGGGCCGCGGCCGCGTCGGCGCTGCCTACGTGGGCCTTCTTGCCGGCTATCTTGGACAGCTCGGCCTCGAAGGGGGGCGGGGCATCGCCCTTAAGGAGGGCCTTGAACAGCCAGTACTCCTCGGGCTTGAAGGCCAGGCGTTCCTTCTCGCGGTCCACCACGATCTTCAGGGCCACGGACTGCACGCGCCCGGCGCTGATGCCCTTGCGAACCTTCTTCCACAGGAGCGGGGAAATCTTGTAGCCCACCAGCCGGTCCAGGATGCGCCTGGCTTGCTGGGATTCAAAGAGCTTCTCGTCGATATGGTGTGGGTGTTCCAGGGCGTCTTTCACGGCCTTGGCCGTGATCTCGTTGAACTGGATACGCTCGATGTTGGCGTTGGTTTCCTTGAGTAGTTCGGCGATGTGCCAGGCGATGGCCTCTCCCTCCCGGTCCGGGTCTGGGGCCAGGAAGATGGTCTTGGCTTTGGCGGCCACCTTGAGCAGCTGGTCCACCACCTTCTGCTTGCCCGGGATGACCCCGTATTCCGGTTCGAATCCCTTGGTCTCATCCACGCCGAGCTTCTTCTGGGGCAGGTCGCGAACGTGCCCCACCGAAGCCTCGACGTAGAACTTGTCTCCGAGGAACTTCTTGATGGTCTTCACCTTGGCCGGGGACTCGACAATGATGAGGTCTTTTGCCATGACAGGGCGGCTATAGCCATCGTCAAGAGGTTAGGCAAGGGGCGTGTGCCCCTGCAACCCGATTGCAACACCAGGAGGCCACTCTCGTGAGCGCCCATCGCTTCGGCCAGGTGGCCCTTATCGGCCCGCCCAACGCGGGCAAGTCTACACTTTTGAACGCCCTGCTCGGGCAGAAGCTGGCCATCGTCAGCCCCAAACCCCAGACCACCCGCAACCAGCTGGCGGGCATCCTGAACACAGACGAGGCCCAGATCGTGCTCCTGGACACCCCGGGCGTGCACATCCCGCGCGGCTCCAAGCTCAACAGCCGCCTGGTGGAGGCCGCCTGGATGGCCCTGCACCAGGCCCAGGCCATCGTCATCGTGCTGGATTCACAGTTCTACTCGCGCAAGCCCGACATCCTGGAAAAGGACATCAAGCTCCTCACCCGGCCGGTTGAACGCTCCGGCCTGCCGGTGATCGTGGCCCTCAACAAAACCGACGCCCTGCCGGATATGGCGGCCATGCTGCCGGTGATGGCCCGCCTGGGACAGGCCTGGCCAGACGCCGAGATCGTGCCGGTGTCGGCCGTCAAGGGCAAAGGGCTGGACCAACTCGTCAAGGCCATGACCGGGCACCTGCCCGAGGGGGACGCCCTGTACCCGGAGGACCAGCTCTCCACCGCGCCCATGCGCTTTCTGGCCGCGGAAATCATCCGCGAGAAGCTCTTCCTGACCCTCTCCCAGGAGCTGCCCTACAACACGGCAGTGGCCATCGAGCACTGGCAGGAAACCGCCAAGGGAGCCCGGGTGAGCGCGGTGGTCTATGTCACCCGCGACCGCCACAAGGGCATGGTCATCGGCAAGGGCGGCAAGGTGCTCAAAGACGTGGGCACCAAGGCCCGCATGGACCTGATGGCGCTGACCGGCAGCCCGGTGCACCTGGAGCTTTTCGTCAAGGTGCGCGAGGACTGGACCGAGGACGAGTATTTTCTGAACGAGCTTGGCGAAGACCAGGGGTCGTAACCGCACCGTCGCTTGCAAAGCGGAAAAAACCGGGCTACCAACGCCGGCTCTTGGTTTTGCACACAATCCAGCCATCCGGGACCAGATAGGAGGCCGCCTATGTCCACACCCAAGCTGAAGCTGGGAATCCCCAAGGGATCGCTCCAGGAAGCCACCATCAAGCTGTTCGAGAAATCCGGCTGGAGAATCAAGGAGCATCACCGCAACTATTTCCCCGAGATCGACGACGACGAGATCACCTGCTCCATGTGCCGAGCTCAGGAGATGAGCCGCTACGTCGAATCGGGCCTCTTGGACTGCGGTCTGACCGGCAAGGACTGGATCCTGGAGAACCAGTCCGACGTGGTGGTGGTGGACGACCTAGTCTACTCCAAGGTCAGCTCCCGCCCGGCCCGCTGGGTACTGGCCGTGGCCGGCGACTCCCCCTACAAGCGCCCGGAGGACCTGGACGGCAAGCACATCGCCACCGAACTGGTGGGCTACACCAAGCGCTACTTCGAGCAGGCCGGGATCAAGGTGGACGTAGAGTTCTCCTGGGGGGCCACCGAGGCCAAGGTGGTCGAGGGCCTGGCCGACGCCATCGTGGAGGTCACCGAAACCGGCACCACCATCAAGGCCCACGGCCTGCGCATCATCGCCGAGGTGCTGATCACAAACACCCAGTTCATCGCCAACAAGTCCGCCTGGGCCGACCCCTGGAAGCGCCGCAAGATCGAGAACATGATCATGATGCTTCAGGGGGCGCTTCGCGCCGAGAAGCTGGTCGGGCTCAAGATGAACGTGCCCAGTTCCGCCAAGGACGAGGTCCTGGCCCAGCTGCCCAGCCTCAACTCGCCCACCGTGGCCCATCTGCTCGACTCCGACTGGCTCTCGGTGGAGATCGTGGTGGCCGAGTCCATGGTGCGCGACCTCATCCCCAAGCTCAAGACCGCCGGGGCCGAGGGCATCATCGAGTATTCTCTCAACAAGGTCATCTAGCCCCCGGGGGCCAGGTCATGCCGGCACGCGCTCTTCCCCTTGGGGAAAAATCCGCCTGGGAAGGGCGCGTCCTCATGGTCGTCCTGCTGGCCGCCGCGCTCAGGCTACGGCGGTTGGCACTCACCCCGGGACGACCATGTGCCATCGACTGGATAACGCGCTTCAGTCCATATGCGATAGCGCCGGTGCCTTACGATACTCCGCCATTATGGCGCGGCAGTTGCCGTCGCCAAACTGACCTGCAGTTCAGATAATCCAACGTTGCTGCTATAAATGGCCCCTGAACCGTCATCGAAAAGCTCCAATTCTACGACCAGGGGTTTGCCCGGCCCAAAATGCATGGGAACGGGAAACCAGCAGGCAGCCGTATCGTTTTGGACGGCGCATTGCCGGTACTTGCCTGGATCCGAACCAGGGGACTGGGCAATCCGGGTTCCATCCCCACCTAGTGTGACCTCCACGGCCGCTTCGGTTTCCTGGTCGCCTGCACGCACCACGACTTTGCTGTGCGGCCCCACAGCCAGGCCTTTGAAGGAAATTTTCATCGAACCGGCAAAAATATCAGGCATGCCCACCACGTAGCGGCAGAGTCCCGAAACCTTTTTCTTCAAGGGATGCACGGCGCCGTCGGCGTAACCTATGCCCTGTCCCTGCTCCATGCCCAGGAGAAGATCCCGGCCCGTGATCCGACAAGTCACGTTATCCCCAACAGTCTCGGCCGACAGGGGCACTGTTCCCGAGGCTCGAAATATCTGGATTCCCGGGAAAGTTTCGACAAGCTGGGCATTTTCGTGCAGCCAGGCGACATAGGCTGATCCCCCGGACCAGGGCCGGCCGTCGTCATAGGCGTTAAGCAGGAAGAGTTTTGGACTGTCCCGGCCACAGGTCACGTTTTGGACATTAAGCCGGGTGAGGAACCAGGAGATGCCCCTCAGCATGTTCTCGTTCTCGAACCCCAGGCAGCTGTCCGGGGCCTTGGCCAGCGCAGCGGCTACCCCCGGGTAGTCCTCGCTGGGGAGTGTCTGCGTCGGGAACGATATCCTGCTCAGGCAGATGAATCCGAACAGGCAAATGAGCACGAGGCTGTTGACCATGCCGGGGAGCGCCGCTCCCGGTGGCGCCTCGGCCAAAACCGACTTCGATCGCACGCGCAGAGACGGAAAAGGTAGATGATCAGCCCCCCATCTGGCCGCGCTCCAGGCGATGCCCAGAATCTCCATCGCGGCGATGGAGATGAGTAATGGATATCCCGCCTGTGTGGCGAAAAGGTAGCGAACCAAGTTCATGTTCCTGTTCTGGCTGCACATGGCCAGTACGGCGGGCACAATGACCCAGCCGCAGACTACGAGAGCCGCCCTGGGCCTGCGAGCCAGCAGGCTGAACAGGCCGAACAGGAACAGATAGAGCGTGTACTGGGCCTCTAGGCTGCAAAAGGCGTCGAAGGTATTCTGCAGTTCCTTCAGCCCGTAGGACCCGGGACGGTATGCGCCGGCGCCGGCGATCACCTCCCAGATACGCGTGTGCAACACCCATGGAGCAAACAGTACGCCAGGCAGGAAAAGAACGGCCAAAAAAACGAAAGGCCTTCCCGGGCCGGAGCGATCCCGGGCCATTGTTCCCAGTCCGGCAAGCAGGGTCGCCGCCAGCAAGGCCAGGCCGCAAAAAATGAAAACCGTTTCCCGTCCGGCGAGCGCGGCTGGAATCTTAAACAGGGGGCAAAACGCAGCCAGGGCGAATCCCGCCAGGCAAAGGCACGCACATCGCGTCGTCTCAAAGCCTCGGGCTCCCGCTGGCGTAAGCCTCGCCGCCAGCGCCTTCGCGGACAGCGTGATCAGGTAGGCCGCGACGATTCCAGCGTAGAGCCAGGCGGCCACGAAGTGGGTGTACAGGAACAATGTCCCGACCACGACGAAGACCGTGATGTTCCTTCGGGAAAACTTCCGGAAGAGGGCCTCGGCCGAGAGCAGGAACAGTATCGCCAGCAGGGCCAGCAGGGAATAACTCCGGACCTGTTGGCTGTAGGATACCGCGTTGAAGGACACCGCCAGGAGAAAGGCCGCCCCGAGGCCTGCCCCGACGCTCATGAGCCGCTTGCCCAAAAGGTGGATGGCCGGGATGGCCAGGACGCTGAATATCCCGGTGAGAATCCTGGATGCGGCTTCTTGCTGCCCGAAGAATCCCTGCCAATAATGGAACACCAGATAGAAGAGCGGAGGCGTGAAATCACTGGCCGGGGCGGAGGGGGTGCCGAGCGTCCTGAGCAGCGTGGGGATATCCGAACCCGCGATCCAAACAGCCAGGATTTCATCCCACCAGTAGGGCAATCGCCCGATGCCGTAGAGTCTGATGGCCGCGCCCAGAAAGGTGAAGGCCCCCACCAGGGTCCACTCCAGCCAGGCGAAGCGGCTGCCGCGATCGTCAGGGCTGGATTTTTCGGGCCGTCCGGGCTGCCGTAAACGAAGCATCAAGTGAAGAATGGACGCAAGGGAGAGAATCCAGAAAATCAGGAATCCGCAGGGTTCCAGACTATAAAAGAGCTTAGCGGAAACATCGGCGAAGAAGTTGATGAAGCGCGCGAGCATGCCTGATCCTTACCGGGGTTGACTTACCACGAGGCCGCCCCAGGACTCCAATATCCAAAGGCCCAGCATGTTCCTCTGATGTATTGATGCAGGGCCGGGTCCACCAGGGGCGGGTATTTTCCATGGGCCTTCAAAAAGGCCACCGCAGCGGCATTTTCAGCCGCGCTGGACACCGGCCAACTCGAATCGTGCAAAAAACCTCTGATGTAGACGAATCTAGCCGGATCGATGGTTTGAGGAGCTTCCTGCCTGGCCTTCAGACACATGCGCCTGTCGCTCAGGTGCGCGAGTAGCTTGTAGTCATGGCCGTCTGAACTGTAGATGATACTGACCGCCGGAGTCTTGGCTGGATCGGTGAACGCCGGACTCACCCGCAGGAGTTCCTGGAGATCGGGGCTTCCCGACATGGCGGAAGAGCCGTCGCCGATCAGTCGCCATCCCCCGCCAGTAGCCAGGTACTCCCCATGGGACGCATGATACGACTCAATGGCCGTGTGCAGAGTTTCCAACACGGCGGCTGTACTTTCGTAGTGTTGGCCAAGATCGAGCTTGGGGGGGGCCTGCAAGGCCAGGACAACCAGCCACACGGCATATGCCGCGCAGAGTATCACGGGAATGGTCCTGGTTCGGAAGATGGCTAAGGACATGCGAACGTACTTGATTCCCATTGGCCCGCCAGATCAACTGACGGCTCAAACTATTTCCCAACTCGATGGAAGTTGGCTTGATGCCAGTTGCAAAGCACGGCAACTCTCATTGAGTCATGACCAACCCACCTGTCAACTTCAATGATCGTCGCCGATACCTGCTCCCCGCGCCGAAGGGACCGAAGGCCCGAATTAAGAGCCCGATGAGAAAGGAGGACCGTCCTACGCGCACATTCTGACGGCCCCCCCGCACGAAGCATGCTGCCTGGTTCGCGCCGCCCGAACGCACGATATCCTCTCCGCCCCGGTCTCAAGCTCACAGGTATCTGGCGACACCTGTTCCAGTCTTTCGGGTATGGCCTCAGGTTGAGCAGACCATGGCATAATCCTTGATCAACGTTCCATACATCGTGCCATAAACGTGGAGGCGTTCCTTAGGGAAGACTGGCCGAAAGGTTTGGCGGTTTTGCCTCTTGCCTTACTGAATTGCATGGTTACTTTGTATCCTACGAGCGGAGGAACGCGGAGACGGCCCAACCCGAAAAGGAGGGATCACCTCGCACCGCTTCCCTCGCTGGGCCGCAAGGCCCCAGGTCGCCGGGCGGAGAACCACCCCATTGGAGAAGGGATGCGCATTCCCCTTCCATGGATCAGGCCCGCACAGGGAGACTGAACCGCCCGGCCCGGTTTTTCGATAGGCTCTGGAAACAGGCAACCGAGCAACCAACCTCAAAAAGGGGTGCATATCGGCCCCGAGAGTCGGGCGAACGACGATCCGGATCAACTGCGTACTGAGACGCACGGACGCCCGGCAGGTTCCTTGGCAGGCCCTGGAGACAGGAAACCGGTCAACCCAACCCAAAACACCTCCTGCCGAAGCATCATGCCTAGGCAATGTCTGAGCCCCCTTCCCCCACGGGAAGGGGGCTTCTTGTTTCCGGGAGATCGCGCGGAGGGAACTCCAATCGCCGATCCGCCAACCGCCATGCCCGCGCCTACAAATTTGTCAGAGGAATCCCCCTATACGCCTTGAAGCGGCCCCGGCTTTGGTGTAAAATAATTCTTCCTTCCCGTTGCCGGGACAATGCCGATTACCCCCCCACATGGAGGACAACCATGGCGGTGTTCAAATGCAAGAACGCTGACGACGTGCTCAAGGCGGTCAAGGACTACAACGTGTCCTTCGTCCAGTTCTGGTTCATTGACATCCTGGGCATGCTCAAGAGCTTCCAGATCACCCCCCGGGAGCTGGAGGCCGCCTTCGACGAGGGCATGGGCTTCGACGGTTCCTCCATCACCGGATTCACCAAGATCCACGAGTCCGACATGGTGGCCTTCCCAGACCCCACCACCTTCCAACTGGTGGCCTGGCGGCCCAGCGACCGCCCGGTGGCCCGGCTGTTCTGCGACGTGCGCAATCCCGACGGCACCCCCTTCGCTGCAGACTCGCGCTTCGTGCTCAAGCGGATGCTCCAAAAGGCGGCCGACCTGGGCTACACCTTCTACGTGGGTCCCGAGTTGGAATTCTTCCTCTTCGCCAACTCCTCCGAGCCCAGGATCCTGGACAAGGGCGGCTACTTCGACGCCCCGCCCCTGGACCTGGCCAACGATGTGCGCCGGGACATCATCTTCGCCCTGGAGTCCATGGGTATCGGGGTGGAGTACTCCCACCACGAGGTGGCCCCCTCCCAGCACGAGATCGACCTGCGCTTCAACGAGGCCCTGGCCATGGCCGACACCGCCATGACCTACCGGGTGGTGGTCAAGGAAGTGGCCCGCAAGCACGGCTGCTACGCCACCTTCATGCCCAAGCCCCTGTTCGGGGAGAACGGCTCGGGCATGCACGTGCACCAATCGCTCTTCAAGGGCTCCAAGAACGCCTTCTACGACGCCTCCTCCCCCGACCACCTGTCCCACGAGGCCCAGGCCTACATCGCGGGACTCCTCAAGCACGCCCCGGAATTCACCTGCGTCACCAACCAGTGGGTGAACTCCTACAAGCGCCTGGTGCCCGGCTACGAGGCCCCGGTGTACATCGCCTGGGCGCAGCGCAACCGCTCGGCCCTCATCCGGGTGCCCATGTACAAGCCCGGCAAGGAGGCCGCCACCCGCATCGAACTGCGTTCCCCAGACCCCGCTGCCAACCCCTACCTGGCCCTGGCGGTCATGCTGGGTGCGGGCTTGAAGGGCATCGAGGACGGCTACAAGCTGGCCAAGCCGGTGGAGGACAACATCTTCAACATGAGCGAGAAGGAGATGCGCAAGCACGGCATCGACTCCCTTCCCGGCAGCCTCATCGAGGCCGTGGGACACCTGGAGAAGTCCGCGCTCATGAAGGAAATCCTGGGCGACCACCTGCATTCGGCCCTCGTGGCCTACAAAATCGACGAGTGGGACAGGTACCGCATGCAGATCACCGAATACGAGATCGAGAGGTATTTGCCCGTCCTGTAAAGGATGGCGACCGCGATTTGATGAGGCCGCCCGCTGCCGGGCGGCCTCTTTCTTTGGGGCACTTGAATTTCAACCACTTCCGGGTATCCTGCGCCGCATCACCTAAGCCGGAGGTACCATGATCGGAAACCAGCGCCAGATTTTCGGCGTGCCGGGCGACGTCGCCTATCTCAACTGCGCCTACACCTCGCCCCTGCCCGAACCGGTGCTCGAGGCCGGCAGCCGGGCCATGGCACTCTGCCGCTCTCCCTGGCTTCTGACCCAGGAGCATTTCTTCGCCGGCCTGGAAGCCGCCCGCACCGCCTTCGCCAAGGTCCTGGGCGTGGACGCCGAAGGCGTGGCCGTGGTCCCCTCGGTGTCCCAGGCCATGGCCACTGCGGCCAAAAATCTGCCCCTGGCTCCGGACAGGCACGTCCTCATCCTGGACGAGGAATTCCCCTCCAACGTCTACCCCTGGCTTAAACTGGCCCCGGGACGGGTGCGCGCCGTACCCCGCCCGGCTGCGGGAACCGGGGGAACGGATGAGGCCGAAGGGACCTGGTCGGACGCGGTACTCTCGTTCATCACCGAAGAGATTGGCCTGGTGGCCCTGCCGCACTGCCACTGGACCGACGGCACGGTCTTCGATCTGGCCGCTATCCGGGCCGCCTGCGACCGGGTCGGCGCGCATCTGGCGGTAGACGCCACCCAGTCCCTGGGGGCCATGCCCCTGGACATGGCCGCCGTCCGTCCGGACGTGCTGGCCGCCTCCGGCCACAAGTGGCTGCTCGGCCCCTACGGAGTGGGATTCCTGTACCTGGACGAACGCTTGCGGGACGGCGCCCCCCTGGAGGAGAACTGGCTCAACCGCGAGGGCAGCGAGGATTTTTCCCGACTGACCGAGTACCGCGACGCCTACCGCCCGGGCGCCCGCCGCTTCGATGTGGGCGAGGCCAGCAACTTCATCCTCATGCCCATGGCCGCCGCCGCGCTTGAGTTGGTAGCCGCCTGGGGCGTCGAAAACATCGCCGAGTCCCTGGCCACCGTCACCCGGAAGCTGGCCCTGGTCGGCCAGGCCTTTGGCCTGACCCCCACCCCGGCCGCCGAACGCGCCCCCCACCTGCTCGGGCTGCGCATGGCGCACGGCCCCGCCAAACCCGTTGCCGAGTCCATGGCCCGGGAGAAGGTTTTCGTCAGCGCCCGGGGGAGCGTCCTCCGGATCGCCCCGCATCTTCACGTGGACTCGGCCGACATGGACCGCTTCGCCAACGTGCTGTCGCGGAGCTTGTCGACGTAGGCTCAAACAGCGGCCTCCGGCCGCCGGAGGCCTTCTTCCTACAGCCTGGCCACCCCCAGAAAAACCGCGTGCAACCCGGCCACCATGGCCACGAACACCGCGCGCGCGGGTACTCCCGCCAAACGTGCCCGCCCGAAAAGAGTAAGCTCCATCTCCGAACGCGGGCAGCTCGAAAGGCAATCGCCGCAAAGCGAACAGGACACCCCAGGGCGGCGGGCGGCCAGGTCGGACGGGCGCAGGGCGTCGTAGCGGCAGGCCCTGGAGCAGACCCCGCAGGCCGTGCAGCCCTCCCGGATGCGCAGCCGCCAGGGCGACAGCCTGCCCAGCACACCGGACACGAGCCCCATGGGACAAAACCCCGCGCAATGGGCCATAACCCCGGAGCGCCTGGATATCCCAATCATGACCCCCACTCCGGTCAGGCCGAATCCGGCGGCCAGGGCCACCGCCCATCCGGCCGGCACGCCCAGGCGGCCCATGATCCATGCCGCCGCGAAGACCGTCCCGGCCAGGATCATGCGTCCCCGACGCGCCCAGGCCGGCAGGGGGCCGGGGCGTTTCTTCGCCCTGGCCAGGGCCGAATCCCAGGCTCCTATGTAACACAAATGGCTGCACCAGGCCGGTCCCGCCAGGAGCACAGTGACCCCGTAGAGGATGAGCATGAACAGGCCCTCGCCCCTGAACAACGGGCCGGCCACGATGAGGGCCGGCACGGGCAGGTGCAGCTTGCCGGTCATGAGGAAGCGCTCGAACCCGGCCAGACCCAGGGCCAGCTGGCCGAAGAACACCAGGGAGAAAAAACCCCAGATCCGGCCGCGGACCACGGGCGAGCGCCCGGGCGTGAGCAGGGCCTCGGCCACGAACCCGGCGTACAGGGCCAGCAGCACGGCCTGAAGCCAGCCTGCCCCGGACAGGAAGCGCTCCGCCAGGAGCATGGGGGTTGGAACCTTGAGTTGCACCATGGCCAGGCCGAAAAAGGCCAAGGCGCAGGCGGCCAGGGCCGGCCAGGGGGCGGACGGAGACGGTGAGGCAGGAATGGTCCGGGCAGTTCCGGTTGAGGCGGCCGGACGGGGTGGTGCGGATTTCGAGAAGAGGGGGTGCTCCAGGGCCCAGGCCGCCAGGGCGGGGAGCAGGGAGGCCAGGCTTATGATCATCGCCAGGCGGTGCCAGGGCGCATCCAGGGCCTGCCGCGCGGCGATGAAATGGACCATGGAGTCCAGGGTAACCAGGACCCCGGCCAACATCACGGCCTGGCAGGCCCGGCGGACGAAATCACGCCTGGTGAGGAGAAACGGCAGGGGGGCAATCCAGGCCAAGGCCTCATACAGGCCGTGCCAGCGCCATGCGTGGGCCGCCGGGATCATAGCTCCCAGTCCCACCGCCGAAATCAAGACGATACGATTCATTGCTTTCATCGCTACTCTCCGACCAGATTCAGCCCAATTCGGTCCTGTCTGGCCCGTCCGACACCAGCGGCTTGTCCAGCCTGACCCGGCACGCCCGGGCAAGCCTTCCTCATCTCCCTGAAGGCTATGCCCCGTATGCCCCCCAGGCTTTGACTTGCGTCAAAATCCGGCTACAACACGGTTCATGGTCGCTCAACCCGCCTCCCAGATCCGGAACATCATGGCCCAGGCCCCCCTGTTTTCCAGCCTGAGCCCCTCCCAGTTGGAGACGCTGGAGAACAACTCCGCGGTGCTCAAAATGGACAAAGGCCAGGTGGTCTTCCTGGAAGGGGCCGTGGCCAAAGGCTTATACGTGCTGCTGTCCGGGCAGATAAAGATCTACAAGTCGTCCCCCGAAGGCAAGGAGCAGATCCTGCACGTGCTTGGCCCGGGCGAGCCCTTCGCCGAGGTGCCCATGTTCCAGGGGTCCAGGTTCCCGGCCAACGCCATGGCCATCCAGCCGAGTAGCGTGCTGTACGTTGAGAAATCAGTGCTCACCCGCCTGATGGATCGCGACGCCGGGCTGGCCCTGGCCATGCTGGCCTCCCTTTCCCAGCGCCTGCGGCAGATGACCAACCTGATCGGCCAGCTCACCCTGCGAGAGGTTCCGGCCCGCTTGGCGGCCTACCTGCTGCACCAGTCCGACGAAAAGAACTCGGGCACCTTCGACCTGGACATGAGCAAGGGCCACCTGGCCGGGTTCCTGGGCGCCACCCGCGAAGCCCTGTCGCGGTCCCTGGCCAAGTTGGGGGACCAGGGATTCATCGCCATGGACAACCGGACCATCACCATCATCAACCGCGACCGCCTTTCGGCTCTGGCCGAGGGCGGACTCAAGCTGAAATAGCCCTGAGGGGCCGGGCCGGGCGTTCGCCAGCATGGCCCGGTTGTTGCTATCCAAGTTCCGCCATGTCGAGACCATTCCGCTTCAATCTCCAGAAAGTCCTGGACTACCGCGCCCAGCTGGAAGACCAGGCCAAGCAGGCCCTGGTCAGGGCCCAGCAGGCCCACCAGGAGAAAGCCCGCGAAGTGGCGCTCCTGGACGGCAACCTGGCCCGGCATATGGAGGCCATGTCCAGCCAAGCCATGCAGAGCGCCGCGGACATCTGGCTGGGCCGCAACTACGCCAAAAGGCTGGCGGAGGACCTAGCGCTGGCCCGTCAGGCTGAGGCCCAACTGCTTCATGAGGCGCAGGAGCGCCGGTTGGAGTTGGTAGAGAAGGCCAAGGAACGCAAGCTTTTGGAAAAACTCAAAGAAACACAGGCCAAACGCCATGAACAAGAAGAATTCCGAAAGGAACAGGCTGGGTTCGACGAGATGGCAACGCTTCGCTACCGGCCTCCGGTTGTCTAAGATCGTCCTGGCGGTGGTTGTCCTGGCCGGCGTGAAGCTGGCCCTGCTCCTGACTCTGGAATTGAGCGTTCCGCCCACTCGTTCGTCCAAGGCTCCCCAAGCCATTCAGGCCACTGCCCAAAGCCAGCCCCAGACCGCCCAGTCCCTTGCCGGACAAGCGTTGCAAACCGCGCAGGCCGGGCTGGCGGTCCAGGCCGGACAGATGGTGCGCTCCGCCATTCTGGAGGATTCCCAGGCCATGGCCGCCCAGCAGACTTCGGCTCAGACCCCGACCCAGCAGCCGGCCCCCGCGGCCCAGGACAAGCCCAAGTCGGACGCCCCCGAATCCGTGCTCTCCATTCAGCAGTTGAAGGCCAAGACCGAGGACCTGGACCGCAGGGAGCAGGCCCTCAAGACCATGGAGTCGGACCTGAACGCCCGCCTGGCCAAGCTCCAGGGGTTGGAAACCACCCTCACGAGCATGCTGGCCGAGGCCAAGTCCATCAAGGAAGAGAAGATGAAGCACCTGATCGAGGTGTACGCCAACATGAAGGCCAAGCAGGCGGGCACGGTGCTGGAGACCCTGGACGAAAACGTCGCCGTCAAGATTCTGGCGGGAATGAAGGGCCGCACGGCCGGCGAGATTCTGACCAACGTTTCGGCCAAGAAGGCCGCCACGCTCACCGAGGACCTGACCAAGCTCCAGATCGGGCCTGATCTGCCCGACAAGCCCTAGGACCAACGCGCCAGGCCCGGACGGGCAAGGACTTGGGCCGGTTTCCACGGACCTTCCAGACCCCGGACGCTTGAAAGCGCCGGGGTCTTTTCATGTCCTGCCGGTACTGTCCGGTGCGGATTTTTCAGGCCGCGGCCGGGCGCGGCTCAACCACCGTGTGGCGTGCTGGCAATTCCTTTCATTCCGGTCCTCCAATCCCGACGCCCCAAAACGCTGCCGCCCTCCGGTCTTCCCTTTCCGGTCCGCCACAGTGTAGACGCCGGAGGCATGGAAGACATCGTCCGCCTGAAAATCACCCTGGCCTACCAGGGTACGGACTTCGCGGGCTGGCAGACGCAGGCCCCGGGACGCGGCCGCACCGTCCAGGCCTGCCTGGAACAGGCCCTGGAACCGTTGGTCGGGACCTTCACGCGAGTCCACGGAGCCTCGCGCACCGACTCCGGGGTCCACGCCCTGGGCCAGGTGGCCCACTTCGACGTGCCCGCATCCAGGGCCGACCTGCCCTGGCGACGGGCGCTCAACGCCTCCCTGCCCGAGGACGTGTCCGTCATCTCCGTGGAGCGCGCCCGGGTGGACTTCCATGCCCGCTTCTGCGCCGTCTCCAAGACCTACACCTACACCCTCTGGCACGAACAGGGCTTCCTCCTGCCCCAACGCCGCCCCTTCGTCTGGGCCGTCGGCCGGCTTGACCTGGCCGCCATGGAGGAGGCCGCCCAGGGCTTCATCGGCCTCCACGACTTCGCCGCCTTCCAGAACTTGGGCACCATCGTCGTGGACACCGTGCGCCGCGTGGACAAGATCACCCTTGGCCCCGGGCCAACCCCGCACGAAAGCGTCTGGACCGTCACCGGCCCCGGCTTCCTCAAACAGATGGTTCGCAACATCATGGGCTGTCTGGTGCAGGCGGGCAGGGGTAAAGCAAACGCCCCAACCGTCCGATTCCTACTCCAGACAAGGGACAGGAGCCTGTCTCCGGAGACCGCTCCGGCCAGGGGGCTGTGCCTTGAGAGCATGGAGTTCGGCGAACGTGAGCGACGACACGACCCAGACGGTCCCGGGGATCCTCCAGACAGCCACCCAGGTGAATCGCAACTGGGCTGTCCAGGAGAGCTTGACCATTCCGGCGGGCGCTCAGGGGACCACCCCGACCGCGACCCAGGTAACCCAGAACTGGGCGGCCCAGGAGGTCTTCGGTCTCGCTGAAAACGCCCTGGACGAATCCACCCGCAACAATTGGTCCCAGCCCGTCCTGCAGAGCCTGGACAATAAGCTCTCCGCTTTCGAGCAGGCCCTGAACTCCTTCGCCTGGCCCACGACCTCGTCGTCCTGGTCCCAGGCCCGCCTGGTCACCGGGCCGGATCAAGCCCAAGGCATGGTGAGTGGCACGGTGCGCCTGGCCGGCGCTGACGTCCAGTCCGGCCAGACCGACCTATCCGGCCCGTCCGGCACGGCCACCCCGCTGGTGAAGGCCTTCTCCGGCGGCTTCAACGCCACCTCCCGGACGACCATCGCCCCTGGGGCCTACAGTTTCGATCTCAGCCTGGGGACCTCCTCCGAAACCCTGTCCGTGAACGTCTCCTCCAAGGACACCTGGGGGGGCGTTCTTTCCAACGTCCAGAACGCGGTGAACACAGGCCCTCTGGCCGCCCGGGCGGACGTGGTCTACCAGAGCTTCCCCTACCAGCTGAACTCGACCATGGCCGACACCGGTTCCGCGCTCACCCTGTCCGTGAACCCGGACCGGCCGGACCAGAACATGCAGGTGGCCGACGTGTCCGGGTCGCTCCTGTCGCAGCTCGGGGTCACGTCCGCCGCCAACCCGACGGAGCCGGCCACGCTGGCACAGTACCAGGTGACCGGGCTCCAGCTGGCCGAACCCACGACCTTCTCCTCCACCCCAGTGGATCCGGGCGCGGCCACCACCCTGGCCCGGGGCCGCCATGACCTGGCCTACGCCGTGGGCGATCAGGCCCAGCCCTCAAGCTACATCTCCAAGGCCTTCGACCCCACCCAAACCACAACCCTATCGGCCGGGACCTACACCTTCACCTCCACATACGGCGGCGAGACCCGATCTCACTCCGTGACCATCGGCTCCAACTGGACTTGGGGGGACGTGCTGCGGACCGTGGGGGCGGAGGTCAACGCCCAGCCCGCCTGGGTGAACACGGCCAGCCCCACCCTGGCCGCGCCCTCCACCACTTACTCCCAGCCTGGGGTGAGCGCCTCCGTGACCCCCTGGTCCATCCCTTCCGCCACCCAGCAGGGGGCGTACACCGCCGGGCAGTCGCTCCAGGTCACCGGCGCGGCCGGGCAGTCCTTCACCCTGGCCGACACGTCCGGAGGCCTGCTCTCGGCCCTTGGGCTGACCACCAAACTGGCCGGGACCCCGGTGTCCTTCAACGTGAACGCGGACGATACCTGGCAGGACGTGTTCAACAACATGGCCGTGGCCATCAACAGCTCTCAGGGCTCCTTCACGGCCCAGACCGTGAAGACCCTCGTTCCCTCCTCGGTGGTCCCGAGCCAGGACCTCCGGCTGGAGGCGGCCTACCTGTCCCTGACCCAGGTGAACCAGCGCATCGGCACCCGGGTGAGCCTCACGGACGGGGGCTCGGGGACGCTGGGGAGCCTGGGGGTCACCGGCCGTCAGCAGCCTGGCCAGGACGGCGAGATGACGATGAACGGCCAGCCCCAGGTCTCGGAGGACGACACCTTCAGCGAGGACCAGGGACGGGTGCTCCTCCACTTGGAGAGCGCCTTCCCCCAGACCATCCCCCTTTCGGTCACGAACGGCATGGACCAGGTGCAGCAGGGCTGGTCCAACGTTACCGACGCCTGGAACAGCCTGGCCAAGTATCTGAATAACAATTCGGACCTGTACGACCAGTCCATCGGGACAACCCTGGAGGCCCCCCTAAAGGGCCAGGCCTCGAATCTCCGCTGGCTGGGCGTTTCCAACGTTGGCCAGAAGGGACAGATCTGGACGAACCTGGACAGTTTCTGGAGTTCGATCTCCTCCGATCCCAGCCGGGCCCAGGACGCCCTGACGGGCTCCCCAGCCGGGCTCATCCCGGCCTGGCAAAGTGCCGTGGCCGGCGTGCGCCAGGCAGGCCTGGAGAACTGGCTCAAGCCCGCCACCGCCTTCGACACCTACCGCCCGACCCTGACCAGCGAATACCAGTTGGAGCAGAAGAACCGGCTGATCAACCTGCTTGGCTAGGCCTTTGGGACGTGGTATCGCACATCCATGCCGCAGACCGTCATCTCTTGAACGAACGTACACGACAGATTCCATGCAAATCATCACTTCCCCCCAAGATTTCCAGTCCCTGTGCTGGTCCTGGCGCGCCCAAGGCCTGACTTCGGTCCTTGTCCCCACCATGGGCTACCTGCACCAAGGGCACCTCTCCCTGTTCGAATGGGCCAGGGGCAACGCTCAAAAAGTGGCGACCAGCATCTTCGTCAACCCCATCCAGTTCGGACCCAACGAGGACCTGGACCGCTACCCCCGAGATCCCGAGGGAGATGCGGCCAAAGCCAGAGCAGCCGGGGTGGACGTGCTGTTCATGCCCGAAGCGAACGATCTGTACCCGGAGGGTTTCGCTACCACCGTCCGGGTAACCGGGCTCACCGGGGGGCTGTGCGGCCGCTCGCGGCCGGGGCACTTCGACGGGGTGGCCACGGTGGTGGCCAAGCTCCTCCTGCTTTCCATGCCCCGGGTGGCGGTGTTCGGCCAGAAGGACTGGCAGCAGCTGGCGGTCATCCGCCGCATGGTCCGGGACCTGGACATCCCCGTGGCCATCGAGGGCCGCCCCATCCACCGCGAGCCGGACGGCTTGGCCATGAGTTCGCGCAACGTATACCTCTCCCCGGCCGAGCGGGTCCAGGCCCCGGCCATCCGGCAAGGTCTGCTGCAAGCCCGGGAGGCCGCCCAATCGGAAAAGTCCGGCCCGGCCGGTGAAATGTCCGCCTCCAAGCTCCTGGCCGACCTGGCCGGTTTCTACGCCCAAACCATGCCCGGCGCGCAGGTGGACTACCTCGAGTGCGTGCATCCCGAGACGCTCGCCCCCGTGAAGACCATCACCGCCCCGACGCTCCTGGCGGTGGCGGTGAAGTTCCCCGGAGCCAGGCTCATCGACAATATTCTGGTCAGGGAGAAAAGGAGAGGCGAGGGTGTTTGACAACTCTTCCCCTCTTGTGACACATGGCCTAGCGGCCCTCATCGGCCGTACATACGTTCGTTTTCCATCGCCGTGTAGGCGAATCATCATCCGTGGGAGGATTGTTCATGGTCGCAGCTTCCAAGGGTAAGTATCTTTTCACCTCCGAGTCGGTCACCGAGGGTCATCCGGACAAAGTCGCGGACCAGATCTCCGACGCCGTCCTGGACGCCATCTTCAAGCAGGACCCCAACTCCCGTGTGGCCTGCGAGACCCTGGTCACCACCGGCGTAGCCTTCATCGCGGGTGAGATCACTACCCGCGCCTTCGCCGACTTCGCGGGCATCGTGCGCGAGACCGTGAAGAACGTGGGCTACAACAGCTCGCAAATGGGCTTCGACTGGGAGACCTGCGCGGTCATCTCCTCCGTGGACAAGCAGTCCTCGGACATCGCCCAGGGTGTGGACCGCTCCAACCCCGAAGAGCAGGGCGCCGGCGACCAGGGCATGATGTTCGGCTTCGCGGTCAACGAGACCGACACCCTTATGCCCGCCCCGATCTACTACGCCCACAAGCTGTCGCGCCGCCTGTCCTACGTCCGCAAGGAGACCATCCTCGACTTCCTGCGCCCCGACGGCAAGACCCAGGTGTGCGTGGAGTACCAGGACGGCAAGCCCGTGCGCATCGACAACATCGTGGTTTCGTCCCAGCACGACGAACACGTGGCCTACGACGACCTGGTGGACGCCATCAAACACGAGGTCATCCTCAAGGCCCTGCCCGAGAACCTGCTGGACAAAAACACCAAGATCTACATCAACCCCACCGGCCGGTTCGTCATCGGCGGTCCCCTGGGCGACTGCGGCCTGACCGGTCGCAAGATCATCCAGGACACCTACGGCGGCATGGGGCACCACGGCGGCGGAGCCTTCTCCGGCAAGGACCCCTCCAAGGTGGACCGCTCCGCGGCCTATTACGCCCGCTACGTGGCCAAGAACGTGGTGGCTTCCGGGGCCGCCCACCGCTGCGAAGTGCAGATCGCCTACGCCATCGGCATGGCCGAGCCTGTCAGCGTGCTGGTCAGCTCCGCCGGAACCTCCAAGTTCTCCGACGAGGCCCTGACCAAGGCCGTGCGCGAAGTCTTCGACTTCCGCCCCTACCACATCACCAAGCGCCTGGACCTTCTGCGCCCCATCTACGGCCTGACCTCCTGCTACGGCCACTTCGGCCGCGAACTGCCTGAGTTCACCTGGGAAAAGACCGACGCCGTGGCCGACCTCCAGGCCTCGCTCAAGATGTAGCTTCCGCGCCGTACGAGATAGAACGAAGCCGGGAGGACGCAAAGTCCTTCCGGCTTTTTGCATTCTTGTCCCTGGGGTGGTCTCCGGCGGGCATAGAGGACCTCCCCGGCTCACCTCCCAACGCGGCCCTGCGACGCTTATTCCGGCAGGGCCACATGCCAGCTTACGGCACTGACTCCGCCTTCCAGGCTCAGACGGGACACGGTCTGTTCCAGATCCTGGTCGCAACGCGTGGCGCAGGACAGTTCGGCCCGCACTTCGAGTTTGCGCGGGTCGCTCAGATCTTCGCTCAGAAGCGACTTGAGGACCAGAGGCGAATTGCTGAGCATCTGGAGCAGGAGCGCCCGGATGTGCTGCTCGTTCTCGCTCAGACAAACCGCGTTGATGGTGTAGTTGACCGGCTCCTCCGCGCTGCCCACGGGATTGCGGTTGATGCGCAGGGCTACGGGGCGAAGCAGGATGTTGGCGCAGAGCACCGCGCCCGCGCCCAGGGTAGCCTCCAGCAGAAGTCCCGCCCCGGTCAGCGTCCCCACCGCACCCGCGCACCAGAGCGTGGCTGCGGTGTTCAGGCCGCGCACGTTCAACCCGTCCCGCATGATCACTCCGGCGCCCAGAAAGCCGATGCCCGAGACCACCTGGGCCGCGATGCGCGTGGGGCTGGTGTCGTGACCCATAAGCCCCGACAGCATGACGAACATGGCCGCGCCGGTGGACACCAGGGCGTTGGTACGCAACCCCGCCATGCGCTGTCGCCACTGCCTCTCCAGGCCGATGGCCGCACCCAGCAGGAGCGCGCATCCCAGCCGGATGATGAAATCGACATTCGACACAACTTACCTCCAAGGTATCATGGCAAGGGCCCAGCGACTCCATGAACCGAATATCGGATTCCAGAAGGGCCTGCCCCTTCGGTCGCCGGATACGCCTGCGCCTCCTGATCCCGGAATCCGTGTGGAGGCTTGTAACCTTATCCGTCTGCCATCGGTCCGATTTTGGACGGTCCTCCCCGCCTGGTTCCCCGGCTTCAGGCTACGGCGCCGCCACCCCGAGCGGCTCGAACCACTCCGGGCGCTCGCGCACGAAATCCATGGCAGCGCGGAAGGCCTCCTCCGTGTGCGGCTCGAAGGTCACGGAAGGGGTAAGTTCCCGCCTGGCCAGTCCCTCGAAGAATTCCTCCCAGGGGATGTCCCCCTGGCCGAGGCCCTGGTGCTGGTCGAAGCTGCCGTCGTTGTCGTGCAGGTGCAGATGGGCGAGCAACGGGGCGAAGGCGTCCAGCCACCGGTCCAGGTCTTTCAGCCTGTGCCCCAGAGAGAAGCAGTGCCAGTGCCCTACGTCCAGGCACAAACCGACCCGCTCGCCAAGGGTCTCCCGCAGTATTTCCACCATGCCGGCCACGGAGGCCGGGTCCGGTTCGAAGGTGTTCTCCAGGTACAGGGGCGGATGCTCCGGCCAGTCGGACAGAGCGGCGGTCCAGGTGTCCGCCGCCCGTTCCCGCCAGGGGCCGTAGGTCTTCATGTACAAAAGGGGGTCGTAGCGGGCGTGGCCCACCAAGTGCGAGGGCAGGTAGACCCGGGCCACGGCCATGGCCCTGCGCAGGCGCTCCAGGCTCGCGGCCCGGACCAGGCTGTCCGCGCTGCCAGGCTGCAGGTCGAAGAAGGGCAGGTGCAACGACGGCGTGAGGCCGGCGTCCGCGATCCTGGCCGCCATGCCCCGGTGCCAGTCCAGGTCCACCATGTCCATGAGCACCGGGTCCAGTCCCAACTCGGGGTTCACCCCGCGGCGGAAGAAGCCCTCCAGCACGGCCGGGTCCTGGCGGGCGGCGCGAAGGTTCAGGCTCACGAAATACATGTGCCCTCCGGTCGACAATTAAAAAAAAGTACGTATCATGGAGCCTTGAAGTCAAAACCATTTGAGGGAGGCGTCAATGCCCGACACGAAGCCTGACACAAGGAAGGTCACCTGCCCCCACTGCCACACCCGCAACCGGGTCGTCCAGGGCATGGAATTTCAGGCCACCTGCGGCAAGTGCCATGCCGAACTTTTCCCCGGCAAACCCGTGAACCTGACCGAGCAGAACTTCGCCAAGCACGTGCTGGAAACCGACGTGCCCCTGTTGGTCGATTTCTGGGCTCCCTGGTGCGGCCCGTGCAGGTCCATGGCCAACGCCTATGAGGAGGTCGCCCGTCGACTGGAGCCGGACATCCGCGCTGCCAAGGTCAACACCGAGACCGAGCAGGTGCTTGCCGGCCAGATGGGAATCCGCAGCGTACCCACCCTGATTCTCTTCAAGAACGGCAAGGCCGTGGACTCCATCTCCGGCGCCTTGGACGCCAACAACCTGGAGAGCTGGGCCAGATCCAGGGCCATGTATTGACCGAGCGGGGCGGCCGCCGGGCCGCTTAGCCTAGCCGTCAGCCTCCTGCACCTCGCCCGGCGCCTCCTTTCTCAGTTTGTCCCCGTACTTCACCCGGGCCTCCCAGACTTTGTGCCCGATCCGTTTCCCAAGGTCCATCTGGCGGGTCTTGAGCAGGGCCTCGGCGGCATCGCGGTTGCCCTGGGCCTTGAGCATGGTCGCGGACTCCAGGTCGCGCAGGTATTTGGCGCACTCTGCGACGACCCCGGTAAGGTCCATCTCGTAGAGTTCGGCCGGAACGCGGACCGACCGCACGCGGCGTTGCATGGCATCCTCCTTCTCTCATTTTTCGTATTACGCCGAAGCCATCAATCAGGCAACCGCAATGTATGCCGGGGAATTGGAAGACCCCAGACCTTGCGGACGTCGAGGCAAGGATGATACCCCTTGCCGCTGAGGAGTCCCCATGGCCCTGACACGCAACGACAAGATGCTCATCCTCGCGGCCGTGGTCCTGGCCGCCTCGGTGGTCGGCGGGCTGGCCTGGTGGCGCACCTCGGGCAGGCAGGTGGCGCAGATTCCGGAGCCTGCTCCCGGGCTTCCCGCGCGGCCAAGCGTCCAGCAGCCCATACAGCTCCCGCCGGCGCCACCCCAGGCGCAGGTAAAGGTCCAAACCTCGCCTGAAACCAAGCCGGCCGTCACGGCTCCCTTGACCCCGCCCCCGGCGGCCGAGCAGCCTGACGAGACGCTGCAGACCATCTTCGCCGAAGAGCCGAAGCCGGCCCCCCCAGTGGAAACGCCGCCGCCCGCGCCGACCTCGCCGTCCATGCCCGCCATCGAGCCGCCCGCGCCCGCCCCGGCCAAACCCCAGAAGCCGGAAACCCGGGCCGAGCGCAAGGTGCGCCTGGAGGCCGAACGCAAGGCAGAAGCCCAGGCCAAACGCTCCGAGGCAGAAGCCGACAAGGCTCGGGCCGAAACCCTGCGCCGCGCCCAGGAGGAACTGCGCAAGGCCGAGGCCGAACTGAAGCGCGACCAGGAAAAAGCCGGCAAGGAACAGGCAGCCCCGGCACAAACTCCTCCCCAAACGCCACCCCAGACGCAGGCGCAACCCCAGACCGGTCCCGCTCCCGCGGCCCAGGCCCAGGCTCCGGAGTCTCAGGCCCCGGCGGCCGCGCCCCAGGATGCGTCGCATGGGATGCCCCAGGCGCAATCCGAGGCCGCCCCCGAGGTCAAGACCCCGACCGCACCGGCCGTATCGGTCAAACCCGCCGCCGAGCGCCACCTCGTGGACAAAATCACGGTAAGCGACAACGCCCAGGAGACCCTCTACATCCTGCACGGTGCGTCCACCGCCTCCAAACCCCAGACCTTGCTCATGACCGCCCCGCCCAGGCTGGTGATCGACCTGCCCGGCTCCTGGGCATACCAGGGCGGCGACACGATCAACTCCCCTCAGGTGAAGGCCCTGCGCATCGGAAAGTACCCCGACAAGATCCGTCTGGTGTTGGATCTGACCGGCACGCCCAAAGGCCCCAAACACCCGGCCGTGGAGAACAGCCCTGAGGGCTTGGTAATCAGTCTGCCAAAATGACCGAACGCTCAAACCGGAGGCATGCCTTGAAAAAAGCGGCCATTCTTTTCTGTACCCTGGCCACCGTTGGCGCCCCTTTCGCGGCCCACGCCCTGCAGGAACGCACCATCACCGATGAGCCCAGCGTCAGCAAGCCACAGAACCCGGCCGATTCCGCGCCGGCTGCGTCGCCCGCCACCACCGCGTCGCCGGCCTCGCCCGCTGTGCCGACAAATTCGGCGCAGCCCCCAACGGCTGCTCCAGCGACTCCGGCCAGTCCCGTGGGCAAGGCTCCCGCCAACCCCGAGGCCGCCCCCTCCGGAGCACCGACCTACCAGCCTTCAGGCCAGGCCAAACCCGCGCCTGGCGGCTCCTGGACTCCGGACGGCTCCAACGAGCCGGCCAAGGAAGGCCCCTCCCCCGCGGCTTCCGAGAACTCCGGCAGGATATTCGACATGCCCGAGGCCACGAAGGTGCAACCCAGCACCTACTCCCGCAAGGAAGTGGACGACCAGGTGATGGGCTTCTTCGAGGGCGGTGCGCGCGGGCTGGCCGACCTCATCTCCCGGGCCTTTGACAAGTACGGTGAGCCCACCGGGTTCATCAAGGGCAATGAGGGCTCCGGAGCCCTGGTGGTGGGCCTTCGCTACGGGGAGGGCTGGCTGTACCTGAAGAACGGCAAAAAGGCCTACGTGTACTGGCAGAGCCCGTCCGTGGGCTTCGACCTGGGCGTTAACGCCTCCAAGGTGTTCTGTTTGGTCTATGGCATGACCGACCCGGAGCAGATCTACCAGCGCTTCCCCAGCGTGGAAGGCAGCGCCTATGTGGTGGGCGGGTTCGGCATGAACTACCAGCATTCCGGACCCATCGTCCTTGGCCCCATCCGCTTCGGCGTGGGGCTCCGCCTCGGGGCCAACGTGGGTTACATGGACTTCACCCGGGACAGGACCATCAACCCGTTCTGACGCTGTGGGCATCCAGATGCCTGATATGAACGGGATGGAAACTTGCCCGGACCATTCGCTTTGTGGCGACAGGGAGAAGTCCTTCCCGCAGGGATGTATGACTCAATATCCAAGCCAGGAGAGACCGCGGCCCTTAAGGATTTGATCGGCAGGGTGATGACAAGGCGGGGAGGTTTGGGAAAGTGACTCGCCGCTAGAGCGTGGTGTGCTCTGGCATCAGAACAGTTCGACGTTCTGATCGTCCGGTTGGCTGGGCGAGGATTCGCTCATCAGTTCAGAAGAATGACGAATCGCCTCAAGATAGGCGTCACCCACGATTTTGACGTCGAGATTCATGCTCGTGGCGATTTTTTCCGTGGTGTCCCAATCTCCTTCCTCAATGCTGTCGAGAAAATCCAGAACGCGGTGGCAGGGATTGTCTTCATCCATTATGGCGTGCTTTACGCTGGTCTCCAATGGCAATTGAGCAAGAATCTCTTCAAGGGGCATGTCGAATATCGCATCGATTTTCGAGAACAGACCGACAAGGAAAAGCTGGTCTGCTGACAGACTCATAATAATTTTTCCGGAAAGGATTTGGAGAAAAAATCCACGTTGCACGGAAATCCAGGATGCTTCCATTGCTTTATTCGTCTGTTTTACGTCAGAAAGTACGGCTGACAAGAGCCACTTCTTAAGATTTCTTACGCCCAGAACCATGGCAGCGCGCTCTATTGATCCAACCTTTACGCTATACCCGAACGAAGCAGAGTTTATATAACGCAACAACCTGTACGATAGGGAGAGATCTCCGCTAACAATGCACGCAAGTCGCTGTATTTCCAAACCATCCGCACATACTTCCGCAAGTATTCGGACTCGTGAGCTGTCACAGGATGAAAGTTTCTTTCCAGCGAGAAGCTCTGGCCTGGAAAAATGAAACCCCTGAAACAGCTTGAACCCAAGTGACTTAGTATATTGTATTATGCTGGCATTTTCCACTTTTTCTGCCAGCATGGCGATATTGCGCTTCATGAATGGCTCTGCCATGCAAAATATTTCGTCGTTACTTTTACCATTGACATCAAACTTAATTACATCGACCACATCAATAAATGCCGAGCGCCTCTCGTCGCCGACATAATCATCTATGGCGAGCATGTATCCGTTTTTCTTTAGTTCTCTGCACTTATCCAATACGAAAGGTGTGGGTTCTATCTCTTCGAGAATTTCTACAACGGTTTTTTGGGAGGGCAAGGCATAGGCAAAATCTTCCATGAGAAGATTCTCAGTAAAATTGATGAAATACTTAGATCTGCTATGAAATGGCCCGGTATGGGCAAGAAGAAACCCGTCCGTGATTACTTTCTGAGTAGCCAGATCGCCGTCTTTGAAAAAATAACTGTTGGCTCCGACGTTTTGACGGAACAAGAGTTCATAGCCGTACACGTTATCATCAACGTCATAAATCGGTTGACGCGCAACACATATGGGCTCTGAAAATTCACTATTGACGATGATCATTTTCGGCGTTCCCTTAGGCGGATGGATTGGCCGCCGTATCCCTTATATCAAGTGGCATACATATCTAGCAAGAAAATACGTGCGAATTCGACTTCCAAAATACATGCGCCCGATTTCCTCATCCTTATCCTGCGGCCCGCAGGCCATCCCAAGCCCCCCCCTGCGAGTGCTTCGTCCCCCAAGCTGTCGGCTTGACCAGGGACAGGTTTTGTACGATTGATTAAATTCCTTCCCCGAACAGGATATGCAGCGGTTTGCCCGGTCTCTCTTCAATATAACTGGGGAGCGAAGACAAAAAGCTCGGAGCAAGAGTCTATGTTATGAGGAATAAGCTTCTTTTTTTAGTCTTTCCCATGGCATTATCCGGCTGCGCACGTCCTTACGAATATCCACAATCCGCAGCTGATATACAGGCTGGAAACGGTTTCAAGACTGAAAATATTTTCTTAGACTGTAATGAGTCCTGCGTTTCTCCTTGTTATCCATTTTTTTATGAACTTGTCTCTCTCTATAATTCCGAAATATGACAACACTTGACCCAGCACATCATATCTCACGGGTACGGAGACGGTATTGCACATTTTTCCATGGGAAATGCTGCTGAAATATAGGACATCGCAACGCGCCTATAAAGTATTACCGCACTAGCGCATATCTTCACAAAGACAACATACCCTCTCATCATTGCCGTGACTCAAAGGAAGATGCAGCTGTGGCCGATGCAATCAAAAAGCGCGGAAAAAAATTTGTTCCAACGCCAGGAAACGAATAAAAATATGAAGAAGCCATCAACCATTTCGTTCCCTTCACCACTGCCCACCCTGGCGGGTAGGTTTGGAGAGCCTCCGTTCACGAAAACATGTCTGACGCAGGGCCAGGACTCCACCCAGAGAGGGGCGATCCATTATGAGTGACACCAACGGGAGCGACAACCTGGTCAACATTGTGGTTACGACTTTCAACAGGCTTGAAAGTACTGTTGCGTGCCTGGAGTCGATACAAAGGTTCACTGGCAACCCCTACAAACTGACCGTGGTTGACGACGGCAGCCAGGACAAGACCCCCATGTATCTGAAGAACCTAAAAAAAAGGGGAGCGATAGACAATCTCTTCCTGTTCAGGAAAAATATGGGGGTGGCCGTAGCCTGCAACATGGGACTGAGCGCTGAAGACACACCCTTTTCCCTGAAAATGGACAACGACAACCGAGCTTTACACCCGGACTGGCTGACGCGCCTGGTGGCGAAGTCCAAGGAGGATGCTTCAATTGGATCTGTTGCCTACGACGTATACAACAACAATCGAGAAGGGGAGGCTGACCGTTGCGGGGGGTCGATCTTGTTGATCCCGAGACGCACCCGGCTGGCAATCGGCTATTTTAATGAAGAATATGCTCCATATGGAGAAGAAGACAGCGATTTAAGCCTGCGCATTCACTTGAGCGGACTAAAAAATTATTATTTAAAACCAGATCACTCCGTAAAACATGACGACCAATGCAGATCTTATGGAAATTCCGACCTGGATAACGTCCGAACACGAGAGTACCGGAGAGAAAATCTGTACTCTGCCTATTTCAATTCCATGCTTTATCATAACAAACTCAGACCTTTGTTCGTCACCAGACGCTACGTACCGAGCGTCGACGAAGGCGGATACGTCGTCTTTGACGAAGACAAGGAATATCGCGACTTCCTGACAAAAAACACACTGGTTAAGCGCCAATACATCCAAAGCATAAAACACGCGATTGAGCCTTATATCACACATAAGCTTTAAATTCATACGGCTTTTGGCCGACAAACCGCCTCAACCCGGTCGCTGTTATGTCCGCGCCCGGCGTGTTCTCTTCTTCGCTCGGAGGCCTGACCCCACGTGGGGTCAGGATAGAATCAATTGCCCGAAGGGAGGGAATGCATGGATCGTATCGTGAGGATCATCGCCGACTACATGGGGTCCTCGGCCAATCGGCTTGCGCCGGACCGAGCCGAACCGGCCTTTGACCAGCCCCTCGTCGGGGTCAGCCGGGCGGATGATCCCATCTGGGAACGCATAGTCGGCCACATCGGACCTGTCCACTGGCGGGCCGCCGAGGCTTTTGCCCTGGCGTTCCCTGATGCGGCGGCCAGTGCCTCGGACTTGCGGATCGTCTCCTGGGTGTTGCCCCAGACCAAGGCCACCCGGGACGACCACCGCCACTCCAAGAGTCTTCCCAGCGTACGCTGGTCACTGGCCAGACATTACGGGGAAAAGGTCAACGAGGGGTTGAGGCGTCATCTGGTGGACGCCCTGGCCGCTTTTGGTGTTCAGGCTGTCGCACCGGTGCTCCTGCCCCAGTGGGGATACCGCGACTCCCGGGATTGGGGCTTCGCCTCCAACTGGTCGGAGCGGCACGCCGCATTTGCCGCCGGACTGGGCACTTTCGGCTTGAGCGACGGCCTTATCACCGCCAGGGGCAAGGCCGTCCGGATCGGATCCGTGGTTGCGGCCATGAACCTGGAAGCCACACCCAGGCCCTACGGGGAGGACCACCACGCCTATTGCCTGCATTATCGCAAAGGCACCTGCCGGGCCTGCGCGAAACGCTGCCCGGCCAAGACCATCAGTTCTCAAGGACACGACAAGCCTGCCTGCAAAGGCTACGTCCGGGGAACCGCCTCACCGTTCGTGGAGCGGGAACAACTCGGTTTCCCTGTAAACAGTTGCGGGCTGTGCCAGACCGGAGTGCCCTGCGAGGATCGGATACCGCTGGTGAAGAGCCTTGAAGAGGACCGGTTGAACGCCACTCACCGAACGGGCGGGTGAAGCCGGCAAGGTGCTCCAGGTGCGCCCGGACCGGGATCATGCGCGGGAAAAGCCCTGGGTCGCCGCTGTGCCGCCCATAAAATACCTGGACAGAGTGCGGGGAAATCGCTACTCGTTTTTTTTCGAGTGCACTTCGCCAGGAGGGAATCACCATGGCCCACAAAAAGATCGAACGCAAAAAAGAACTGGATCGCCGCCGCAAGCGCCTCAAGGAACGCCTCAAGGAGCGCGTCCGCGAAGCCAAGGTCGCCAAGAAGTCCTAGGCCGCCCCTTTACGCCGGTCCCCGGCCCGCGAGCGGCGGGGGCCCATGCCAGCCCATACCCGGTTTCGGGCGGTTCCGCACGGATGGTAATCCATCAGCTGAACCTCCCTCCAGACAGCCCGTTTGCCAATTTGAATATTTGACAACGCGTGCCGCAAGGCTTAGTTCCAAAGCTGTTACGATTTAGCGTTGTTGAAGGAGGAAGCCATGCCCATCTACGAATACCGCTGCCAAGAATGCCAGCAGACCTTCGAGGAGTGGCAGAAGGACTTCACCGAGCGTCAGGTGCCTTGCCCCGTATGCGGCGGCAAGGCCGAACGGCTTATTTCCAACACTTCCTTCGTCCTTAAGGGCGGAGGCTGGTATTCCGATCTGTACTCCAAGCCCGCAGGCACCAAGCCGGACTCGGCGAATACGGCGACCAAAGCGGTTGAGGCCCCAACGCCTGCCCCCAAGCCGGAAGCCAAGGCCTGCGCCGGTGCCTGCCCCTCTGGCGGCTGCTCCAACTGAACTGGCCCGGCAAGGCAGCTTCGGCTGCCTTGCTTGTTTTCACGCCCCGCCCGGCGGGCACAGCCCACCCCCGCGCAACACATGATAGAACGTTACACCCGTCCCCAGATGGGCTCGCTCTGGAGCCTCGACAACAAGTTCCGGACCTGGCTTGAAGTGGAACTGGCCGTCTGCGAGGGCTGGCACGCCATGGGTCGCATTCCGGCGGAGGATATGGCCGTCATCCGCGCCAAGGCGGACGTCAACTCCGACCGCATCCTGGAAATCGAAGAACGCACACGACACGACGTCATCGCCTTCCTGACCAACGTGGAGGAGATCGTCGGCCCCTCGGCTCGCTTCATCCACCTGGGCTGCACCAGTTCCGACATCGTGGACACGGCCAACGGTTTGCTGCTCAAGCGCGCCGGCCTGATGATCCTGGACGGCCTGGACAGGCTGCTTGGGGTTTTGAAGGACATGGCCCTGGCCCACAAGGGCCGGCTGTGCATGGGGCGAACCCATGGCATCCATGCCGAGCCGACCAGCTTCGGCCTCAAGATGACCGTGTTCTACGCCGAATTCCGCCGACACCGCGAGCGCGTGGCCCACGCCGTGGACAACGTCGCCGTGGGCAAGATTTCCGGGGCCGTGGGCACCTTCGCCTACCTCTCTCCCGAACTGGAGGAGCGGGCCTGCAGAGTCCTGGGGCTGACCCCGGACCCGGTTTCCACCCAGATCGTTCAGCGCGACCGGCACGCCGAGTTCTTCACCTCCCTGGGCCTGCTGGGCGGCGGCATCGAGCGCATCTGCGTGGAACTGCGACACTTGCAGCGCACCGAGGTGCTGGAGGTTGAGGAAGGCTTCGGCCAGGGACAGAAGGGCTCATCGGCCATGCCCCACAAGAAGAACCCCATTTCCGCCGAGAACTTGGCCGGGCTGGCCAGGCTCCTGCGCACCAACGCCCTGGCATCCATGGAAAACATGGCCCTGTGGCACGAGCGCGACATCTCCCACTCCTCGGTGGAGCGGGTGATCATGCCCGACTCCACCATCCTGGCGGACTACATGCTGCATCGCTTGGCGAACCTGCTCTCGGGCCTGCGCATCATCCCGGAAAACATGGAGCGCAACCTGTGGGGGTCCTACGGGCTGTTCTTCTCCCAGGCGGTGCTGCTCTCGCTCATCGACACGGGCATGGACCGGCAGCGGGCCTACGAACTGGTGCAGGGAGTGGCCATGCGCTGCTGGACGGAAAAAAAGCTCTTTCCGGCCGAAGTCCGGCGTGATACGGCCATCGCCAGAACGTTGGGCGAGAGCAAGCTCGACGAACTGTTCGATCCAGCCAACTTCCTCCGACAGGAAGACGTCATCTACGGAAGGGTGTTCGGAGCGTGAAACAACGGCTCGCAAAAATCATATTGGAAAAGTCCTACCGGGAGGGCGATTTCGTCCTCACCTCCGGACGGAAAAGCGACTATTATTTCGACTGCAAGCCCACCGCCCTGCATCCCGAAGGGTCCTTCCTGATCGGCAGCCTCTTTTGCGAAATGCTCGCGGATTTGGACGTCCAGGGCGTCGGCGGTATGACCCTAGGGGCCGCCCCCCTGGTCAGCGCGGTCACGGTGGTGTCCTACATCGGCAAGCGCCCTCTGCCAGGGTTCATCGTGCGCAAACAGCCCAAAGGGCACGGCACCAACCAGTACCTGGAAGGCCTGGGGAATTTCCGGCCCGGCGCCAAGGTGGCCATGCTCGAAGACGTGGTCACCACGGGCGGCACCCTGCTTACGGCCTGCGAACGCGTGCGCGACGCCGGACTCGATATCGTGGCCGTGCTGGCCGTGCTCGACCGCCAGGAGGGGGGCCGGGAGAACCTGGCCGCCGCCGGGTACGAATTGACTTCCATCTTCACCCGGGCGGACCTGGTGGCCGCCAAGGGAAGCTGACCGTTCACGACCACCGTCGACTCAAGGAGGAGCCAGACCGTGGCCCCGCCACACGCTAAGACGTCCGTCCACCGTCTCCTGATCGCTGCGGCCCTGCTGCTGTGTTTCACGTCCGTCTCCAACGCCGACGAGGGCTGGACGGTCAACCTACGCGCAGACCCCTACGGCCCCGAGCGTTTTCTGGCTGTGGACAAATCCTCCCAGACTTTCTGGCTTTTCGAACAGAAAAGTCCCCTGCAGCCCATGAAGCAGCTTCCCTGCACCACGGGGCAGGAACCCGGCACCAAGGAGCGCGAGGGAGACCTCAAGACCCCCGAGGGCGTGTACTTCATCAAGGAACGCATCGGCGGCGGCCTGGATTTCGGCCTCTATGGCGACCTGGCCTTCCCCCTCAACTATCCCAACCCCATCGACATCATCAACGGCCGCAAGGGTTCCGGCATCTGGATCCACGGCCGGGGCCACCCCATCACCCCCAATGAGAGCAAGGGCTGCGTGGCCCTCAACAACCAGGACATTAAGGACCTGGACCCCCAGTTGACCAAGCGGGTGCTGCCCGTGGTCATCGCCAACTCCGTCCAGTGGTCCAAGGACGCGCCCGCCGCGACCAAGGAAGCCCAGGAGGTGGTGGCCGACACCCTGGAATGGGCCAAGGCCTGGTCGCGCAAGTCCGATGACTTCTTCGCCTTCCACGACGCGCAGAAGTTCTCCATCTCCTCCGGGGAACCCTTCGAAACCTTCCGGGACCACAAGCGCCAGCTCTTCGCCAAGCTTCCCTGGATCCACGTGCTGCTCGACGACGTGCGGGCCGTGCAGGGCCCGGACTACTGGGTGACTTACTTCGGCCAGCTCTACCGCTCCCCCACCCTGACCAGCGAGGGCATCAAACGCCTCTACTGGCAGCGCAACGCCCAGGGTCGCTTCGTCATCGTGGGCATGGACTACGACGAGACCAACCTTGGCCTTGAGGCCAAGTATCTGGACAGGGTGCGCCCAGACGTCCTCAAGGTGGTCGAATCCTGGCGTTCGGCATGGGAGAAGGGCAAGCTGAACGAGTACCTCCAGTACTACGGCGAGAACGCCACCCAGGGCGACCGCAAGGGCAAGGCCGCCATCCGCGAACAGAAGCAGCAGCTCTGGGCCGGGGCCAAGGCCCCCAAGAAGGTGGCCTTCAAGGACCTGAAGCTGACCCTGACCCAGGACGGCGTGCAGGTTGAGTTCATCCAGGAGTACGCCAGCAAGGACGGCCTGAGTGACAGGGGCCGCAAGAAGCTGCTACTCGGCCCGGTGGGCGACGGCTGGGCCATTCTGGACGAGGATTGGAGCAAAATGTAGATGTCCGCCTCCGGCAAGCTTAACCTCATCTGGTTCCGCGACGAACAGCCCGCAAGGCGATTGCGCCTTCGACCGGCCTGGATCAGGGTTGCCAGCTACCTTCTCGTGCTGGTGACGCTCTGCGCGGCAGGGGGGGCATACGCCTCCTACCAGCTTTGGCGTCGAGCCCAGCAGATGCAGAACGAGAGGCGCGAGAACGAGAAGCGTCTCTCCGAGACCCTGCTCAAGCTTGAACGCCTGCAGAACATCGAGAAGCTCCTCCAGACCACCGACCAGGGCGAACTCTCCCAGCTGCTGGCGGGCCTTGGAGTGGAAACCCAGGCCGCCAGGTCCCAGGCGGCCTCCAAGAGCGCCAAGGACTCGAAGGATTCGAAGGATCCCAAAGATACGGCCAAAAACGGCGGCGTGGACCGGGAAAAGCCGGCCGGATTCGATCTGGCCGACATCCTGGGCAAGGTCGACCTGAGCCAGGTAGGGGTGGAGAATTTCCGAGCCAAGGTGGACGCAAAGACGGTGTCCTACGCCTTCGATCTCTCCAACCTCATGCCCCAGGCCCTCTCCGGCAATGGCCAGCTCCTGGCCGTCACCCGCTCCGGCGGCGTTTTGCCGGTCTCTACCGGCAAGGACGACCTGGGCTTCAGCATCCAGCGTTTCAAGCAGGTCTCGTCCCAGGCCCCCTTGCCTCCGGGCGTCGAGCCCGGGAACCTCTTCGGTTTCAGGATGGTGATCACCAACGCCTCGGGAAAGACAATCTTCAGCGAGACCTACCCCTTTGCCCAGACGCCGTAGCGTACCCGTCCAAGAGCTTCCAGGCTGAAGAGGCCACAGCGAACAACGTGTCCCACGACTACTCTCTCGATTCCTACTCCTTCGAGCTTCCGGAAGACCTCATCGCCCAGACCCCGTCCGAGCGGCGCGACGCCTCGCGCCTGCTGGTGGTAGACAGGGGACTGGGCGTAAGCGGCGAGGGCCGCTTCACGGACCTGCCCTCCCTTCTGCCTGAAGGGGCGCTGCTTGTGGCCAACAATTCCAAAGTTCTCCCCGCCAGGCTGCTGACCAAAAAACCCTCGGGGGGGGCTGTGGAATTCCTGCTGCTCACCCCCCTGCCGCTCATCGAGCCCCGGACAGGATCCTGCCCAGCCTACCCGTCGGCGGGGCAGGATGGGGAGAAACCCGAGGCATCCGGCGGCTGGCGCGAAGCAGATGTCCTCGGCCTTTTGCGATCCTCCAAGAAAGCGAAACCGGGTGAGGTCGTCACGTTTGCCGATGACCTCGCCCTCGAAGTCGCCTGGCGCGGCGATTTCGGTCACAGCCGGGTGCGTCTGCACTGGCGAGGGGACCTTCAGGCCATCTTCGAACGCATCGGCCACATCCCCCTGCCCCCCTACATCCGCCGTCCGGATTCACCGGGTGACCGGGCCCGCTACCAGACCCTGCACGCCCGTGAGGACCGCCAGGGATCCGTGGCCGCGCCCACGGCAGGGTTGCACTTCACCCAGGAACTTCGACGGGAGCTGACCGCGAAGAATTTTGGCTGGGCCGAGGTCAGCCTGCACGTGGGCTACGGCACCTTCAGCCCGGTCCGGGCCGCGGACATCCGCGAACACCGCATGCACGCCGAACATCTGGAGATTCCCGAGGAGACCGCTCAGGCCGTGGCCCAGGCCAAGGGAGAAGGCCGCCCGGTGTTTGCCGTGGGGACCACCGCCTGTCGCGCCTTGGAGGGTGCTTTCGCACTCACCGGGGATATCCGACCGTTCACCGGTTGGACGGACATCTTCATCCGGCCCGGGCATCCGTTCGCCGTGGTAGACGGCATGCTCACTAATTTTCATTTGCCCGGCTCTTCCCTAGTGATTATGGTGTCCGCCCTGGCGGGGAAAAACGTCCTGCTGGAGGCATACGCCCACGCGGTGCGCCGGCGCTTCCGTTTTTTTTCCTACGGCGACGCCATGCTCATCCGTTGACCAGGCCCACACCCATGGAGACTTTCCTATGTCGCGAACAGTCATCGACGAGGGGCGTTGCAAAGGCTGCCTGCTGTGCACCACGGTCTGCCCCGTGGACATCATCCGCCAGTCTTCGCGAATGAACCCCCAAGGCTACAAAGTGGTCGAGGTGATCCCCGAGCTTTCGGACAAGTGTACCGGTTGCACCGCCTGCGCCCAGATGTGCCCGGACCTGGCCATCGTGGTCTGGCGCTCTTGCAAGGAAAAGGAGGGCTCCTGATGGAAGGCGGACGCATCTTCGTCAAGGGCAACGAGGCCGTGGCCATGGGAGCCATCGACGCCGGGCTCAAGGGCTACTTCGGCTACCCCATCACCCCCCAGAATGAGATCCCCGAATACATGAGCAAGCACCTGCCCAAGGCCGGGGGCGCCTTCGTCCAGGCCGAGAGCGAGGTGGCGGCGGTGAACATGGTGCTGGGCGCGGCCGCCTCAGGGGCCAGGGCCATGACAAGCTCGTCGAGCCCCGGCATATCCCTCATGCAGGAGTCCATCTCCTACATGGCCGGCAGCGAGATTCCCTGCGTCATCGTGAACATGATGCGCGGCGGACCGGGCCTGGGTGACATCAACACCGCCCAGGGCGACTACTTCCAGTCCACCCGGGGAGGCGGCCATGGCGACTACCGCACCCCCTGCCTGGCCCCTTCCACCTGCCAGGAAGCCTACGACATGACCCGCGAGGCCTTCGAATGGGCCTTCAAATACCGCACCCCGACGCTTGTGGTGGGCGACGGCATCCTGGGCCAGATGAAGGAACCGCTCGTGCGCCGCGTCCCCTGCCCGCCCGGGCCGGACGAGGGTTCGGACTGGCGGCTGGGCGGGCCCCCCGCGCTTCCCGGACGTCCCCGGCGCGCCTTGAGAAGCCTGTACCTGAACGAGGGGGAGCTGGCCCAAGTGAACCTTCGCTTGAGGGACAAATACCGGGCCATGCAGGCCGAAGCCCGGGCCGACCAGTTCCTCACCGAGGACGCCGAGCTGGTGGTGGTGGCCTTCGGCTCCATCGGGCGCATCGTGAAGTCTGCCATCCGCAAGCTCCGCGCCCGCGGGCACAAGATCGGCCTGTTTCGGCCCATCACCCTGTTCCCCTTCCCGGATCTGGCCTTGCGCGACCTGGCTTACGGCGGCAGGCGCTTCCTGACCATCGAGCACAACCTGGGCCAGATGGTCGATGACGTGCGCCTGGCCGTACGCGGGCTCGCGGATTCGGATTTCTATGGCGCCCTGTCCGGCACCATCCCCACCCCTGACGAATTCGAGGCCGCCATGGAGCAGGCCATAACCGGAGGCTCACGATGAGCGAGACCATCGCCTTCGAGCGCACGCCTTCCGTGGCGGACGTTCCCACCCACTACTGTCCAGGCTGCCAGCATGGTGTGGCTCACCGCCTCGCCGCCGAATACCTGGACGGTCAGGGCCTGGCCGAAAAAACCCTGCTGGTCACCTCGGTTGGCTGCTCGGTGCTGCTCTACAATTACCTGAATTTCGACGCCGTGGAGGCCCCCCACGGTCGCGCCCCGGCCGTGGCCACCGGACTTAAGCGCACAAACCCGGACAAGGTGGTCTTCACCTACCAGGGCGACGGCGACCTGGCCTCCATCGGCATGGCTGAGATCATGCACGCGGCCAACCGGGGCGAGCGCATCACCGTCTTGTTCGTGAACAACACCGTCTACGGCATGACCGGAGGCCAAACCGCCCCCACCACCATGGTGGGGCAAAAGACCACCACCAGCCCGGCCGGACGCTGCGCTTCGACCGAGGGCATGCCCCTGCGCATGGCCGAGATCATGGCCGCTCTGCCCGGGGTGGCCTTCTCGGCCCGGGTGGCCCTCGATTCCGTCAAACACCTGGCCAAGGCCAGAAAGGCCATACGCCACGCCTTCGAGGCCCAGCTGAAGGACGGCGGTCTTGGGTTCGTCGAGATCCTGGCCACCTGCCCGACCAACTGGAAGATGACCTCGGTTCAAGCCAACGAGCGCATCTCCAAGGAACTGATCCCCTACTTCCCCCTGGGCGTGTTCAAGGATCTCAAAACCCCGGGAGCCTGCTGATGTACGCCGATGTGATCATCGCCGGATTCGGAGGCCAGGGCGTGGTCCTGGCCGGGACCCTCCTGGCCCAGGCGGCCATGGAGCACGGCCTGCACGTCACCTTCATGCCCGTGTACGGCCCGGAGATGCGCGGAGGCACCGCCAACTGCACCGTGGTCGTCTCCGACGAGGAGATCGGCTCGCCCATCATCAAGAGCCCCTGCGGGGTCATCGCCCTGAACCGGCCTTCACTGGACAAGTTCCAGCCTGCGCTCGTGAACGGCGGGGTGCTGGTGGTCAACTCATCCCTGGTGGACCCGGCCCTGGCCGAGACCTCCCGGGTCAAGGCCTATTTCGTACCTTGCAACGACATCTCCGAGAAGCTGGGCAACGTGCGCATGGTGAACATGGTGGCCCTGGGGGCGTACGCCAAGGCCTCGGGCGTGCTTCCCCTGGAGCGTCTCCAGGCCTCGCTGTCCCACGTGGTGCCCGCCCACTACGCTCACATGATCCCCAAGAACGCCGCGGCCCTCAAGGCCGGCTACGACGCGATCTGACGGGGTGGATTCAAGGGGGGCTTCGGCCCCCCTTCTCACGCGTGTCGCTCCGGCCGCGATCCCCCCGGTCCCCCATCTCCCCAATTTTCAAGGACCGTCGCCATGCCCGGACCATTCGTCCCAGAAAAAATCTACGGCATCATCGGCCATCCCCTGGCCCAGACCCTTTCGCCGCTCCTGCATAACTGGGGGTTCTCGCGGCTTGGCGTCAAGGCCGCATACCTGGCCTTTCCCACCCCGCCGGAGCGCCTGGAGGCCTTCGTCCAGGCTGTGCGGACCCTGCCGGTCTCCGGGCTGTCGGTGACCATCCCCCACAAGGAGGCGGTGATGCCCTTTCTGGACAGAGTCTCCGACCTGGCCCGGCGCGCCGGTGCGGTGAACACTCTGGTCTGGGAGGACGGGCGGCTCGTTGGCCACAACACGGACGTGACCGGATTCGTGGCGCCGCTCCTGGAGAGAGGGTTTACGAAAGGCGTCGTCCCCCGCGAACAGGGCACGGGCTCGCAGCTCCACATGTGCGTGCCGGCGCCTGAATCCGCTCTGGTGCTGGGCGCGGGCGGCGCGGCCAAGGCCGTGCTGGCCGGGCTTCAGGACCTCGGAATCGCTTACATCACCGTGAGCAACCGCCACCTTGCCAGAGCCCAGGCCCTGGCCGGACAGTTCGGGGTGAGGGCCGTGGCCTGGGAGGAAAGCCACCGGGTGCAGGCTCGCCTGGTGGTGAACACCACCCCCATGGGCATGAAAGGCAAGGCCGAGGGGGAATCCCCCCTGCCTGAAGGCTTCTGGACACCGGAGCACCTGGCTTACGACCTGGTGTACAACCCCCGGCAGACCTTGTTCCTGCGCCAGGCCCGGGCGGCCGGGGCGGAAGTGGTAGACGGCCTGGCCATGTTCGCGGCTCAGGGCGCGGCCCAGTTCAGATTATGGACGGGGCTCGCGCTTCCCATGGAAGAGGTGGAGGAACTTTTGGCGCGTGCGCTGGGGCTGGAGGAACGGCGCAGGCGCGAACCTGGTTGACGGGATTTCGAGAACCCGGCCGATCAGGAAAGGCTCCCACGACGAAAAACGATGCAAAAGGCCCCGGGCGGAGACGCCCGGGGCCTTTTCCCTGTCGTTCCCTCGAAAATCACGAACCCGAGCGTCTGATGATCTTGTACTTGGGCGCAGGGTTCAATTCGGTTTTCTCTTCCGGCACATCGTCCTGGGCCTCCCGCACCGGCTGAGTCTGAATCTCCTGCACGGGCGGAGCCTGGGCCCGCCGGTAGGGCTGTACCTGGCCCGCGCGCACTGGTGGTTGGGCCTGGGCCTCCCGCACCGGTTGAGCCCCTGCCGCCGGCGGCGCCAGCCCCTTGGCCGGGATGAGCAGCGGCGTGCCCGGGGACAGGGGCTGCCTGGGGTCGGCCTTGTTCAGGCCAATCAACTCCTGCACGGCTACGCCGGTCTTGCCCGCCACCGACTCCAGGGTGTCGCCCTTGCGCACCAGGTACAGGGTGGGCTGGGTGGATGCAGGGCCTACGGTACGGGCCTGGTAGGCCGGACCGGGTGAACTAGTAGCAGGGGCGGGCGCTTCGTAGGCAGCCGGAGCCGGGGCATGGGCCTGGGACCGGCTGAAAGTTTGCCCGGGCCCCTGGACGGCGACTTGTCCGGATCCCGGCCCAGATCCCGGCGCGGAAGCCATGGCCACGGCCTGCCCGGCCTTGGCGGGACTGGTGGTCCCGGCGAATCTGGCGGGCTCGTACGCCCCGCCTGCATCCAGGGAACAGGCAGCCAGAGGGATCAGTATCGGCCTGCCTGGCTGTGGCCTATCCAGCCCCTTGTTGGCCTCCAGCAGGGCGTTGGCCGGGATGCCGGTCTCTCGGGAAAGATTCCACCAGGTCTCGCCGCCACGGGCCAAACGCACGCATGGACCGGCCGACCCCGTGCCTGGATGTTCCACAAAGGCCAAGGCCGGGCCGGCCAGGTGCTTGGGCACCCAGGCCGCCGTAGTGCGGTCCGGGGGGCTCACCAGCCGGCGGAAGGCAGGGTTGAGGGCGTGGAACTGCTCCCAGGAGAGCCCTAGGTACCCGGCCAGCCCGGCCAGGTCCGTGCCCTCCGGAATGCGCACCTCCGCCAGGTCTTTGGAGGCCCGCATGTCCGGGGCTTCGAATCCCAGGCGTTTGGCGTTCTTGGTGACCTTGAGCATGGCCAGAAACTTGGGCACGTAGTGCCGTGTTTCGTCCCTCATGGGGGACGAGGACTGAGCCAGGGAGTTGAAGGATTGCTTGCCCGTTGCGGTCATGGCCCGGGAAATGGTCCCCTCGCCCGCGTTGTAGGCGGCCAGGGCCAGCTGCCAATCGCCGAACTGCTCGTACAGGGCCTTCAGGTAGCGGGCGGCCGCCACCGTGGCCAGATAGGGATCGCGGCGCTCGTCCAGCCACCAGTCCACGGTCAGGCCGAAGCGCTTGGCGGTCCCGGGCATGAACTGCCACATGCCCACGGCCCCGGAACCGGACACGGCCATCACGTTGTAGCCCGATTCGATGTAGGGCAGGGCCAGGAGATCCTGGGGGAGGCGTTGGCTGGCCAGCACGGCGCGCACGTACTCCAGGTGCGGCTCGCTACGCAGCATCCAGCGCTGTACCGTGTCGTGCTTGTCCCGGGTAAAGTACTGGAAGAAAAGCTTCTCCTCCTCGGTATCCTCCGGAGTCAGGCGGAAGGCTATGCCCGCCTTGGTGTCCAGAGCCTGGCGCTCGGAAGCGGTCAGGGGGCGGCCCCGGCTGTTCTTCAGGGCGTCCAGCTCGGTGATTTCAGGCTCAAGGTTGGAGGAGTGGTGCGTGTTCTCGCGCAGATCGGCGGACGGCCCGGCGCAACCGGCCAGGAGGAGCAGGCAGAAAATGATGAGAAGCCGGATGAACATGGTCGTACCCTCGTCCATGAAGTTGGAACGCGGGAAAAACACTGCAGCAACCATTCCAGGCCTGTCATTTCAGGAGGATGCCCTGCGTGTCAACTTTTTTATTTGTAATCTATCCGCCTAACCACTTGAAAAACCGACAAAAACGGATACAGCCATCTACGATAATCCGCGTCTGCGCTCCCAGTCACCGATTCAGTGCTCCACCTTGCGTATCTCCGCCCAGGTTCTAACGGTTGGCGGCGGCCAGGGTTGCCTGGACCAGGAAACTGAATTCCGGCTGAGCGTTGACGCTCTTGGACGCTTGGCCTAGAATCTTATTATATTTTTCAAGGAGAGCGTCATGACCACCTTGCGCATACTCACCCTGATCGCCGGGGTTTCCGCCTTGACCGCCTGCGCCAGCCCGCCATACTCCAAGTCCGGCGTAGACAGGGAAGTGGCCATGGCCGACTACCAGGACTGCTACTCGCTTGGCAGCCTGGACCACTACACCCCCGAGTCCCGGGCCAGCATCAACAAGACCACCCGGGCTTGCATGAAGGCCAGGGGCTACCAGGAGAACTGCTCCTTCCCCTGGTGGTAGAGGGCTCGCGCGCCGCAATTGCCGATCCTGGCCCCAAAGTGGTCGGCCTCTCACTGAATACGTCATGAAATTCAAACGGCCCCGGCCAGGCTTCGAGCCCGGCCGAGGCCGTTTCTGTTCGGAACTCCCCGCCGCCTGCTGGTAAGGCTGGCCCCGCTGGAAGGGCTGCCCAACTAGAACGGCTGGCAGTGATGCTTGATGGACACGCCCTTGACCACGAAGATGGCTCCTTCGGCGATGTTAGTGGCCAGATCGCCCACGCGCTCCATGGAACGGGCCACCATGACCGTGCGGATGGCGCGGTCCAGCCCGGGCAGGCCGTTCTGCTGCGCGCCCGAATCCATGCACTCCTTGAGGACCTTCATGTTCAGGTCGTCGGCCTCGGAGTCGGAAGCGCAGACCTGACGGGCCATTTCTGCGTCCTGATCACGGAAGGCGCGCACGGCCAGATCGAACATCTGGGAAACCTTGGCCCCAAGCTCGGCCAGGGCGGGTAAAGGTGTGGCCGTCGGCGACTGCGCGAGCAGCACCGCCTGCTCGGCGATGTTCACGGCCTCGTCGCCGATGCGTTCCAGGTCCACCACCAGCCGCATGCAGGAGACGATGAACCGGAGGTCCATGGCCACGGGCTGGTCCAGGGCCAGAAGCCGGAGCGACAGGTTGTCCACCTCGCACTCCATGGCGTTGATATCCCGGTCGGAGTCGATCACCTGGCGGGCCGGCTCCACCTCGCGGTTGACGATGGCGGCCAGGGACTTCTCCAGGGCTCGCCCGGTGTAGGCCGCCATCTGGAGGACCTTGACCTTGAGCTGCTCCAATTCCTTCTGAAAACGCGGGTCCATGTGTCCCCTCCTGTATCTCGCCCGCAAGCGGCGTCTCTGAATCGGTATGTTGGCGCCCCGTCCGAAACGGGCGACGCCCACGCCGCAAGCCTCTCCGCGCGAATCGCGCGGCCTTTAGCCGAAGCGTCCGGTGATGTAGTCTTCCGTCTGCTTTTTGGCCGGACGGGTGAATATGGTCTCGGTCTGGTCCATCTCGATCAGCTTGCCCATGTAGAAGAAGGCGGTCATGTCCGAGACGCGGGCCGCCTGCTGCATGGAGTGGGTGACGATGATGATGGTCAGGTCCTGCTTGAGTTCGTGGATGAGCTCCTCGATCTTCTGGGTGGCGATGGGGTCGAGGGCCGAGGCCGGCTCGTCCATGAGCAGAATCTCCGGCTCCACGGCCAGAGCCCGGGCGATGCACAGGCGCTGCTGCTGTCCGCCGGACAGGCCCAGGGCGTTGGTGTGCAGACGGTCCTTCACCTCTCCCCACAGGGCGGCCTGTTTGAGGCCCCTCTCCACTTGGCGGGCTATGAAGCCGTTGTCGCGTACGCCGTTGACCCGAAGCCCGTAGGCCACGTTTTCGAAAATGGTCTTGGGGAAGGGGTTGGGCTTCTGGAAGACCATGCCTACCCGGCGCCTGAGTTCCACCACGTCGATGCCGCCGCCCGCGTAGAGGTTCTGCCCGTCCAGGGTCAGTTCCCCCTCCACCCGGGCAATGTCGATCAGGTCGTTCATCCGGTTGAGGCAACGCAGAAAAGTGGATTTACCGCAGCCTGACGGACCGATCAACGCCGTGACCTGGTTGGACAGGATGTCCATGCTCACCGAGTGCAGGGCTTTGAAGGAACCGTAATAGAAATCCAGATTCCGGGCGGACATTTTCAGGGAGTTACTCATTCAATAATCCTTGTCGGATGCAGCGAAGTTAGTGGGCCTCGGGGAGGCTGAAGCAGAAGGTGGCGCCGCTCGGACGGCCCTGCGCCTGCTCTACCCATATTCTGCCACTGTGGCGCTCGACGATGTGCTTGGCGATGGCCAAGCCGAGACCGGTACCGCCCTCGCTCTTGTGGCGCGGTCTGTCAACCCGGTAGAAACGCTCGAACACTCGTTGGCGATCTGCCTCGGGCACCCCAGGCCCCATGTCTTCCACGCACATGGTGACATCTCCATTTCCACGACGATGCGAAATGGTGACGGTCGAACCTTCCGGGCCATATTTGATGGCATTTTCCAGCAGGTTCCGGAAAACCTGGGTCAGTTGGCCCGCGTCGGTCACTACCACCAGCCCGTCCTCCGGCAGATGGCTTACGACCGTGACGCCACGCTCCTTGGCCAGGGTGGCGCATTCGCGAAGCGCTGCGCGCAGGCTCTCCGTGGCCTTCACCCGGTCCTTGCCCGGCAGCTGGCGGTCGTTCTCGATGCGCGCCAGGCTCAACAGCTCGTCAACCATCTTGGACATGTGGTTGGCGTTTTTCAGGATCACGTCCAGAAAACGCCTTTCCTGACCCTCGCGAAATTTCTTCTCCCCCAAAAGGGTCTCGGCGTAGCCCTTGATGGACGTCAGCGGCGTACGCAACTCGTGGGAAACGTTGGCCACGAAGTCGCGGCGCACCTTGTCGAGCAGCCTGAACTCGGTAAGGTCGTGGAAGACCAGCACAGCCCCGAGTCCGGACTGGGGTTGGCTCGGGCGCACCAAGCTCACGTCGAAGAAGCGGTCCTGTCCGGGTTCGATCTGAACCGATACCACGGCCGGGCGGGAATCGTCCTGCCAGTTGAGCACTTTCTCGGCCGCGTTCTGAAGTTCCGGGCAGGGCACGGCCTCGATAGGCAGGCGCCCCACATAGTCGGAAGCCTGGGGGAAGATGTCCTCGAAAGCCTTGTTTACCAGCACGATACGTCCATCCTGCCCCAACACCATGATCCCCTCGCGCATACCGCCGAGCACGGTCTCGATGCGCAGCTTCTCCGCCTCCAGGGCCTTGATCTGGCCCTCGATGCTGCTGGCCATGGCGTTGACGCTCTGGGCCAGCTCCTCCAGGGCCAGGCCGGACTCGGGCCACAGCCTGCGGCCGTAGTCGCCTTCGCCCACGCCCCTGAGCACCCCGGCGCACTGGCGGATGAACCTGGCGTGCCGCCTTGTGAGCAGGTAGCTGAAGGCCGCGGCGCAGGCCACGATGGCGCACATGGCCAAGGTGATACCCACCGCGTCCCTGTGGATCCTGGTGAGCACGATCAACCCCAGGATTCCGGCCAGAAGGTGAGAGATGAAGATGCGCAGGCCGAAACCAACCATGGTTGCCGGTTCCTGTCCCTATTCCTTGAAACGATAGCCCACGCCGCGCACCGTCTCGATGAGCGCGGCGTGCAACCCGAGCTTCTGTCGCAGACGGCGGACGTGGGTGTCCACGGTTCGGGCGTAGCCCTCGAATTCGTATCCCCAGACGGTGTTCAGGAGCTGGTCGCGGGTCAGCACCCGGCCCTGGCTCTTGAAAAGCTCCGCCAGGAGCTTGAATTCCGTGGCCGTCAAGGCCATCTCCTCGCCCTGGGACTCGGCCCGGTGGGCGTCCAAATCCACGCTCAGTCCGTCCTTGCGCAGCACCTGTTTGGGAGAGGCGTCGGAAACCAGCCGCTTGAGCACCGCCCTGGCCCTAAGGATCAACTCGCGCGGGCTGAAGGGCTTGACCACGTAGTCGTCGGCTCCCAGTTCCAGTCCCACGATGCGATCCACCTCTTCTCCCCTGGCCGTGAGCATGATCACCGGCACCTGAGCGGTCTTGGGGTCGCGCTTGATGTTCTTGCAGACCTCGAAGCCGTCGGCCCCGGGGAGCATGATGTCCAAGAGCACCAGATCGGGGCGCTGACGGCGGATCTTGTTCAGCGCGTCCAGCCCGTCGCGGGCCACAGCGACCTCAAAGCCGGCGCTGTGGAAATTATATTCCAAGAGCTGGAGGATGTCCTCGTCATCCTCGACAATGAGCACGCTCTCCTTTGTCATGGCCGTAACCTCCGGATGTTGCCAATGATCACGTCCCGGTGACGGGGCCATGGTGACAATGTTACAGTCCGGTGACATTTCCCGCGGCAAAGCGCAAGCCGGCCCGGCCGGTCGCTGGTGGGTGCTTGTCACGACCGATAAGCCGCGATTTCCGGGAAGTCGTTTCGGCGGCGTCCCAAGGAGCTCCACCCTCTATTGTTACGGGCCGGGACCAGACAGCCTGTAACGCATTGTTTCGGCTCTCCGGGCATAACAGTCCTCCAACGCGGGGACTTTCCTTGTGGCCTGTCGCGGATTCCCGCCGCGCGTGACCGCCGTCGGGATGTGGGCTCTCCTGGTCAAAATGTAAACTGGTGTTGCCTGGAACGCACGTCAGGGGTATAAAATGAGATTGATACGCGTCTGAATAAATGAGGGAGGAAAACAACATGGATCTGCAACTTAACGGGAAAAAGGCCTTCATATCGGGTTCGACTCAAGGGATTGGCCTGGCCGCAGCCGTGGCCCTGGCGCGGGAGGGCGCACACATTGTCGTCAACGGCCGAACCGACGACTCCGTGTCCTTTGCCCTGGAACGCATCCGGGCAGCCCTGCCTGGGGCTGTGGCCGAGGGATTCGCCGGCGATCTCTCGCATGCCGATTCGGCCCAAAGGCTCCTGCGGCAGCTACCGTCCGTGGACATCCTGGTGAACAACCTGGGCATCTATGAGCCGAAGGCCTTCGAAGACATCCCGGATGAGGACTGGCGGCGTTTCTTCGAGGTGAACGTCTTGAGCGGAGCCAGACTGTCCCGGGCCTACCTCCCGGGCATGAAGACGCGTAATTGGGGACGGATCGTCTTTATCAGCAGCGAAAGCGGCATCCAGATTCCTGTGGAGATGGTCCATTACGGGGTAACCAAAACCGCCTTGCTGGGTTTGTCTCGCGGAATCGCCGAATCATGCGCCGGCACGGGGGTGACCTCCAACGCCATCCTGCCCGGTCCGACCCGAACGACCGGCGTGGACGGATTCGTGGCCAAGATGAGCGGAGGGAAAAGCTTCGTCGAGTTCGAAAAAGATTTTTTCCAGACCGTGCGTCCTACGTCGCTTCTAAGACGCTTCGCCCTCCCCGAGGAGGTCGCGAGCCTCATCGCCTACGTGTGCAGCCCGCTCTCGTCCGCCACCAACGGGGCCGCGCTTAGAGTCGACGGCGGCGTGGTGCGGGCTTGCTTCTAGCGGGAGACGCGGGAACCTTGTCTCATGGCCTCGTGCAGCCTCATGGCCTGCAAACAAAATGCCTCCAGCCGGGCCTCGATGAGTTGCGGGAACGGGTTGCCGTCGGTCTCCACTGCCAGGAAGGGCAGGCTGCCCCTGGCCTCGGGGGGCAGGCGGCGCACCCGCCAGGGAAAGAGCGCCGAAAGCGAGGCGGTGGTGAAGCTCTTGGACAGCACCGCCTCGGCCAGGCGGGCGGGCATGCAGCCGAAGGGACTGATGGCGATGATCCCGCAGGCCGGGTCCAGGATCTCGTGGAAGGCTCCTCCCACGGTGAGTATGGCCTCGCCGGTCAGCTCCGGCGATATCAGGGACCGGCCTGCGCGGACCAGATCCCGGATGTCCGGCTCGTGGGAGCTCAAGAGCCCGGAGGGCAGGAGGACCTTCCTGACCTGATCGAACGAGTGGCGCTTGATCCACTGCCGCAAACGCCCACCCAGGCTGGGTATCGCGGTCAGGCCCGCGTTCTGGAGCCAGTCCGTGTAGAAGACCCACTCGTTGACTGGCGCGGTCCGCACCGCAAAACCCTTTTGGGCCAACCGCTCCACTAGCTTCTGGAGAGACAGGGGATCGTGGCGCACGTAAATCTCCCCCACCAGGGACAGGAAGGGCATGTCCCGGCGGGGCAAACGCATCGGAATGCGCCGAAGCTCCGTGGCCAGGCGACGCATCTCGGCCAAAGCCGCCTTCCAAGACCTGCGTATGGCCGCCTCCACACGTATGAAGCCCCCGGCAAGCAGGGCCGTCGCTTCCTGTGGGTCCCGGGCTCCGGCCAGGAGCGTGGCCCGCATCTCCTCGAAGAGGTCCCCGACCACGGACCCTCGCCAGATGGCCAGGGTAACGGCCCCGGACAAGCCCGCGTAGCCGTTGGCGGCGCACGGTGAGAGCACCGCCGCGTCCGGCAGGCCAAGTTTGGCGATGAGCCGGGAGGAGTACTCGGCGTACTGGCCGAAGCGGCACGGCCCCTGGGCCTGGGGCATGAAATAGGCCGTGACCTCCCCCGGAGGGCGTTTGTCCAAGTGGTCGAGCAGGGTTCCCACCGTGAGTTGCAGGGGCAGGCACTCCTTGCAGCTGGAATTGCCCCGGCCGCGCTTCAGGGCTTCCTCGCCGGCCGGTGGCAAGGCCAGGCCCCTGACTCCGCCGGAGGCCAGTGCGCTGGCTGCCAAGGCCGTGCCGGAGGGGTTCATGCTGGGGAGGACCAGGCGTACCCGCTCGTGGGTGAGCGGCAGCCACTCCCCCGAGGAGGCCACCACACCAGCCCGCCCTTGCCTGGTTTCCATGCAGGCAGGCAGGCAAGATTCGGCCCCGGTCCTGACCTTGGCCTTGGCCGACACGGGGGGCGATCCCTGCCGGCTGTGCCGGTGGTAATTGTCCGCGATGTCCAGGAAGGCCTCCAGCCTGGTCTCCAGCCCGGCGTCGGCGGTGTGGCTGTCCAGCTCCAGGGTGAGAGAAGGTTTGTCGCCCATCTCATCCCGGAAGTAGCCCAGCAGGAACGAGTCCGGCCCGCAGGAAAAATTGGTGACGTAGGCCCCGAAGAGCTCCCGGCTGGCGGCCACGAAGCGGGAGGCGGCCAGGATGGTCCGGCCCAGGCCCCAGTACATCTTGAAATCGTCCGGTTTGTCCTGATGCAGGGGCAGTATGTCGCAGGGGATGACCATGGCCCCGCGCGTGGCGAGCTTCCCGGGTACGCCCTTGTTGGCCTCGGGCGCGTAGGCGTTGTAGGCCCGCCCGAAAAGGACCACACCGAGGGGCCCTCCCTTCCGGCCCGCCTCAGTTGTGTCCTCCAGGCGGGCCAGGGCCTGCCGCCCAAGCTCCAGGAGGTCCCGCTGGCAGAGGATCTGGGCCTCGATCCCGGCCTGGAAGGCCTGGCGGGAGGCTCGCGCTTCGGCTCCCAGGCTCCTGGCCGTGCCCAGGAAAGCCCCTTCGGCCGCCATCAGGCCTCGGGTGAAGTCTAAAACCGGGGTCAGCAGGCGCAGTCCTTGGGCTGCAAGCTCCGGGAAGGTGCTGCGCAGATAGTAAGGCTCACCCTGCAACAACACGCAGGTGCAGGAGGCGTCCTGCCCCCCCACGGCCGGAACGCCCCTGACCTGTGGCAGAAAAAGCGCGTCCGGCCGCTTGGCCAGCAGGTCGGCCATGAAGCCGTGCGCCAGTTCCGCCGGGTAACAAAGAGCGGCGGACCGCCGTTTGACCCCCTCCGGGTCCACCCGGTCCGGGAGGGCCACCTCGAAGCCCAGTTCCCTGAAGAAGGTCGAGAACAGCGGATAGTAGGTGTTCACCAGGTAGGAGCGGGAGATCCCCACGACAGTCTTCCCGGAGCCTCTTCCCTGCGGCTTCCCCGAAGCGGCACAGGACGCATGGTCCCGAAAGACACGGCGTTGCCTGGCCTGGACCAGATCCAGGCCGGAGGCGTCCGGAGCCTTGCCCTGGCGGAGGTTCTCGAAACGGTTGCAGACGCCGCCGAAGGGATGGACCTTCCCCCCCACCTCGATGCGGGCGATGCGGCAACCGCGGTCGCAGTCCGGCTGACCGCCACGGCCGCCACGACAGGTAAAGGATTCGCGGTAGGCGGTCGGACGGCCGGCCAACGCTTCAAGATCGAAAACGCCCTCGGGCAGGAGTCCCCGGCGCATACGCCCGTCCACCACCAGGGCCACGCCCAGCGCGCCCATGAGCCCGGGCTCCGGGGGAACCACAATGCGCTTTCCCGTAAGCATGGCCATGGCCGCCGGCACTGCCCGGTTGTAGCACACGCCGCCTTGCATGAAGACCCGCTCCCCAACCGGGCGGTTGCCCTTCACCCTGCTGACGTAGTTCAAGCAGACCGAATGGGTGAGCCCGGCCAGGATGTCCGGCAGGGGCAACCCCTCCTGCACAGCCAGGTTGATGTCCGAGCCGATGAAGGCGGCGCACTGGTCGTTGAAGTTGGGGGTGGCGCGGGCCGTCAGGGCCAAGTCGCCGATGTCCTTGGTGTCCACGCCGAGCGATTCCCTGGCGGACTCCTCCAGAAAGGACCCGGTGCCCGCGCTACAGGCCTCGTTCATGGCCGAGTCGCAGGGATGGCCCCGGGAAAGGAAGGTGTACTTGGCGTCCTGGCCGCCAATCTCGAAGATGGTGTCCACCTCCGGATCGTAATGGGCGGCCGCGGCGGCGTGGGCCACGATCTCGTTTATGGCCGCCGTGGCCTGGGCGTGCAGGGACGCGATGGCCCGGCCCGAACCGGTGACGCCGAGCCCCACGACGCGCACGCCAGGGCCCGCCTGCCTGGCCAGGCTATCGTACACCCGTCTGGATGCGACCACGGGATCGCCCTCGGTGCGCAGATACTCCCCGGCCAGCACGGCCCGGTCGCTGCGGCGAACCAGCACGCCCTTGGTGGTGGTGGACCCCACGTCCAGGCCGGCCAGGACCTCGTCCCCGGGCTGGGCCAAGGCGCGCGGATGCTCCTTGAACTCCACCAGTCCGAGGAATCCGGAAAGGGGCGGCAGGGTGGCGAAGCTGTCCTCCCGCGCGGCGAAAAGCGGCGACTCCCCCGGCGGCGGAGGGACGTGCGCGAGGGCCCAGAGCCCGGCTCCCAGGGCCTCGAACCAGGGGGCGGCCTCGGGCACGATCAGCCGATCGAGCTCCTCCCCCAGAAAACGCACCAGGTAGGGATTGGCGGCGCAGCCGCCCACGAGCAGCACCTTCCGGTCGGGCATTGCCCGAACCAGTTCCAGGCACTTGCCAGCCATCATGCGACCCAGCCCAGCCACCACCGACTCTTTGGTCGCGCCCTTGTTCAGTGCGTGCGTGCAGTCGGATTTGCAGAAAACGGAACAGCGCCCGGACACTGGATAGGCGTTCGCGTCAAGGTCCATGCCCGCGAGGTCGGCGGTAGCCAGCCCCATGCGCCTGAGCTGCTGCCGCAGAAATTCACCGGTGCCCGAGGCGCACTTGTTGCCGGACTGGATGTCGCGCACGCGCCCCATGGCGTCCAGGCCGTAGGCCATGAAGGTCTCGCCCCCGGCGCTCAGCACCGTGGTATGCGGCGCCCGGTCGGCCAGGACGAACGACGCGGCCAGTTCCACAGCCTCCGGTTCGGGGATGGACTCGAGACGGACCAGACCTCTGAGCTTGCGGCCGGTGACCCCGACCGGCAGGGCGCGCCAGTCCGGGACTTCACCCAACATGGCGAGCAAGGTCCGGGCCGGATCACCGCCATGGAGACGATTTTCGGCGTGGAGGACCTGAACCCGGCCTTCCTTTCGGCCAAGACCGACCAGTCCGATGGAAGAGGCCCCCAGACAGAGGCCGAGGGCTATGCGGGATTCGCGGCGCATAGCAGGAGGGACGGATCCAGGCGCCGCGTGATGGGCCGCTAGTCCATTTCCTGGACCAGGGCCTGAATTTCCTCGCGGATGATCCGAGCCGCGGCGGCTGGGACGATTTTCCTGACCTCGTCGAGGATGTCCCGGCGCAAGGTGTCCAGGTCGTCCTTGGAGGCCAGCCTGTCGAGGCCGGGAGCCGGGTGCGACGCGTCCCGGGACTCCAGGGCAGACAGGCGGCTCTCCAGCCGAGCCGCCAGATCTTCCAAGAGGGAGGCCGCATCGGTCGGTGCCGGTATGGCTGCCACCTGGGCTTTCAGGGTCTCCAGATCGCCTCGCAGCTCGGCGGAAAGTTCCGCGATCAGGGGGGCTGGATCCATGAGGGCGGGAGATTCACCCGGTTCGGGCAGCTCGGACAGGATCTCTTCCTTGACCCGGCTGGCCAGAACTTCCTCGTCAAAGGGCGCGGGCGCAGCGGTCGAGGCGGCGGAAATCTCGGCCCGGAACGCATCAAGGCGCTCCTCCAACTGGGTCAGAACCTTGGCCTCCAGGGCCTCCGCGTCGACTGGAGCGGGGGAAACGGGCTCGGCGACGGAAATCTCAGTCCGGAAGGCATCGAGGCGCTCCTCCAACTGGGTCAGGACCCTGGCCTCCAGGGCTTCCTCGCCCAGGGGAGCAGGCTCGGTGGGAAGACCGGAAAGGATCTCTTCCTTCACCCGGGCGGACAGGGCTTCCTCGTCGACGGGAGCGGGGGCAGGGGGAAACGCAGCCGCAACGGCTTCGATGCGTTCCTCAAGGCTCTGCCGGAGTTGCTCAATAAGGGGTGCGGGATCGATGGGTGCCTGAGTGGCAGGGGCAGAGGACAATTCGTCCTTGAGGCCGGTCAGGGCCTCATCCAGCATGGCTTGGAATGAGGCGGTCAGGTCGTCCCGAATTCCGGTCAGTCTGCTCTCCACGGCGTCCAGGCGCAGGGCCAGGGCGTTCACCGCCGCGTCCTGGCCCTGTCCGGCGGCCGAGGCCGGATGCCCCTCTATTTCGGGCTCATGAAGAAAATCGTCGGCCAGTTCCGGTAGGTCCATTCCGCCGGACTTGCCCTTTTCGGCCTCGGCCAGGAGGACGTCCAGGCCGTCCAGGTCGATGTCGTCAGCTTCCTTGGCCGCCTCGTCGGGCAGGCGCAGAGCGTCCAGACCCGGGAGATCGGAGTCGGTCTTGGCAGGTTTGCTCGGGGGGGATTCGGCGAAGAGGTCTTCCAACTCCCGTTCGAAGCTCAGATCGACGCCGTCGGCCGCGCCTTCCTGCCTGGGCACGCCCGATCCGTGCTCAATGATATCTGTCAGCTCGATGATGTCTTCCGGCGAGTTGGGCATGGGGTCTCCGCGCGTCCGAAAACCGGGCGCGGTCGGCCTTGCGGCCACCCGCGCCCGGAGGCGCCGCTATTGAGGATGGCAGGCGTTACAGGCCATCGGCGGATTCTTGCCTTCGGCCTTAGCCTTCTTGTGGCATCCCAGACAGCTGTTGGGGGCGTTGAAGTCGTGGAAAGCATGGTACCAGCTGTTCTTCTCAGCCTTGGCTGCCGGATCCGTGTTGTCGTGGCAACCCTTGTCGCTGCACTTCAGGCCGGTTTCGGACTTGCCGTCCCAGTTGTGGTGGCAGGTCTTGCACTCAAGGGCCTTGTGACCGGGGCCGGCATGATTGAATTTCACCGCGGCCTTGGTCGGGGTGCCGGAGGGCATCTTGATTTCCATCGCCGCGGGCGGCTCAATGGCCCAGGCTGTCAGGCAAAAAGCGCCCACCAGAGCGGCACAGGCAAACATGACGAACAATTTCCTCTTCATACCATCCACCTCCTTACCAAAAAAGTTGAATGAAAAAATTCACATAGTATCTACTGGCAGAATGCGGCCGGTGTCAAGGCGGGGAAGAAATTATTCGCGTCTACTTCTCCATCCCGTACTTGTCCGCATAGCCCCTGGGAGTGAGCATCAGGCCCCCGGCCCGCCTGGTCCGAGAATTGCCCACGACGACCAAAGTGAGCATGTCCGCGGATTCCGGGTCCACGGTGGCCAGGGTGTCCACGCGCACGGACTGGCCCACGCGCCAGGCCTGGCGCACCATGCCCACCGGCGTACCGGGCGAGCGGTGCTCCCCGACGATCTCCAAGGCCCGGGCCAGGAGCCCGGCTCGCCTGCGGGAGCGTGGGTTGTACAGGACCAGCACAAAATCCGCCGAGGCCGCGGCGGCCAGACGCTTCTCGATAAGTTCCCAGGGTGTTAACAGATCGGAAAGGCTCACGCAGGCGAAGTCGTGGGTCAGGGGCGCACCCAACAAGGCCGCCGCTCCGGCCAGGGCCGGGATGCCCGGGACCACTTCCAAGGTGAGCACGTCCAGCAGGCCTCGCGCCTCCAGCAGTTCCAGGACCAATCCGGCCATGCCGTACACTCCGGCGTCCCCGCCGGAGACCACCACCGTGTCCCAGCCGGCCAGAGCCTCCTCGATGGCCCGGGAACAACGATCCACCTCGCCCGTCATGCCCGTGGATATGATCCGCTTGCCTTCGAGCAGTCCAGGTGGGACCAGATCCAGGTAGGTAACATAGCCCGCCACCACCCGGGCGCTCGCCAATGCCTCGCGGGCCCTGGGCGCAGTCAGGGAAGGATCGCCGGGGCCAAGGCCCACCACGGTCAGACGGCCGGGAGCGGGTTGGCCCATGGTGGACATGCCAGGAGTCGACTGGTCGGAAAACTTTTCGGGGGTCATGTGTGAGAGGTCCGATTTGTCAGAGGATCAAGGGATTCAGCTTGTCAGAGCCAGGGCCACCGTGACCGTTCGGGTCTTGGTCTTGTCGAGCAGGAGGCGGTCCGCGCCGGTGGCCAGCATGGCAGCCGCCTCGCAGACGCTTTCCACCCCCATGTGTTTGAGGGCCATGGGCGAGGGTGTTGGGGCCTGGACGGCGGCCAGCCTGCCCGCCGGGAAGAAGACCAGCTCCGCCCCGAGATCGCGCGCGGCCTCGACAAGGCCCGGCTCGTGGCGCTTGGCCTCGATGCTGGCCAGGGCGGCCAGGCTTTTGACAGCCACGCCCCTCGAGGCCAGGGCCTGGCGCACCGCTCCCGCGATCTCCTGGCCCGGAACCCCCTTGCGGCAGCCCACCCCGGCCACCACCACGCGCGGACGCAGCGCCAGGCAGCCCGCCGGCAACGGCGTCTCCCGCCAGGTGACCACCACGGCCGGGCGGCCCGGCTCCAGAAGATGAGGGGCGGCCACCCACTCGAAGCGCCGGCAATGCCCTGCCGGGACCACCAAGCGGTTGTCCGGATCGAAGACCTGCACCACGCTTCCGGCCAGAAGCCCGGCGTTCACGGCCTTCACCCCCTCGATGTTCTCGATGACAAGTCCGGAGTCTCGGGCCAGGAGATCCAGGGAGGGCAGACCGGCGCTGTCCGTGGCCGTGGTGATCACCGCATCGCCGCCGGTGAAGGCGGCCGCGCGTCGGGCTAGGTCGTTGGCTCCGCCCAGGTGTCCGGACAACAGGCTCACGGCGTGGCGTCCCAGCTGGTCCATGACCACCACGGCCGGATCCCGGGTCTTGCCGCGCAGAAGCGGGGCCACGGCCCGCACCGCGATGCCACAGGCGGTGATGAACACGTGACCGCCGTAGTGGTGGAAGATGTCCCCGATCAGCTCCGGCAGGGAATCGAAAGCCTGCTCGCCAACGCCTGCCAGCTTGCCCGGCAGAAACAGGTCCGCCTTGAGTTCCCGGGCCAGGCCCCTGGCCAGCCTGGCCCCCTGGGGGGTCAAGGCGTGGACGGCGATCCGGGAGCGTTTGTCCTCATCCTGCACGGCGGCCTAGAATTTCAGCTTCCTGGCCGCCGCCAGGGTCAGCTCGAAGTCCGCTTCGGCGTGGGCGAAGGAGGTGAAGGAGCACTCGAAGCCAAGCGAGGCCAGGTACACGCCCTGCTCGCGCATCTGCTTGTACAAGGCGGTGTAGATCTTGCCGTCCGAGGTGCGGGCGGCGGCCATGTCCGTAACGGGCCGGTTCGTGAAGTACAGGGTAAAGGCCGAAGCCACCTGGTTGAGGGTGACCGGCACGCCCTTGGAGCGGATGATGTCCGCGAGCTCGCGGGCCAGCTCCCCAGTGCGCTTCTCCAGGGCGGCGTAGTCGCGTTTTTCGAGCTCGCACAGGTTGGCCAGGCCGGCGGCCATGGCCACGGGGTTGCCCGAGAGGGTCCCAGCCTGGAACACCGGGCCGCAGGGGGAGAGCTTCTCCATGATGTCGCGGCGGCCGCCGTAGGCCCCCACGGGAAAGCCCGCGCCGATGATCTTGCCCAGGGTGGTCAGGTCCGGGCGCACTCCGTACCGTCCCTGGGCTCCGCCCAGGCTCCAGCGGAAGCCGGTGATGACCTCGTCGAAGATGAGCACCGCGCCGTACTGGTCACAGACGGCGCGCAAGCCTTCCAGGTAGCCCGGAGCGGGCAGCACCAGGCCCATGTTGCCCGGGGCGGGCTCCACGATGATTGCCGCAATGTCTTTGCCCCTGGCCTTGAAGGCCTCGCGCACGGCATCGAGATCGTTGTAAGGCAGGACGATGGTGTGGGCCACGGTGGCGGCCGGGACCCCGGGCGTGCCCGGGGCGGCCTGGACCGCCACGCCTGAGCCCGCGGCGGCCAGGAAGGCATCGGCGTGGCCGTGGTAGCAGCCGTCGAACTTGACGACGTAGTCGCGGCCGGTGAAGCCCCGGGCCAGGCGCAGGGCGCTCATGGTGGCCTCGGTGCCGGAGTTGACCATGCGCACCATCTCCACCGAGGGCATAAGCGACACGATTTTTTCAGCCAGGTCCACCTCGGCCGGGCACGGCGCGCCGAAGCTGGACCCCTTGTCCAGGGCGGCCTTGGCGGCAGCGTGAACCACCTTGTCGGCGTGGCCCAGGAGCAGGGGACCCCAGCTCATGACGTAGTCCACGTACTGGTTGCCGTCCACGTCGAAAATCTTGGAACCCTCGGCCCGGTCGATGAACAGCGGTTCGGAGTCCACGGCCCTGCAGGCGCGGATGGGCGAGTTGACCCCGCCGGGGATGAGGTTCTGGGCCTTGGCGTACAGGGTCTGGGACAGGGACATGGCTCACTCCGGTTCGTTGGTTGGCTGCGCGCGGACCTGCCCGGAACCCTTCCGGAGCCTTTCCGGCCCTCTTCCGGCAAGCTCGCGCGTGGGCTTCCATATCCGGCCCGGGGACATGTCGCAAGGCGGGCGTGCATAAGGCCTTCCACGCCATGATGGACATCATGGTGGCGAAGTACCTGCGGTAAGGGGCACTTGGGCGGCCTGGGCGGCTGTGGCGTTCAGGGACTAAGCCGAGGCCTTCCCCGCCAGCTCCTTCACCTTGGCCAGAGCAGCGTCGATGCCGGAAGCGTCCGTGCCGCCGGCCTGGGCCAGGTCCGGGCGGCCGCCACCGGAGCCGCCGACCAGGGCGGAGACGTCCTTGATCAGGCTCTGGGCCGTGAATCTGCCGTGCAGGTCCTTGCTCACGTAAAGAATCAGGGCCACCTTGCCGTCCTCCCCGGCTCCGGCCAGGCAGGCCACGCCGGAGGGCAGCTTGCTGCGCACGTCGTCCATGGTGTCGCGCAGGGACTTCATGGTTGCCCCCGCAACCGGAGCCGTCAGCACCTTCACCCCGGCCACATCCTCCACGCAGTCCATGAGGTCGCGTCCCTGGCCCGAGGCCAGCTTGGCCTGCAACTGCTCCTTGTCCTTGGCCAGGGCCTTCACCTGGGCCTGCAGGGCCTTGAGCTTCTCGGAAACTTCCTCCGGACGGGCCCGCAAAAGCTCCGCCGCCTCGTCCATGATCCTGCGAAGCGCCCGCAGGTGGGACAAGAGATTCCAGCCGGTGGCCGCCTCGATGCGCCTAACGCCCGAGGCCACCCCGGATTCGGAGAGGATGGTGAACCCGCCGGCCTGGCCGAGTGCCTTGAGGTGCGTGCCGCCGCACAGCTCCATGGACACCCCGGGCACCTCCACCACGCAGACCTCGTCGCCGTACTTCTCGCCGAAGAGGGCCATGGCCCCCTTGGCCTGAGCCTCCTTGACGCCCATGACCTGGCGCGTAACCGGGATGTCCGCCAGGATGGCCTGGTTGACCTCCTCCTCGATGCGCGCCAGCTCGTCCGGGGTGATCGGGGAGATGTGGGTGAAGTCGAAACGCAGGCGATCGGGCCCGACCAGCGATCCGGCCTGCTTCACGTGCTCGCCCAGCACCTTGCGCAGGGCGGCGTGCAGCAGGTGGGTGGAGGTGTGGTTGCGGGCAGAGGCCAGACGCAGCTCCTCGTTGACGGAAAGCGTGGCCTCCTGGTCCAGGAGCAGCTCGCCCTCGCCCACGAACACCTTGTGCGTGGTCAGCTCCTGACTCGGTTTCAAGGTTTCCAGAACGTCGGCCGAACCGGTCATGGTCTCCACCACACCCCGGTCGCCCGCCTGGCCGCCGGACTCCCCGTAGAAGGGGGTCTGCGCGAACACGGCGTAGCCGCCCTCGCCCTGGATGAGCCGCTCGCGCGGCAGGCCGTCCTCACCCAGGAGTGCAATGACCCGCGACTTGGTTTCCAGGGTGTCGTAACCAACGAAACGCGACTTCAAGCCCGTTTCAAGAAGCTTCTTGAACTGGCTGGAAACATCCAATTCTCCCGAGCCCTTCCAGGCCTTCTTGGCCCTGGTCTTCTGCTCGTCCATGCAGATCTTGTAGCCGACCTCGTCCACGCCAAAGCCCTGCTTGCCGGCCACGTCGGCGATGATGTCCAGGGGAAAGCCGTAGGTGTCGTAGAGCTTGAAGGCGGCCTCGCCGGAGATCACCGCGGAGCCGGCCTTCCTTGCGGCGGCCATCTCCTCCTCCAGGATCTCCAGGCCCTTGTCCAGGGTTGTGGAGAAGCGCTCCTCCTCCTCGCGCACCACCCGGGTCATGAAGTCCATGCCCTCCACGATCTCCGGGTACTGCACGCCCATGACCTCGACCACGGTGGGGCAGACCTTGTGCAGGAAGGGGTCCCTGAGACCCATGAGCCGGCCGAAGCGGAAAGCGCGGCGGATCAGGCGGCGCAGCACGTATCCCCGGCCCTCGTTGGAGGGCAGGATGGAGTCGGCGATGAGAAAGACCATGGACCGGCTGTGGTCGGCGATGACCCGAAGCGCGGTGTCGGACTCCTCGTCGGCCTTGTAGGTCACACCTGCCAACTCTGCCGTGGCCGCGATAATGGGCGTGAACAGGTCGGAGTCGAAGTTGGAGTACACCCCCTGGCACACGCCGGTGACCCGCTCCAGGCCCATGCCGGTGTCGATGGACGGCCTGGGCAGGGGGATGCGCTTGCCGGGCTCGATCTGGTCGTACTGCATGAACACCAGGTTCCAGATCTCCAGGTAGCGGTCGCAGTCGCAGCGACCGATGCCGCAGTCCGGGCCGCAGGACATGTGCTCGCCCTGGTCGATGAGGATCTCCGAGCAGGGACCGCAGGGGCCGGTGTCGCCCATGGACCAGAAGTTGTCCTTCTCGCCCAGGCGGAAGATGCGCTCGGAAGGCAGCCCGGCAATGGCCTTCCACAACTCGATGGCCTCGTCGTCGTCGCGGAAGACCGTGGCGTAGAGCTTGTCCTTGGGGAGCTTCAGCTCCTCGGTCAAGAAGCCCCAGGCCAGGCGGATGGCCTCTTCCTTGAAATAGTCGCCGAAGGAGAAGTTGCCCAGCATCTCGAAGAAGGTGTGGTGGCGCGCGGTGCGGCCCACGTTCTCCAGGTCGTTGTGCTTGCCGCCCACGCGCAGGCACTTCTGGGAAGTGACGGCCCGTGAGTACTCACGTTTTTCCTGGCCGACGAAGACCTTCTTGAACTGCACCATCCCGGCGTTGGTGAAAAGAAGCGAGGGGTCCTCGCGGGGCACCAGCGAGGAGCTTGGCACCTCGGTGTGGCCGTTGGCCGAGAAATAGTCCAGGAAGCGACGGCGGATTTCGGTTGCGGTAATCACGTGGTCTCCTCAAGAATATCGAGAGGAAACTTTTTAAAAAAAGTTTCCTCTCGAGCTCTCCTTCAAAAACTTTTCAAGTAGCTTACGCGTCGTTCTCCGGCGCGATGCGGAATGTGAAGCTTCAGGACTGTTTCGCCTCTTCGGCTGCGGCGGCGGCGGCTTCCTTCAGTCCCAGGTGCTCGTAGATCTTGTCCTCGATCTGCTGCCTGATGTCGGGGTGTTCGCGCAGGAACTCCCGCACGTTCTCCTTGCCCTGGCCCAGGCGCTCCGCGCCGTAGGCGAACCAGGCCCCGGACTTGTCCACGATGTTCATGTCCACGCCCATATCGATGAGTTCGCCCTCGCGGGAGATGCCGGTGCCGTAGAGAACGTCCACGTGGGCCTCGCGGAAGGGCGGGGCCACCTTGTTCTTGACCACCTTCACCCGGCAGCGCGAACCGTAGACCTCCTCCTTGTCCTTCAGGGTCTGGATGCGGCGGATGTCCAAACGCACGGAGGCGTAGAACTTGAGGGCGTTGCCGCCGCTGGTGGTCTCGGGGTTGCCGTAGCCGGTCTGGCCAATCTTCATGCGGATCTGGTTGATGAAAATCACGGCTGCGTTGGACTTGTGGATGGTGCCGGTGAGCTTGCGCAGGGCGTGGCTCATGAGCCTGGCCTGGGAACCCACCTGGGTCTCGCCCATCTCGCCCTCCAGTTCGGCCTGGGGGATGAGCGCGGCCACCGAGTCGATGACCACCACGTCCACGGCGCCGGAGCGCACCAGGAGGTCGCAGATGTCCAGGGCCTGCTCGCCGAAGTCCGGCTGGGAGATGAGCAGTTCGTCGGTCTTGACCCCGAGCCGCTTGGCGTAGTTGATGTCCAGGGCGTGCTCGGCGTCGATGAAGGCCGCCGTGCCGCCGCGCTTCTGGGATTCGGCGATGATGTGCAGGGCCAGGGTGGTCTTGCCCGAGGATTCCGGGCCGAAGATTTCCGCGACCCGCCCCTTGGGAATGCCCCCGATGCCCAGGGCCAGGTCCAGGCCGATAGACCCGGTGGGAATTGCGGGGATGGCCGCGTGGACGTCCTCGTCCATGCGCATGACCGAGCCCAGCCCGTACTTGCGCTCAATGGTGGTCAAGGCGGTGGTCAGGGCTTCCAGTCGTGCGTCCTGGGGCGTTCCGGCAGGTTTCTTGGCCATGGGGGCATCCTTAGTGAAAAGTGGGAAATGCCCAAGGGCCATAGCAAAAGCGCCAGCGCGGGGCAACGGGCATCTTGCCAGGACCGCCGGAGGAACTATAGGGATGGCCCGCGAGGTCGAAATCCGCACGTTCCCGGCGGTTCGGCCGCGCCCGGCCCGGCCGTATTTTGGACCTGGCCCGATCGCGACATGCCCCAACCATCACCGAAGGTCCTTAAAGCACGTTCCATGAAACAATACGACGTTCTGGCCATGTTCTCCGGCGGCCTGGATTCCATCCTGGCCGCCAAAACCATACAGACCCAGGGATTTACGGTGCTCTGCCTGCACTTCGTCAGCCCGTTCTTCGGCCATCCGGGCATGCTCGGGGAATGGTCTGGGACGTACGGCCTGGACATCGAACCCGTGGACGTGAGCCGCGGATTCGTGGCCATGATGCTCGAAGGCCCGGCGCACGGCGTGGGCAAGGGCCTGAATCCCTGCGTGGACTGCAAGATCCTCATGCTCAAGCACTGCCGGGAGCTCATGGCCGGATACGGCGCGAAGTTCCTGGTCACGGGCGAGGTGAAGGGCCAGCGGCCCATGTCCCAGCGCCGCGACGCCCTGGACGTCATCAGCCGCGATGCGGGAGTGCGCGACGTGCTGCTGAGGCCCCTGTGCGCGCGCACCATGAAACCCACCCCCATGGAGGAGTCCGGGCTGGTGGACCGCGACCGGCTGCACGCCTTCGGCGGGCGCAACCGCCAGCCGCAGTTCAGGCTGGCTCGGACACTGGGCATCGTCACGTACCCCCAGCCAGCGGGGGGCTGCAAGTTGACCGAGCTCGATTCGGCCAAGCGCTACGTGCCCGTGTTCCGGCACGCCAGGCCTGCGCGCCCCGAGGACTTTCGGCTGGCCAACGTGGGCCGCCAGTTCTGGTCGGGAGCCCGGTGGCTGGCCATGGGTCGTGACCAGGCCGGCAACGAGGCCCTGGCGGCCCTGGCCGAGCCCGGCGACCGGCTCCTGGACGTGGCCGGTTTCCCCAGCCCGCTGGGGGTCATCCGCGATCTGCCCGGCGCGGACTGGGACGAGGCGGCGCTTGTGGACGCGGCCGCGCTGCTGGCCTCCTATTCGCCCAAGGCCGCGGCTTCGGGCGGGCCAGTGGTGGTGAACCTCACACGCGGCGGGCAGACCCGCGAACTGGTGGTCACCCCCTCGCGCCAGTCGAGCCTGGGCCTCAAGGACGTCTCCTGGGAGGAGCAAATCCCGGTGAAAAAGGCCATGTTCAGGGAAAATCCGGAAGACGACGGCTACTAAGCCGAAAATGAAATGAGGGGGGAGCCACTTGGCTCCCCCCTCTGCGTTCAGGCGAAGTCGGTTAGAACTTGTAGGTCAGGCCGATGGCAGCTTTCCAGGCATCGCCGTCGCGGGTGGCGTTGGCAAGCCTGTGTCCCCAGACCGAGGTCTGGAAGTTGCCGTGGGACCAGCCGGTCTCCAGGATCAGGGCCAGGTTTTCGTAGATGTTGTACTGGTTGTCGAAGTTGACGCCGTAGACATACTCCTTGGTGGTCAGGTCCCGACCGATCTGGACGTAATTGCCTGGGCCGATGAGTATGTTGGCCTGCCGCAGGGCTCGGGGATCGTTGGTGCCGTTGGCGAAGGTGAAGGCCAGGCGATGGGTGAGGTCCTTGATGAAGGAGATCTTGTCCAGACCCGCCACGAGGCCCCAGGAGCCGACGGAGTTCACGGGCATGTGGCCGCCGCCGAAAGACTGGCCGGTGTCGAACAGGAAGGAATTGGTCGGGCCCCACTCGTTGACCACGAAGGGCATGCGCTCTGAGCCGTTGCGCATGGAACCGTCCTCACCGGTGGAGTACCAGAAGGTCAGCTGCGGGGTCATCATGTCCAGGCCGGTGTACTCTGTCGCCGCGTCAAAGAACCAGCCGTGGCGGATGTCCCGCTTCGCGGTGGTTGTGTTGACGATGCCGTACATGGCGTCGCCGTAGAACTTGAAGGGATCCAGGGCGGTGACGGCCAGGGTGGTGCCTGCCCAGAAACACGGGTTGTACGGGGTCCTGATGCCCTGGCCCACCAGGCTGGCGGACTCGGCGTTGACCAGGATGTTCGATTCCATGTAGCGCGGGAAGGTGCCGGTGGCGGTGGCGCCCAGCGGGGACTGCTTGCCGGCGTAGCTGAACACGCCCCAGGGCGTGGCCTGGAAGCCTTCCAGGGTGATGGGCAAGGCCATGAAGTAGGCGTCCAGATTGTCGGCGGTCTGGGTGGTATTGGTCTGGAACGCCGCGTTGGTCTCCCCGAGGCGGGTGAAGCCGGCTATGATCTGGAACTGATCCGCGACCGGAATGCTGACCACGGCCGCCGCGCCCTGGGTGTTGCTCAGGATGGGGTTGCCGTTGAGCATGGGGTTGGAGATCGGCAGGGCCAGGTCCTGCAGGCCCACTGTGAACTGAACATCCGTGTTCGGCCACTTGAACTGCATGTAGGCCTGGTACACCTGGATGGAAACCGCCGGGTTGTCGACGGTGAACGTGTTGTTGCCCCAGGCCGTGTCGTTCACGCGGATGCCCAAGCGAAACTTCAGGCCTTCATTGGCGATAAAATCGGACCGCAACCGGAAGCGCTCCCAGATGGTCACGGCATCCGCCGTCTGGGTGCCGGTCGGGTTCCAGCCGGTGTAGTTCAGTTTCGACCAGAAGTTGGCATAGATGCGGGCGTCCCCGGTCATCTGGACTTCTGTCGCGGCCATGGAAGTGACTGCCGTGGTCAGGAGAAACGCTGCTGCCAGGGACAACAAAACAATTCTTCTCATCGCTCCACTCCTTTTGGGTTGGTTTGCCTCTTCCTCAAAACCTCCATTTCTTTTATTTTAAAGAGAATGCCCGCCGCACAACCAGGATATCTCCCCGACCGTCGGCATCGGAGTATGTCCGGCAAAGCCATCTCATCTGCAGGCATGGCCCTGAATCAGGTGTGACTGGACCGGATGAGCAAAATCCGATCCAGTAAATTCCCGCAGTATTTTAGTGTATTACAGAGACAGGCCGGACCAACGATCGAATAAATGGGGTAGAATACCACAAAATCGCACACTGTAAGAATTTATTTGTCTCGCCCACCCAAGAACAAACGCAATTCCTCCCGTCATTCCAGGATGTTGTTCAGCAAGGACAAAATGTGACAGTCTTGAGGAGTTCGTGGGTCAAATAGGGGTAACGTCCGCTCTGAGGTTGTTATCAACCCGAATCTTTCCCCGCCGCCAACCAGATCCCGGCCCCCACGGCCAGGCAGCCGAACTCCTGGCCGGTCGTGGGAGGGAGCCCCAGCAGAATCCAGCTCGACAGCACCGCGCTCACCGGCATGAGCCCGGTCACCGCGGCCGCCTGGCTGGCCCGCGCCCGGCCCACGCCCCAAAACCACAGCACGTAACCGCCGGCCGTCACCAGCACCCCCAGGGCCGCTACGGCCAGCCAGGCCCGCATCCCCACCCCGGCCCAGTCGAAACCGGCTCCCTGCGCCACGGCCAGGGGCAGGACCATGGCGAAACCGGCCCAGGTTATCCGCTTGGCTGCCGCAAGCGGCGTCAGCCAGGCCGGCATCCATTTGAGGGCCAAAAGAAAAACCGCCTCCCCGGCGACGGCCGCCACGAGCAGCCCGTCGTTCCAATCCGGCCATTCCGGCCGCCAATCCGCACCCGCCACGCCCCGTGCGGCCAACACACCGACCACCGTCAGCCCGATACCCAGCACGACCTTCACGGACGGCCTTTCCCCAAAGGCCAGCACGCCGATCACGGCCATGGCCGCAGGGGTGGCGCTGGTGAACACCCCGGCCGCAGCCGGGCCGGATTCGCGCATCCCCAGCCACATCCCGGCGTTGAAGACCACCACCCCGCACACGGCCTGGACCGCCAACACCACCCACTGGCGCGGCGACAGCCGATTTCCGTCGCGTCCGGTTCGGCCGTCGAACGCCGCCAGGACCGCCCCGGCCAGGGCCAGCCGTACGGCTAGGACCGGGAAGAGAGGCATGCCCGACAGGGCCAGCTCGCCAAGCGGCGCTGTGGCCCCCACCAGGAGCATGGCCAGGGACATGGGCAGGAGGGGGGAGAGGGGAGGGAGGACGTTGGCGGAGTGTGAATCCGCCTTGGGAAAAGTGAAGGGCGAAGTCCCCTGGTGCCGGTCTGTCGATCCGCTCATGGCGGTGTGCCTCCCGCTCGGTGATGCGGGGCGCAATGACACGGGCCGGGGTCAGCGGTCTTGAACGATCTTGCCGTATGCGCCCGGGGTGAAGCCGGTGATGCGGCGGAAATGACGGGTGAGATGGCTCTGGTCGGCGAATCCGGTTTCGGCTGCGGCCTTGGCGGGACTGGCTCCGGCGGCCAGAAGTCCGCGAGCCAGAGCCACCCGCATCTGAATCTGGTAGGCATGGGGCGGCAGGCCAACGCTTTTGCTGAACACATGATTCAAACGGCAACCGGACAACCCGGCGGCCTGAGAGAGTTCGGCCAGGGACACGGGCTGCGCCGCCCTCTCCCGCAAATACTCCCTGGCCCGGCGCACGGCGGCGGGTTCCGACCCCGGTGGCGCGAGCGCACCGGGCGGCCGCTCGGAGTGCCGGGAGATCCATCTCGCCAGAATGGTTGCCAGCCGGTTCTGGCGCTCAAGCAGAGTGGTTTCCCCGCCCTCCAGGGCCAGGTGCAACGCGCGCAGCTCCCGGGCCAGAAGCGGGTCCTGGATGACTCCTCCGGGGAAATCCGGCGAGAAAGCAGACGCCCCGGCCAGCTCTCCGGCGACGCTCTCCACGACCGGCGCGTCCAGGTAGAACATGCGGTAGCGCCAGCCCGCGGGCGAGGCGGCGTGGCCGTCATGGACCTCGCCTGGGACGACCATGTTCACGCTCCCGGCCGGAGCCAGGCAATCCCGGCCGAGGTATCGGAACCCGAGCGCTCCGGACTCGATCACCCCCAGGGCGTAACCTTCGTGGAAGTGGCGGGCGAAGCGCACATCCGCGCACGCTGCGCGCAGGCACTCCACCCCTTCAAGTCCCTCCGGCCGCCAAACTCTCGCTGCCTGGCGCATACCGCCTCGCTACTGTTCCAACATCCCGGGTTTTTCGGAAAGCGCCCCGGCCTGACCTTCGATGGCCTCGACAACCTCGCCCAGTCGAGCCTGCTGGCGTTCCAGCCGTCTCAGGGCGTCCAGGGACTCCTTGGCGTTGCGGGCGATGTCCCCGGCCACATGAGAGAAGGATTCGACGGCCTCGCTCACCTGCCGCATAGCCGCTGACTGGGTCTCGGCGTCGCCCGCGATGGCTGATGTCTGACTGGCGGATCGCCCCACGATGTCCACGATCTCCATGAACACCTCGCCGGACTGGCGGGCCAGAGTGGTAGCCCGGCCTATGGCCTGAACGGCCTGGTCCATGCGTTCCACGTTGCGGCGGGCGTTGTCCTGGATGGCGCCCACGGACCGGGACACTTCCTGGGTGGCGGTCATGGTTTTTTCGGCCAGCTTGCGAACCTCGTCGGCCACCACGGCGAAGCCGCGGCCGGCGTCGCCGGCGCGGGCGGCCTCGATGGCCGCGTTCAAAGCCAACATGTTGGTCTGGTCGGCGATGTCGGCGATGGTGGTCAGGATGTCCCCGATGGCCTGGCTCTGCGCGCCCAGCTCGTGCATGGATTGCGAGAGGGCCGAGGCCTGGGTGTTGACCGCCTCGATGGCCTGCGCGGACTGCTCCACCACGGAGGAACCCGCCCCGGCCTTCTGGCTGGCCTCTCCGGCCAGCCCGGCCACGTCCGTGGCCAACTGGGAGACGTGACCCAGGGTACGGGTCACCGCTTCAATCTCCCTGGCGGTTTTTTCCACCTGCCTGCGCTGCTCTCCGGTGCCTTCCTCGGCCTTCAAAAGAAGCTCGCTCAGTTCCTCCGCGACCTCCCCGATGCCTTCGGCGGCCTGGCCCATGGTTGCCACGGCCGTGAGTTCCCCCTCCCGCTTGGCTTCCTCGGCCTTGCGGCAGGCCTTCTCGGCCAGGGCGGCCTGCTCTCTGGCCTGTTCGGCCTGGACGCCGGCCTCGCGGGACTTCTCCCCGGCCAAGGCCAGACTGTCGCGCAGCCGCTCAACCATGGTGGTCATGGCCTCGCGCAGCACGCGCAGTTCGGAATGGAACGCCACCCCGGGCACCTGGGCGGAGAGGTCCCCCGCGGCCACCTTGCCGGAGAAGCCCACCAGGGCGTCCACTTGGCGGCCCACGAATGCCCGGGTGAGATATACCGTGATTGCCAGGCCCACTGCGAACACCACGGCCAGCACGCCGGCCCCCAGCCAGCGCAGGGAATCTATCTCGGCGTTAATGTCGTCAATGTACGTGCCGCTTCCCAGCAGCCACCCCCAGGGCGCGAAGACCACTGCGTGGGACAGCTTGGGGAAGGATTCCCTGGTGACGCCGCCGCCCTCCACGGGCTTGGGCCACTCGTAGACTATGAAGCTCTCGCCGCTGGCCCGGCTGGCCTGAACCAGGGAGGTGAACAGGTTGGCCTTCCCGCCGGGGAGAGGAACAAGCCCGGCGTCCAGGCCCGCTTGGGCGAAGGTGGCGCAGGTGAACTTGGGGTCGTCGAGCACCTTGCCGTCCAGGGCCGGGACGGTGGGATGCATGATCATCTTGGGGTAAGGCAGGTTCAGGTCGTTGATCCAGAAATAGTCACCCTTGCCGTACCTAAGCATCTTGATGCGGTAAATGACCCGCTTTTGTGCCTCTTCAACGGTAAGGTCTCCTCGTTTAACCTGATTGTCGTACTCCCTGAGAAGCGAATTGATGATGCCGACTTCAGCGCGCAAGGCGTTTTTGTTGACTCGCAACAGTTCGCCTTTCATCTTGGGGAGAATGACGCCGAACATAGCCACGGCAAATATCACCATGGTAAACATGGATATGGTAAGAAACTTTACGGTCATTCGAACTTCCGCAAGCCTTTCGAAGAACCTTGAAAGCATCATTCACCCTCCGTATCCATATTACCAATTGGCTATGACAAGACTGATCTTTCCTGCACTGTATTGCGACAAAAGTAACGGGCGGCCCCAAAGGGAGCCGCCCCGTACTTGTATCGGCCCGGACTGTTACCCGAACAGTTTGTCCTTGCCCTCGATGAGGTCGGTGACCACGCCCGGGTCGGCCAGGGTGGAGGTGTCCCCCAGTTGACTGATCTCGCCTTCGGCGATCTTGCGCAGGATGCGGCGCATGATCTTGCCCGAGCGGGTCTTGGGCAGACCCTGGGCGAACTGGATGACGTCGGGGGTGGCGATGGGGCCGATCTCGCTACGCACGTGCTTCCTGAGGGCGGCCAACAGTTCGTCAGTGACCTCGACACCCTCCTTGAGGGTGACGTAGGCGTAAATAGCCTGGCCCTTGACATCGTGGGGCATGCCCACCACGGCGGCCTCGGCCACGTCGGGATGGGCCACCAGGGCGGACTCGATCTCGGCAGTTCCCATGCGGTGCCCGGAGACGTTCACCACGTCGTCCACGCGCCCCATGATCCACACGTAGCCGTCCTTGTCCATGCGCGCACCGTCGCCGGTCTCGTAGGCTCCCGGGAAGGCCGCGAAGTATTGATTCTTGAACCGTTCCGGATCGCCCCACACCCCGCGCAGCATGCCCGGCCAGGGCTGTTTCACGATCAGGAATCCACCCTGGCCGCTTGAGACTTCCAGGCCGTCCTTGTCCACCACCTGAGGCACGATGCCGGGCAGGGGCAGCGAGGCCGAGCCGGGCTTCAACGGCGTGGCGTAAGGCAGGGGAGAGATCATCAGGCCGCCGGTTTCGGTCTGCCACCAGGTATCCACGATGGGCAGTTTCCCCTTGCCGATGTTGTCGTGGTACCACATCCAGGCTTCGGGGTTGATGGGCTCGCCCACCGAACCCAGGATGCGCAAGGAGGACAGGTCGTGGTCCTGGGTCCATTTGACCCCTTCGCGCATGAGGGCTCGGATGGCCGTGGGCGCGGTGTAGAAGATGTTCACCTTGAACTTGGCCACCGTGGACCAGAAGCGGTCCGGTCCGGGCCAGGTGGGTACGCCTTCGAACATGAGCGAGGTGGCCCCCAGGGCCAGGGGACCGTAAACGATGTAGCTGTGACCGGTGACCCAGCCAATGTCCGCGGTGCACCAGTGGACGTCCTCGTCGTGGAGGTCGAAGACCAACTGACTCGTGTGGGCCGCGTACGTCAGGTAGCCGCCGGTGGTGTGGAACACCCCCTTGGGCTTGCCGGTGGAACCTGAGGTGTACAGGATGAACAGCACGTCCTCGGCGTCCATTGGCTCGCAGGGGCGGGGGGCCAGCACGTCCGGATCGGCCATGGCCTCGTGCCACCAGATGTCACGGTTCTCCACCCAGTTGATCTGGGTTCCGGCTGAGTTGTGCACCACCACGCGGGTCACGCTGGGGCATTCCTTGAGGGCCTCGTCCACGTTGCCCTTGAGCCCGATAGACTTGCCCGCGCGACGCACGGCGTCCCCGCAGACCAGCACCTTGGCGTGGCAATCGTTGATGCGGTCGCGCAGGGAGTGGGCCGAGAACCCGGCGAACACGATGGAGTGGGCCGCGCCGATGCGGGCGCAGGCCAACATGGCGATGGCCAGCTCCGGCACCATGCCCAGATACAGGGCGACACGGTCGCCTTTCTTCACCCCCAGGCCCCTGAGCACGTTGGCGAACTTGCAGACCTCGTCGTGCAGCATCTGGTAGGTCAGCACCCGCACGTCCTCCTCGCGGTCGCCCTGCCAGATGATGGCCGCCTTGTTGCGGCGGGGGCCGTCAAGGTGGCGGTCCAGGCAGTTGTAGGCGGCGTTCAGCGTGCCGCCCGCGAACCACTTGAAGGAGGCCGAGGCGAAATCGCAGTCCATGACCTTCCCGAAGGGGGAGAACCAGGTCAACAGTTCGCGGCCCCGGTCTCCCCAGTAGCCCTCGGGGTCTTCCACGGAGCGCTTGTACACCGCGCGGTATTCGTCGAGACTCTTAATATGCGCCTGGGCCTGGTGGGGACCGGTAGGGGATGGAAAAATACGGTCTTCGTGGAGCATGGTTTCGATGTTGTCCGTCATGCACGGCTCCTTGGGTGAGATATGGTTATCCTGTAAACGGGAACCGGCCACATTCCCAGCGTTTTTTGGCCAGCGGCGCGTCTCGCCCGGTGAGCGGCATCAGAAGGCCGGCTGGTACGCGGCCCTGGCACGCGACGAGGGGGCGGCCACTCTGAGCACCGTGGCCAGGCTGGGATCCCGGCCTTCGCGGGAGACCCTCAGGATGGACAGGAAACGCTGCAGCACCTGGGCGGTGAGAAAGGCGTCGCCCAGCGCGTCGTGCCCCCCCTTGGGCGGCACTCCCAGAGCTCGAGCCACCGTGTACAGCGAGGTGTCCTTGAGAGGCAGCTCATCCAGGAGTTGCGACGCCCGCCCGCCCCGGATCGCCAGATACAGGCCCAGGACATCCAGACTGTGGTTTTTCGGGGCGCAGAGCCCCAGGCGTTTGGCCCAGGCGCGCAGGAAGGCCAAATCCAGCTCCACGTGCCAACCGGCCAGCACGGCGTCCCCGCAGTACTCCAGAAAGGACGGCAGGACCTCCTCGATGGACGGTTGCCCGTCAAGCTCGGCCGGGGTGAGCTGGTGCACCCGGATGGACTCGGCCGAAGGCCCCGGCCCTTTGGGGCGAACCAAGGCTTCATAGGCGCTGCCCAGGTCGATGCGCCCACCCTTCATGCGCGCGGCCCCAATGGACAGCACGGCGTCGCGGCCGGGATCGAGACCGCCGGTCTCCAGATCGAAGACCACGAAATCCACAAGGTTAACCGGCACGTCGGTGCTCCTCTCAGGCCTAGGCCACCATTTCATCGCGCGCCCTCCCCGCCGCCCTGCGGCACATACGCTCCATGGCCCGGGCCAAGGGGTCCGGTTTCTGGACCCCTCCGATCCACTGGCGGGCCGTGAGGTACTCCAGAGCCCGGGTCAGCTCCGGCCCAACCGCGCAGAGCCGGTCCAGGGCCTTGGCCCGCTCAACGCTTGCTATGCGGGTGATCCCCCGGCTCAGGCTCCAGGAACGGACCGTCTCCACCAGGAAACCGGCCAGGTCTTGCTCGCAGTCCGGCCCTTGGGACCGGCCGGAAATTTGGCCGAAGGTCTGGCCGGGGTCCGACTCCAACCGGCAGGATCTGAACCCGGCCAATTCCGTCTGGCGCGACAATTCCTTCAACTCCGCCAGCCCGGCAAATCCCAGGAGTTGCGCCCTCAAGGTCTCCACCAGCCTGGCCTGGCCATGCACCGGCCGGAAATCGAGGCATCCGGCGCCAGCCGTATCCGGCGGTCCGTTTTTGACCCAAACGTCCAGGCGCTCCATCCACACCTCCGGCGTGCCGCGCCACTGCGGGCTCGCGGCCGACGGCGCCCCCGCTTCGGGAGCCAGGCGCATGCCGTCCAGAGCCCCTCCCAGGAACCGCCCCAGCCCTTCGCACCAGGCCTTCGCTCCCGGGGCCTGCTCGTAAACAACGGCGTTCCACAGGGGAGTCATGGCCGGACCCTCGCGCCTGGCCGCCCGGCCAAGGAGCATCACCGTGTAGGCCGAGGGCGGCGGCCCGAGCTTTTCCTCGGCCAGCTGGCAGGCCCTGGCTGCCAGGGCCTCGCGCAACCCCCCCACCATGCTCCCAAGCTCCGAGGCCCTGGCCCCCTCCCGCAAGAGGCTCAAGGCCAGGCCGTCCAGCAGGGCGGCGACGCCGGCCAGCTCACGCACCGTGGTCGCCCCGGCGGCCATGGACGCCAGGGCCGGAGGCGAGCCCACTTGCCTTAACAGAAGCTCCTGGGCCGAGAGCACACCGACCGGTTTGAGCCCGGCCATGACCACCACGTGCCGTATGTGGTGGCGGGTCATGGCCATGAGGGCCTCGAAACAGGACGCGCCCGCGTCCACGGACACCACCGGCGAGGTCATCACCCCCTCCACGGGCGTGTCCGGAGCCAGCCCCGCCAGAGCGACCCTTTCGCGGAAGTCGCGGTCGGTGACCATCCCCGACGCCCGGCCTCCGCCGCCAAGCACCACCACGGCGTCGCGGCAGGTTTCGGTCATGATCCGCGCCGCCTGTTGGATGGTCGTCCCCGGGGGCAATGGATCGCCTGGGCGGGCCGCCTCCCCGGCCGTGACCGAGGCCAGGGGACGCCTGTCCAACCAGTCCGGAATCCGGCGCACCAGCCCGGCAAGGCCCATCTCCAGCACCTGCGCGCTCAGGCGCTCCTCCAGGAAATCGAAAAGCTCCGGCCGGTCGCCCAAAGCTTCGGAGACCGCCTCGGGAGGCAGCAGGCAGCACACGGCGTCCTCGGCGGCCCCGGCTTCCGCCGCGGTCCAGCCAAGCAGCGAGCCTTCCAGATAATTCTCGCCTTGCGAGCTGATCCGGCCCTTCCGAACCACCAGCACGAAGCCGTCTCCGGCTCCTCCCTGGCCCAGGACCCCGGTCCCACCTGGTCCGAGCACCTTCGAGCCCTTGGGGAAGAAATCGAGCGCGGCCCGCTTGGCCAGGCGCCTAAGCTTCCACGGTTCCAGAAAAGACAGGGGAGGCACCTCCCGGAAGAATTCGACCACGTCTTCCAGGATCATGTGAGCATCCGCAGGGCGTACCGGTTGGCGAGCAGGGCCTGGAACGCGGCCACTACCCTGAAGCAGTCCTTGAGGCGCGCGCGTTCCAGGCTGGAGAGACGCTCCGGATACACCATGTTGTCCGGCTCGCGCCCTGCAGCCAGGGCTTCGGCCTGGAAGCGCAGGCGAAGCTCCTGCAGGAAGGCCAGGGCCTGGGTGAGGTCCGAGGCCGTCTCCCCCGAGAGCACCCCGGACAGGGCTGCCTCCGTGAGCCTGGACGCCGTGTCCGTGCGCTCCGTCCCGAGTTCCAGAGCCAAAACCCGGGCTCCCTGGGTCAGGGGGAAAATACCCCCGCGCTTGACGTCCAGCCAGCCGGCCCCGGGTCCTCCCTTCCCGCCGCCCCTCCCGATAAGGAGCTTGCCGAACACCGACAAGGGCGGCTCGAAACGGGCTGCCTCGCGGGCCATGTACCTGAGGCTCCGGGGATTCTCCCGCACGGCCTGGACCAGGGCCAGGCGCAGTCCGTCCGTCAATTCCGCGTCTCCGAACATGTGGCGGGCGTCCGCCAAAAGCGACAGGGCCAGCACCGCTTCCGGACCAAGGTCCCGCCCCAGGCGGGCCAGATGCTCCCGCCAACCGGCCAGGGTCATGCGCCAGGCTGCCCGGTCGGCCGTGACCCCGTTCGGGCAGGGAGGCAGTCCCACCTGATCCAGTATGGCCATGAGCCGCACGGCAAAGGCTTCGGCCGCAGCGGGGTCCGCTTCCTCGCCGAGCACCAGGGCATTGTCCTGGTCCGTGGCCAGAAACTGCTCGCGTCGGCCCTCGCTGCCGAGTGCCGCCAGGGCCAGGGGGCCCGGGTCCGCCCCGCCGGACTGGGCCAGTTCGGCGGCCCGGGCGAAGAGCTGGTCGCGCACGGCCGCGGCCAGGGCCCCGGCCCTGAACACGTCCGCCCCCTGCGTAAGCCAGCGGGGGATCAGAACGCCCAGGCCCGCATAGGCCTGGGCCAGATCGCCCGCGTCCCTGGCCTTGGAGATGGCCGTGGCCAGGGCCACCGGACTCTCCAGGCGGGCGGCCAGGAGGTCGCGCTCGTCGAGCAGTCCCGTGACCCGGCCCTGCCCGTTCTGCCCGCCCTGTTCCTCGACAAGCACCAGACGGCGGATGCGCCTGCGGATCATGATCAGGAAGGCCTCGCTCACCAGTTCGTCCCCGGAAACGCAGACCACGTCGGTGGTCATGACCAATCGGACCGGCCCCGTGAGGTCGCGCCCGTCGGCCACGGCCTGGGCTATGTCCCGCTCGGTGACTATCCCGGCCACGGTTTCGGACGAGCCGACCAGGCAGGCCGATGCGGAGGCGGCGCTCATGGCGCGCGCGGCCTCCATCACCGACGTCTCCGAATCCACGAACACCGGGGCAGCGAGCGCCAGGCTGCCGATGGTCAACCCGAGGAATCCTTCTTCGTTGCTCATTTCGCACCCGTACCCACCGCGTCGGGGAAGCCCCCTCCGCCTGTCTTTCAACACCCCCGGACGGGGTCGAGCAAGCCTTCCCTGCCCATTATTCGACGCCAACTCCCAGATAGTTGCGGATCTTCTGCTCCTCGTAGCGGGCGCTGGCGTCGACGTCCGGGGCCAGCAGCGAGCCCAGCCACCCGGCCAGGAACGAGGCAGGCATGGAGATGAGGGCCGGGTTCTTCCAGGGGAAGATGGCCTGCTGGAAGTGGAACACGTCCACCCACACCGTGGGCGAAATCAGGATGAGCCCCACGGCCAGGGTCGAGCCGGTCACGATGGCCGCCGTGGCCCCGAAGGTGGACATACCCCGCCACAGGATGGACATGAGAAGCGCCGGGAAGTTGCCGCTGGCCGCGATGGCGAAGGCCAGCCCCACCATGAAGGCCACGTTCTGTCCTTTGAAGGCCATGCCCAGCCCCACGGCCACAATCCCCAGCACCACCGTGGCCCGCTTGGCCACGCGCACCTCCTGCTCCTCGGTGGTTTTACCGGATCGGAACACATTCACGTACAGGTCGTGGGAGAAGGTGGCCGCCCCGGCCAGGGTCAGCCCGGCCACCACGGCCAGGATGGTGGCGAAGGCCACGGCCGCGATGAAGCCCAGGAACACCGTGCCGCCGGTGGCCTCGGCCAAAAGCAGCGCGCTCATGTTGCCGCCCTTGTCGAACGCGGTGATCACGTCCCGGCCCACCAGCACCATGGCCCCGAAGCCTATGATGAAAGTCAGGATGTAGAAGTAGGAGATGAAGCCCGTGGCGTAGAACACGCTTTTGCGGGCCTGTTCGGCGTCGGGCACGGTGTAGAAGCGCATCAGAATGTGCGGCAGCCCGGCCGTGCCGAACATGAGCGCCATGCCCAGCGACAGGGCGTCCCAGGGGTTGGACACCAGGCCGCCCGGCTCCAGCACCTTTTGGCCGTACTTCACCGCCGCCGCCGCAAAGAGCGCCGTGGGATCGAAGTGGAATTTGGCCAGCACCATGACCACCATGGCCGTGGCTCCGGCCATGAGCAGCGCGGCCTTGATGATCTGCACCCAGGTGGTGGCCAGCATGCCCCCGAACAGCACGTAGGCGATCATCACCACGCCCACGATGACCACGGCCAGCTCGTAGGGCAGGCCGAACATCAGGTTCACCAGTGACCCCGAGCCCACGATCTGGGCGATCAGGTAGAAGGCCACGGTCATGAGCGAGCCGCAGGAGGCCGCGATGCGGATGGGCTTCTGGCGCAGGCGGTAGGCCACCACGTCCGCGAAGGTGTACTTGCCCAGGTTGCGCAGCGGTTCGGCGATCAGGAACATGATGAGCGGCCAGCCAACCAGGAAACCGATGGAGTAGATCAGCCCGTCGTAGCCTTTGAGGGCCACCAGCCCCGCGATGCCCAAAAACGAGGCGGCGGACATGTAGTCCCCGGCCAGGGCCAGTCCGTTCTGGAAGCCGGTGACCGAGCGCCCGGCAGCGTAGAAGTCCGAGGCCGTCTTGGAGCGCTTGGCCGCGAACCAGGTGATCACCAGGGTGGCGCACACGAACAGGAAGAAAAAGCCGATGGCCACCGGATCGCGCTGGCCGATGTTGGAAGTGAAGTTGTTCATGGCTTACCCCTTCCCGTTCATGTTGGAGAGGATGTCCTTAACGGACTTGTCGTAGCTGGTGTTGGCCCAACGCACATACAGACCGGTGAGCGCGCAGGCCGAGAGGATGACCCCCAGACCCACGGGGATGGCTAAGGTCATGTGTTCGCCGATCTTCTGGGCCAGGACGGGGCCGTTGAAGGCCAGCAAGAGGATGAAGCCGAAATAGATGGCCAGCATGAGGACGGTCATGGACAGGGACACGGACCACTTCCGGCGCACCAGGTCTTTGAACGCAAGTTGATCGATGGAGTGGGGATGCATGGCTTAAACCTCCCGGTTCGGATTTCACGGATGGCCCGGCGTGCGTTCCGGATCGTCCGCAATTTGCTTGTATACGGGTGGAGGCGAAAAAAAAGGGGTGTTTCGGCGAGTGGTTGGAACTTTGGGAATGGCCGGTGAACGGCGGGAGACGGCGCTGGCGAACGGCGTCGGGGACGGCCGTTCACCGGCGTGGAGCGGCCATCCGCCGATCAGGTGAGCTCCCGACTCCAACCGGCGCCCCTCCCCGCTTGCCCGCCCGCCCGTTTCCCGCTACCTTGTGATCAATCCTGGAGCCTTCGCCCATGTCGCAGGTCAAGACCCTCATCGTCCATGCCGACTCCGCCGTGCGCGCGGGGTTGCGTCAGCTTTTGGCCGACGTGGATTTCCTGCGTGTTCTGGGCGAAGCGACCACGGCCTTCGAAGCCCTGGAAATGCTGGAAGCCATCCCTTACGGAGTTTTCTTCGTGAGCCCCGGCCTGCCTGGGCCGACCTCGGGCATCGAGCTGGCCCAGATGCTCTCCGGGCGGCGGATCCGGCCCGCCCTGGTGTTCGTGGCCACGGACGAGTCCCAGGCCTGCAAGGCCTTTGAGCTGGGCGCGACGGACTACCTGGTCTGGCCCATCGAGCCGCGCCGCCTGGAGACGACCCTGGCTCGCCTGATGGCCCTTTCCCCGGGCTTCAAGCGCGCCCAACCCGCCGGGGCCTGGCCCGAGGAACGCAGCGCCTCCGTCCAGGACGAACAGCAGACCCTGTCCTTGCCCATCGAGGAGGAAGAGGAAGGCCCCTTCATTTCCGCCCTCAAGGAGGCCTGGGACCTCACCCAGAAACGCAAGCCCGCGGACATCGAGAAGCTGCCCATCACCATGGACGGGCGCACCCTGCTTCTGCCCTACCCGCACATCCTGTTCGTGGAGGCCTATGAGGACTATTCCTTCGTGCACACGGCCCAGCAAAAATACCTCACCAACTACCGCCTCAAGAACCTGGAGGAGCGCCTCGGTCCGCACGGCTTCTTCCGGGTGCACCGCAAGTTCCTGGTGAACCTTGAGGCCGTCACCGAGATCGCCAGCCTGCCCGGCGGGCAGTTCATGCTGCGCACCCAAGGCAAGACCCGCATCGAGCTGCCCATCAGCCGCAGGCGCATCGGCGAATTGAAACAGGTGCTGGGATTATGACCAGTGAGAACACGCTGGAGAGCATCATGGAAAACGGTCTCGTCGATAGCCTACTGCGGGAAGAGCGGGTCTTCCGCCCCCTGCCCCAAGTCGTGCGCGAGGCCAACATGGGCCAACCCGAACTCAAGGCGGCCCTTACCCTCGCGGCGGCGGACTACCGCCTCTTCTGGGAGGAACAGGCTTCCGACCTGGACTGGTTCGAAAAGTGGAACCAGGTCCTGGACGAATCCGAGGCCCCCTTCTACAAGTGGTTCTCGGGCGGCAAGTGCAACCTGGTCCATAACGCCCTGGACCGCCACATCCTCACGGCCAACAAAAACAAGCTGGCCATCATCTGGGAGGGCGAGTCCGGCGAGTGCCGCAAGTATACCTACTACGAACTGTTTCGCGAAGTCTGCCGCTTCGCCAACGCCCTGCGCGCCCTGGGCGTCAAAAAGGGCGACCTGATCCTCATCTACCTGCCCCCCCTGCCCGAGACGGTCATCACCATGCTGGCCGCGGCCAAGATCGGCGCGGTGCAGACCCTGGTCTTCGCCGGGTACTCGGCCCGCTCCCTGCGCGAGCGCATTGAGAGCTGCCAACCCAAGATCGTCGTCACCGCCGACGGGTTCTACCGCAACGGGAGACTCGTCAACCTCAAGTCCATGTTGGACGAGGCCCTGTTCGGCGAAGGCTGCGACAGCGTGGAGAGCGTCATCGTGGTCCACCGGGCCGGGACGGACCTGGACATGGTCGAGCCGCGCGACCTGCGCTACGAGGACCTGTTGCGCCAGGAGCGCCCCCAATCCCCCACCGAGGTCATGGACTCCGAGGACCCGCTCTTCCTGCTGTACACCTCCGGGGCCACGGGCAAGCCCAAGGGCCTCCTGCACACCCACGGCGGCTACATGGTGGGGGTGCATTCCACCTACCGCTGGGTCATGGACGTGAAACCCACCGACCTGTACCTGTGCACCGCCGATCCGGGCTGGATCACCGGCCACAGCTACGTGGTCTTCGGCCCGCTCATGGCCGGGACCACCGTGGTGCTCTACGAGGGCCACCCCCTCTATCCCCAGGCCGACCGGCTCTGGGCCATCGTGGCCCGCTACGGGGTGACCATCCTGTACACCACGCCCACTTTGATCCGCATGCTCATGCGCTACGGCGGCCAGTATCCCAGGAAGCACGACCTCTCCACGCTCCGGCTTCTGGGCAGCGTGGGCGAACCCATCGGCCCCGAGCCATGGGTGTGGTTCCACAAGTACATCGGCCGCAGCGAATGCCCCCTTCTGGACACCTGGTGGCAGACCGAGACCGGCATGTTCATGGTCTCGCCGCTGCCTATCTCGCTCTTGAAGCCCGGTTCGGCCGGACGGCCCCTGCCCGGGGTGGACGTGGACGTGGTGGATCAGCACGGCAACCCGGCCGGCCCGGACAAGGGCGGTTTCGTGGTGGTGAAAAAACCCTGGCCGGCCATGGCCCGCACCCTGTGGAAGGACGACGAGGGCTACCGGAAGGCCTACTGGGAGAAGATCCCCGGGGTGTATTTCGCGGGCGACGTGGCTCGCAAGGACGAGGACGGCTATTTCTGGTTCCAGGGCCGGGCCGACGACGTCTTGAACATTGGCGGCCACCGCATCGGCCCGGCCGAGGTGGAGGCCGCCCTGGTCGCCCACCGGGCCGTAGTGGAGGCCGCCGTGATCGGCGTGCCCGACCCCATCAAGGGCGAGGCAGCCAAGTGTTTCGTGGTGCTGGCCGAGGGCTGGGAAAAGGATTTCGAGAGCGCGGACGAACTGATCAAGTCCCTCACCACCCACGTGCACCGGGAACTGGGGCCCTTCGTAGCCGTCAAGGCCGTGGCCTTCCGAGACCATCTGCCCCACACCAAGAGCGGTAAGATCCTGCGGCGCTTGCTCAAGGCCGAGGAGACCGGGGCGGCGCGGGGGGACGTGTCCTCGCTGGAAGAGGAGTAGTTTTTTCAATCTATCGCCCGCGCGATAGCCGGCTTCCCCTCTCCGGACTACACCGCCACCATCCTATGCCGCCGCGAGGCGGCGCCCCGGGAGGTGGCGCATGGGCAACGGGTCCGTTGAGACCGTCAACGCTTGCAGGGGAGGCTTCGGGACCTACGTTTCCGAAAACCTCACCCTGTGCGGGCAGAACCCCCGGGTGACCTGGGCCGGATACGCGGCTGCCTGGACACTCTTCTTCCTCATCAACACCATGCTGCCCCTGCCCGCCGGGCTTAAGGCCGAGGGCATGTCCGTGCTGGCCATTCTGGTCTGGGCTTCCATAATGTGGGTCACGGAGGCCATGCCCGTGGGCATCACCGGCATCTCCATCCCCACCCTGCTCGTGCTCACCCGGGCCATTCCCTGGACCAACGGCAATCCCCCCATGGGCAAGGTCTTCTCCGGCTTCACCACTCACGAGGTCTGGCTGTGCCTGTTCGCCTTCTTCGCCGGAGCCATCATCCAGCTGCTCGGCATGGACAAGCGCATCGCCCTGGTCATCCTGGACAAGATCAAGGCCTCGAGCGTGGGACGCATCATCTGGGGCATGTTCTGGGTGAACGTGGTGCTGGCCTTCCTGATCCCGGCGGCCAACGCCCGCGCGGCCACGGTCATGCCGGTGGTGCAGGGCGTCACCAACCTCCTGGGCGACACTCCGCGCGAGCGCGAGGCCAAGAAGGCCATCGTCATCACGGCCATGGTCTACGCCAGCATGATCTCGGGCCTCTTTATCCTCACCGGGCACATGCCCAACCTGATCATGACCGGGATCTTCGAGAAAAGCGGCTACCGGCTGGGCTACTTCACCTGGATGATCCTGCACGCCCCCTATATCCTGATGTTCGCCCTGACCCAGTGGTGGGTGCGCCTGCACTTCAAGACCGACGGGGTGGCCGTCGCCGGAGGTCATGAGCAGATCCGACGCCAACACAGGGAACTCGGCCCCATGACCCGCCCCGAATGGGCCATGCTCGCGGCCTTCGCCCTGGTGGGTCTGCTGTTCATGACCGGCAAGGGCAGCCCCCTGGTGCTGCACACCTTCCAGCTGGGCATCGTCGGGCTGATCGGCATCATGATCCTGTTCATCCCCGGGCTCTTCCCCTTCAAGTGGAAGGCCGTGCAGGACCGCACCATCTGGGGCACGTTCCTGCTCCTGGGCGGAGCCATCACCATGACCGGCGCCATGACCTCATCCGGCCTGGCCGGGTGGATGGCCGATCACATCCACGGCCTGGTCACGGGCATGGGCTGGTGGCAGACGCTCCTGGTGATGATGCTCGGCACGCAGATTTTGCGCCTGGGCATGCTCTCCAACGTGGCCGCCGTGGCCATGCTGGCCCCCATCGTATTCGCCATGGCCCCCAAGGTCGGCCTGCATCCTGTGGCCTTCACCCTGCTCATCTGCAACGTGGACACCTTCGCCTACCTCTTGCCCACCCAGATCACGGCGGCGGTCATCGCCTACGGCACCGGGACCTTCTCCACCGCCGACTACGCCAAATCCGGCTGGGTGTGCGTGCTCCTGGCTATCGCTTTTGGCATCTGCGTCATGGTCCCGTGGTACGCCCTGTGGGGGCTGCCGGTCTGGAACCCCAACGCCCCCTGGCCCTATTAATTCATCAAGACGACACAGGAGGAAACCCACATGCCCCGCATGGCACACAATCCCCCCGATCTGGAAGCCGTCCCGACCGTCCGGGTCGACTGCGACATCCTGATCATCGGCGGCGGCAATGCCGGATGCTTCTCGGCCGTGGAGGCCGCCAAGATCGACCCCACCCTCAAGGTGGTCATCATGGAAAAGGCCCAGATCATGCGCTCCGGCGCGTGCTCGGCCGGCATGGACGCCATCAACACCTACATCCCCGAGGGCAAGACTCCCGAAGACCTGGTTCGCTGGTGCCGCTCCCAGGTGGGCGGCGGCCCCATCCGGGAGGACCTGGCCCTGTCCAACGCCCGGGAACTGAACGAATCCGTGGACGACCTGGAGCGCTGGGGCCTGCCCATCCTGCGCGACGAGAACGGCAAGATCCGCTATCGTGGGGCCTGGGACATCTCCATCCACGGCGAACAGTTGAAGCCGATCATGGCCGAAAAGGCCATCGAGTCCGGGGCCGAGGTGTACAACCGCGTGGCCTGCACCCAACTGCTCATGAACAACGGCCGCTGCATCGGGGCGCTGGGTTTCGGGGTGCGCGACGGAAAATTCTACGTGTTCCGGGCCAAGGCGGTCATCAACGCCACGGGCGGCGCGGCCGGACTGTACAAAAGCTACACGTCCGACGCCACCGACTGCCACCACCAGATCTGGATGTGCCCCTACTGCGTGGGCACGGGCTACGCCGTGGGCATCCGCCAGGGCGCGGAGATGACCTCCATGGAGCAGCGTTGGGTCGCCACCCGCACCAAGGATTTCTGCGGTCCCGTGGACACCATCTCCGTGGGCTACAAGGCCCCCATCATCAACGCCAAGGGCGAGCGCATCATGCAGACGCGCTACGCCCACCTGGGCGCGGACAAGGCTCCACGCTACATCCGGGCCAACGCCCCCATGGAGGAATGGCTGGCCGGGCGCGGCCCCACCTACTGCGACACGCGCGGCATGGACCCCGAACTGGCCGGACGGATGATGACCGACTACCTGAACGAACGCCCCAGCTTCGTGCTGTTCCTGGCCAGCCGGGGCCAGGACCCCACCAAGGAACCCATCGAGATCTACGGGTCCGACCCCTACGTCGTGGGGGGGCACACCCAGTCCGGCTTCTGGGTTGACCTCTCCCGCATGACCACGGTTCCCGGCCTGTTCGCGGCCGGCGAGACCGCCGGAGGCAACCCCAACAAATTCGTGGGCGGTTGCGCGGCCGAGGGCAAGCTGGCCCTGCGCGGGGCCTTAGCCTACATCGAGGGCCTCGTCCTGCCGGAACCCGACCCGGCCCAAGTCGCGGCCGAAAAGGCCCGGGTGTTCGAGCCCCTGCTGCGCGGGGATGGCTTCGACGGCATAAAGGCCCTGGAGATGGAAGAGCGGCTGCAGCGGCTCATGGACGAATACGCGGGAGGCACCAGCCAGTTCTATCGCACCAACGAGGAGCGCCTGGATTACGCCCTGAAGCACCTGGCCATGCTCAAGGACCAGACGAAATACCTGAAGGCCGCCGACCTGCACGACCTCATGAGCGTGCACGAGGTCGTCGACCGCATCGATGTGGCAGAAGTGCTCTGCCATCATTTGAAGTTCCGCAAGGAGACCCGCTGGCAGGGCTGGCAGACCCGCTCCGACTATCCGGAGGTGGACCCGGCCCTGGACTGCCATGTGGAGAGCCGCAGAAACCCGGCCACCGGCGAAATCGAAACCTTCACCCGGCCTTACGAGCAGCTCGTGCCGGGCGATCGCTACCAGCCCTAAAGGAGGACGTCATGCCGCCTCTCGTCGATCCAAAAAAATGCAACGGCTGCGAAGGCCGCGAGGAATCCTTTTGCGAGGAGGCCTGCCCGGGCGACCTCATGTACGTGGGCTCGGACGGCAAGGCCCACTGCCACGCCAACCGGGACTGCTGGGACTGCATGTCCTGCGTGAAGATGTGCCCGAGAAACGCCATCGAAACGCGCATGCCCTACCAGCTGGGCTACCACAAGGCCACGCTCAGGCCGCTCATGGGCAAAAACAGCATCACCTGGAAGTGCACGGACATAAACGGCCGCACCGTGACCTACAAGTATCGCAACCGTCTGGACATCAAGGACTGAACCGGCCGGCCGGCCTTGTTCGGGCGCGGGGGGACCCCCCGCTCGAACAGGGCGGTCGTGATGCGCATCCTTCCAAGGGGCGGGGGCGCACGTTCCGCCCTCCACGGTCCACCGCGAATGACCGCCGTAAGCCGTTCAGGGAGCCCTTGACGCACTGCGCGCGGGGCCTATGTTGCGGGCATGGCTGCGCATGAGAACCTAATGGACTGGCACCTGATCAAAGGCGGCTTCTTCGACGGCCTGGACCGGGAGTTCACGGCCTTCAGCACACTCGCGGCGAAACGGCGGGTGAAGAAAAACGGGATCATCTTTTTCGAGAACGACCTGTGCGACCGCTCGTTCTACCTGGACGAGGGTTCGGTGAAGATCTTCCGGGTCTCGCTGCACGGCAAGGAGCCCACGTTCTTTATCCGCTCGCCAGGCGAGATGTTCGGCCTGGCCGAGGTGGTCGGGGGCGAACGCCGCAAGTGCTCGGCCCAGGCCCTGGCGGACTGCGCCCTTTTGGAGATCACCCGCGACGATTTTCTGGGGCTCATGCTGGACCACCCCATGCTTTCGCGCCGGGTGATCGAGGTGCTGGGAAGGCGCATCCGCTATTTGAGCGGGCAGTTGGAAAACCTGATGACCTGCGGCGTGCGAACCAGGCTCCTCAAACTGCTGCTGTGCCTCTCCCACGACGAGATCGCCCAGGCCAGGGGCGGACCGGTGGACGTGCCCGTGCGCCTCACCCAGGGGCAGATCGCGGCCATGACCGGATCGTGCCAGCAGACCGTCAGCGAAACCCTGGCGGGCTTCGAACAGCAGGGGCTCATCGAGGTCTCACACCGGCGCATCAGGCTTCTCGATCCCGGGGCCATCGTGGAAGCCCTGTCGGAATCGGAATCCTGACGCGGGACTTCGGGGGATTTCCCCAAAGCGGCGCGCCCGCTCGCAGGTGCGCACACAGAGAGCCCGAAGCAGGCCCTATTTCACATCCTCGAAGCGTTTGCGCACCTCGGCGAGCCCCTTGCGGTAGCCTTCCGCGTCGCCGTATTCAAAAAAATGCCGGTAGCGGCCATGCACGGCCCTCACGGGCCTGGCGTGGCGCACGGGGCACCAGTACTGTTCCGTGCGGGCGGCCACCTCGGACACGTAGGCCATCACCCCGTTGAAATAACCGCAATAGGTGCAGTTGAGCTTCTCGATCCAGTTGAGGTAGCCAAGAGAGTAACGGTCCAGAACCACGTAGTCCCTGCGCTTCACGCGGGGAATGCCGTACACCGGGAAGCACGTGAACTGGTAGGCTGCTGCCACCGCGTCCATGATCAGAACCGGGATCAGGGCGGACCAGATGACCGGGATGGTCAGGATCATGAGCACCCCGGATTCGTAGACGTACTGCGACCACCTGGAGGCCAGCATTTTATGGCGGTTTCTGACCTCCTCGCTGAAGCGGACCTTCTTGTCCCGTATGGTGTAAAGAAATTGGCGCTCCGTTTGGCGCAGCTCTTCCACCAGTTCCTCCTCCAACATTTCGATCTTGTTCAGAATGTCGTCGACCTTGTTCATGCTCCCCCTGGGTCGTCAGTTTTCTTGACGTATCGTGTTCCCACGGCACTAGCACGGCCAGGGGAAAACAACATCCTTGCTTGCACGCGGGAATATTCGTCCTGGCATGATTCATGCTTTATTATTTCCGTGCTGGACGGCGCGTGAGCCGGTGCGGAGACGAACCAACAGCTCAAGAAGCGAAAGCAAACAAGACAGGTTCAGTCCCAACAACCCGCGCCACGGTCGACTCGGCCAAAGCCCGACATCTGCGACCGAACGGACCAACACCCTCAAAATATATCTCTACAAGAGGGTCCGACGGAACCATGTGAAGGGCTTTTTCCTTTTGCCCGCGCCCCGTTCGAAAATCCAATCCCGGCCACCTTGCCAGCGACGACCTTTGAGACTATTAACCGGCTAGCTCATAGTAAATCGGAAGGAGATTTTCGCTATGTATAACGCCTCCAACGCGCAACAGACCATGTCCCGCGCCGTGGCCCTCAACGCCTTCATGCGCGGGGTGTACAGCTGGATGGCAGCCGGCCTGGGGCTCACCGCCCTGGTGGCCGTTTCCGTGGCTTCCAGCCCGGCCTTGTACCGGGCCGTACTCAACCCCATGGCCCTCATGGTGCTCATAATAGCCGAGCTGGGCCTGGTAGTAATGCTTTCGGCGCGCATCAGCCGCCTCTCGGCGGGCGCTGCCACGGGAATGTTCCTGGCCTACAGCGCCCTGAACGGCGCGACCCTGTCCAGCATCTTCCTCGTGTACACCGCCTCCACCATCGCCTCGGCCTTCGTGGTCTCGGCGGGCATGTTCCTCACCATGAGCATCTACGGCTACGTCACCAAGCGCGACCTGACCTCGTGGGGCAGCTTCCTGTTCATGGGCCTCGTGGGCATGATCCTGGCCTCGCTGGTGAACATGTTCGTGCACAGTTCCGCGCTGGCCATGCTGCTCAACTACGTCGGCGTCCTGGTCTTCGTGGGCCTGACCGCCTACGACACCCAGCGCCTCAAGGACATGGGCAGCTACACCCCCATGAACGACGCCACCGCCGTCCGCAGGGGCGCCATCATGGGCGCGCTGACCTTGTATCTGGATTTCATCAATCTGTTCCTTATCATGTTGCGCCTCTTCAGCAACCGCGACTAGTCACAAGCCCGCCGGGGCGCGCCCGGGGAGCCCGTTGGGGAGGCCGCGCCCTCCCCGGCTGGTCCCGGCCGCGCCCCGGCTCCCGACCCATGCAGGACATCCACATCTGGCAACAGCGCCTGAGCCCATTGCTGGCCCCGCCAGCAGCGCTTTACGCCTTCGCCGTACGCGCCCGGGCGGCCCTGTACGCCCGGAAAATCCTGCCCGCCTGGACGCCTCCGGCACCGGCCGTGTGCGTCGGCGGCCTGGATCCCCTGGCCAGGGGCAAGGTGATGGTCTCGGCCTGGCTTCTTGGCTGGGCCAAAGCCCGGGGCCTCACCTCGGCCCTGCTGGCCCCGCCTCGGAACGCCACCCCCCTGGACATGCCCCTTTCCGTGCTCCCCGCCACCTCCGCCTTCGAATGCGGGGTGGAGGCGGCCCTGCTGGCCCAATATCGGCCCGACGCTGTCATCCTGGCCGACGTGAACCCGGCCCGAGCCGGAAAATCCGCCTGGAAGGCCGTGCGGCCTGACCTGTTCATCCTGCATGACCACTTCTCGACCCTGTCCATCCGCCGCCAGGCCAACCTGACCCTGCTTGGCGTGCGCGACCTGGACAAAGGCTGGAACCGCCCCTTTCCGGCCGGGTCCTGGCGGGAGGGCGTCAAGGCCCTTTCGAGGGCCTCGGCCTTTGTTCTGCACATCTGGCCGGACGATCTCCCTCCGCGAAGGCCCCTGGCAGAACGCCGTCTGGGCCATTTCGGCAAGCCGGTATTCACCGTGCACCCTCGCATCTGGCGGCTGCGCGGGGCCAACGGGGGCACCGCTCAGGACCTGGGGGGCGAGCCCTACCTGCTGGTGGCCGCCCAGTCCAACCAGGACATGGCCGCCAAGGCGACTCGGGCATACCTGGGGATGCCTCCCCGGCTCTCGGTGATCTTTCCTGATTCCCACCGCTTCACCCAGCAGGACCAGGCCCAGATCGCTGCCGACGCCGCGCGCATGCGGATCCCCCACGTGCTGGCCACCCCGGACGCGGCCCTGCGCCTGGAAACCGTGCCCGGCCACGACCTGTGGACCTTCGACCCTGACGTGGTGCTCGGCCCCTGCCTGATGGGCGGCCCGGCCTTCACTCCCTGGTGGGAAGGCCTCTGGGCCGACCTCACCGCCCCGGACTAACCCGCGCCTTACGTCCCAGCCTCTCCTGAAATCGTCGGATTCCGAGGATTTATCACCCTGCTTTTATCAAATTGCCTGGACCCTTCTCCGGGGATCTGTTATTATACCTGCCAGTCATCAACTGGCCAGAAATATTGGCACAAAATTTTCTTGAACGAGGAAGCCCATGCGCAACTTGAAGCTCGGGATGAAGATCGGCCTCGGCTTCGGCATTCTCATTCTCATCACCGCCGTCGTCGGCGGGATCGCCGTGCTCAACATGCTCTCCGTGGGCAAGCAGGCCGACCGCCTCTCCCGGGCGATCGCCCCCCAGGTGCGCGTGATCAACGACCTGGAGCGCGCCACACAGGGGAGCAGGCTCGCAGTGCGCACCTTCGCCCTCACCGGCCAGAGCAAACTCTGGGACCAGGTCACCAAGGGCCTGGCGGACGTGGACAAGGCCCTGGCCGAGGCCAAGGATCTGGCAAGTAAACACGCCGGCTTGGAGTTGCTCAAAGAAAATACCGAGAAATCCGTCGCCGCTATGACCGATTTCAGGAACTTCTCCAACCAGACCCATGACCTGGACGCGGCCCTGACCAACGACGTCAAGGCCCTGGGTGAGGCCGGAGACTCCCTGGGCAAGAACGCCATGGCCTTCATGGGCAGCCAGCAGGAGCAACTGATCAAGGAAATTGATGCCAAGGCCGATCCGGCCAGGCTCAAGGAGCGCCTGAACAAGATCTCCTGGCTGGCGGACCTGCAGGAGGCCGGCGGGGCGCTCCGGGTGGACACCCTCAGGGCCATGCTCAAGAGGGACCCCAGTCTCGTGCAGGCCGCCCTGAAGCATTTCGATACCATACACGCCATCCTGGACAAAGTCCGTCCGGTCACCCACCTGGACGTGAACCTCCGCCAGTTAGACGACATGAAAAAGGCGGCCGACTCCTACCGCGAAACCATGAACGGCTACATGAAGGATCTGACCTCCCTGGATGAGGTCGGCGTGAAGCGCGCCGCAGCCGGCGACTCCATGCTGGCCGACGCCAAGGAAACCGCCGAGGCCGGGGTGAAGGAGACCCAGCAGGTCACCACCGCCGCCGCCGAGAGCCTCTCCAGCGCCTCCACGGTGACGATCGTGGGCGTCTGCGTGGCCCTGGTCCTGGGCATGATCGTGGCCTACTTCATCACCCGGGGCATCACCGGGCCGGTCATCCAGGGCGTGACCTTCGCCCAGAGGATGGCCGAGGGGGACATGACGCAGGACCTGGACGTGGACCAGAAGGACGAAGTGGGCATGCTGGCTGACGCCCTGCGCGAAATGACCCGACGCTTGAACGAGGTCATGGGCGAAGTGATGGAGGGGGCCAACAACGTGGCCGCCGGATCCCAGCAGCTCTCGGCCACGGCCGAATCCCTTTCCCAGGGGGCCAGCGAGCAGGCCGCCAGCGTGGAGGAGGTGTCCTCCTCCATGGAGCAGATGGCCTCCAACATCCAGCAGAACGCCGACAACTCGGTGCAGACCGAGTCCATGGCCATCAAGGCCGCCAAGGACGCCGAGGAAGGCGGCATGGCCGTGACCCAGACCGTGGGGGCCATGAAGCAGATCGCGGTGAAGATTTCCATCATCGAGGAGATCGCCCGGCAGACCAACCTTTTGGCCCTGAACGCCGCTATCGAAGCCGCCCGGGCCGGGGAACACGGCAAGGGCTTTGCCGTGGTTGCCGCCGAGGTGCGCAAACTGGCCGAACGAAGCGGGCACGCCGCCGCCGAGATTTCGGCCCTCTCCTCCGAATCGGTGGCCGTGGCCGAAAAGGCCGGGAGCATGCTCACCGCCATCGTGCCCGACATCAAAAAAACCGCCGAACTGGTCCAGGAAATCGCGGCCTCCTCGCGCGAACAAAATTCCGGGGCGGACCAGATCAACAAAGCCATCCAGCAGCTGGATCAGGTCATACAGCAGAACGCCTCCTCCTCCGAGGAGATGGCATCCACCTCGGAGGAGCTGTCCAGTCAAGCCGAGCAGCTGCTGTCCACGGTGGGCTTCTTCAGGTTGAAGGGCTCACATGGGCGGCGCAAGGCCCTGCCCCAGGGGCCCTCCGCCGCGCCCAGGCAGGCGGCCAAGCCCGGAGCCGGGAAGACAGCGGCCAAACCCGGCAAGGGCGTGGTCCTGGACATGGCTTCAGACCACGGCGACGACGACTTCGAAAAATTCTAGGCCACCGCAACGTCCCCAAGTGTCGCCCGTTTCCCGGGCGTTGGCGCGATGGGTCGACGTGGCGAAGTGAAGACGGCCAAAGACCAAGGAGCCGCCCGTGAGCGAGAGCACCAACCAGTATTTGACCTTCACCTTGGGCGACGAGGTGTACGCCCTGGACATCTCCTCCGTTCGGGAGGTCCTGGAGTACACCGCCATCACCAAAGTGCCGCGCACCCCCGACTACATCCGGGGGGTCATCAACCTGCGCGGACGGGCCGTGCCCGTGGTGGACGTGCGTCTGAAGTTCGACATGCCGGAGACCGAACGCACGGTGGACACCTGCATCATCATCGTGGAGGTCAACCTCGGCGGCGAGGAGACCGTGATCGGCGCGTTGGCCGACTCGGTCAAGGAAGTCATGGACATCGAGCCCAAGGACATCGAGCCGGCCCCAAAAATGGGGACCTCCATCCGTGCCGACTTCATCCGGGGTATCGGCAAACACGGCGAGGACTTCATCATCGTCCTGGACATCGACAAGGTCTTCACCGAGGAGGAACTGACCCAGATGACCGCAAGCGCTCCGGACGCCCAGAGCGCCGCCTGACCGGGCGGGAGTTGGAGAACCCGGGGACGCAGGCCCGCCACTTGCCTCATGGGGGCCTCATGGGGGCCTCTTAGGGGCGAGGCAGACTGCCTGACTCGGCACAACTTTTCCCGGCAACTCCGCCGGTTACCCGAGGGACCTACCTGGCCAGGCGTTCCTGCACCATGGCCCGGTCGATTGTCAGGAACTGGCCCTTTTCGGATTTCTGGAGCCTGGGCTGTCCGAAGGGGTCGAACTCGGCCTCGGCCATGATGCGGCTGAACAGTTCGCGCAGGGCCCTGGCCCCGATTCGGGTGTTGCGCAGGGCGTGCTCGGCGATCATGTCCAGGGCTTCCTGAGTAATGCGCAGGTCGATATCCATGGAGGCGAAGAATTCCCGGCAGTGTCTGAGCGGCGAATCTTCCGCCGCCAGCAGGATCTTCACCAGATCCTCCTTGGCCAGGTCGTCCAGGATGGCGATGGAGGAGAACCGGGAGAGAAACTGCGGCAGCATGCCATAGGTGAACATGTCGGAGAGGCGCAGGTAGTCCACCAGCTTGAAGCGGGTCACGGCGGTAACCCGCACCTCGCCCTCACTCGTGCGCTGTATTTCCGTGGTTTCCTTGAGCCGGCGGTCGTCCTTGCGGTTGATGATCAGGCCATAGACCTGGTCGTAGAGTTCCTCGAAAGCTCCGCCGCACACGAAGAGGATCTTGCCGGTGTCCACGGGCACGTGGGTGGCCACGTCCTTGCCGTCCTCCCTCACAGTGACCGGGACCATGATGGTCTCGCCCTCCAGGATGGTCAGCAGGGCCTGCTGCAGGGCGATGCCCACCGGATTGGGCTTGCCCGATATGCGCGCGGAGATCTTGTCCACCTCATCCAGGCAGACCGTGGCGTGCTGGAGCCCCTGGAGCATGGTCTCGCGGTCCACGTCCTCGCCCAACTGCTTCTTCACAGCCGCCTCCAGGGCGGTGAACAGCCTGGCCGTGCGGATGTCGCCCTCCTCTCCGGCCAGGATGTTGGCGTTGAGCACGGCCATCACCCTGAAGGGGGCCATGTCCTCGTGGTCCAGGTAGAAGCGGTGGATGGTCTTCATGATGGTGGTCTTGCCCGTGCCCGAGTTCCCCACCAGCAGGATGTTGCCCGCCCGGATGCCGGACACGTGCTTGTACACCGCCACGGAGATCAGGCGCAGCACCTCGCGCTGGCCGAGCACCCGCTTGGCCATGTACTCGTAGATGTCCTTGGGCAGGATGGGCATGGCTAGAAGTACCGCATGCTGGTCTTCTTGAATTCCTTGCGGCTTCTCAGCACGTCAAATTCATCGAGGCCCGAGAGCCTGACCAGCTCGGCCACGGCCTCGTCGCAGGCCTCCGGGCTCTTGGCGTGGACCATGGTGTAGAGGTTATAGGGCCAGTCCATGCAGTTCACCCGGTGATAGCAGTGGGAGATCTCCGGGCGCGCGGCCATAAAGGCCCCGATGCGCTCCATGTCCTTGTCGTCCACGAGCCAGGCCACCATGGCGTTGGCTCCGTAGCCGGCCTTCTGGTGGCGCAGTGTGGCCCCGAACCGCCTGATCTCGCCGCTCTCCTTCATCCGGTTCAGGAGGTCGAGGACCTCCTGCAAGCTTACCCCGGCCTGCCGGGCCAGTTCGGCGAAGGGCTCCGGGCCGTCGGGGAGATCGCCCTGGGCCAGGGCCAGGATGCGCTTCTGGGACTCGGTGAACTCTTTAGCCTGGGACATCGCCGCTCCTTGCAGTCGACCTTCTAACGCCTTTATCTCTACCGGGTTCATGTGCTAGTTGCAATCACGGTGAGAGCGTCAACCTGAGAGGAGCTTTTCTATGAAAGTAGCGGTCATCGGCGGCGGCAGCTGGGGGACCACCCTGGCCGATCTGCTGGCCGGCAAGGGCGTGGATGTCACCATGTGGATCCGCGAGCGGGAGCTTCTGGCCGCGATCAAGTCCAGGGGCGAAAACTCCTGGTACATGCCCGGCGTGAAGCTCTCCCCAAACCTGCAGGTCTCCATGGACCTGGAACAGACCTGCGCAAACAAGGACTGCTATCTGATGGCCGTGCCTAGTCAGTTCCTGCGCTCGGCGCTCGGCGGCATGCGCGACCTGATGGGCAAGAACCCGGCCATCGTCTGCGCCAGCAAGGGCATCGAGCTGGACACCGGCCAGACCATGTCCGAGGTGTGCGAGGAGGCCATGGGCGGCAAGAAGCACCGCTTCGCCGCGCTTTCCGGCCCGAGCTTCGCCTATGAGGTCATCCGCCGCATGCCCACGGCCGTGAGCCTGGGCTGCACGCACAAGGACCTGGCCAAACAGGTGCAGGAACTCTTCGCCACCGACTACTTCCGGGTCTACACCAACAAGGACGTCAAGGGCGTGGAGCTGGGCGGCGCGGTGAAGAACATCATCGCCATCGCCGCCGGCGTGAGCGACGAGCTGGGTTTCGGCACCAACGCCCGGGCCGCGCTCATCACCCGGGGCCTGGCCGAAATAAGCCGCCTGGGTTCCAAGATGGGGGCCAACCCCAAGACCTTCATGGGTCTCTCGGGCCTGGGCGACCTGGTGCTCACCTGCACCGGAGACCTCTCCCGCAACCGCCAGGTGGGCAGACGCCTGGCCAAGGGGCAGAAGCTCATGGACATCCTAGGCGATATGAAGATGGTGGCCGAAGGCGTCAAGACCACCCAGGCCGTGTTCGAGCTGTCCAAAAAGCTCAAGGTGGACCTGCCCATCACCGATCAGGTGAACTCCATTCTCTACGAAGGCAAGGACCCCGCCCTGGCCGTGCGCGACCTGATGACCCGGGCCCTCAAGGACGAATAAGCAGGCCTGCCGGCTGCCAGAGAGGGCTCCGCCCTCTCTGGGGCCTGCCGCCGGGTCGCTTGCGGTCCCGACATCCCCCGACATCAGTTGACACCCGCTTCAACCAGATATTTCCGCTTGAGCGAGTCCACCGCCTTCTTGTTCGCCTTGAGCCAAGCGTGCCTCCCTCGACGACCTGAGACTGTTTAAGCTCGGGAGCAAACAGCTGCCCTAGCTGTCTGTTATAGGTGACGCCCGTTGCTTCAAAAGTGGCCGTGAAATGACTGCGTGCTTGGGGATTGTCCCCAAGCAGCATTCCGCGGGCGGCAAGGAGCGGCTTTCGGACTGAGCTGGCCGAGAGAAGTTTCGAGGATACCTTGCATCAAGCTGGCGGAATGCGCGGGGTCTGGCTCGAGCGTCGGGAAGACATCCAGAAGCGATGCCTACTCCATGTGGCCGGATTCAACCGCGATCTGCTGATGCGAATCAAGACTGGCTACGGCACCCCGAGAGAGTGGCCCAAAGCGTGGTTTGCAAGAGTCTGGTCAAATCTGCAGCCCTTGCTGGCATGTTTGGTTGTCGTACTGGCTGCCGAGAGCCTACGCTGCAGTATCATCCCAGTGACGGCCATCCGCACGGGCAGGTCGTCGGAAATGCCTGTTGGCAACGAGTTGTTAACCGCTACGTTCCAATTCTGCTCATATTCTGCTCGGTTCTAAACTCTGTTGACAGATACAAAACTAATAATTTATTAATTTTTGCAATTTTTGTTGTCAATGCGCCAGCCTGACCTGCCCGGTTCTTTTCGAACCAGCTGAAACTTGAGGTGGTGGTTCCTGCCGACGAAGAGGGAGCCACGAGGAAATCACGATTTACTGAAGAGCGGATGGTGGGCATCCAGCGCGAATCCGACCGTGATCCTGTGGCACAAGTGCCCAAGCGGCGCGGCATCAGCGATGCGAATGATCAACACGTAGCGTCAGCGCTTCAGCGGCATGAACGTCGACGCTGTGAAGAAACTGCGACAACTGCAATATGAAAACACCAGATTGAAGAAGCTGCTGGCCGAACGAGACCCCAAAACCGAGGTCATGAAGGAAATCACCGCAAAAAAATGGTAGGCGCATCCGTCCGCCGCCAACAGGTGTCGTTCGCGCTGAAGCACGGACTGTCACAACACCGGGCGTGTGCGCTGTTGTCCAAATCCCGCTCGACTCTGCACTACGCAGTCGCGCTTGAACGTCCGCGACTGGCCTGCCATCGCCGTGATGACAGACTTGGCGTCCCAGAGTATCCTCGATATGGCTACCGTCGGATAAAGGTCGCAATCGTAGATTGGAGAAGCTCTGCAACAAGGCCCACCCCACTTAAGCCTGGGGAAGACGACCCCGATGGCGCATCCCCCGGTTGATCGGGAACAACATGAACCAGGGGGCCACCGTCAAGAATTGAGTGGTCCGAATAAAACCGACAGGTCAAGCCGAGAGCGGAAAACGGCTGGCTTAAGTAGTTATTTATGTACGTTTTCAAGATTCATATTCTGTCCCTGGTTGCTGGAGTCTTTCTCGGCGTCCTGCTGGTAGTTAGTGCGGGCAGGATTCAGGGAGGCGAGAGTGGAGTTCGGGCTGATTTCATCAGTAACCGGGAAAATGACATCTGCCGTCTAGAGGGGTTTGGAGCCGCCGAAGACTTGGAGTGTGGGAAAGTGCGCTGGAGCTACGGCCCGGAAGCCACTGTCGAGTTTTTTCTGGCGGCTAAGAATCAAGTCAGGGAGATGCTTCTCGTCTACAAGCTGGTCAGCCCTTTGGACGGCCAGGACCTGGAAATAATTTTCAATGGTAAGACGATCCTGCGCCAGGAGGACCTCCCGGGAGCCTCTGCCTGGGACAAATGGTATGGAAAAGCCTTGTCCTTGCAGCCCAAACTAGGCACTAACACCGTGGTTTTCCGTGTCTCCAAGTGGAACGGCCACGATGGATCTATTGCCTCGGAAGACAGCAGGCCCTTAAGTCTCCTCTTTCAGAAATTGTCTCTTTTTCCAAAATGACCTGTCGTCCCAACACATTCTCCTCTTTTCGGCAAGGATTGCGGTCGCGCTTGTTAACTGATCCTTCCCGCTGGGCAATGGTCCTGCTCCTTGCGGTTTTACCTGCGGCCGTGCTTACGGTTCTGGCCTATTGGCAGCACGGTGTGTCCATCCTGCATGTAACCCCTTCTGATCCCGACGATTTTCGGAATTGGCTGGTGGTCCGGAATTTCCACGACGTAGGCTTCGCGAGTGGCTATTTCGTTCATAACGAAGTGCCGGCGTGGTGGTCCCTGACTCCCTTTGCGGCTGACGGTCCCTGGTCCGCCATGTTGTTCGGGACGCTCGCCCTCATTGGAGGCTGGCAGCCCTATTCATGGGTGGTGTACAACCTCGTTCTGTTTTCCGTCGCACTATCACTCTACGGGGTATTTTCCCGGACAAGCGGCCGAGGCCTGGCGTGGGTGGCCATATTCGTGTCCCTGATTCCCGTGGTCTGCCTGGGGGCTCTTTCCTCGTCCTACTCGCACTTCTATGTGACCTTGGGTGTTGCCTTGGCCATCCTGTTCGGAGAAATGTTCTACCGCCGGGAACAGGGACGTCGCCTGGGATGGTTGCGGGCAGGGTGCGTCTCGACGGTGTTCGTCGCGTCTATATACAAGGTGGACTGGGCGGTGCTGCTTTTTCCTGCGCTGCTCATGGGCAAAAACGGCGTCCGGGCCTGGCTCGGCTGGGGAGGTCTGGCCTTCGTTTTGTGCCTGATGAGCGCGGTCGTCATGTTCGTGGCCGGTGCGCCTATCGGCTCGCCGTCGAGCACGCTTAGCTTCTGGAATTCAGAGAATCCTTTGCTGGCAGCAGTCCGGATGGTTCTGAAGCTCGTGCCGGAAAATGTGAATTCCTACTTCAGCGGAAAACTCACTGCTCGGGAGCTGCTGGTGCAGTTGGTGGGCTTGGTCATCCTGGCTGGATTCGCCGTACCCGGACTCTGGAAGAAAGGGCTCGCTCCTGGCCTGCGCAAGGAGCTTCTTTGGTTCAATGTCTTCAATGTCGCGTCGGTCTTCATTTTAGTAAATACTCTGTATGTTCCCTACGCCGGAGTCGGTGAAAAGTTCCTCACAGCCCATTGGCTCTCGTCCGTCCTGGCACAACTCCGGTACTTTTCGCGCAGAACTCTGGTCCTGCTTACAGGATTGGGCATTCTTATGTTTTTGCTGTTCCTAGGAAGATTTTGTTCCAATACGTTAGCTTATTTTAGCGCCCTTCCTGAGGCAAGAGCCAGGCAATTCGCAACCGTGGCCCGGGAGACTCTCAAGTATACTCCCGGAGCGGACCGATGGTGCAACACCGTGCTCAATCTGACGGGGGATTATCCACCGGAAATTCTTGCTCTGCCCGCGGGCCTTGGCTACAGTGTTGTGATGGTTCCTGATCGGGTGTCATTGCCGCTCAAGTCGCGCTACGTAATTGATAACGGTTCCCCGGCAACGGCAAAGATCGTGTCGGCCAGCCGACTGTACCCCCTGTTGCGGACCCGCTTTGGCACCATCTATGAAAATCTTGACGCCCCTTGCCCAAGGAAGAACGTGCCGTGAGCGACGGGCTCGACGCACCGGAGCTGGAAGGCACGGCCGGGTTCCATGGCCGAAATGTCAGAGCGTGGGCCTTCCGATCCCTCTCCCGTTACTTCCGGGCCGCACCCGACCGTGTGGCCTCCTTGGGTATTCCCCACATATCCTGGCCTGAGAGCGAAGAGCTTCCGCCGCGCCTGGCGATGGTCGATCTGCCCGGATTTGCCGGGAGGGCCGCCGTATCTGGCGGGCTTCTGGTCCCGGCCTGGAGCGTAGGCGAGGGGGAAGGTCCACCCTGGCGGCGCACGGACTGGCTATCGGCGGCGGCCTGGTACCTGCACGGCGCGGCCGAGCGTGAACATGAGCGGGGCCAAGGTCCGATCCATTCCTACAGCCTCCGGCTGGCGGGCTTTGATGCCCGCATGTGGGAAAGAGCCTGGGTCAACCGTATCGGCCTGTTCCTGCGTGCCTGGGCCGCTCATGAAATAGGGCTGGCTGAAGACGCCCTCGGTCCCCTGCCCGTTCCCACCGTCCACCTGACCCACGATGTGGACTACCTCTCGAAGACCCCGGCGGTCAGGGCCAAGCAGGGCGCATTCGAGCTTTTCAAGGCCGCGCGGGCGCTTGGCCGGGGGGACGCCCGCGGTCTTCGCGGACAGTTGGGCCGGGCTCTGCGGTTTATGCTTTCCTCCGCCCGGTATGATCTCTGCCAGGAAGTGGCGGACCGGGTGGCCGCCCGCGGGGCCGTATCCTCCTTTTTCTTCTATGGAGGGGGCGGCGGACTGGCCCGAAGCCCCCTGCTCCAGCTGCTGGACCCCTCCTACGACGTGCGCTCGCCCCGCTGGGCCGCGCTCACGCGCTGGTTGCGGGAACGCGGCTTCACCGTCGGCCTGCACCAGTCATTCGGTTCCTGGGGGGGGAGCGGGAAGGGCTCCCGGTCCGGCTCCGAGCCCATGCTCCGGGAGAAGCTGCAGGTCGAGAGGGCGCTCGGCCGTCCCGTGGTTTCCTGCCGGCAACACTGGCTGCGTTTCGCCTGGGACGGCACCTGGAAAGCCCAGGCCGAGGCGGGGCTGCGCTTTGACGCCACTCTGGGCTTCAACGACCGGCCCGCCTTCCGCAATGCCTCGGCCATGCGCTTCTTTCCATTCGACCCTCAAACCGGGAAGGAACTGCCCCTGACCGCCCTGCCGATGCTGTTCATGGACTCCCATTTCTTCGACTACGCGGACTTGAGCGGGGAGCGTCGTCGCCATGAACTGTCGCGCTGGATGGCTGAGGTACGCGACGTGAGCGGTGAAATATCCGTGCTGTGGCATCCCTATGTTTTGAGCTCCGACTTCGGACGGGGGGAGCTTTTCAATCATCTCCTGGACGAGTTGGGAGGGTTTGAAACCCGCGTTGACTTCACGGACGTTTAGTGCCAGTGCCGGGCATCAGGTTTCGCCAGGCTTAAACCATGACGACCCCCAATCCCTACCTTGACCAGGTCCACGCGGCGCTTCCGAGGGTGTTGGCCCTCTTCGACCGCAATCCCGCCAGTCCCACCCTCGGTCAGGGTGACCGCTTCTGGTGGGCCTGGAAATGGATCGATTTCGGCAACGGGACTTTCCAGGGAGCCGCGCACGGCCTAGCCAGGCTGGTGTCGGCAGGACTTCTCCCCTCCTGGCTGCCTGAGGAGTCAGCCGTGGAGCGCATCATGGAGATGTTCGCCGGGGCCAGGGGGATCACACGCCCCAACGGTAGTATGGAGGAAGCCTTCCCCAACGAATCTTCCTTCTGCGTCACGGCGCTCGTGGCCTTCGACCTGCTGAACGCCCTCGATCTCCTTGGCCCCAGGCTCTCCTCCGGACAACGCAAGTTCTGTTTGGACACGGTCCGCCCCCTAATCGCATTCCTTAGCGTCAACGACGAGGAGCACGGTTTCATCTCCAACCACCTGGCCACGGCGGCTGCCGCCCTGGTCCTCTGGACGGATCTCTCGGGGCTTCCGGGCGAGGAGCGCGGCCGACTCATTTGGGAGAGCATCCGCCGCTGCCAATCGTCCGAGGGGTGGTTCCTGGAATACCAAGGCGCCGACCCCGGCTACCAGACTTTGTGCACCTACTACCTGGCCGCTCTGCACCGGCTGCGCCCCGGCTGGGGAATCCGCGAGCCCCTGGCGCGCTCCATCGTCTTTCTGAGTCATTTCATCCACCCCGACGGCTCCCTGGGCGGCCTCTACGGCAGCCGCAACACCCGCTTCCATTACCCAGCCGGGCTGGAGTTCCTCGCGGACGACATCCCTGAGGCGGCCGCCATCGCCGCCTTCATGCGCTCCTCCGTGGCCAACCAGACCGTGGTCACCCTGGCGGCCATGGACGAGCCCAATCTCATGCCCATGTTCAACGCCTACTGCTGGGCGGCTGCCGTCACTGCCGCCGGGCGCCCCGTACCGCCCCAGGCCCCGCCGCTGCCGTGCCACACACCTGGGAGCTGGCGCAGACGCTTCGACGAGGCCGGGCTTCTGGTGGACAAGGGACCGGATCACTACACGGTGGTCTCCTGGCACAAGGGCGGGGTGGTGAGCCATTTCCGGCCGGGTTCGCGCCGCCTGGACGCGGGAGTGCTCCTCAAGGACCACAAGGGGGGGCAGCACAGCTCCCAGGCCTTCCAGCCGGACAACGAGGTCTCCCTCGATGGGGATTGCCTGACCGTCACCGCCCCCCTGTGCGCCGTACGCATGGAGAGCCCCACCCCGATCAAGTTCTTCCTGCTGCGCCTGTTCTGCCTCACGGTCTTCCGCAGCGCCCGCCTGGGAAACCTGGTGAAACGCGCCCTGGTGCGCCATCTCATCACCGCCCGCAAGCCCACGGGACTGATACTTCGCCGGGTCATCCGCCTGGGGCCCGAACTCTCCATCGAGGACCGGCTCCAGGGCTGCGCGACCGGGTTCCAACGTCTGGAGCCGGTCCGCCCCTTCAGCGCCATCTACATGGCCAGCCAGGGCTACTGGCAGCGTCAGGACGATCAGCCGTGATCCCGAGGCTTGGGCCGCGTGCTGGATTTCGGGAATTCGCGGCCGCCTTCCTCCCGGCCGGAGAGGGCCAGGTGGCGGCCTTCGAGCGGGAGTTTGCGGCCGCCATGGGCTCCGCCCGCGCCGTGGCCTTCCCGTACGGACGCACGGCGCTGCTCGTGCTGCTCGAGGCCCTGGGAATCGCCGGGCGGGAAGTGATCGTCCCCTCCTACACCTGTGTGGTGGTGGCCCACGCGGTGGTGGCCAGCGGCAACGAGCCGGTGTTCGTGGACTGCGAACCCGGCGGTTTCAACATGGACCTACGCGCTGCCTCGCGGGCCGTCACTCCCGAGACAGCCGCCATCCTGCCCACGTCGCTCTACGGCCATCCGCCGGACCTGGACGACCTGGACGCCTTCCGGGCCGAACATCCCCAGGTCCGGGTGATACAGGACTGTGCCCTATCCTACGACGCAAGCTTACAAGGCCGGCCCGTGCACCGGGAAGGCGACGCGGCCATCTTCTCCTGCAACGCCGGCAAGATCCTGTTCTCCATCTTCGGGGGCCTGGTTGTGACAGACGACCCCACCCTGGCGGACCGGCTGGTCCAAACGCGTGGCCGGCGGCTGTCCGAACCTGGGCCGGCCAAGTCCCTGCGCCGTCGCGCTTACCTGGCGGCCTCCCTGGCGGCGTTTCATCCGTCGGTCTACGGAGCGGTCCATGCTCTGTCCCGTTCGGGCCTGCTCGACCGGTTCGTGAAGTATTTCGACGGCGAGGTCATCGACATGCCCGCCGACCACCTGGAGGGCCTGACTGCGGTCGAGGCCAGGGTGGGCCGCATGCAGCTTCGCGCATACGACGCTAACATCGCCGAACGCCGAGCCATGGCCGCGTACTACGCCCGCGAACTGGAGGGGCTGCCCGGCCTCGTCCTGCCGCCGTATGATGTGGGAGCCACCTGGTCGCACTACGTGATCCGGGTTCAAGACCGCGAGCGCCTGATCGAGCATGCGGCCGCGCATGGAGTGGAGCTTGGCGTCCTGTTCCCCTACGCCGTGCCTGGGCTCGGGGCGTACCGGGGCCGCCCAGGATGCCGGGGGGCGTATCCCGAGGCGGAGAGTCTGGCCGGCACGGTTGTGAACCTGCCGCTCAGCGCCGGTTTGAGGGGCGCATCGCGCACGGCCAGTCTGGTGAAAGCGTTTTTCCAGAAACGAGTCGCTGGGGGCGGCGGCGGTCGGAAAGTCGTGCTGGGTGGCGCGACGTGATCCGCCTGGCTGTCCCTGGGGACGCCTCGGCCCTGGCCCGGCTGCACGTGGAAGGACTCCCGAAGGATCTGCTCCCGAGGCTGGGTTTCGACTTCCTGGCCAGGGCCTTCTACCCGCTGGTCCTGAGCTCACCCTACTGTTTCACTCTGGTCCACGACCAGGGCGACGGGCCAGGCGGCTTTGTAGTCTTCACCCACGACAGCCCCGGTTTCATGCGCCGATTGCGGTCACGGACTCCAGCCATGTTCCTGGCCGCGCTGGCCAAGTTCTCCCGCGATCCGGCGCTGCTGGCGGATTTGACGCGTTGCGCCCTGGGGTTCGCGTGTGATACCCGGAGCCTTCCCTGCCAGCCCGAGGCTTGTCCCGAATTATTCGTCATCGCCATGGCGCACGAGCGCAGGAGCGCAGGAATCGGAACGCGGTTAGCGCTGGAAGGTCTCGCCAGGCTCGCGCGTATTTCTGCGACGGCACGGCTGGGCTGCCTAGTCAAGACCTCCTCGGAGGGGGCTTTTGAATTTTACCGAAAACTCGGCTTTCAACCGGTTGGAGATGAGCGGCGCGGCGCGCGCGTCCTGTGGGTGCTCCACCGGTCCAATGTACAATCCCCCGACGAGGGAGAACTCCGGATCACCTAAAGGCCGGCGTTCAAACCTCAGGGCGAGACACACACATGATAGATGTCCTCTTGATCTACCCCAAACTGGGTAGCGGTGACAGCCTCATCCTGGATCTGCCCCTGAGCCTCATCTACGCGGCTACCGAGAGCGTGAAGCGCGGCTTCAGCGTCAAGATTCTTGACCTGCGCATCCTGGAGGACGACTGGCGGGAAGCTTTGGACAGGGAGTTGCGACAGGGGGTCATGCTGGCGGGGATCTCGGTGATGACCGGCTCCCCGCTCAAGAACGCCAGCGAAGTGTCCCGGTTCATCAGAGCCCGCTCGTCGGACACCCGGATCGTCTGGGGCGGGCCGCACGTCACCGTCGTGCCGGAGACCGTCGCCGAGCCCTTCATCGATTTCGGAGTGCGCGCCTACGGTTCCGTGGCTCTGGCTGAATTGACGCAAGCCCTCAAGCTCGGCACGGAGGATTTCTCGTCGATCCTGAGCCTGTCCTGGAAACGCGGCCCGGAGGTGGTGCACAACCCGCGCAGCCCCAACTTCGAGATCATCCACTATTCCGATCTGCCCTACCATCTGGTGGACGTGCGTTCCCCTAGGTACTACCGACAGGTGAGCGGGACCAAGATATTCTCGATGTTCTCCAGCATCGGCTGCCCTTATCACTGCGCCTTCTGCGTGCATCCGACCATCTACAGGGAGATAAACGGTCCCAAGTGGTTGCCCTATCCGGACGAAGACGTCGTGGATCACATCGTGTACGCCAAACGTGAATTCGGGGCCAACCACATCGTCTTTCTGGACGACACCAGCTTCCCGGACATCGAGCGTATGCGCCGGCTGTTCACCCTCATCGTGGAGCGCAAGCTCGACGTCTCCCTGGAGTTCCGGGGGGCTCGGGTGAACGAGATCGCCAAGATGGACGACGCATTCATCGAGCTGATGATCCGGGCCGGCGGGCGGCTGCTCATGGTGGGCGGGGAGTCGGGCTCCGACCGGATGCTCAAGAAGCTCGGAAAGGGCATCACCAA
>Ga0326727_10000419_pt1 | contig 175789 bp, 146 predicted proteins | sample MB2enrmetagenome_FD_207643 | JGI IMG/M metagenome (GOLD analysis project Ga0326727, IMG submission 207643) | Lab enriched peat soil microbial communities from McLean, Ithaca, NY, United States - MB29MY | ecosystem: Environmental > Terrestrial > Soil > Wetlands > Peat | place: USA: New York... | reverse complement strand
GAAAGCCCGATAATCTCCGCCGCTTGCCACCAAGTGATTTTCTTCGCCATCGCCCGCAAGATCACTTCCTGCACGTTCATCGCCCGCTCCCAGGCGACTTCTGAGTATTTTGGCATCCTGCCTCCTACCTGCAGAATGCTTCAACTCCTGGTCGCCTCTAGCGGACAGATCACGTGCTAATTGAACCGGACAGATGACATGCTAACGACAGACCGCCCCCTATAACTTGACAGGGAGAGACGGCAGGTGTACAAGCTCTCAGTTAGAGGCAGTTCCCTGAGAAAGGTTCAAGGAAACCATCATGCCGACTCATAAAACACCAAGTATTATCGCCATCGTATGCATCGTGGGGGTGATGTACCCTGCCTTGTGGGTGGGTGCGCAGAAGTCGCAGAAACCTCTGGAGAAGCAGGAAGTCATCGACCTGCTCAAAGGCGGCGCGCCAGGCGACCACGTCGAGGCGCTCGCACGCGAGCACGGCATTGCTTTTGAGATGACAGCCGGAACGGAAGCCGAGTTGCGCGAGGTTGGAGCCACCGACGCCCTCGTAAAATCCCTTCGCGAGCTGGCGCTGAAAGCTCCGGGTTCGAGTGGAACACCCACATCCGATGCTAACGCCATCGTTCTCCTGATTGAGGCGACCCCTGGCGGCGCGGACGTCTACGTCGACGGCGAGCCGATGGGTGCGACCAGCGAGGCGGGCCGCCTGAAGTTGTCCAAGCTCGGTCAGGGAAAACACCAGGTGCGAGTCTCCCTTAAGGGCTACAAGGATTTTGAGCAGAGTGTGGAATTGGTGCCGGGTGAAACCGTCATCGTGAAGGGAACGTTGGAGCCTGCCCAGCCTGCTGCTGCGGAACCTGTGGCGGCCCCGCCCGCCGCGACCGCAGTTACCAATCCTAGTCCCACTCGCCTCTATGTCGATTACATGCACGGTTCTTTTGGCATGACCGAAGGTTGGTTGACCATTGGCAATGGCGTGCTTCGGTTTTCAGACCCGAAAGGCAAAGATTCATTTGAAATCTCCATTTCCGATATTAAAGACGTTGGAGAATACGTGAAGATGGGAAGCCTTCATATTGTTCGGATCAAAGTGAGCGGCAAAGGGAAACAATACGACATAAGCAGCTTTGGTCCTATGGGTAGAAAAGGTTTTGGCGAGTCATGGGCGCAACAGGCATTGATCGAGCGAATAAACCAGGAGCTGGCGCCGAAGGTGGTGCCCAATGCTCTCCCGGAGGGACTGCGTCCAACTCTCCCTCCCGCCACGAATGAAGCCCCCAAGACGCCGCGCTTCCGAGCGGCTCGTGGGCACGGCCTGGGTGGGGGGGATAAAGGTTGGCTAACCATTTCTAGCGGGAAGGTGAAGTTTGAGGCCGACCCCGGTGGCGAATCACTCGAGTTTCCGGTGGAGGCGGTGGTTGAGGCTAAGTCTTACTATAACGTTTGCTACGTGAAACTCAAAGACGGCAAGAAATATGGCTTTTACATATTGGACAGCTCCGATCAGAACCAGCCGCCCGATGAAGCAGTCGCCGCCATTCAGAAGGCCATGGGCGCGCGCTAGGCCCTTGGGTCGACTCCCGACAATTTTGAATCTTGAATCCGCAATCTCCCATTCCAGTCCCTAGCCCCTAATCCCCAACCCCTGACACCTGTATCAGGCAGTAGGCAGTAGGCAGTAGGCAGAAGGCCGCAGACAGTAGACGGTAGACGGCAAACAGTAGGCAGCGAGCAGGTTTATGAAGAGCTTTTCGTAGCGGCGGGGGAATTCATCCCGATTTCATCGGGACCCCGCCACTCTTGAATCTTGAATTTGCAATCTCGAATCCCCCGCCCCCCCTGACACCTGTATCAGGCAGTAGGCAGTGGGCAGTAGGCAGTAGGCAGTTTTCTTACCCGGCTGACACCCGACACCTGGTACCTGACACCTTGTACTTAGCCCCCGAATCCCGAGTTCCGCCCGTGACCCCTGGCACCTGACACCTTGTACTTAGCCCGTGTCCCGAATCCCTTGTCCCGTGTCCCTAACCCCGAATCCCGAGTTCCGCCCCTGGCACCTGACACCTTGTACTTAGCCCGTGTCCCGAATCCCGTATCCCGTTTCCCGGACCTTGCCCTACGCTTTCAGGTCGTGCAATAACCGGTCGAACGATTTCTGGTATGGGTCGTGATCTTTCCACGCGCGGAAGTTGCCAATATGGCGCGTGCGGCGGAGGCTGGCGGCCCAGGGGCCAACGCCTGTGGCGATTGCGGCCCGGGTTAGCGCGCCCTTTCAGGGCTTACGGATGGAAATAGGTTGGGTGTGCGTGACCCAGTTGGCCTGGGCTGTGTTAGGACGCCCCGTTGGGGCTGAAACGTAGCGGCGAGTTCACCTCGCCAAATGGCGGCGTAAAGCCGCCTCTACATCAAACTGTACCACTACCTCGTCGTCGCCTATCGAGGCCGCGTTTACATCTGCGTTGGAAACAAGATGATTATCCCAAATAGGACCAGCACGGACAGAAGCAGAAGGTAAAGCGCCGTAGGGATTAGACTCATCACCAAAATGCCGACATCGCCGGGCGCGCGTCCAATCAAGTAATAGGCTCTGATGGCAAACCGAACCAACAGCCCCTGGGAGAGCATGAACAGCCCCGCGCAGAGCATCATCGACCCGGCGGAAGCAGTGAAGGCCAGAGCCAGAAGCACTAATGAAATCAGGAAAGCTGCTGATCCCCACGTCACCACTAACGCCAGGCCCTTTTTGTACTTTGAGCCCGCCAAGCGCCAGAGGATATGAAGGTATGGCAGGGCGACGACGACCATAAAAGGCCAGACCAGAAAGCGAATGTCTCCATACCCATGGCTAAGAAGTTCAGGACGGATGAGCGTGCGCGCGAAGCCCACTGAAAATATGAAGGCCCACGCCGACAAAATCATGGGGCTGAGCACGGCAGCGATGCGAACGGCCCAGAGCCAGCGGCGATTAGGGGATTTGGCAGTTACGGCCACGCCGAGCGTGCTCTTCGCTTCCTCCCCTGCAAGCGGTTCGGCCGTCACGGGCGGAGCGGGCCGGCCCTCCGACGCCCCTGCTTGTGAGTATCCCTTCAGCGCATTTCCGATGAGCGCGATTTGCGTGAGCACGAAGAGGCCATCGACTAGAAACTTCAGCGGGAAGGTCAGTTCCAACTGCGGTAAACCCAGAATAAGTCCTGCCACACCCAAAGTGATTGCGTAGCGCAGCCGCCCCTTGCTGACCTGCTTGGATAGCCGCCGCCAGAGGTCGAGGTAGAGGCAGATCAGGGCCGCCATTAATGCCATGGCGAACCGGTCCTCCAGTCTATAATCTGCGAGCGGCCTTCCGCGCGGGTCGAGCACGTCGGTTGCCGCCACGGCAGCAAAGAGAATGGCCGAAAGCACCGCTAGGAGGCGCACTGCCCCCAGCCAGCCAGGGACAGCGGGCGTATTCGAAGTGCTTGTCATGGTTCCTCGCTCCGTCTGGGGTGGCGATACTCGACCAGGCGGCGGACAACAACCTTGGCGCAGACCTACGGGCTGCAATATCCTACAGCGCGGAAAGGATGTCAATGCAGGTGGCCCTGGCGGCAATCAGGTATTCGATGCTGGCTAGTGCTGCAGTTTGATGTAGCGGCGGCTTCACGCCGGCATATGGCGAGGTTTACCCCGCCACTCTTGAATCTTGAATCTGCAATCTCCCATTCCAGCCATAGCCCCCGGCCCCTAATCCCCGCCCCTGACACCTGGCACCTGACACCTTGTACTTAGCCCGTGTCCCGAATCCCGTATCCCGTTTCCCGGACCTTGTCCTACGCTTTCAGGTCGCGCAATAACCGGTCGAACGATTTCTGGGTCGTGATCTTTCCACGCGCGGAAGTCGCCAATGTGGCGCGTGCGGCGGAGGCTGGCGGCCCAGGGGCCAACGCCTGTGGCCATGCGCATTGTAGGGGCGCTTCGCGAAGCGCCCTAACCGAAGCCCCAAGTGCTCGGCTGGCGACGATTCTGTCCTTTTGGGGGTCCGCGATTTCCCGAAGGGACTCGGTGGAAACAAGAAAGTCCGAAGCCCGGGGTCACAAGAACAGTGACGAGTGAACAGTGACGAGTGACACAAAGAAGAGCCCGGGGTCCGGAGTCCGATGTCCGGGGTCACAAGAGCAGGGACTAGGGGCTAGGGATTGGGGGCTGGGGGTCGAGAAAAACTGCCTACTGCCGACTGCCTACTGCCTACTGCCTAAACAAGGTGGCGGGGGTTGGGGATTAGGGGCTGGGGGCTGGGGACTGAAATTGGAGATTGCAGATTCAAGATTCGAGGCTGGCGAAGTAAACCCGCAGCTACGCTGGCGTTTCGTCATTACGGAGTTGACTCCCTTGAGCCAGCGCCTTATTCTGAACAGAGTTGCGGCAAGAGGCCGAGGGATGCAATATGACGATCGAGCTTACGCCAGAGCAGGAGCAAGTGATTGGGCGGGCAATTCAAGCGGGCCTGATTAGAAACGCTGACGACGTCGTGGGTGTGGGAGTTGAAACCATCCAGCGGCGTTTGGAAGAACGGCGCGAACCGGTGAACTCGACGAGTGCGGAGCAGTGGCTCCAGGAATTTCACGCCTGGGTTCACAGCCACCCAACAACGACTCCTCTACTCTCGGATGAGGCTATCGATCGCGAGTCGATCTACGGCACACGCGGCCAGTAAATGGCAATCCTAATCGACACGAACATCTTGTTGCGGCTGTTGCAGCCACACCACCCCCACTGTTCCCTCGTCGAGCGGGCAATTGGCACTCTGCGTACACGAAACGAAACCTTGCACGTAACCCCTCAGAATCTGATGGAGTTTTGGGCCGTGGCCACCCGCCCGGTAAACGAAAATGGCTTGGGAATGACGGTTGAATCTGCGGCGGGAGAGCTTGCTGCTTTCCAACGGTTGTTCACTCTCCTGCCTGAAACAGCATCGGTGTTCCAGGAATGGGCGCGTTTGGTGACCACGCACCAAGTTTCCGGCAAGAACACCCATGATGCTCATATTGCGGCGGCGATCAGCCGTCTGGAAATCAATTTAGGAAACGCCAGGTGAAACCAAAACCAGCGTTTCGGGTTGCCCAAAGGAGGGGCCATGTTCTTTGTGAGTTCTTACACGATAGCACCTGAGAATCGGAATGCCGCTGAGGAGCGGTTCAGGAAGAGTGGTGGAAAGCCCCCGAAAGGGATCAAAATGATCGGACGCTGGCATTCGGCCAGCGGTGGGCGCGGGGTAAATGTCTTTGAGGCCGACGACCCCCAGGCGATTGCGACCTGGGCTGAGCAATGGACCGACCTTATCACCTTTGATATTTATCCGGCCATAGACGACTCGGGACTCGCCAAACTTCTGGGCTGAGGCGGGTGGCAGGTGTCCGGTGCCAGGTGTCGGGTGTCAGGTAGGTAAGAAAAGCTGCCTACTGCCCACTGCCTACTGCCTTCTGCGTACTGCCGACTTCCTAAGACAGGCGTCAGGGGTCAGGGGCTGGGGGCTGGGGGCTGGAATTGGAGATGGCAGATTCAAGATTCAAAATTGATGGGGTCCCGATGAAATCGCGATGAATTCCCCCGCTGCTACGAAAAGCTCTTCATAAAGCTGCTCGCTGTCTACTGTTTGCCGTCTACCGTCTACTGTCTGCCGCCTTCTGCCTTCTGCTTACTGCCTCCCGCCCTAAACCGACTGTCTGCACCACGCCGCGGATGGCATGCTGGCATCGAGACTGCAAAAATTGTGATTGCGAACCACCTGCCTGGGTGTACAGTGAGGGCGGCCAGAAAGCGGAAATTCCGGGTACTCCCTCATCTATCAAAAAGGCGCAATAAAGGAGCCACGCATATGAAGGAATTGGCGCAGGAGAGAAAAATTGTGGTCAGCAAGGATGGTCCTTATCTGGTATCGGGAGACGTACGTGTCACGCTTCAGGTCATCACTCCCAACAGCGAGGGAATGTCCTGGGAATGGAAAGAAGGCAAGACGTTTGACGCGAAGCCAGGTTACGCGCTTTGCCGTTGCGGCCATTCCCAAAACGCCCCATTCTGTGACGGTTCGCATACCAAGGTGGGGTTCGAGGGCCGCGAGACCGCCAGCCGCGTGCCTTACGCCCGGCAGGCAGAAACCCTGGATGGGCCCACCTTGCTTCTGAGCGATGCTGAGAACCTCTGCGCGTTTGCGCGGTTTTGCGATCCGGCCGGAAAGATTTGGTCGCTCATCGAAAGGACCGATGAGCCCGAGGTACGTGAACTGGTGATCCGCGAGGCGATGCATTGTCCGTCGGGCCGCTTGGTCATTCACGATAAGAAAACGCATAAGGAAATCGAGCAGCCTCTCCCTGCCTCGATTGGCGTGGTTGAAGATCCGGCAATGGGATGCAGTGGGCCGCTCTGGGTTCGAGGGGGCATTCCGATCGAGTCCGCGAATGGCAAGCGCTATGAGACGCGCAACCGAGTGACGTTGTGCCGGTGCGGAGCCTCTGACAACAAGCCTTTCTGCAATGGCAGCCACGCCAGCATGAAGTTCCAGGACGGCATCAAGAAATGAAGGACCAGATCATTTGCCAAAGAGGATTACAAAGCAGGCGAGAAATACGGCGGGCAGGCGCGCGAAACCGCCAGCAGCCGGCCAGGGCACTCACGCGGAAAGGACGGCTTGGGGGTGTTTCTTGGCGATGGTAAGCAACTTGAGGGCTACTGGGTCCGGGTGTCGCACCCCCTGTTCCCAGCTTTCCACCGTATTGGGACTGACGTTGAGAAACCGGGCGAAGAGTGCCTGACTGGCATTGAGCGCCAAGCGAATTCTCCTGATTTCAGCCGGCTTGAGGGGCCTCGGAGGTGGAGGGATTTCCTTCGTCCGGAGGTTAAGAGGTCTGCCCTGCTCGTAGGCCCCGGCGTCCGCCAGGGACTGGCGTAAATCGTCAAAAACCTTCACTCGGATTTTTCTTGCCATGTTACCTCCTAGGGCCTTTTCAGCTCCGCGACCATTCGCCGGAGGGCGGTGCGTTCTTGAGAACCCAAATCTTCTTGCTCATCCTTATCGAGTAAAATCAGCAAGTGGATATGATCGCGGCGCTCCAGATACAGGTACCAGTAGCGAAATCCTCCGCGCTTTCCCTTCCCCCGCCCGGGGTTGCCTGCCCGCGCCTTGCGAATTCCGCCCAATCCCTGAACGATGCTTCCCCGCTCAGGATTCGCGACCAAGTCATCCTGGATAGCACTCAGGACATCCTCGGCGTGCTCACCCGCCAGCTCCCGTAAACGCCGTGTGAAAGCTGCCGATTCGATGAATACCACGTAGTAGGATATACCACACAGTCAGATGCAGGTCAAGAACAGTGACGAGTGAAGAGTGACGAGTGACGAGAAACAGGAAACAGGTGTCAGGTGCCAGGTGTCCGGTGTCAGGTGGGTAAGAAAAGCTGCCTACTGCCCATTGCCTACTGCCTAGACCAGGGGTCAGGGGCTGGGGTTTAGGGACTGGGGGGGTCGCAGAGTCGACAAAATGTCCGAAGCCAGCGCACCCTGCTGAACCCTCAGTGACCCTTATCCCACCTTCGCCCCGGGGCGGGTCCAAGCTTGCCGCAAAAGTGCCGCTCGGAATGGCTGCGCCGTACAGATGGGGTAGAGCCGCAAGGTGATCTTGCCCCCTCCTGATCGTGGTGATAGAGTCCCCGCAGTCATGGGAGGTCTCCCAAATCAGGCCGTCGAAGGGAAGAACATGCGGCAGCAATTTCGAGTTGTTGGGCTGTGTCTGGTTTTGCAGGTTTTGGTTTCGGCAGCGTTTCTGCGCGCGCAAGCGGGCGGTGACATTTTCAATGTGAGGAATTACGGGGTCACGGGCAGCAAGACGGACATCGCCACCCAAGGCATTCAGAAGGCCCTCGACGCTTGCGCAAAATCCGGTGGGGGAGAAGTCTATCTGCCTGCCGGCGACTACACCTCCGGAACGCTGCACCTGCGCAGCCATGTCAGACTGTACCTGGAAGCGGGGGCCACGCTGTTCGGATCGAAGGCGGAATCCGATTTCTCCACCGACGCGCTGCTGTTGGGCGAAGACCTCGAGAATATTTCCATCGAAGGACGCGGCACCATTAACGGGCAAGCCGAATACGATTGGCGGATGAACGTCATCGATGACGGGTATATTCGTGACAATCAGAAGGCAGCAGAGGCGGCGGGCGTCCCGCTGATGCGGTCCTTTCCCAAAGAAATGGACCACCGCAAGATCTACCCGCACATGATCAAGCTGCTGCGCTGCAAAGACGTGCGCATCGCGGGAATCTCCATCATCGACTCGCCGAGTTGGACCCTCTACCCCTACGACTGCGAGCGGCTGAGAATCGACGGCATCTATATCCGCACGAGCCAAAAATACGGCGTGTGGGCGGATGGCATCGATCCGGACAGTTGCCGCGACGTGATCATCGCCAACAGCACCATCGAAACCGGCGACGACGCCATCGTCTTTTATTCCTCCCGCGCTTCGGGCGGGCCGCCCAAGGCGTGCGAAAACATTACCATCACCAACTGCCGCCTGTCGTCGTCCTCCAGCGCCATCAAATTCTGCGACGGCAATTCCGTCGCCGTCCGCAACGTGACCATCGACAACTGCGTCATCACCCATTCCAATCGGGGCATCGCCTTCATGGTTTACGACGGCGGGGTGGTTGAAAACGTGGTGATCTCGAATATCGTAATCAATACTCACCGCTTCGACTGGTTCTGGTGGGGGAATGGCGACCCCATCTACTTCACGGTGCAAAGACGCAGCGAAAGCCTGGGCTTGCCGGTGACGCCCAATGAGCCACCCGCCGGCGCTATTCGCCACGTCATCGTGCGCAACATTATTGCCCACGGCCAGGGCTCCTGCCTGATTCTGGGACATCCGAACAGTTGGCTCGACGATGTGAGTCTGGAAAACATCAAGCTCTACCTGGCCACCGACCCCTCCGCGGCGTACGACCGCTCGGTTCACGCCATGTATTTCCAATACGCCAAGAACCTGAAGGTGAGAGATCTTCAGGTGCAGTGGGAGAAGCCTGAATCAGCGAAATGGCAAAGTGCTCTGTACTTCCAGGATATCAAGGGACTGAAGCTGGAAGGGTTCTCGGGCGCGCCGGCCAAGGCGGAGTCCGAAAACCCGGCGGTGGTCTTGGACCAAGTGGAAGGCGCCACCATCGTCGACTCGGCGGCCCAGCCGGGAACGAAGGTTTTCCTCAAAGTTAAGGGGGCAAAGAGCCAGCACATTCACCTGAACGGCAATGCCTTGCACGCGGCTCACATCCCCTATCAGATGGATAAGGACGTCAAAGCCAGCGCGGTGAAGGAAGCGAATGATTTCTAGTCGAGGAGACCTTCCGCGGTCCGATGCTTTGTTTTCTTAGCGCCTTATCGACTTTGTCCGTCGGCTGACGGATGAAATGCTTTTCGTAATCCTGCTTCACCACTCGCGGGCAAAACCCGCCGTCCAGCCTCCATCCACGACGAGGACGTGTCCGGTAACATACTTGGCGTCATCAGAAGCCAGATACAGCGCCGCCTGCGCGATATCTTCGGTTTCCCCTGGCCGCCCCAGTGGAATGTGGCTCAGCAGGCTCGCTGCCACCTCTTGGGAATCCGGATTGTAAAATAACTGCCGGGTTCCTTCGGTCAGAGTGGAACCGGGAGCGATGGCGTTCACCCGCACTCCGTATTGCCCCACTTCCAGCGCCTGGGAACGGGTGAACTGCTGCACGCCCGCCTTGGCCGCCGCATAAGCGCATTGGAGACGAATCGGAATGATCCCCATCACCGAGCCGATGTTGATGATGACCCCCTTACGCCGCTGAATCATTCCCGCCGAAACGGCCCGCGAGCAGTAGAAAACCCCGTCCAGGTCCACCTGGATGATCCGGTGCCAGTCCGAGTCCAGAAACTCGTGAGCCGGGCGACGCTCTTTACCCAGATTGACCCCGGCATTGTTCACCAGGATGTCAATCGCCCCCATCTCTTTCTCCACCGCCGCCACCATTTCGTTCACCGATTGCACATCCCCCACATCGCCCCGGAAGAATTTTGCCTTTCCGCCTCGTCGCCGGATCTCCTCGACAGTTTGCTCCCCGCGGGGATTCACGTCGTTCACCGCCACGATGGCACCATTCTCCACAAAGGCATAGGCAATCGCTTGCCCGATGCCCTGACCCGCACCCGTCACCAAGGCGACTCGCCCTGCCAAATCCACTTTCATAATCGCTCCTCTCGTCGCGATAAGCGGGTAGTAGGGGTACGGCTTGCCGTACCCTCTTCATTTTTGTCGCGCGACCGAACCCAGAGGGTACGGCAAGCCGTACCCCTACTTGTTTTGAAAGAACTCCAAGACATTCCTCGCCGTATCTTTGCGAAGCTGTACGACCGCGTCCAACGAATATGAAGCGAGATGAGGGGTCAGGATGACATTGTCCATCTTGGTCAGCGGGTGGTCGGGAGGCAGCGGCTCTTGCTCAAACACGTCCAGCCCGGCGCCGGCGATCTGGCCGCCGGAGAGAGCCTTGACGAGCGCCGCTGTATCCACCACGCCGCCGCGCGCCATATTAATCAAGAAAGCGCCCGGCTTCATCTTACTGAGCGCCTCGGCACCAATTAAATGGTGCGTATCCTTGGTAAGCGGACAGTGCAAGGAAAGGAAGTCGGATTCCCGGATGACCGTTTCGAAGTCGGCGAGACGGACAGGCCCGGAGTCTTTCGGGGGCTGGATGTCGTAACCCAGGATGCGCATGCCGAGCGGTGCGGCCATCTCGGCAACCCTCTTCCCCATTCTGCCCAAACCGACCAAGCCCAAGGTCTGGTTCCGGAAGCGATTGACGGGGCGAATGGCGTCGACGACCTTCCACACTCCCTGGTGCATCAAGCGATCCTGCATCATGATCTTCCTGCCCAGGGCCACCATGATACCGAGAGTGTGGGCCGCGACTTCTTCCACGCAATAGTCGGGAACGTTCGCAACACGGATATGGTGATCCCGAGCCGCCTCGAGATCGATCATGTCCACGCCCACACCATACCGGCTGATGATCCGGCAACGTGTCATTTGCTCGATAACCCGGCGCGATATGGGCGCCCATTGAACGATTACAGCGTCCGCATCGCGGGTTATGGCCAGGACATCATCCTCGGTGCGACACTGCCCAACCGTGATCGCGGCCTGGAGCGGCGAAAGCACACTTTCCTCAATGTCTCTTTCCGGGAACCCAGCATCCGTGATGACGATCTTTAGGGTCGGCATTTCCCATCCTTTCGAAGCTGTAAATCCTTTGTAGCGGCGGTCTCCGACCGCCGAATCGTCGATCGGAGATCGACGCTACAGTAGGTCCGCGGCTTTTCCTTGCCCATCGCGGACGAACCGCGAACCTACAAAACAGGTCGCGCTACACTTCTTATCGAACCGAATAATTTGCGGCTCCAATCAGGATGACAGCCAGAAAGAGAACCGCCACTCCCATCAGGTTGGCTCGGGAGATGCGCGGCTCCATCTGCCGCCATTCACCTGTCAGCAAGCCCGCCACATTCCCGGTCAGGATCATCACAATTTGAAAGAGCGCCCAGCCGATGGAAACGCCCAGGATCCCCAGAAAAGTCGTCGCACTACTGTAAACCGCAATCGACCCCATCCACAGCGAGCCGGCCAACAGGGGATTCAAAACCTCGCGCGGCCCTCCGCCAAAGTTCTTCCACGTTTGGTTACGCGACATCTTATAAAAGCAGTACACCGCATTAATCAAAAATCCCCCGGCCAAGGCCACGGGCCAGACCGCAAAAGGCGCCCAAGCCGGCGCCGCGCCTGCCAACCGTGCCTTCATCACGATGTCGCCTCCGAAGGCCAAAGCAATATTCAGCAAGGAAGCCATAAATCCTGAGACCACGGCCAAAACCAGAATGATCCTGTAACCTGATCCCGCCGATTTGATCTGTCCTGTGGCCTTCTCCCGCGCGTGTCCCGCCCAGCCGCAAAGCGCCAAGCCTCCCGCCATGACCACCGTGCCCACCACAATCACCATGCCGGTCCGCCGCAGGAGCATCTCCGGGTGCTGAATGCTCAGGGGAATGAAGGTCCCGCTCGCCGCACAGATGCCGTTCAGAATGGAGCCCGTCAGGCCTAAGCCGATCCGATGAACGCAGATCCCGGCCCCCAATTGGGCAATGCCCCACACCGCCCCATAGACAAAGGGCCTCACCATGGAACTCAACGGAAGTGAGGCATAAACACCTCCTAAATTGGGCAGCAGAAAAAACGCCAGGGCCGCCGGCGCCACCACCAGTGCCATGAGGGAATAGACCAACCAGAAGTTTTCCCATTTCCAGGTCTTCATCCACTTCATGGGCACCAAATTGCCGCCCGCCATCACGCCCGCCACCAGGGTCAACCCAAAGCCTTGTGTCATGCCCATAGCCACCTCCCGACTGTGAGCTGCCCACTGCGCTATGGGCAGGCGCGAGTCCATCGAATTCGCGGATTATCTCATGGGCCGCAAGCTACGCCGAGCTGGTAATCACGCATTGTTGAACCAAAAACGCGGATGAAGCCTCGGAGAACATGAGTGGGGCGCCATGGAACGGCGAGGCTTCGAACAGCAACGAGCCTAACGAGGGGGCGCGAACCAGCTTCGGATGCCTGCGCGAGAGTTCACATCATCCTCTATACCAGTCGCGGAATGGCCTATTGCTTGCGCAAGCGATCAAGTGTAGATTGCCGGCGCGTGGAAAGCGCAAGAATGCCCGATCCTGGCGATATGATATCGACATTCTGTCGCCATGACCTTGCAGGTTACCTCACCTAACCGCCCTTCGCGGCCACTTAGCCAACGGGCGCCAACGGTAGCGGGGACGCTTCACGTTTTCGGCCGCACTTTTGGAAAATCGGAATGGAGACCCCCATTCACATGAAGAGACGAAAATTCCTGAAGACCGCGTTGCTTCCAGCCGCCGCGCTTTCCGTCGAACCCTTGCTGCGAGCCATTCCGGCGGAAGCCGCGATCGTGAGGTGCGGAGATCTGAAGGCCACGCTCAGCGCCGAGAGCATGCCCGAGCGTATCGAGTCCGGTCCAGCGGGGGCCAGGCGCGTCTGGACGGATAGCGCCGCCTACGTCAGCGTGCGCAACGAAGTCACGCAAATCACCGCCAGCCCCGAGGCTGGGCAGATTCCGGCGCTGAACCTCAAGTGCACCTCGCGATGGTCATCGAGCGGCCACGGGCTGGTTTGGGATCTCCTGTTTGAAGGCTCGGGAAAGCGTGCAGGCCACGAGGTCACCATCGATTTGCCCTTGCTTTCCCCTGGACTGAGGATTTTCACTCCATCCAACGATCCCGAAACCGAAGTGAGTGTGCAGCCCACTTACCGCCCGGTCCCTTATGCAACCATGGGTTGGACTCCCGGGGCGGCGTACGTCCTGCCGCTAGTCAGCATCCTGGACCCGCGCACCGATCAAGCTCTCACCGTGGCGTTGCCTCCGAACGTCAATATCCCGCACCTTCAGGTGGAGTGGATCGGGGCACGAACGCTGCGGCTCACGCTCGGGCATCGTGGCATGGGAGGAGGGCAAGCGTCACCGCTGCGGCTGCTGTTCTATGCGCATCCGGCCGACTATCGTAGCGCGCTCAAGGCTTACAGCGATGAGTTTCCCGAGTACTTCGAGTCCCCCCTGCCGCGCGGCCGTTCGGAAGGCGTCTTCTGGTATCATCACATTCAAGACCATCCTGATTTCGCGGAGATGGCCCGTCAACACGTTCGCTACATGTGGTCGAGCTTTTGGTTCACGTACCTCGGTGACTATATGCCGGACGGCCCGGAGTGGGCGCCTTACACCTACGGCCATTGGTGGAAACTGGGCCAGATGATGAGCGACGAAAAGATCAAGTCGTTCGTCGCCGAAATGAAGGAACACGGAATTGGGATTTACGGTTATTTCAACGTGACGGAATTCGGGGGCGTGGGAGGAGCAGCGGACGATAGTACCGCGATTCCCGCGCACTTGCTGCAAACGAGATTCGCCGAGGCGGTCATGAAAGACGCGCAGGGGCGCGCGGTCCCGTCGTGGGAAGGTTCGAGCGACATGAATCCGCGGTTAGCGGGTTCCTTCTGGCCCTGGCTGAAAATGCAATGCCAGCTCTATATGGAGCGACTGCCGGAATTGGAGGGCTTGATCATCGATCGCTTGGACTGGGCCAGCAGGTATGATTACGGCCACGATGACGGTTTCACCATGGTCGGCAATCAGGCCGTTGAAAACATGGCGCAACCCGTGGCGGAAGCGGTTCAGGAAGTCTGCCGCATGGCGCATTCCGCTCACCAGCGGGTCTTCGTGAATCAGTTCTGGCGCGTCGAGGTGCTGCGCGACGTGGATGGCTATTGCCATGAGTGTGATTATGTCCCGGCGCTCGCCTACCTGGCGCCGTACCGGCCGCTTTCCGCCTGGGAAATGCGCAAGCCCTACGATGGCGATCTTTTGGAGTTCGAAAAGCAGATGAAACTGCGGCTGCAATTCGCCTGCTTCCCGCAAATGATTGCGCACCAATTCCCGATTTCGCAGCAGAAGCCCAACGCGCGCGCCGCCGACTTGCTGGAGATTTATGCTCCGCTGTTCGACCCGCTCATCGGCAAACGGCAAGTGCTATTGCCCCATTGCGTGGCGGCGACGGGTGACAATGACGTGAACCTGTTCCTGAATGGCGCGGGAGAATATGTTGCGCCGCTCACCTCGCGCACGCGGCATCGTTCGCGTGGCGCGGAGCAGACGGAAGAGGTTACGGTAAGCTTGAAAACTCCCGACGCCGTAGAACTCCGCTCCGCGAAAGTCTACTCGGCGGATGGCCCTGCTTATGTTGCTGCGCTTTTCTCTTCCCACGGCAGGGCCACCATCCAAGTGACAAAACACGGGACGGCATCAGTGGTGGTGGCGCGGATATAGCAAGCCTTCAGTTATCAGTTAAACGAACTCAGGAGGATTCTTATGAACTTGTCCCGCAGAACATTCATTCTCGGCGCCGGCGTCAGCACTGCCGGTTTATTGCTTGGCAAGGCAAGCCCCAGCAATCGCATCACGGTGGGCGTCATTGGCATTGGGCGGCAGACTGTGCACATCAATCTGCCGCAGTTTTTCTCCATGCCGGACGTACAGGTAACCGCTCTTTGCGATGTAGACGCTTGGCGCCTCGCCAATGCCCAAAAGCAGGTGGAGGATGCTTACGCCCAACAATCGGCCTCCGGCACGTTCAAGGGCGTCACGACCTACAAAGACTACCGTGAGCTGCTTGCCAACCCCAGCCTGGATGCGGTTTTCATCGGCGGGCCGGACCACTGGCATGTTCGAATGTCGATGGAGGCGATCCAGGCGGGAAAGGACGTCTCCTGCGAAAAGCCCATCACGCGCAGCATCGCGGACGGTCGAGCGTTGAGCGATTTCGTGACGAAACACCGGCGCGTCTTCCGGACAGACAGCGAGTTCCGTTCCCTGGAGAATTTCCACCGTGCTGTCACCCTGGTTCGCAACGGCCGAATCGGGAAGTTGCAGACCCTTCGTGTCGCCGTGCCCGGAACCGACGTCGGTTGCCCGCCCCAGCCCGAAATGCCAGTTCCCCCGGAACTCGATTACGAACGCTGGCAGGGGCCGGCGATCCATGCGCCCTATACCGTGAAACGGGTCCATACCCCGCATTCCTACGAGCGCCCGGGCTGGATGCGGCACCGGTATTATTGTGACGGCATGATTACCAACTGGGGTGCCCACCTCATCGACGTCGCGCAATGGGGCAATGACACGGACCGCACGGGCCCCGTCGAGGTCGAAGCGCAGGGAACCTACCCGCCCGCGGAAAGCTTCTGGAACGTGTTGCTCAATTTCCAGGCCGAATATCGCTATGCCAATGGCGTGCGCATGTTCTACAAGACTGACCCCAAAGTGTATGTGCGCTTTGAGGGTTCGGAGGGCTGGATTTTCGCTGAGTACCAAAAGCCGCTGCAAGCCGAGCCTGCAGCGGTTCTCGATGCCAAGATCGGCGACAATGAAATCCACTTCCCTTTCAAGAGTGATAAACAGGACTTCATTGATGCGGTCAAGACCCGCGGGCAGACACTCGAAGACGCGGAAGTCGGGCACCGCACCACTTCGGTTTGCCACTTGGCCAACATTGCCATCCAGGTGGGCAAGAAGCTGGAGTGGGACCCCGCGAAAGAACGGTTCACCAACAGTCCTGCGGCCGATGCCTTTGTGGACAAGTGGATTTTACCGCCGAGTCGCGGCTAACGGTTAATCGCCGTGCGAGACCGAAATGGCAATTCCGCAGAGGAGACTCCGCATGAAACTCTCATCGATCCTCTTAGCAACGATCCTTTGGGCCGCCGCGCCGTTGATGGCCGCTTCCCCGCTCACTAACCCATTCTTCGTTTTTGACAATGGCACCGGGCGCGACCAGCACGTGCCCTTCGACGACCAGGCGGAACTGGTAAAACGCACGGGCTACGCGGGGCTCCAATTCACCGGTACCCAGCACATTCCGGAGATGCTCCAGGCGCTCGAAAGCCGCGGTCTGAAATTGTTCGCCATCTATGTGGCCGCGCACATCGATGGTGACAAGCCCAGCTATGAATCCGGGCTGCCCGAAGCCATCCGGCAATTGCAGGGACACGGCACGGTGATCTGGCTTACCGTAAGGGGCAGCGCGCCCGATGGCGACGCGCGCGCCACGGCGGTCGTCAGGGAGATCGCGGACATGGCGGCGGCATCCGGGCTGCGGGTGGCTCTCTATCCGCACATCGGGATGTATGTCGGGCGAATTGAGGATGCCCTGCGCGTGGTAAAAAATGTGGATCGCCCCAACGTCGGCGTCACGTTCAACCTGGCGCACTTCCTGGCCGCGAAAGATGAGCCGAACCTCGACGAGAGGCTTCGCGAAGCGCTTCCGCACCTCTTTATGGTGAGCATCAATGGAGCCGAGCACGAGGGCGGCTGGGACCGCTTGATTCAGCCCCTCGACCGCGGCGAGTTCGATGTTTACGGCTTGCTGAAAAAACTGGTGACGATGGGTTACAACGGCCCCATCGGTCTGCAATGTTTCAAGGTGCCCGGCGATCGAGAGGAGAACCTTAACCGGTCGATGGCGGCCTGGCGCAAATTCGTCGCTAGGATGGGGGAGGAGAAGTAGGGCTCTCAATCCCCAGGTGTATCACCACTCGGAAGGTGTGAAATAATCTCTGGGCGGGCAAAAGCATTTCATCCGTCAGCCGACGGACTAAGTTGAATAAGGCGCGAAGGAAAACAAAGCTGTTCCCCTTTGCGAGTCTTTGCGCCTTGGCGTCTTTGCGTGAAATTGTTTATTCTTTAACAGCTTCTCGAGCAGGAGGGAACCTTGGCATCAGCGACTCGGCGTCGGCATTGGCTTTATATTGCTCTTATAGTTTTGGCGGGAGTCACTTTCGCCGGGGCGCAAACCGCCCAACTGCCGGCAGGACCCTACATTCGGCCCGATGTGAAGAGCAGTCAAAAATCCAGCGCCGCCTCCCCGGCACGCCCGGCGGTTGCCGACGACGCGCCGGTGCGAAGCGTCAACGATCCGGGAGTCATCACCACCCGGCAGAACCTTACTCCCGCGGGCATTCAGGCAATCTTTGAAAGCCGAATCTACGGAGTTACCTTTGGCGCCACGAGCGCGGAGATTTATGCCCTCGCGGCCCTCCGCCGGGGCCTCGTGATTTTCAAAATGGACTGGCAGACCAACAAGGTCCTTGAGGAGGTACGCTCGCAGGGGACGCCCGGCAAGCAGGGCATTGCTTTTGACCTGGTAAATGATGAACCGCTGGTAAGCGCCACCGGCCCCGAAAAGATTGAGGGCAAAGTCCGGAGCTCCGTGCGTCTGATTTCTGTGGCGAACGGCGTCGAAAAAGTTATTGGGCACGCGCTGGGCACCACGAACGCCGGAGGCGTGGCGGTGCCGGCGCCCTCCCGTGAGAGCTCCTCGCCGCGCTACGCAATTATTCCCCTGACCTTTGACGATGCCGCAGCCATCGTGGATTTGGGCACGGGCGCGCTGAAGAGTTCGGTGAAGACCGGGATCGCACCCTTTGGCGCCGCCATCAACGCCGCGAGCACGGTGGCGTACGTCAGCAACTGGGGTGGGCGCTCTCCGCGCCCGAAGGATATGACGGCTGCCACCGGCTCCATCAAAGGCGCGGACCTTGCCGTGGTGGACAAGCGCGGCATCGCCGCCAGCGGCACCGTCAGCCGCATTGACATCGCCATGGGCAAAGTGACGAATCAGATTGAGGTGGGATTGCACCCTACCTCCCTCGCCTGGGACGAGGCCCACCATCGCCTCTTCGTGTCCAACAGCAACAGCGATACCATTTCCGTGATTGACACGGCCCAGAATAAAGTCGTGGAAACCATTTCGGTCCAGCCCTTCGAACGCCAAGTGGCGGGCGTTGCGCCGGAGGCGGTGGTGGTTTCCCAAGATGGGCGGCGGCTCTACGCCGCATGCGCGGGAATCAATGCCGTGGCCGTGATCGGCGTGGGCGAGAGCACGCATGAAGCCTCCCATATTCTCGGCCTCGTTCCCACCGGTTGGTATCCCGACCACATTGCTCTCAGCCCGGACGGGGCTTATCTGGCGGTGTCGACGCTCTTGGGCGTGGGCACGGGATGGAAAACCGCGCCGATCCCCAACTTTGCCAAAGAAATGGGGTTGGAGCTGGAGGCGGGACCGACGCGGCGCTATGTTCACTCCGACCGCGGGACCGTGCAGGTGATTCCGGTCCCCGATTCGAGTCAACTCCCTGCCTACACCACCGCCGTGGCGGAGAATAATCATTTGCGCTGGCGCGGGGCAGGGGCAAGCCTTATTCCGGCGCCCATAAAGCCTTCGGCTGCCCTGCCGCTTCCCGTCCCTGTGCACGCGGGTGAGCCTTCACCCATCCAGCACATCGTCTACATCATTAAGGAGAACCGGTCTTATGACCAATATTTCGGCGGAATAGGCAAAGGCAATGGCGACCCGACGCTCCAGGCGTACGGAGACGAAGTGGTGCCCAACACGCGCGAACTGACGCGCCAGTTTGTTCTGCTCGACAATTTCTACGCCACAGGCGGCAACAGCGGCGATGGACACCAGTGGGTGACCCAAGCCAGTGAGACCGATTACACTTACTGGCCCGGATACCAAGGCCGCAGCTACCCGAAAAATGGCGACGATCCCCTGGCCTTTGCGGACAGTGGCTTTATCTGGGACAACGCCCACCAAGCGAAGAAGACCATCGCGGATTTCGGCGAGTTTGTGGGCGGTGTCACGAAAATCGATAAAGCCGACAGGATCAAGCTCCTGGAGGATTACAAAGCGGGCAGCGATTTCCAGGGGCACTTTCACACCGTGGCCCCCATTGCGCCGCTCAACCGCTTCGTGGTGAAGGATTACCCCGCGTACGGTTTGCAAGTGCCGGATGTGGTGCGGGCGCGCATCTTCCTGCAACACCTGAAACAATGGGAAGCGGCGGGCACCATGCCGAACCTCGTGCTGGTGCAGTTGCCCTCGGACCACACGGCGGGAACGCAGCCGGGGTTCTCCACACCCAAAGCCTGCTTTGCCGACAACGATTGGGCGGTGGGCCAGATTGTGGAGGGGATTTCGCACTCTTCGTTCTGGAGGTCATCCCTGATTCTGGTCGTCGAGGATGACGCGCAGGCGGGACTCGATCACGTGGATGGGCACCGCACCGTGGCGCTCGCGGTCAGCCCTTACATCCGCCGGGGATCGATCGATTCCACTTTTTATTCCCAATGCAGCATGGTCAAAACCATCGAAATGATTTTGGGACTGCCGTCCATGTCGCTCTTTGACTTGATCGCCAACGATATGCGCAACAGCTTCCAAGCCAAGCCGGACTTCACGCCCTACGTGGCGATTCAGCCCCAGCAATCGATTTATGAGGTGAACCCGCCGCTCGCGGCGCTGAAGGGACCGGCCCGCGAAGCCGCCATCGCCTCCATGCATATGAATTTCCTTGAGCCCGATGACGTGCCCACACAAGTCCTCAACGCCATCCTCTGGCACGACGCCAAAGGATGGAACACCCCGGTTCCAAATGTGAGGAAAGTCGCTTTCACGCCTCAATGAGCGCTTGGGTGGCGCCGAGCCTCCGGGTGGATTTTCGATTCGGATTGTCAATCCGAAATTTGCCCGTCGCCAAACCAATTGTGCCGCAGGCACCCTGGACTGCGGCTGGCAGGAGTTCTTCGCGACCCTTGATATATATGAAAACACAGTTACTTAGTAAGGAATTTGGGCAATTTTAATGGCCGGATCGAAAAATCAAGCCTTTGAAAATAAGGAGGTTACAAGACGAATTGAGATATGAGATTTTCATTTGAAGCCGCAAAGGGAGGGCCAGGCGCGCGGGCTCTCAACTTGGCACGCCGAGTGCTGCAAAAAGTCTGGGTCGGTTTTCAACTTAAAGAGTGGGGGAGTTCCCCCACCGCTCAATTCCCTGCCCCGCATCTGATGTTCTGGCCCGCTGAGACCGCGTTGGAGGCATTCCCGTGCAGAGGCCACCATTCCCGCCAACTCGCCGCTCCTTCCTGAAGCAAAGCTTCCTGCTGGGAAGCACGCTCGCTGCGTGCAAGCTGGGGGAAGGCCGCGGATTGGCTTTGCCCGAAGCCGCCGAAGCAGCGCGCTCCCGGGTGGTCATTGCTCGCGATGCGAAAATCCGCACCACCGGCGCGGGTTTCGATTCTGCGCGGCTTGCTCAATTGCTCGACCGCGCCCTTCAGGCTTCCTTCGACTGCGACTCGCCCCTCGAAGCGTGGAAGAAGGTCGTGCGCCCGGGCGAAGTGGTAGGGCTGAAGGTGAATTGCCTGGGCGGCCGCGGTAACGCCACGCACCTGGAACTGGTGGAGGCCATCACGGAGCGCCTGCGGCAAGCGGGGATCACCGAAATCGTCATTTGGGACCGGCAGAACTCCGACTTGGAACGCGCCCGGTTCAAGATTGTCGAGCGCGGTTCGGGCCTCCGGTGTTTTGGCAACGACGTGTTGGGTTTTGAGGACGATCTCGCCACCTTCGGCAATGCGGGCAGTCTTATGTGCCGCACGCTGACGCAGGTTTGCAACGCGGTCATCAACCTGCCCGTGCTCAAGGACCATGGCATCGCCGGCGTCACGCTGGCGCTCAAGAGTATGTTTGGCGCAATTCACAATCCCAACAAGTATCACTCGGATGCCGGCAACCCTTACGTGGCGGACGTCTACGCGCTCCCGCCCATTCGGCAGAAGGTGCGGCTGCACATCTGCGACGGCCTCAACGCGCAATACGACGGCGGGCCCTCCTACATGCCGCAATGGATGTGGCCGTTCAACGGCTTGCTGGTGTCGCGCGATCCCGTGGCGCTGGATTATGTGGGCTGGAAGATCATTGAGAAAAAGCGCGCCGAGGTCGGAATGAAGACGCTCGCGGAATTGAAGCGCGACCCGGCGTATATCTCGACCGCCGCCGATGCCGAGCATCGATTGGGGACTTGCGATCCCAAGCGCATCGAACGGGTGGAAATATGAAGGACACCTCTAAAACCATTTTGAACGCTCTCAACCGCCGCGCCTTCTTGAAGGCCGCTTCCCTGCCTTGTCTCGCGGCCTGCGGCGGGGCATTTGGAGGCCTGCCGCTCGGGACGCCCTTGTTCGCAACCCCGCCCGCCGCCGATGCGGACAGCCAGTTCATCCGGGAAGCAAAGTTCTACGAAAAGCTGCCCTACAAGAAGACCAAGTGCAAGCTCTGCCCGCGCGAATGCGTGATTGATGACCAGGAGCGCGGCTACTGCGGCGTGCGGGAAAACCGTGGGGGCACTTATTACACCCTGGTGCATTCGCGCGTGGTGACGGCGCACATCGACCCCATCGAAAAGAAACCTTTCTTTCACTTTATGCCCGGCGCCGTGGCCTTTTCCCTGGCTACCGCCGGCTGCAACGTCAATTGCAAGATGTGCCAGAACTGGGATATTTCCCAAGTGCGTCCCGAGCAGGTCCGCAGCACATACGCGCCGCCGGACAGAATCACGGCTCTCGCGCAGCAGAATAGCTGCCCAGTCATCGCCTACACTTACAGCGAGCCCGTGATTTTCCTCGAATATGTGCTCGATTGCGCCCAAGCGGCGCGGGCAGCGGGCGTGCGCAGCGTGGTGGTGAGCGGCGGGTATATTCAGGCTGACCCGCTCAAAAAGCTTTGCGCGCAAGTTGATGCCATCAAAATTGACTTAAAGGCTTATTCGGAAAAATTCTATAAGGAAGTTGTGAATGGCGAGCTCAAGCCGGTGCTGGAAGCGCTCCTGACGATTCGCAAGGCGGGCGTTTGGAATGAAATCGTTTATCTCGTGGTCCCCACGCTCAATGACGGCGACGCAGAGTTCCAAGGCTTGGCGCGCTGGGTGAAATCCGAACTCGGCCCCGATGTGCCCCTGCACTTTTCGCGCTTCCATCCCGAGTATCTGCTCAAGAACCTTCCACCCACGCCCATTGAGACGCTGGAGCGCGCCAAGGCCATTGCCGACGCCGAGGGTCTTCACTACGTTTACATCGGCAACGTGCCCGGTCACCCGGCGGAAAGCACCTACTGCCCGCGTTGCCGGAAAAAAGTGGTTGACCGCACCGGCTACACCATCGCCGGCGTTTATCTCCGCCACGGCAAGTGCCAATTCTGCCAGACGCCGATTCCCGGGGTCTGGACGTAGAAGAGTGGTAGACGGTAGACAGTAGACGGTAGACAGGGGCTGCGGAGCCGGGATCGCTAGTGGGTAGTGCGACTTTCTCTTCTTCTTGCTGCCTCATAGGTGATGCCATGAGAATTCCCCAAACCAAGCTTGTAATTCTTTTTGCACTTTGCGCTTTGATTCTCGCGCTCCCGCAAGAGGCTGGCTGGGGCGACGCGCAGAAAGTTCGTCCGGCGGGCGTAGCCGGAGGATTTTATCCTGCCGACCCCAAAGAACTCACTCAGATGATTGACGGCCTTCTGGCGCACAACGCTGTGCCGCAGGTTCCAGGACCACTGGTGGCGCTGATTTGCCCGCATGCCGGCTACATGTTCACGGGCCCCGTGGCGGCATCGTGCTTCGCCCAGCTCAAGGGACGGAAATACACGCGCGTCGTGATCATTGCGCCGTCGCACTATGTGGCTTTTCCTTTTTCCGCTATTTACGATGGCGACGCCTACGCCACCCCGCTAGGTAATGTTCCCGTGGACAAGGACTTTCGAGCCAAACTGGCGAAATTGAGCTCCGACATCAAGATCTCCGATCGCGGTCACGTCAAGGAGGCCGAGAATGCCGAGCACTCGCTGGAAGTGCAACTGCCCTGGCTCCAACGCACGCTGGGTGATTTCAAGCTGGTGCCCATCATTATGGGCGACCAGGATTACAGTTCGTGCCGCGCGCTAGGGCGAGCGCTCGCCAAGGCGCTGCTCGCGGAGACGCCGGAGGTGCGCGCCCAGACGCTCATTTTGGTGAGTTCCGACCTCTCGCACTACCACCCTTACGACTACGCGGAAAACGTCGACCACCAGACGCTCCAGGCCATCGTGGACTGGGACTACCTTAGCCTGTCGCGTAACTTCGCCATGTGGCAGCGAGGCGTTCAGACCTGGGAAGCATGCGGTGGCGGCCCCATCGTCGCAGGCATGATCGCCGCGGAGGGCTTGGGCGCAACCCACGCGCAGCTTCTGAAATATGCCAACTCCGGCGACGCCACCGGCGATAAGACCCGCGTGGTGGGTTATGGCGCTGTGGCGATCACGCGGGAAAATCCGGCAGGAGCAAAGAAGAGCGCAGAGTTCTCACTAACCGGCCGTGAGAAGGATGCCTTGATGAAGATCGCGCGGGCTTCCGTGGAAACCCGCGTGCGCGAGAACAAGGATTACCTGGTGGGCTCGACCGGCTTCCCGCGCCTGGAGGAAGCCCGCGGCGCGTTCGTTACCCTCAAAGAGCATGGCGAGCTGCGGGGGTGCATCGGCTACATCACGCCGATGAAATCTCTGGCTGAAACGGTGCGTGATGTGGCGGCCTATGCGGCGCTGGAAGATTCGCGCTTCAGGCCGGTCAGTGCCCAAGAGTTGCCGCTCCTCGAGTATGAGATTTCCGTCATGTCACCGCTCCGCCGTGTCTTGGATATTAAAGAGATCAAGGTGGGTAAACATGGATTGATTATGAAGCAGGGAGATATCGAGGGAATCTTGCTGCCGCAGGTCCCGGTGGAAGAACACTGGGACCGTGACACTTTCATTGAAGAGACCTGCCTCAAAGCCGGCCTGCCGCGCCAAGCCTGGAAGGATGATGATACCGACATTTTTATGTTTACCGCTCTGGTTTTTGGCGAACACTCACCTGCTGAGGCAACCTTCCCTGAACGGCCAACTGTCCCCGACCGGACGCAGCCGCCATCACCGCCGGGGCCAGGTTCACCGCAGCCATAAGCGCTGCCGTGCGCAGAAATCCATAAACGGGAATCAGCAGAACGCTCAACGCCAGAGCCCCTGCGCACGCCCCGGCAAGGTCCAGGGCATAAAGCACTCCGGGCGAGCGGCCACTTTCCGGCGCGTCGCCAAAATAGGCGCGGCTCGCCAAGAGGAATTGGAAGCCACCCAGCAATCCCGCCACCAGCGCCAGCGCTGGGAATAGAACCTCGCTCGCGGCGCGTTGGCCGCCCGCGCTGGCCACGCGCCCGAGTTGAACGAGCAGCGCGTAAAGGAGCAAAGGTGACGCCGCCAAGAGGATTTGCAGGCCCGCCAGGAGCCGCAAGTCCCGCCTGATGGAAGCACCGCCCAGGCTCGGCGCGGAGCGCAACGCCAACCAGGCACCCAGTGCCACGCCCACCATGAACAGCGCCACCAAAATGGTAAGCTCGTGATAAACGTATCCGTAGAGCGCCTGAAAACCCAACAACAGGAGGATTTCCAAACCTAACTCCGTGAAACCCACCACCGCCACCGCGAAGGCCGCTGACCGCCGCGCGCGCGCCGCCGGCTGATCCCCCCGGCCCGCCGGCCACATCCACAGCAGCGGCACCAGCGCCGCGAGCGCCAGCGCGGTGGCCACGAGGAGGCGCCTAAAACTCATGCTCGCGAGTGTCTCAATCCAGTGCGCTGAGGTGTGGTGGAAGGGTACACTCCAGAGCACGATATCAAAGTAATAAGCCACCGGGGCAAAATCGCGATTGACCGGTGTCGAGGGCAAGGGCGCAATTTGGAGTTGCAAATCCTGCATGCGGTCCGGCGACATGCGAAACGGCAGAAAGTATTCCCGCACATACTGGGTGTGCAACCGGCGGGCCCGCAGTCGCCGCAGGAGTTCTTGGGGATCGGCAGTCAGCGTTCCGGGCTTTGCCGCCGCGAAAAAATGGACGGTCTCGCCAGGAATCGCCGTGACTTCCGGAAACACTTGACCGAGGGTGCGCTGGAGGCAACGGAGAAAATCGGCCAACTCCTGGCTGATGTAATTTTCCGAGGAGGTCACCTGAAACGACACGATCCCGCCGGGGTTAAGCTTCGCGGCGGCTTCGCGATAGAACTCTTCCGTGTAAAAGCGATTGAGTTGCGCAGTGTGGGGGTCGGGCAGGTTCACAATGATGACGTCAAAGGAATCCGCAGTGGACTTCAGGAACCGCCGCCCGTCCATGGCGTGGATTCGCACGCGCGAATCGTGGCGAACCTTGTTCCACTCTTCGGGGAAATATCGCGCCGCGATGTCAAAGATCATCGGGTCGAGTTCGACGTAATCAAGGCGCTCCAAGCTGGGATGGGTCAGCGCCTGGGCGATGCTGCCATTCACGCCACCGCCGACGAGCAGCAGGCTGCGAGGTTCAGGATGTTCGAGCAGCGCAAAATGCACGGCCTCTTCAGCCGCCGCGGGGTCCGGCACGGTCATCACGATCAAGCCGTTCTCGAAAAGACTCCGGCTTGCCCCCGTCTCCACGACGGCCAAGCTGCCATAAACGGAATTCTGCACTGCTACTAGATGAAAGCCGCGCCACAACCGGGCAAGTGAGAGGGGTTGGAGCTCGTAACTGCCCATGATGACAAGAGCCGCCATCACTCCAAAGCTCGCGGCCAGGGCCCGGCGTCCGGCGCCGGCCGGGGCGAGAAGCGCCCAAGCCGCGAGGAGATTCAGCACGCCCAGAAGCGCCGTAATCTCAAACGGGTTCGAGAGCCGGACCAGCGCCAAGCCGGCAAGCACGCCGCCCACACCCGAACCTGCCGCTTCGAGCAGGTACACTGCGCCCGTGGCCGTGGCGGTGGAGGCACCGGCCGTGTCCGCGAACAACCGGCTGCCCGCCGCAAATAGCCCGCCGGAGATCACGCAGAAAACACTAAGTGTCGCGCAGGAGGTGAGGAACATCGGCACGGGCCCGAGGATTTCGCCGGGGATCGATTGGCAGAAGCCTTTACTGGCTCGTGCGGCCAGCAAGGTAAGGGGCAGCGCGAAAGCCAGCAGCACCTGGAGCCCCGCTACGAGTTTTCGCGGATGCCTCGAGCGCATCGCCCAGCGCCCTAGTAGGCTTGCGCCGAGGGCTGTCCAAAGAAGCCAGTTGGCCAGCATCACTCCCAGCGCGAGTTCGTTGCCATAGAAGACCACCAGTAACTCGCGCATCAGCACGACTTGGGCGATGACGGCCGTGAAACCGATAAGCGACAAAATGACACGCAGCGCCCGGATTGCCTTCGGCGCCTGCCCGCCGGTGTTTTGGAAGCCCATTTGCTCACCCATCTGAATGGGACAGATGGCAATATAGTTGCCAAATCATGTAAATCCCATGGCGCTCGGTAAGCGAATCACCAGCCTGGTACTTCGAACATGGTAGACACCCGGCACCCGCCCGAAAATCCCACCCCACCCTCCGCGACCCGGCGTGAGATGCTCATAAAACTCCTGCGCTTAGGCGGCCTGAGCGCTTCTGCGGTGGCTGCGGGGCTGTGGTTGCGCGGCCGCAGCGAGCGTCCGCAGGAAGAAGCTGCCCTGACGCTCGCCCGCAGCTTTGGGGTTCCCGCTGACGTCCGCTATCCGGAAATGGTGGTAGCGCAGGGCGAAGACCCCCGAGCCCTGGTCCGAAAGGCGCTCGAGGGGCTGGGCGGCGCCCGGCGCTTCATCGCGCGCGGCGACGTGGTGGTGATTAAGCCCAACATTGCGTGGGATCGCACTCCCGAGCAAGCCGCCAACACCAATCCCCTGGCCGTGGCGGAAATGGTGCGGCAGTGTCTGGAAGCGGGCGCCAAGAAAGTGATCGTCACCGACGTAAGTTGCAACGAACCCCGCCGCTGCTTCCAGCGCAGTGGCATTGCCCGCGCGGCCGGCGACGAGGGCGCGGAAATCGTGCTGCCGGAGGAGCGCCTGTTTCATCAGGTCAACCTGCGCGGCGACGTTCTGGGCGAGTGGCCCGTGCTCGAGCCCTTTATCGCCGCCGACAAGATGATCAATTTTCCGGTGGCCAAGTCTCACGACTTGACGGGCGTTACGCTGGGCATGAAGAACTGGTATGGCATTCTGGGCGGGGCACGCAACCGGCTTCACCAACGCATCCACGAGAGCCTGGCCGATCTTGCCGACGTCATGCGTCCGACCCTAACCCTGATCGACGCGTATCGCGTGCTCATTCGCAATGGGCCGACAGGCGGCAGCCTGGCCGACGTGGTTCTGAAGAAGACGCTTGTGGCCGGAACCGATCCTGTGGCCCTCGATGCCTACGTGGCCAAGGCCTATTGGGACCTCGAGCCCAGCCAGTTGCGTTATTTGCAGCTTGCGCAGGATCGTGGGTTGGGAAAAATGGATTTTGCGAATGTCCGGACGCAAGTGGTTACGGCATAGCAGGCGTTATCCGCAGATCTTTCCATCCCATGGGCAAAACACACACCCACCACGAATGATCTTTCTCGATTTTCGATCTTAGTTTTGGGGTTGTGCCTCCAGGTTCAGTTGAGCTTGCGTTGCAATTCGGCGATAAGCCGCTCGGCGCGTGCGATCTGGCGGGCCACCTGCTTGGGGGCGGTTCCGCCGGTCACATTGCGGCGCGCCACGGAGCACTCCATGGAGGTGGCCACGCTGTGCAAATCTGAATCCCAGCCTGGCACGAATTGCGCGGCCTCCGCCGCCGATAAATCTTGAAAAGTCTTGCCCCCTGCCGCGCAATGTCGAACCAGCTTTCCTACCTGCTCGTGCGCATCGGCAAAAGGAATGCCGCGCCGCACCAGTTCATCTGCCAGGTCGGTGGCGGTCAGGAATCCGAGTTGGGTCATGGCCTTCATGCGCTCCGGGTGGATGCGCATGGTCCGAGCGACGCGTCCGGCAATGATGAGGGCCTCGAGCGTTGTGTCCACACCTGAGAACAGGGCTGCCTTGTCCTCTTGCAGGTCGCGATTGTAGGCGAGCGGGAGACCCTTCATCACCGCCAGCATTCCGGTGAGCTTACCGAGCAGGGTTCCCGCCCGGCCGCGAATGAGCTCCAGCGCATCAGGATTCTTCTTCTGCGGCATAATGCTGCTGCCGGTCGAATAGGTATCAGCCAATTCCAAATAGCCAAACCCTGGCGATGAGTAGATGATGCGATCTTCCGTCCAGCGGCTCAGGTGGATCATGCACAAGGCGCAGGCGAAAAGCAGCTCCGCCACGCCATCACGGTCAGAGGTCACGTCCACGCTGTTGCAGGCGACGCGCGCGAATCCCAGTTCGCGCGCCAGGCGCTCGCGGTTAATGGCAAAGGTGGTTCCCGCCAGGGCGCCCGCGCCCATGGGGAGTTCGTCGGCGTGCAAGCGGCACTCCCGCAGCCGGATCACGTCGCGATGGAACATCTCAAAATAGGCAAGCAGGTAATGAGAAAAAAGGATAGGCTGCGCGGGCTGAAGGTGGGTGTATCCGGGCAGAATCAGATGGACATTCCGCCGCGCCTGCATTACCACGGCAGCGAGCATCTCCACCAGCGCGCGCTCCAATTGCAGCGTCGCGTCCTTCACGTACAGGCGCATCTCCGTGGCCACCAAGTCATTGCGGCTGCGGCCGGTGCGCAGCTTGCGCGCCACGTCGCCCACTTGCCGCTCGAGTTCGGCTTCAACCCAGGTGTGGACGTCCTCAGCGGCCTGCCCCTGGGCCCAGCGGGGGTTGCGCTGGACTTTGCGGCGCAGCGCTTCCAAACCGGCGGAGAGACGCCCGACCTCGCGCGCCTTCAGGACGTGCGCCCGCCCCAGCGCCTGGACGTAGGCCAAGTTGACGCGCAGATCGTACAGAACGAAACGTTGATCGAGAGAAAAGGACTCGGAAAACTTTTCGAACTGCGGGTCGCGCCGGCCGCGGAAGCGTCCGCCCCAAAGCTTCATTCCTTCTTCCTCCGTGCGGGCTTCGCTTCCCGCTTCTTGCGCAGCGCAGCCTCCAGCCGCAGCGGCAGGCCGAAAATATTGATAAAGCCCTCGGCGTCCTTCTGATCGTAGTCTGCGCTCATCACAAAGCTGCCGATGCTGGTGTCATAGAGAGAGTAGGGCGACTCGCGGTCCAGCACTCGGACGTTGCCGCGGTAAAGACCCAAGGTCACCTTTCCCGCCACGTTTCGCTGTGTGGTCTCAACGAAGCTGTCGAGCGCTTCGCGCAGCGGGGTGAACCACTGTCCGTAATAAACCAGCTCGGCATATCGCAATCCCACATGCTGCTTGTAGTGGAGCGTTTCCCGATCAAGGCAAAGGGCTTCCAGTTCCTGGTGGGCAGCGTAAATTAATGTGCCGCCAGGTGTCTCATATGCCCCGTGCGATTTGATTCCCACCAGCCGGTTTTCCACCAGGTCCGTGCGTCCTACGCCGTAGTGACCGCCGATTTCATTCAGGGTTTCGACCAGCTTGACGGGAGCCAGGCGCTTGCCATTGACCGCCACCGGCGCGCCCGCCTCGAAGCCGATGACCACCGTTCCTTCCTGGTCCGGCGCGTTTTGAGGACTGGAGGTGAGTTTCCACGCGTCCTCGGGCGGCTCGCCCAGTTGGGTTTCCAGCGGCCCGCCCTCGTGGCTCAGGTGCCAGAGATTCTGGTCGCGGCTGTAGAGATCTTTCTTGGTGACGGGCACGGGGATGCCGTGACTCTCCGCATATTGCAAAGCGTCTTCGCGCGATTTGATCGACCATTCGCGCCAGGGAGCAATGACCCGCAGGTGGGGCGCCAGCGCCTTGTAAGCCAGCTCGAACCGCACCTGATCATTGCCCTTCCCGGTGCAACCGTGCGCCACGGCGTCCGCGCCTTGATCAAGGGCCACCTTAACCTGGGCTTTGGCGAGCACGGGCCGGGCCAGGGATGTTCCCAGCAGGTATTTCCCCTCGTAGATCGCGCCCGCCTTGATGGCTTTCCAAAGGTGGCGAGTTACAAACTCTTCGCGGAGATCCTCGACGAACACTTTGGAAGCGCCACTGGCCAAAGCCTTCCGGCGGACGGCGGCGTAATCGTCGCCTTGGCCGACGTTTCCGACCATGGCGATGACTTCGCAGGAGTAGTTTTCACGCAGCCAGGGAATGATGATGGAGGTGTCGAGGCCTCCGGAGTAAGCCAGAACCACACGCTTGACTTGGGAAGAAGTAGACATGGATATGAATTCCGATTTCCTTTTCGTAGAAGTAATCAGCTCTCAGCTATCACTGGATTGGGCAGAGCGAAGCTCTGCGGTTCGCTCAACCGCAGAGCTTCGCTCTGCCCAATCCACTTCCTTTCTCAAGTCGCCACCAGCGCCAAGATTTTCTTGCGAATCACTCCCGCCTGGCGCGAACTGGGAGTGGCGACAAAAATGGTGTCGTCGCCGGCCACGGTTCCGACCACCTCCTCCCAGGGGTCGGCATCCAGCGCTGCAGCCACCGAGTGAGCGTTCCCCGGCCGCGTTTTCAGAACCACCAGGTTCGCAGCCTGGCGGGCGTCGGTCAGGAATTCCTTCAGCACGATTGCCAGGGTCGGCTGGGGGGGCGCCATCGGTTCCGCCGTCTCCGGCAGGTGATACCCCGTGCGGGTCTTGACCAAGCCGAGCTCCTCGATATCGCGTGAGACCGTCGCCTGGGTCACATGGATGCCCCGGCGCGCCAGCTTGCGGCGAAGGTCGTCCTGGGTTTCAACCTCCTCACTGCGCAGGAGGTCCACAATCTGCGTCCGTCGATAGACCTTGTCCATGCAATTTTATGCAAACAACTTATAAATATACCACAGGGCGGAAGGACCCGGCAAGCCAGGCCGGAGGGATCGAGCCATCGGTTCATCGGGCCATCGAGCCATTTGGGATTTTAGATTTTAGATTGAGACAATCCGCAATCGGTAATCCCGCTCGTTACTCGCCACTGGCCACTGCCCACTGCTCCTTTGATCGGATCATCTAAGACCGGCTCCGTGACCATCCGATGGACCGAGGAGCCGATTCTACGTCCGCAACCTTCGGCGTTCATAACTTGATGGGTCGCTGGCACCTGGCACCTGGAATTTGGCACTTCATTTAACTGCCTTTCTTTTTATCAACATCGTGGAGAAGCGCATTTAACTCGTTTGTTTTCATCAATACAGCGTTCGGCCTTCAGCAATCGTCAATCGTCCATCGTCGATCCTGGCACCCGAAACCTGGCACATACCGCTTCCCACCGTTTACTGTCGACTGTCTGCTGCCCTCCACCTAACACCCGACACCTCCCCCACTGCGCAATTCCACTCTGACGCACCCCACGCCCGCAACTTGGCGGCCATAGCCTACAGTTATCTCTCTAGATTTCCTACCGGTAGGAAAAAATCCTTCACGGAGACGTCTAATTGACCGGAATTGCTCCCGCGCGCGAGCATAAATAGTGCCGGCATGTTGCTGGCTGGCCAGCGGGGCGCGTAGGGGCGCCCCTCGTGGGCGCCCTGAAGTCGGCCATGCCGACGGGGAGGGCAGGCACGAGGCCTGCCCCTACGTCGTGATCGAGTTGCGCAAGGTGTAGGGAGATCCGTCAACGGACGGACCGCCCCCTTGGTTCCGCATTCACGATGCGGAACACCGGGTAGGGCAAGCCCTACATCTCGTGATTGCATTCACCCCTTCGAACGGCACCATTACATTAGGCATGCGGCAGGGTGGGATTTTCGCTGTGCGCCGGGCGGCGCGGGCCGGGAATCCCGGCCCGCATGGCAACGGCGAAAGGAGGTAAATTACTGCGGCATTCCGGGGAACTGCATCTTCTGCGGTTCGCCCTTAACATGGGAGGTTTCGTTGGTCAAGGTTTTCTCCAACACCATGGTCATGTCAGCGCTCACCAACTTCACCACGGCATAGGGCGTAACCTGCGAGGAAATCCACATGTCGACCGTGCCGTTCTGTTGCTGCTTCCGATAGTGCTGGCAGGAAAAAGTTCCGGCGGGGACGGTGATAATTTCCGTACCTACCAGTTCGCCCATGTCGGCTTTACCGCCAGTGTTGGGTTGTGTGGAATGGGGCTGGTGTTGCATCAATCCCATCATCATGCCGGTCATTTCCATGGGGGGCTGCCCGGGTCGCTGGACGATCATGCGTTTCATTCCCGCCTCGGGGCCAGTGCTCACCATCAACATTTTGGTGACCATCTCCCCGCCCAATTCCGCATTCTGCATGCGCATTTCAACCCAAAAGCCGGGGCTGCCACTCACGTCTTCCTTGCCGACGATCGCGTAGGCAATGTCCATGTCCTTGCCCTTCGCGCTCATTTGGTATTCCGCGCCCGAGCCAAGGGCGGGATTTTGCAGGCCGGGCATGGGGGGTTGCTGTCCCATACCCATTCCGCCTCTTCCGCCCCGCTGGGCCCAAGCGCCCGCTGCGAGCGTCAGCGCCAGAGCCAACATCATTACCGCTCTCTTAGAAGAAATCATAGATTTGTGCCTCCGATTTATTTGCCGGTCCCCCAGCTATTCTGCTCAACTCGAGGCCAGGGATTCCCCAAGAAATGCAATCCAACCGCAACGATCGTACCGCCGATCAATGTCCAGAAAATGAAATCTGCCGCCCAGTATAGCAGAAAACTCGCGCGGAAGGAGGAAGTGTAAATCTGAAAATTGTGACGGGAGAAACCCCGGAGCTTATTCGCTGTGGGCTCCGTAAGCCATGAATCGCTCTTTCTTGAATTTTTCCCACTGGGCAGGCTGATACTGGTCTTTGGGGATAAAGACCTTGTGGAGAAAGGTGATGCCCAGTTGGGCTTCGTCGATTTCCGCGTCCTTTTGGGGGAGGTAATCAAAGACGCTGCGGTTAGCTCCGTAATACGCGCAGAGCCACACCCCCTCGGAGTTTTCCACGGCGTACAGAGCGCACACCAGAGGCAAAGGCCGAGTGGCGTCCACAGAAACCTTTACGACCGTGTCAATGATCTTACCGGCGACGCGCGGGGCAGCCGCGGTCGGGGAAGCAGATGTTGAAGCCATGGTTGACCTCACGCTCCAAGCGCAGACCTGGGGCGAACGGAGGATTGATTCCTCCGCAAGGAAACATACATCGGGCCTCGCGAGGGCGTCAATGCATTTTGGATTTTCGATTTTAGAATTTAGATTCGGGATCCGAGATTGAACGAAGCGAGGAGCGGGGAGTTAGAAGCCAGGAGACAGGACCTGGAAAACAGGTGTCCCCCTCCTGCCTCCGCACTACTGACTCCTGACTTCTGAGTTCTTCAGTTCAATCACCAGCAATTGGCCATCAGTTTTCCAAGTGCCCCCGGTCGCGGTCTTTCCTTCGGAGAGAGGATTGGGGCGGGTCACCAATTTTTCAGCAGCGACCAAGCCGCCGGCCATCAGGTCGGCGCCCACTTTGGCGCGTTCCGCATCCAGGTCGGAATCGATCGCGTGTGAGACCACACCGACGTGCACATCCAGGCCAATATCGTGCGTCGACGCACCCAGCCAGATTTCGCGGCCATCCGTGATAGCCACGGTCGTCCGCCACAGCCGCAGGTGATGACGTTTCAAGAAGGTGTTCAGCATTTTCTCGAAGGCCAAGTCCTCGGCGCGGCCGAAAAGGTAGAGCTGGGAAACCGGAGCCTGTCCATACCCTTCGTCGCTGGCCATGGCGCGGACCGTGCCGATCGCCGACATCGCACCTAATTTTTTTGCTTCGCTCCAGCCGGCTTGTTTGAAGGCATTGAGAATCTGATCGGATTTCCCGACGATGACTAAATTGAGCGGATCCCCAGGTTTCTTGACCTTGGTCTCAGCTCGATTCGGCGCGTCAGCAAGCATCTTCTGGACGGCATCCGACAGAGCCGGTGAGATTTCCGTCGCCGCTGTCGGCGCAGAGGTGGAATCGATGGCGAGGGGTTGATCCAACGTCAAAGCCAAGTCGGTGCCCGCCGGATAATCAATGGAAGTATCGGGCTTGCCTAAGGCTTTGCCCGATACCTTCTCCATTTCGCTGCCCGGCGATCCTAACTTATCCAACAGGCCATCCACGCGTCCAACCGCCGCGTCCTTTTCAAGAACACCTTGAATTGTCCCATCCTGAAGGACTGTTTCACGCGCGTTCTCCACTTCCGTCAGGTGGGCGGTCAAGTTAAGGGCGGGATGACCAGGTATGACCAACTGGGTGAACTGGATCAGCAAGCGCGCGTGATCTGCTGGGTTTGATGTGGGGATCAACTTTTCAATCGCCCCGGTCACTTCCGCTCCAATCGGAACGAGGACGCCCTGATCGGTGGTGACCTCCCGCACCACACGGACCGTCACGGCCTGATGGAGGTGCGAAGTCTTGGTGCTTACAGCGGCCTCCAGCCGGACATAAAGCCTCGTACCACTTGCCAGCGTGTTGGGGGCGTCCGCCCGTGAATAGCCCCGTCCGGGGAGGCCGAAGGTGACCGCCAAGCTCGTGAAACAAAGAACGATATACGCAAAGGATGACCCATAACGGGGGGCAACTCCCGAGGGCAATCGGAATGCTTGCTTGGGAGCTAAAGGAATGGACACGGCTCGGTTTCTCACTACCCACCTCGAAAGTACTTTGTTTGGACTCCCGACGGGGAAGAGCCCCAGGACCTTCCCAGGCCCAGCCCCATCGAATGAAGCGATTAAACATCCGGAGTGGTCACAACGCAAGCCGGAACTTCCGCAAGTGCGAAACCCGACAAAGGCGGGGGGCCACCCTATGGAAGATAGAGTGCAGAACTGCAATCCGTGGGCGCATTGGCAAAGATCCAGTGGCTATCTCTCCGCACAGTGCCCGACAGAGAATTGACGAAAAGTTTTCCGGGGCGGGTTCCTGCGCTTAGTTATCACTATGACATAAAGGGTTTTTAAGTACCTTTGCGAATGAGCCCGGTTTGGTTGGCGCGAAAGAAGGGAGAAAGTTGACTTGCGCCAACTCTTGGGTTACGCTTGCTTAGCTGATAAGGCTTTGTTTTTGAAGCCGGTTAGAGCAACGCGTGGTAGTGGACTGAGAACAAAAACTGAGCGAATCGGCTCCCACACACACGGATCGAGCTGGAAGTGTGAAAGCGAGGCAGTATGGCCGAAGCACTCACCAAAGCAGGGCGATATCAGATTGTCGGGGAATTGGGGCGCGGGTCGATGGGGGTTGTGTATCAAGGGTTTGACCCCGTCATTGGCCGCACGGTGGCCATCAAGACGATGCTCCCTCAGGGTCTCTCTCCCCAAGAGTTTCAGGAATATAAGACGCGCTTCCAGCGGGAAGCGATGGCGGCCGGAATTCTCGCTCACCCCAATATCATCACGGTCTACGATTTCGGCGAAGACAACGGCGTCCTTTACCTCGCCATGGAGTTTTTGGAGGGCAAATCCCTGGAAAAAATCGCGCAGGAACAGACCGTCTTGCCGATCGAAACCATATTGCCCATTTATGACCAGGTCTGCAGCGCACTCGATCATGCTCACCGAAACAAGATTGTACATCGCGATATCAAGCCCGCCAATATCATGATTTTGCAAAACGGCCTTGTGAAGGTGACCGACTTTGGCATAGCCAAGATGATGGCCATGGGCATGACCCAGGCGGGCCAAATCCTGGGAACGCCGAATTATATGTCGCCGGAGCAGGTTAAAGGCCGCCAGATTGATGGCCGGTCTGACATCTTTTCTCTGGGTGTGATCCTTTACGAGTTGATGACCGGTGAAAAGCCCTTCGGCGGCCAGAATATTACAACGGTGATCTATAAGATCATCAATGAGAATCCCACTCCGCCGCGCGAATTAGACGCGTCGATCCCTGCAGGCTTGAGCTACGTCATCTCTAAAGCGCTCGCCAAGAATATTGATGAACGCTATCAGACTTGCCGCGAGTTGGCGGAAGATCTCAGGAATTATAAGAACCTGGGCGGCACAGCGACAGGCCAAGGCACGGTGGTTCTGAACGTACCCCCTGTTCCGATGGAAGCAGCGGAACTCCCTCCGCCACCCCCGGCTCAAACGCTACCTCTGCGAGCCCCGGCGTCGCCACCCGCTCCGCCCGCAGTCGATGAGGCTCCCAGCGCCAGCTCTATCAATATCCAAATGATTCCGCCGCCCCCGGCCCGCCCGCAATCCATCCCGCAGATTACCTGGGTTCTGGGCGCACTCCTGGTGGTGGCGATCATGGGCAGTATCAGCTACTTTTTGGTATTGCGGCCACGAAGCCAACCGGTCGCAACGGTCGTGACCGCACCGGTTGCAAGGGTAAACCCCGTGCAGAATCCGCAGCCGCCTGTCGCTCCGGCCACCCAACCTGCCGCGCCGGCGACGCCAACAACTGTAGCGCCCCCTGCCGCTGAGCCCACAACGCCCCACCAGACGGAAGTTCCGCCCAAAGTCGAAGTGGCTCCCAAACCGGCAACTCGTGCGTCCAACGCGGTGGCGAAGGTGGGACAACTGATGGTGAGCGCGAACGTGAACGGGGCGAGGATTTCCGTTGATGGACGGTCGGATGCAAGTTGGCTCACTCCCTATACCATCGCGGACCTTCCTGCCGGGGCGCACAATATTATGATTTCCAAGGACGGTTACGATAGTTTCCAACAGAGTGTGACGATCGAAGGCGGGCAGACAAGCAACGTGGTGGGCAGCCTTTCAAGCCCCCGCGCCGAGTTTGGCGTTATCACGAAGCCGCCGGGCGTGGAAGTGCTCATTGACGGAAAATCCTATGGGCTGAGCCCCATCAGCGTTACTCTGCCGCCGGGGAATCACACTTATATGGTGAAACAGCCAGGGGCGGCGCCTTATGAGAATACCGTTACGCTCAAAAGCGGAGATATCAAAACCACGACGCTCACCCTTTCCGCGCGTGTGGCCACGGGGATTGCGCTAGTCCGGACCATTCCGCCCGGTGCCACGGTGCTGGCGGATGGATCGCCCGTCAGTGGGCAGACTCCCACGTCTTTTCGATTGTCCGTTGGGACTCATGCCCTAGTCGTATCGCTATCCGGGTACCGGCCGATTCAACAACAGGTTACGGTCTCAGAAAACGAGACCACCACCGTTAATATTACTCTCACCAGCCAATAACGGGAACATCCCTCGCGATGCGCCCAGAGACGCTGCGGAGGTTTGAACATGACGCGCCGGATAATTCTTGGCATTTTTTTGCTATTATTCTTAACGCCCAGTGCGTGGCCGAAATTCAAAGAGGACGAACAGAAGTACCTCGACGACCAGTTTAAGGCCGTGCTCGACCAGATGCAGGCGTTGGGCAATCAAGTTGCGGCAGTGAATGCGCAACTGGCGGAAGTAAAACAGAATCAGGCACAACTTCAGGCGGTAATTATTCGTCAACAACGCCAGCTTCAGAACCTGGATGAGATGCTCTCCTCCCTGCGCATTGGCAATGAGGAGAACTTCTCCAAGTTAAAAACGGCGGTCGCGGACTTGCGCGCCCAGACCGATAATGTCGTCAGCAAGCTGACCGGCCAGCCCGCTGCCCCGGCCGGTACTCCGGCTGAGGTTGCAGCGGTGACGCCGCCCGCCGCTCCTGCGCCATCACGGCCGACGTCGCAGGGCTACATCACGGCCGTCGACGGCACCAATGTGATGATTGACATGGGGTCAGCGCAAGGCCTCCAGCAGGGATCCCGCTTGGCTGTTTACAAGGCCACGGACCCCAATACGCGGGTGGGAGTCATCGAGGTCACCCAAGTGATCGACGCCGGCAACGCGCGGGCCCATATTGTTACCATGAATCCCGGTGTGAATCCGGAATTTTCCGACGTGGTACGCGTGGAGTAAACGAGACTCTCTATATGGCTCGATTCGTCATTACCGATCCTTCGGCCCAGACCCAGATCTTCGAGATTTCCAGCCCCACGATCAACGTGGGACGGGCGGATTCCAACGATCTGGTGCTGCGTCATGCCAGTGTGTCCCGCCACCATGTGCGGATCACCGTCCTACCCGGCGATATGACCTTGCTGAATGATTTGGGAAGCATGAATGGGACCTTCGTGAACAACGCGCAGGTTCATGAGCACCGGCTGAAGGACCAGGACCGCATCGCGATCGGCATGTATGAGTTGAAGTATGAGGCGACGCGCGGCGACACCTTACAGATTCAGGCCGGCAGCGGAACGGCAACCGATGTAAAGGGTTTGGTCGATGCGGAAAATATCGGCACGGCCCTGCGACTCACCCCACCCACGCTCCCCGTAGCTGCTGTGCCGATTCAGGAACGGGTAAAGGCTCTGGAGAAGGAAAACAACCTCCTAAAATTGCTCCTGGCGGTTGGCAAGACTCTGTCCTCCGTTCTGGAGCCTGACGAGATCATGCACCGGGTCATGGAACTGGTGTTTCAAATGGGCAGCGTCGAACGGGGCTTCGTCATGCTCCGCGATGACAAGGAGGGTTTCAAGCCCGCCGTCCTCCTTTACAAAGACGAAGCCCAGAAAGCTGGGTCCAGCCGCACCGGCAATACAGCCGACTCCACCAGCGGCATTGCTCTTTCCAGCACGGTGACGGAAAGGCTCATGAAAGACCGCGTGCCGCTTTTGATTTATGATGTCGGCACCGACGAACGCTTTGCGGCCAGCCAAAGCCTGCGCATGTCCGGCATCCGCTCCGCCATGTGCGCGCCGTTGATTTACAAAGACAGGGTATTTGGGATCTTTTACGTCGACTGCCTGAGCAAGCCCCACGCCTTCTCCCAGGAAGAACTGGGCATTTTTTCCGTGATCGCCGCCGAGGCCGCCATGAGCTTCGACAGCGCGCACGCGCATGAGGAGCTGGCCCGCCGCGTTGTCGAACGCCAGGCGCTGGAGCGCTTCCTCAGTGCCAACATTGTCGAAAAAATTCTCGCCAACCCGAACGAAATCCACCTGGGAGGGGAAAATCAAACCGTCACCATCCTGTTTTCCGACATTCGCGGTTTCACCCGGATGTCCGAGCATATGGAACCCCATGCCGTGGTGGAACTGTTGAATGAATACTTCTCGGAGATGACGGACCTGATTTTTGATAGCGGAGGGACGCTCGACAAATATCTCGGCGATGGAATCATGGCGCTTTACGGAGCTCCGATTCCCAAGCCCGATGACGCTCTGCGCGCCACCAAGACCGGCATGGAAATGCAGCGCGCCTTGGCCGCTCTCAACCGCCAATGGGAAAGCCGCGGCCAACAACCGCTTCGCATGGGCGTGGGGGTGAATACGGGTCCGGTGACGGCAGGGAACATTGGCTCCGCCAAGCGCATGGATTACACCGTCATCGGCGACGCGGTCAACTTGGCTTCGCGGCTGTGCTCGAACGCAGCCCCCGGGCAGATCCTCGTTTCCGAATCTACGTATTTGCAGTTGAACGGCAGAATACCGGCGCAACGACTGGAACCCATCCGCGTGAAAGGCAAAGCGGAGCCCGTGGAACTCTATGAGGTCCCCTGGAAAGATCCCGCCTCCTAGGAATGAAGAAGCTGCGCGGTTCCCCAAGTAAGCCGCTCCTGCGCCGGATTAATCCGGGAGTCCACACTCAATGTTCTTGCCGCCATTCACTCTCCCACGTCTGAGGTTTCATACGCTCATCGCCTGGATGCTTTGCACTCTTTCCGCCCCCCTCCTCGCCCAACAAACCGAACCCACGGCCCAGATGCCGGAAGCCATTCGCGGCGCCAAGATTTATCAACTTCCTACGAAGGGAGGTCAACCGGCGCCCAATCCTGGTGTTTACAAAAGTCTCTCGTTCCGGGATATTAACTTTGACCGCTTGCTGCTCGGTCTCTCCGTCAGCATTCGGCCCGTCGATCGCGCCGCCATGGTGGAGCGCATGTATTTTCAGAATGTGGCGGTAAACGGCATTCCGGTCCACATCGAAACCTTTGACCAAGAGTTCAAGCTTTCCAATAAGGAATCCGTTGACCTTCCCGCGCCTCTCCAATGCACCATCATTTTTGCCGATCTCGATTCCATGCAGCCGGTCCGCGATCTGGTGGACAAGGACAAGATCCAGATCACCGGCCAGAGCTTCATCGAGGTCAAGCTGAACTCGCTGGAGAAGCTTGCGTTGCGCGCCAAACAGGTCGTGATCCCGGTGACCCTTAACGAACAAGTCCCGCTCAATTTTTTCCAGGACAACCCCCTTCTCTTTCACGTGGCCGCGGAAACGATCCTGGCTACCCTCTCCAACCCGACTTCCGCTGCGGCCATCAACATGGCAAAGGAACATCTGGCGAAAATGCACCTGGACGAGACCGTGGGAGGAAAGGTGAAACCCGCTCTCTACCTGTTGTACACGGAATACCGGGTGCACGATCCAAAGTCCACGGCGTCGGAGCAGTTTTCGCAATCCGGCACGGGCTTCTTGGTGAGTCCGGATGGCAAACTGCTGACCACCAAACGTGTGATCGCGCCCTGGAAGTTCGACCCGCAAGTGGACTTCCTGATCGAACACCAACACCTGGAACTGGATAAAGACAGTGTGAAGACCTATGCCTGGCCGGCGGGGGCGCAAGTGACGTCGGCGGACGGTCAGCCTAATTTTCAATCCGCTCTCAGCGCCGAAAAGCAATCTTTGAAGATCCTCCAGACACCGCCCGATGAAATGGTCCAGCAGGATTACCAGGACCCGGACTCCGGGGAGAAGGCGACGTTGCAACTTCACGCCGAAGGCTTGTCGGACTTGGCTGTGTTGCAACTTACGGGGACGGGCTTTCAACCCCTGCCTTTTCCTGACCCGGCGGCTAGCCCTGTCGCTAATCCCAAGCTGGTCTTGTGCAGTTATCCCTTCGGCATGAGCCAGCCTCAAATCGCCCCGCGCCTTCTCAGCGTCGCGGTGACACTTGATGGCAGCACGCTGAAGATGGAACATAAGGCGGATCCTGGTGAATCCGGCGCTCCTTTGCTCGATGCTGACGGGAAAGTTGTGGCGCTGGCGACCTCGGCGAATCAGTGTATCCCCGTCCAAGTCGCGCGAAAGCTAATCCCATGAGACTTACCCTCGGCCAATTTTGCCCTCTTTTTGGCACCATGGTGGCGGCGTGCTTTATGGCGGTCCCGTCCGCATTCTCGCAGCCTCAGGAAGGCTTGGTAGACCAACTGAAGGAAAAGCTCTCCAAGACGGGGGTTTTTTTCCGCGCTGATGCCCCGCGCTCGTTGCGAAACTCCGGTGATGTCTATCTCCCTATCTTCGTGGAGATCATCAACGGCGTCGAGCAGGAAGCCCATACCACGGGCTCCGGGGTTTCCAATTATGTCAAACGTGACCCGTTGAAACTCCAGGGTGTGAACGTCTTCGTAAAGCCCACGGGCGCCCGGCACCAGTTCACCACGGAGCCCTTACTGCTGGGCCCGAGCAAAGAATTCTCTTTCGACGCACGGACAGACGGCCAGCCACTGGCGATTCAGGACCGCTTTAAGAAGAATCTTGAAGTCCCCCGCGAGGCGATTCAGTCTTTTCTCGCCGGCCGCTTCTTGGGCGGACCGTTCGCTTCCGTGGACTTCTGGGTATCAATTCGGGCCGTGGATTGGCCGAACCAAGACTTTTATCTTCGCGTCAAGCTGAACGCCCCACCGCTTCCGCAAATCCCCAACTGGTACCGGGGGGACATCCATTACCACTGCGGCTACACAGACAATCCCGCAGAACGCGGGTATCCGCTCGATGTCACCAAGCAAGCGGCTATCCAGGCGGGACTGGATTGGATGCTTTTAAGCGATCATTCAACCGATCTCTCTCCCGACCGCTACAAAGAGGAGTTGGACGACGTCAAGAACTTCCGCGACGGGCGCTTGATGCTGATTCGGGGAGAGGAGGTCACGGTCGCTTCCGGCAAGGACGCTGTTTTGACCACCGTCCATATGGTCGCAGCGCCGTCCCCCGATGACCCCGACAGAGGATTCCCCGATCTCAAGAATGCCGACGACACCGTTATCCTGACGGGTGACGGTTCCCCTTCCTCTGCGGCCATGCCCATCAAGGAGGCTCTGGCGCGGATTGCCGCCGCGGGAGGATTTGCCTACGCCGCCCATCCGTTTGATCCCATCAGTCCGGTCATGCGGGGAGGAAAATGGGACCTTGACGCAGATTTCCTGGCGCCGGATGGAAAGCAACTCCAGGCCGGGTTGGCAGGTCTGGAGCCGTGGAATCGCGCCACCCTGTCTACGGCTGACGACATGCGCGACCCGTTTTGCATTCGCCCCCACGAGGATGCAAACGCCTGCTTCCAACCCGATCCCGGCGCCGACCAGTACGCGCGCCTCGAGCAAGGCATCAAGGAAGGATGGCAACCGTTGCTCCAGCGCGGCCTCGGGCCGCGGAGTGATGGAACCAATGCCCCGCTCTTCAAGACCTTTCTCGCCGCCGGTTCAGACGCGCATGGCGACCTGAACTACGAAGCGACCATGGACGTGGTGGACTTTCTTGGCAAACCCTCGCGCGGCCTAAATGGGTATGCCGAGGACAACGCGCTGGGCCGGATTTTCACGGTGGTTTATGCGCCTGCCGGCATGGGGCCGAGGGGTGAGAACGTCCTGCGTGCCCTTCGCGAAGGCCGCACCGTCGAGAGCAATGGCCCGATTCTGATCGCTGGTTTCGATCGCAACTCCAATGGCTCGCTCGACGACCCCGAAGATGTCGGTATCGGACAAGAGATTTCCTGCCCACTCAAGTCGCTGCCCGCTTTACAGCTCCGCTGGGTGAGCAGCGATGAGTTTGGGCCCCTTCAATCCCTTAAACTGATCGTTGGGACCAGTGCGGGAGAGTTGCCGCCCGTGGAAGTGCCTGTGCCTTCCGCCAAGGCTCTCGCCAGCGAAGGCCTGGTTCCCTTCGATCTTCGGCCGGTCCTGAAGGAAGGATCGCAGAATTGGATATATATCCGAGGGGTAGCCAGCACACGAAACAGTGCCAATATTGAATTTCGCTGCTATACTAACCCCATTTGGATAAAGGCCACCGGCGAGTAGAGCCGACCAAAATCGAGATGAGCATAGAATATGACCGCTGACGCAAATGAACAAGGAACCGTACGTTACATGCGCTGCGCATCCTGCGGAAGCATGAATCCGGCGTCTGCGCCCGCTTGCGCGCGCTGCGGAAAGCCGCAACACACGGGGCCGACGCCACCGCCCCCCCCAACTCCGCCGCCCGCGCCCGCTCTCCGCGGCCCGGGCGCACCTGCCGTCCCCCAGGTAATGTGCCCGAAGTGCCACAAGTCCTTTCCTCAGGGGAGCAAATTCTGTGGATACTGCGGCACCCCTCTGCCCGCAACGGCAGCCCAGATGGCGACGCCCCCCGCGCCGGGGCCGACGACGCCCCCTAGGCCCGTCGCGCCGCAACCCCCGCCCGTGGCCCGACCCGTGCCTCCGCCTCCGCCACGCCCCGCGGGTCCGCCCCCACCGCCGCGGCCGGCAGTTCCTCCGCCACCACCCGTGGCCCGGCCCGTGCCTCCACCTCCACCGCGCCCCGTGGCTCCACCCCCACCACCGCCGCGACCCGCGGTTCCTCCGCCACCACCTGTCGCCCGGCCCGTGCCTCCGCCTCCACCGCGGCCCGTGGCTCCACCGCCGCCGGCGACTCCCCCCGAGGCCAAGCCGGTTGCGCCCCAAGCGATGAACATCCCGGAATCGGCCATTGAGGGAACCATGGTTTTTCCGGGGATGCGCCCGGCCCCACGCATCGAAGTCAGGATTTCCGAAAAGAAACCCGACGGAACAATGGGCAGAACGGTGTCTGTCGAAAAGGAGACGCTCATCGGCCGTGAGAACTGCGACTTGAGCTATCCCCAGGATATGTTGCTTTCCCCTCGCCATGCTTCGGTTGCCGTGCGCGAAGGCAAACTGGTGCTGAAGGACCTGAACAGCCAAAACGGCTCCTATATCCGCCAAAGGCAGGATACGGAACTTACTCCTGGCGACGTTTTCCTGCTGGGACGCGAACTCTTCCGCTTCGTCACCCAGAGCCTCGACGAATCGCTCAACAAGCAGCCCGCAGAGGGCACAATGGTGTGGAGCGTGCCTAAATTGCAAAAGGGACCGCTCACCGCCAAGCTTGAGCACGTCAAGTTGAATGGTGAACTTGTAGCGGAGTTCAAACTCGATAAGCCGGAAACTACCTTAGGCCGGACCACGGGCGACCTGGTCTTCAAGGATGACCCGTACATGTCCGGAACGCACGCCCGCATCGTTGCCCAGCCGGGGCGCTTCCTTCTACAGGATCTACGCAGCCGGAACGGTGTTTATCGCCGCGTGCGCGGGGAGACTGTGCTCATTGACGGCGACGAATTCTTCATGGGAGAACAGCTCTTCTACGTGGAATTGAAGAATGCGGGATAAGAGCAATACGGGCGACTTTGCTCACCATCCCGTTATCGCCGCTGTGCTGCCCCCCCGCGACCGGGGGAACCCTCGGTCGCCCTGCCAGCGCTAGTGTACCGTCCCGCTTAGGATTTTCCAATTGACAAAGGGTGGCGCATCCATAGAAGTCAAAGTATGCGCCATCTTTGGCAATGTGCGGTGCTGTAAAGATTTAGCCCGGACAGCACACTAGTGCGGCACCTGTTTCATGGCTTGCCTCTCAATCTGGGGGGCACGCGTCTTGATGTAGTTGTCCATGATCCGGGGGAGTTCAACGTTCATCCTCGCCACAAAATCGTCCTGGGCCTTTTGCAGCTTTGCGTCGATACCGGCCGCATCTTTGTCGAGCATGTCCATTTTCTTCTGCAACTGCTCCGACTGATTAATGGCGCTCCCCATCATCTGCTTCTGTATGAGCAGGCCCATCCGGCCCAGCTCCTCACTATTCTGGGACAGTTGTGTGCCGACGTAGAGGTTCGCCAGGACTGATAACAGGGCAAGCACCAGAACGATATAGAGCAGGTTGCGAACTGTAGAAAGACCGCTGTCCATGTTGACTCCTTTAAGTGCAGTGACGAGCGAAAAGTGATGAGTGAAGAGTAAGCAGGCCCGAAGTCCAAAGCACCTGCCAAATAATACCGGCTTCGGACATCGGACTTCGGACGGATTTCTTGCTCGTCACTCTTCACTCATCACTTTTCACCCGTCACGGCTACTTCACGTCTTTGCGTTTCATCACAATCAGGATGAGCACCAGCATCAGAAGGGCGTACCCGGTCATGATGGCCAGGTAAGGTCCCTCGTCCCGCCAGAAATGGGAGGGAAGTGGGAAAGCGCCGCTTGCGGCGAACGCCTCTGGCGGCTCCGCCAAGCCCTGCTCAAGCTGGGCGACATCGTCCGGATGTAGAGAAACCGTGATGGTGTTGAGAATCTTATAGGCGTAGTCCTGCGTTGAATGCGCCCCGTGCACACACAGGTCGCTGAGCGCTTCCAAACCCCAGCGTGAAATCGCCAGGGCCGATAACCAGCGGATGGGCGTTCCCATGCCGGCATCCGGAGCGGGGGTGAACCGGTGGAAACAATTTGTTATTTCCGGGGACGGCGTTATCGCGCCCGCCACTTGATGCGCAAAGCGGCCGTGTTCTGCTTCCGCGGCCGCGGTCTGGTCGGCCGGGGCGGGATTTGCCCCAGCACCGGGCGTGCTGCGCGCAGCATAGACCGGATAGGGTACGCCTTTGCAAGGTTGCAGGATCTTTTCCACCTGAGCCCTCGCCTCCGGCTGGGCAAACATTTTTCCCTCGAGTAGCTGTTCCACCGTAATCGGGATGATCGTCTGGATGGGGCGAACCGGCAGGAACAGGCCGCAAAGCAGGAGCTCCGGAATCAGGATCAATGGAAATATCGTCAAGGCTTTTTCCGGAGTCGAGACCAAGCTGGAAATTAGCAACCCGATCAGCGAGCCATTCACCGCCACCAGGAACATGATCAAGATGGCCGCACCGGCTTCCGGCAGGTTCAGAGAGAACGCGTGATTGACAAACAAACAGATGAGCACTACCGAAAAACACTGCACGAACGCCACGAAGGACAAGACAGCAAGTTTCGACAGAATGTACGAGGGGATCTTCAGGCCAGTCTGCCGTTCCCGCCGGTAAATGCTCTGCTCATCCACAATCTCACGAACGGCGTTCGAGCAGCCAAACCAGAGCGCCGAAAACATCGCCATAAAGATGGTCTGCACCTGGTTGGGTCCGCTCGCCATAAAGGCCACGAGCAAAGCCACCACGGGAGCCTGAACGAAGAGCAGAATAGTTTGCGCCCGGTCGGCGAATTTTAATTCCCAAGTGCGTTCCAGCAGGGTGGTGAACTGGCGCAGGCTGAAACGTCTTTCCTGGGTTGGCGCCTGAATCTGCGCGCCGCTCGCCATCACCTGGTCCGCCGGAATGTTTTTCTGCGGCTCCACCACCAGGCTTTGGTACAAGGGGGCGCCCTGGAATCTCTTCTTCAACTCCAGCGCATAAGGAACGGTATTGTTATCCGTCAGGTCGTCATAGACGTCGGGAGGAGTTTCCGCCTTGAAATACTCCAGGAATTTCGTTCCCGGGCCATAATAGGCCAGCCGCCCCTGCACGAGGACAACGACTTTGTCGAGCACACCGAACGACCCGAGCAAGTGAGTGGTGATGATGATGGTTGAGCCCTGGTTGGCGAGTTGCCGGAAGAGCATCATCATCAGCGTCTCCGTCCGGGGGTCCAAACCTGCCGTGGGCTCATCCAGAAAGAGCACTCCGGGTTTAGGGAGAAGCTCGATTCCCAAACTGACGCGCTTGCGCTGGCCGCCGCTCAGGGTGGCCACAGGGTTGTCCCAGCGCTGCTGGTCAAGTTTCAAAGTTTCGAGCATTTCTTCCACGCGGCGGTTGATTTCGTCGTCGGAAATGTCATCCGACAAGCGCAGTTTCGCCGCGTAGTAAAGACAGCGGCGCACCGACAATTGCCGGTGCATGATGTCTTCCTGCGGGACAAACCCAATGGTGGATTTCATCGCGTCCAGGTTCTGATACAAATCCACGCCGTTGTAGAGCACCTTCCCGGAGGTGGGTTTGACAAACCCGTTCAGCGCGTTCATCAGGGTGGTCTTCCCCGCACCGCTTGGACCCAACAGGCCGATCAGTTCCTTCGGCTTGACCACCAGCGAGAGATCATCCAACAGCAGTTTGGGCTGGCCCGTAGTGCGATCCGTCACCTTGAAATTCAAATGCACAGAATCCAGCCGCACCACCCGGCGGTCAGGAACGTGGGTGAGGGCTCCGCCATGAAAATGCAACTCCGAAGGACCAATGACCACCCGATCCAGTTCCTGAAGTTCGTGGCGCTTCACCCGAATGCCGTTCACAAAGGTTCCGTTGACCGAGCCTAAATCCACAATCAGGCTCTTGCCATTTTGTTTGACGATCTCGGCATGTTTTTTCGAAACGACGGGGTGGGCAATAACCACATCGCAGCTTGGGTCGCGCCCGATGACCAAATGATCTCTGGTCAGGTCGATGTTCTCCATCTTAAGCTCCGGCTCCAGGCCGGAGCGAAAAATCAGAGATTTGCCGCTATAGCGGCCGAAGGTAATGTAATCCCCGTCGTGCAGTTCGGCGGTTTTGATGCGGATTCCGTTGACGAAGGTGCCGTTGGCGGATTGGTCGGTCAGCACGACTCTGCCCTCTTTGAGCGAAAACTGCGCGTGCACTGCGGACACGGAGGCGTGCTCCATCATCATCTTGCAGCGCATCGAATCGCGCCCAACCACCAGGCCCTCGTCCGGGATGTCCTCGCTTTTTACCGCGAATTTGTCAACGATCAGTTCAACGTGGGGGCGGGCCATGATATCCGTGAGCTTGATGGCCACGGTGCCGCCTCCGGAGCGATCCGCCTGCTGCGCGGCGGCAAGATCCGCCTGGCTGATGAGGGAAGTGTGAACATGGCCATCGTCCACATCGCTGGCCGGCTTCCGCGCCGCCACCGCGACCGGCGCTTGGACGAACGATTCCACACGAAACTGATGCTTGCTGCCCGGACCGAAGGAAACCTCATCGTTGGGCTTTAGAATCGCCTCCTGAACCCGCACTTGGTTAACGTACGATCCATTGGCGGAATCGCGGTCGCGAAGCACCGCTTGACCCGCTTCGTTCAATCCCACCCAGGCGTGCTGGCGGGAGATTTGGTCATCCGCAAGGACGATTTGGCATTTCGTCTGATCGCGCCCGACGATGAGACCCTTAGAGGTAATGTTAAATGTGCGGCTGGAAAGAAGTCCGGAAGTGCCGATTAAGCGGATCGTGGGGGGAGCGGAGGGAGGAGCGGCAACCGCCACCGCAGCGACGGGTTCGCCGCCGCGCCTCGGTCCCGTGGGACCTGACGCCTCCTCCGCGCTCATAGAACGGCCGCAAACCCTGCAAAATACATACCCCGCCTCATTGACTTCGCCGCAGGTTGGGCATTTCATGGTCCAGTCCTCAGCTTTCAGTTCTCAGTAACCCGCCTCCTGGCCGGCAAGGCAGGAAGGCCAACTGACAACTGACAACTGACTGCTGACGACTTCCTATGTTTGCGGTTTGAAATCTTCTTCGTTGAATTCTTTGCACTCGACGGGGGTCCCCGAGTCCATGGGAGGAAGTCCTTGCCCCGAAAACTCCACGAGGATCACAGTGATGTTGTCCGTCCCACCGTTGGCGTTGGCCTTCTCGATGAGGGCTTTGCAGTTGTTGGCGAGCCCCTCCCCTCGGCTGGCGAGCTCCAGCAGATCAGCCTCGGGTACCATGTTATACAAACCGTCACTACACTCCAGGATTCGGTCTCCCTGATTCACCCGAATGTAGGTGACCTTTACGTCCAGCGTCTCACTGCTACCGACCGCCTGAGTCAGAATGCTTTTTCGGCTGTCCTTTTCCGGATCGGCCGGCAACTCGGCGCCAATGTCCTTCAGGTAGTTCAGGAACGTCTGGTCGCGCGTCAACCGGGTAAGCTGTTTATTACGGATTAAGTAGCAGCGCGAATCTCCCACCTGTCCAATAAAGAGGTGCTGGCCGAAGAGGGCTGACGCCGTGGTTGTGGTTCCCATACCGCGGTAGGCAGGATTGGCCAAAGCCTTCTGAAAAATGATCTGGTTGGCGTATTCGATGGCCTCGCGCAAGAGGATTACGAAGTTGGCCTCGCTGGCCGTCCCCAGCGACTTCAGGTTGTCATACAAGCGCTTGGGAACCGTGACGGCAGCGAGCTGGCTGGCCACCTCGCCGCTTGCTTCGCCGCCCATCCCATCCGCCACCATGAACAAGGAGCCGAGCGGACCCAAATCATGCTCGCGGAGCGAGGGTGACACGCCAACTTCTCCCGTCGAAAGATTGCAGACGACGAAGTTATCTTCGTTGTTCTTGCGGACGCGACCCATATCGGACATCCCGAACAAGGTCACGTGAATGGCCTTCGCATCACTACCTGTTGTCTCGGCCACGGCCCTCACCTTCCTCCGGTGGCAGTCCCGCTCAACCCCAACTTCAGTGAAACCGCCCTTTGCGGGTATGCTCCAACTTGAGAATCACTCCGAACTCAACCCCCAAGGGGCTTCACCTTTGCCCCGGTACCTTTCCCCTATTTAGACAGCCACGACCAACCTATTTCGCCAGGATACTGGCTCTGGTGGAATGAAATGACTATTCCTTCTTACCACACCCGCCGCTTGGTATCAAGCCAGTCGATGATTCCATCGGTCCCCCCTGCCTTGCAGGCAAGCGCGAAGTCAAGAGCAATCTCCTCCCGGCTGGACCCCCACCCCATTTAACCGGGCTTTCGCAATCGCTTGGTAAGAACTCCTACCCCGGGCCCCTGCGAAGCTCATGAACGATCTGCGCGGCCACGCTGCGCGCGCGCTCCAGATCCTGCGGCGGCAGGGAGATCGCCGCCACTTTGGGATGACCCCCGCCCCCATAATGCTCGCAGATGCTCGCCAAGTTGGCAGCCTTGGGGGCGCTGCTCCACGGGTTGCTGCCCACGGCGATCTTGATCCGCTCCTTCGAGGAGCTTAATCCCACGGAATAGACCGCGGTGGGAAAAAGATAGTAGGGAATGAATTTGTTGAAACCCTCCACGTGCTGGTCCGCCAGGTCAAAGAACACCACCCCATCCTGTAGTTCGGCGCGCCCGCGAATCAGCTCGATGGACTTCAAATGTTGGGCGTAAAGACCTTCAAAGGCCTTCTGGATGTGCGGCAGGGCGACGATTTCCTTCAGCGGCCGGGAGAGAAGCTCCGGAATCAGGCGCACGCAGAAATCCGGTTCGCTGGTCCCTTCGATGACCAAGGTCAACTGGGTGGCGGGCTCGCGCATTTCCACCGCCGTGCGGATGTCCGGATACTGCGCCCCGTCAATCAAGTCCGCCCAGTGGACCAAATCCTCCAGGTCGGGAGCCTGGAAACCAAAGCGGATGCTGGCGATTTCGGCAATGAATTTGGTGCAGGAGCGGAAGTCCGGCCCGTAGAATTTCTTGCCGCTACGGTCGTGCCGGAAATGTTCGGCATCCGCTTCCGTAAGAAAGGCGCTCTGGTGATGATCAAACCACCAGGTCAGGCGGTCGGAGCTGGAATATTTGAAATCGACAATCACGTTCTCGTCCGCGTCGAACAACCCCGCATCAAACAACTGTCCCGCGCGGTGCATCATGCCGCGATAGCGGAACTCCGCCTGGGCGTCGATGCACTGCCGGTAGAAACGCGTGAACACGGCTGCCGAGCAGGCTCCGTCAAAACACCGATCGTGAAAACAAACTAGGACCGCCATAGGTCTTGAGCGTGAGGTAACCGCCCTCCCGACGCCCGGCCTCATCAACGCGAGCGAAACCACCTAAAATGCGCCCGCTGCCTGTAATTGTCAAGAAAAATACGGAGAAGAGCCTTGGGGAACTTCTGCCGGGAGCAAGGGGCGGTCCAAGCATGCCGCCCCCTCGATTTCGAGTGATCTGCCTTCGTTGGCGGGGCTTATATGCCCGCTTGCTTAGCCGCCAAGTCGCCGATGATCGGAGCTTTATAAAGCTCGTTCTGGAACGCCTTGTACATCATGAAAACCCAAAAGGCAAAGAAAATCAGAAAGATCACCAGGCTGAGCAACCCCATGATCATTCCCAGGAACCCCAGCGTCAGGATCCCCAGAATTCCGGTAAGGATCAACCAGACGATGTGGACTGCGACCCACACGACGGCAAAGAAAATCGACTGGAAGGAGTGGAACCGAACGAACTTGTCATTCTTGTAGGGGTCCACCACCAAAAAAATAATCGCGGGGATGAAGGTGAAATACGCCAACGCCCCCGCCACATTTGAGGTCAGTCCGGAACTCGCTGCCGAAGGCCCCGCCGCCGGGGCAACGCCGCCCACCGGCGCGCCGCACGAGCCGCAGAACGTTGTTCCCTCGGCCATTTGCGCACCACACTTCGCACAGAATGCCATGCCCTTATCTCCTTTCCCGGAATCCCTGAGCTCGGTGCGTCGACCCCCGCCCACCGATCAGGTACGCATGCCCCGAACCCGGTCTCCGCTTGCTGTGAGGAAGCTATTGACTATCGACAGGCGAGCTATTCCTACCATAAACCCTCTAGCGAAACAAGGGAGAAATGCGCTTGCCCCTGGGGAATGGCGACCAGGGCCGATGGCCAGCCCTCTGCCCTGCGCCACGGCCGGCGCCCGTCTCTCCCCCCAAAAGACGATTACCTGGCTAGCTCGACGGTGTGCTCACCCGCAGGCAGTGGAAAACTTACGCGGCCCTGCTGCACGCGCATCTTCCCCCCGGGTTTCCCGTCAATTCGGAGATTCAGTTCGCCGCCATCGAATTCCAGCGTAACCACAACCACCGATCGCCCGGCTTTCAAGCTGAAGGTCAATTTTGACGCCGATGTTTCGTAATTCCTCACCACCACGCCAGCGTTAGCTTCAAAACGTTCCTGCCCATCGCGCGCGAGTGCTGTCTGGTTGGGACCCACGGTGATGTCGTAAGTGTGATTCCTCCAAACTGAGCGGCGGAAATCTCCTTGCGCCGGCGGGTCGAGAGCGCCAAACCGCAAGCCTTCCCAGGGATTCACATCGATATACTGCTCCAGCGGGATAAGGCACAGCAACGCCCCCCAAGTGTAGTGCGTGGACGATTCGTTGCCGGTCGAGCCGCCCCACGCATAGTACTCCTCGTCGTCGTGCTGGTTGATCCGCCAATCATCCATGAAGAGGTCATAGTTCTTCTGCGCGTATTCCAGCGCCACCCGATCGAACCGGTAGCGATTGATCCCCTCGTATAGCATGTAGTTGGTCGGCCCCCAAATGTCCCCGCGCCAATAGAATTGGTCGGGGAAAGCCGGATCGTTGCGGGCGATGGTAGGCGCCACGTATTTGCCCCAGAATTCTTTGGGGTTGAGCAGGTGTTCCTTGATCATCCGTTCCGCCTGCCGGGGCGTGGCGATACCGGCGAACATCGGATAGAAATTCGTGGGAGAGAGGCGCTGGGAAAAATGCCCGTCCCAGACGCAGTTCTCGTAGATTCCGTCCTTATCGTTCCAGAGCTTGTCGCGCACGAGCTGCTTCATGTGCTCATATTCGGCGGCGAATTTTTGGCTGTCTTCCTCCTTGCCCAGAATCGTGGCGATCTTCGCCAGGCACTCGGCGTCCAGGGTGTAAAGCGCATTTAAGCCAACATCCGCGAGGTTCATCGTGTAGGTGTGCGGATCGTAGCTTGCGTCGTCATACATAGGACTGTCGTCCATGCCACTTTCAAACTTGGCATCCTGAAGGTTTCCACGTCCGCCCACGGAGGCCGTCGAGCCACGGTCGCTGCCCCACTCCAGCAGGCCGTCGCGATTGCCATCGCGCCAGGGTTGCCCGTCGCCGCGGTCGCCGAGCCACCACTCGTGCCACTTTTTCAGGCGCGGGTAGGCCCACTCCAGCAAATCGCGGTCCTGATGCCGTTGGTAAACCTTCCAAACCACGTATGAGCCGACGGGCGGCTGCGAGCGGTCGGCCGTGATCCCATTCCCCGCCGAAATATTGGGTACTAAGCCCGTATCCGTCTGCGACGATAAGATGGCATGAATGCCGGCGCTGGTTTGCGCCTGGTCCTCCAGGCTGGTCAGGAGCGCGCCGAAAAAGCAGTCCCACTCGCCCACCACCCAGCCGCCCCAGCCGTGCGCCCAGTGGCGGCTGATGCTGGGGAAGATAAGGTCAAACTGCGGGGCGTAAAGAGTATTCCAGAACATGGAATTGCCGATGGCCTCGGGCGCGCCTGCAAACAATCCCCCTGCAGTGGGACGGTGCGCCGCGTATGCTTCAGCTTTGTCTTTGAGGATGGCATCAATCTTCCCCGCAGCCAGCAGCGCGCTCGCCTGATTCAGCAGCGATTCCTTTTCCCATCCGATGACCGCCACAAAATGCAGGGGCGCGGCATCGGCAAACTCCAGCGCGGCCGCTCGCAGGGGAAAATCGTTGGAGGTGGGCGCCGCCAGCGGCCGCGCGCGTCCCATCGCGGACTGCAAGTCGGTGAGAGAGCGAAAAGCCCCGCTGCCCATCAGCGGCCGGTCCGTCATCACCACCAGCCGGGCCACGTGGTTGAAGACATTGTCGAAATATGTCTCCCCGAGAATGGCGCGGCGGGATTCATCCACCGCGTAAGTGCCCGACGCCCCTCCGGCGAAGCTGGGGAAATAGGTCTCCAGCCCCAGTTGCAGGCCTTGCCCCCAGTTGAGGCGGCCCACCACCGTCGTCTCATTGAGGCGCGACCACTCCAGCGTCACCGGAGTTTCGTGCGCGGGATGCCTCCAGCTTAGGCGACAGTAAGAAGCGTCCGGAGCGTGCGGACCTACCTCACTCACCGCGCCGAAGATCTTTTCCCCGTCCAGGACTCCACCCCCGCGTGAGCCCACCCGTAGTGCGAATGAAACCTGCTTTTGATGGGCCTTCGCCATGAATACCACGCCGTTCCACGCGTCAGCATCGAGAGCCTCTATCACCACACGATCAAAACGCGGCTCGCCTTGCGCTCTTCCGCGTTCTTGGGCAAACGAGCCGTGCGCGACGAAAAGAAACGCCAGCAATGCGAGAGCAGCAAGTATTCTGCAATTCATGAATTTGATGAATCGGATGAATCTCATGCGCACGCCTCCGAGACCGGTTTTAAAGGGCGGTAGAATATCGCAGTCTCAATTGCGGCGAAACTTCCTTGTTTCACTCAGAGGCGGGGGAGGTGTGGCGCAGACCTCCGGGGTGGAGGTCTGCGGTACGCTTGCTACGATTGCCATGGCGGGGAAGGAGGGGCGGTTCGCGAACTGCCCCTCCAGTGAGCTGTGCGCTAGTGGCGGTGCGCTGACGGCAGTGCACTGTCACCTGTCACCTGCGGGTCACTTTCTCCCATACACCGGACCGTAGTTCGCGCAGGCGCGGTAATCGCCGCCTTCAGGGTCGTGGGTTCCGAAGTGGGTCCAGGCGCTGGGCCGGAAGATTCTTTCTTCACCGACGTTATGCATGCACACGGGAATGCGCAGCATGGACGCAAGGCTGATCAGTTTGTCGCCGACGTGCCCGTAGCAGATGGCCCCGTGGTTGGCGCCCCAATTGTTCATCACCGAATAGACGTCGCGGAAGGGTCCGCTGCCGGTGAGAAGCGGTGCGAACCAAGTGGTGGGCCAAGTGGGATTGGTCCGCTCATCCAGGACCTTGTTGACATCCGGCGGCAGCGCCACGGTATAACCTTCGACGAGTTGCAGCACCGGCCCCTGGCCCATGATCCAATTGATACGCGCCATAGTGGCCGGCATTTCACAGCAGGTCAGGAACTGGGAGGAATAGCCGCCGCCGCGGAAGTACTCGATCATCGCCGGCGCCCACTGTGTGGCTTCGAGGCAAGCCCCGACTTCCTCCGGGGTGATTTCCCAGAAGGGCTTCATGACGGATTTGCCGCTCTTCATCATGCGTCCCGTGGCGTCCAGCGTCGCCGCGCCCGAGTTAATCAAATGGAGTATGCCCCCGCTCGCCTTACCGGTCAGCTTGTGACCGGACACGCGCTTCACCGCCGCCGGGCTCCAGTAAGTGCGCACATCGGCGAAAATCTGTGCGGTGTCGGTGAGCAGGTGCCCAAAGAGCATGGTGGCCCCGTTGAGGGAATCATTTTCCGTGGCGAAAACAAAGGCCTCGCGGATGCCGTTCCAGTCAAAAGAAGAGTTCAGGATGGCTTCCATGAAGTCGCCGTTGGGGAAATGATCGGTCCACTGGCGCTGGCCCTGAAAGCCCGCCACGATGGCGTTGTGGCCCAGGGCCTCTTCCCCGTAACCCAGTTCCGCCAGGCGCGGATTGCCCACCATCAGGTCGCGCGCGACGATTGCCATCTTCACGGACGTTACCCAGTCGGCGTCCTTCGCCTCACGGGACTTCCGAAGCTTGGGAGGATTCCAGTCCTTGCCTTCGGGGCAATGGGCCTTCACCCAGGCCATGGCGCGATCAAACTCCTTTGGGTCGTAAATCTTCTCATCGATGCGCCGGACGAACTCCGACATATCCACATACTCGTTGCGCATGCCCAGGTAATTCTGGAAGAAATCCGCATTGACCATCGAACCGGCAATGCCCATGGAGACGGAGCCCAAAGACAGATAGGACTTGCCCCGCATCTCCGCCACCGCCAGGCCCGCTTTGGCGAATTGCAGCAACTTCTCCTGCACGTCCTCGGGAATCGTGGTGTCCGTGGAATCCTGAACGTCCTGCCCGTAAATGCTGAAGGCCGGCAACCCCTTCTGGTTGTGTCCGGCCAACACGGCGGCCAGATAGACCGCGCCCGGTCGCTCGGTGCCGTTAAAGCCCCAAACCGCCTTGGGAATCAGCGGGTCCATGTCCATGGTTTCCGACCCATAGCACCAACAGGGCGACACCGTCAGCGACACCCCCACCCCCGCGCGCGCAAACTTGTCGGCGCAATCGGCCGCCTCCGCCACGCCCCCGATACAGCTATCCGCGATGACGCATTCCACCGGCAGACCGTTGGGATGCCGCAGGTTTTTCTCCAGGAAATCCGCGGCGGCTTTCGCCATGCCCATTGTTTGTTTCTCGAGCGATTCGCGCACTCCCTTGCGGCGTCCGTCAATCGCCGGGCGAATCCCGATCTTTGGTAGTGCTCCCCGTAACCGCTTCTGCGGGCCGTTCACCTTCAGGTCCTTAATCTCAGCCATGATAATTTGCCCCCTCCATTGGGAGCACAATTGTAACGCAAAGATGAGCTTTTGCATCTCGGTCATCATTCTATTTTGAAGGTCGGACAAATCGGCAGGTGGAGAACATTCGGAGGCGACTGGCAGGTTGGCCATGGCAGGCCCGCGTGTTAGAATCGCCGCGCATATCGATTCCATTCACGTGGATCGCGCGGGAGGCAAGGATGGCCAATAAGAACCCCCAAGCGCTCAAAATTATATCTCTAATTCTCATGCTACTCGGCGTGATACCTCTCCTTATAGGCCTTGGGCTTCTCGCCGGCGCATGGTTCTTCGGCAAGCAGCAATACACCATCGTGAAAAAGTGGCCGACCGTCGATGCCGAAGTGGCGCGAAGCGAGCTGGCCAGCCGCCAGGATAGATCCGCCCACGGTGGAGGTACCACGACGGTGTATCAGGCGAAAATCGACTTCCGGTATACGGTCGGCGGCAAGCAGTACACCACACCCTCCAGTTCGAGCTTATCCACGTCGAACTATGCGGAGATGAAACAGGAAGTAGATACCTACGCTCCCGGGACGCGTCACCCGATCCGCTACAATCCCGCTAATCCAAATGACATAAGCTATGAGGCCGGCTTTACGTTTGGATTCTTTCTGGGACCGTTGATCCTCGGCGTTGTGGGGTTGGGGTTTACCGCCACCGGGGCGGTGCTGTTCTTTATTGGATGGGCGATCGTGAAGGCGAAGGTTCCTTGTCCTTCATGCGGTGCGATGGTCAGGCGAACCGAGCCGAGCTGCCCCAATTGTGGCACGGCGCTTTTGCAAGGTAGTGGGTAGCACAGCGCGGCGTGGCCGCAACCCGACACGTCTTGAAGGGGCAGGCCTCGTGCCGCCGTCCGCGAGGGGCGCCCCTACAAGAGGCGCAAAAGGGACAAGCATCATGAAGGAATTGCAGCCGGACATCCTGCATTGCATCGGCAACACCTCTTTATTGGCCTTGCGTAAGATCGTGCCCGAGAACGGCTCCCGCATCCTGCTGAAAATGGAAAGTGAGAATCCCACAGGCAGCATGAAGGATCGGATGGCGCTTGCCATGATCGAGGCGGCAGAGGCGGACGGGCGTCTCACCGCGGATGGTTCTGTCGTCGAATTCACCGGTGGCAGCACTGGCGTGTCCCTGGCGCTCATCTGCGCGGTGAAGGGATATCCCTTGCACATCGTGACTTCGGATGCCTTCGCCCGAGAAAAACTGAAGCATATGGAGATTCTGGGGGCCAAGCTTCAAATCGTGCGCAGCGAGAGTGGGCGCATGACGGAGAAACTCACCCGGGACATGATCGAAGCCGCCCGCACCATCGCGCAAGAAACAGGAAGCTTCTGGACCGACCAGATGAACAATAAGGACCAGCTTGCGGCCTATCACCAAATGGCAGAGGAAATTTGGATTCAGACAGACGGCAAGATCGATGGCTTTGTTCAGAGCGTGGGTACCGCGGCGTCCCTGCGAGGTAACGGGGAAGCCTTGCGCCGCCATAATGAACGGATCAGAATCGTCGCCGTGGAGCCCTCGGAATCCCCGGTTCTGTCGGGGGGCCAGTCAGGCGCTCATAAAATTGACGGGATCGGAGCGGGTTTTGTGGTACCGCTCTGGCAGAAGGACATGACCGATCAGATTGAACAGGTTTCCACGGAGGAAGCTGTGGCCATGACCATGCGCTTGGCCCGGGAGGAAGGCCTTTTTGCCGGAACTTCCACAGGCTGCAATGTCATCGCTGCCTTGCGATTGGCCGAACAACTGGGACCCGACGCCACCATTGTCACCGTCATGTGCGATACCGGGATGAAATACCTCAGCAAAAAATAGGAATTTGAATTCCCCTGTTGATCGCGGTCGTTACCGAGACGGATCTGTGCCGTCGGTAACGACGAAGCGGGCGTCCAGTCTCGAGAACTCCTCTCCTCGATTGAGGAGAGAACTAAGCGGTGGTGCTTGTCGCTGTCCAAAGGAGACGGCCCGCGGACCTACAAAACAGGTCTGCGCCCGCCCCGCTCTGGCTCGCAGGTTGGCCTTGGCAGGCCCGCGTGTTAGAATCAGCGCGTCTATCCATTCCATTCACGTGGTGCGGGAGGCGAGGATGGTCACGAACAACCCGCAAGCCATTAACAACCCCACAGCGGTCATGGTCGTACGTCTAATGTTCATGCTAATGGGCGCGATACCTCTTCTTTTGGGCCTTGGGATTTTCGCCGGCGCAGGGTACTTCGGAAACCGCCACTACACCATCCTGAAAAAGTGGCCGACCGTCGATGCCGAAGTGGTCCGCAGCGAGCTGGCCCACCGCCGGGATAAGGATGCAAACGGTAGGACGTCCACGACCGTGTATCAGGCGCACGTCGACTTCCGGTATACGGTCGGCGGCAAGCAGTACACCACCCCCTCCAGTTCGTACTATTCCACGTCGAACCGTGCGGAGATGCAACAGGAAGTAGATACCTACGCTCCCGGGACGCATCACCCGATCCGTTACAACCCCGCTAAGCCGAATGACATCAGCTTTGACGCCAGCTTTACGATTGGCTTCTTTGGGGTAGAGTTGCTCTCCGCCGGCGGCGGGCTGGTGTGTACCGCCATCGGCGCGGCGCTGTTCTATATTGGATGGGCGATGGGAAGGGCGAAGATTCATTGTCCTTCTTGCGGCGCGATGGTCAGGGAAACCAAACAGAGTTGCCCCACTTGTGGCGCGGCGCTTTAGCGCGGAATACGCCGCAATTGCGCACCGCCAACCAGGTTTCGTGCGGCCATCCTCGCCACTCGTCACTTGTCTCTCGTCACTGCTCTAGGGGTGGTGCTTTTCGTGGTCAAAAGGGGACGACCGGCAGACCTACAAAACAGGTCCGCGCCAGCCGCCGCGTTATTTACTGATTCCAGTCCTCGACCCGGGCACCGATGTCTTGGAAGTGCTCGACGTTGCCGGTAACGATCGCAGCGCCGTACTCAATGGCATGTGCGGCGATTTTGAGAAGCTTGGTGACGGTATCGGTGTCGAGTGAGTAACTCGTCATCCCGTTTGGGTAGGCCTGAACGTCGTACGCTGGTTGCGAAGGTCGTCTTCAAATCCGTTCCACCACTTCTCGCCACGATCATCGGGGGTGGCCAGCCAGGAATCGAGCCACTTGAGCAGCTTCCGATTCTGGGGACGCAGGCGAGCAGAGGGCCGGCCGGGGCCCGATGCCATCGGCTTGGATTGCTGCTTGCGCACGGTTGGGGTGTTCGCCATGAAGTTCCCTCAATCCAGATGATAGCACAAACCCCTTCTGACATCGCCCCGCATCACGCCGAGCATGGCGCCGTCTTTCTCGCCACTCTTCACTGGTCTTCCGACCAGTCAACTCCAGAAATGGAGGGATTGAGGGGTGGTCCCTTCCGCGGCCAAAAAATGGGCGCCCCGCAGACCTAGAAAACGGGCCAGCGCCAGTCCGTGCAGAGCAGGTACAATCAGGGTCTCGAGAAAATCGCCGCCCACGAATTGAGGAACATGATGGAACATAACCTGCAGCACACAATCTCGCTTCTAACTCGCACCCCCGCTGCTCTCAATGTGTTTCTGCGTGATCTGCCGGAAACGTGGACATTCCGAAATGAAGGTGAAGGCACATGGAGCGCGTTCGACGTCATCGGCCATCTGATTCACGGCGAACGCACGGATTGGATGCCGCGGGTGAGGATGGTGCTGCAATTTGGCGAGACTCAGACGTTTGTGCCCTTTGATCGTCGGGGACACGTGCGAGAGAGCCAAGGCAAGTCGCTGGGGCAGTTATTGGATGAATTTGCCCGTTTGCGGTCAGAAAACCTGGGCGATCTGTGTGCATTGAATCTGCGGCAAGAGGACTTCGATCGGCGTGGACGACATCCTGCCCTCGGAGTAGTTACACTTTCAGAGCTGCTGGCGGCCTGGGCAGCTCATGACTTAACTCATCTGCACCAAATCTCCAGGATTATGGCCCACCAATACCGAGGGGCAGTGGGTCCCTGGAGCCGATTCCTTGGGGTGATGCATTGCGCCGGCCACAGTTCTTCTTCATGAACCTGCCACGGTCTGCGGCCACCGGACTCTCGGCGCTCCCCGGCGATTTGTTTCAGGCGCCAAGCGCCACTACAAAAAAGCAAGTGTAGCCCCGCCCTGTCTAAAGAACTCCCCTCCTGAGTCAGGAGGGGTGGCGCGCCAAGCGCCGGGGTGGTTAAACCTCACGGACTTCTAGCTTCTAACTTCTAACTCCTGATTTAAGCGCGAGCCCCGACTGTCTTGCTGGTTGTTTAAGCAGCGGGTTTAAGGGAGGTTCCGCCAGCATCAGTCTTTCGAGGTATTTACATGGGTCAATCGCTCCTGACGGTTCGATATCGTAGCTTAAGCCTGCTCGCTCTTGCGGTCGCCATGGCTTTCCCGTTCGCCTGGCTCCATTCGTCTCACAATCTCGCTCACATGCAAGACGATCTGCGCATCATTGCGATTGAATGGACGGTAACGCTGCTTATTGCCCTGTATGTGTTCGGCTTCGAACACCGCGCTTGGACCGACCTCGCGCTGCGCAGGATTATGCGGCGCGATGTGCTGGCGATGGCCGCCGCGATCGCTGTCGAATTTGCACTTGTGGGGATCGCCAGCCGCTTTGTTCATACGCCAGCCACGTTTCCCGATCTCCGGCATCTGGCCGCGTTGCCCATTACTCTCCGGGTGGCGCTGGTCTGCACCGCCGGTATTTGCGAAGAGTTTCTCTACCGCGCCTTCGCGATCGAGGAAATCGGCAGACTTTCCGGCAGCCGATGGCTGGGAGGTGGAATTTCTCTCCTGGCATTTACGCTTGCTCACGGCGGACTCTACGGTTGGACGAGCGCCTTGATCATCCCGTTTGCCGTCGGAACGCCGCTGACGCTCCTCTACATGTGGCGTCGTAATCTGCCGGTATGCATCCTCATGCATGCTGGTACGGACGCTTGGAGCCTGATCGTTTTGCCCCTCCTTGCTTCCCGTCTTGCTATTACACCCTGACACCGAACCGGTTCGGGAAATTGGCAGCAGGCCGCGCGTTATCTCGCCCCAAGTGGGAGAATTCCGCGCTGCCTGCTCCAGTTCACAAGGACGGTATGGCGGCTTACGGTCAAGTCGCCCCGATTCTCCTGACGTCTGGAAGAGATGGCAGTGCGCGCCTTTCTGTGTCATACTCCCGGTCAATGAAGAAGCACCCAGCAACCTGGCTTCTTGCCGCGCTTGTTGCCCTTGGGGCAGGGCAAGCCGTGCCGCTATCGAGCTTGCAGCGGAGCCCTGAGACTTCTGCCATCGTGCGGGTTGTTAATGAGCGCCGCGAACAGCGCGTCCACCGCGAGCGCTCAATTCGAAAATACCCCAATCTGGATGCTGGGGTTTCCCACAGCAACGACTTCCCCAAGGTCATCCCCGGTTCTTGGGCCGCTCGGCTTCTAAGGGCTCCGCCACTTTCCTCTATCGCCTAACTAGATTCCCGCACAATTGAATTCTGATGGAAGAAGGGGAGGGCGCCATGCTCCACTTTTTGAAGTCTTTATTTCATCGTTCAGCTTCGTGCAAACCGGAAATCGATTGGATAAATCAGCGCCGGAGAGAACTCGCCACATTCCCGGACAGTGAACTGGGAGCAGCCGGCAGACGTGCCCGCGACTTGCTGGAAATTATTGCCATCACCGCAGTGGTGGGAGCGTGCGTGCTGGGGCTGACAATGTTCGACGTTCAGCTACGGGGCGCCCTGGCCCTGGCGCGCGGGAAGATCGTTGAGATGCAAACGGGTGAAGGGAAGACGCTCGCTGCTGTTCCAGCGATTGTCAGTTATGCCAGGCAGGGGCACGGGGTTCACGTGATGACCGTAAACGACTATCTGGCCCGGCGGGACGCCAGATGGATGGGTCCCATCTACGAGTTCTTGAGCCTCTCGGTTGGCTGCATCCAGCAAGGCATGGGTATCGAGGACCGCCAGCGCGCCTATGCCTGTGACATTACTTACGTCACGGCGAACGAGGTGGGGTTTGACTACCTTCGTGACCAGCTCGCCTTGTTTCCGAGGGATCAAGTTCACCGGCCCTTCGCAGTGGCGGTGATTGACGAAGCGGACTCGCTGCTCATCGATGAAGCGCGGGTCCCCTTGGTGATTGCCGGCGGCGACTCGGAGCAGGTTCCATTAGCTCATCGCGTAGATAGCCTGGTGCGAGGTTTCTGCCGGTCCCTTCACTATTCGTTGGACGAATACGGAAGGAACATCGGACTTACGGATACCGGAATCCAGGCCGTGGAAAACACCTTTGGTTGCGGCAATCTCTTTGCTGAGGAGAACTTGCCATTGCTGGCTGCGGTCCAGAACTCCCTCCATGCCCACGCTTTGCTCCGCCGAGACGTCGATTACCTGGTGAAGGATGGGGAAATCAAATCCGTCGATGAATTCAAAGGGCGAATTGTGCAGGAAAGACGGTGGCCCGCAGGACTGCACACGGCTATCGAAGTCAAGGAAGGCGTCACGCCCAAAACCCAGGGCAGGATTCTGGGATCGATCACCATGGAGAATTTGATCGCGCTTTATCCCCAGGTGTGCGGCATGACGGGCACTGCCGCAACCCAGGCGGAGGAGTTTCGCAAAATTTACGATCTTGAAGTCGAAGTTATTCCCACCAACCGCCCGGTGATTCGCGTTGACCGTCCCGACATCCTGTTTCAGACGAAGCAGGAAAAGGAAGACGTCGTGATTCAGGAACTTCATGACGTGCATCATTCCGGCCGCCCGATTCTGGTGGGGACAGTAAGTGTGGAAGAGTCCGAGCGCCTGAGCAATCGCCTTCAGGACATTCCCCACCAGGTTTTGAATGCCTGGAGCGAGGAAAAGGAAGCGGGGATTATCGCCCATGCCGGAGAGCGCGGGGCGCTGACCATTTCGACGAACATGGCGGGACGCGGGACGGACATTCCTCTTGGCAAGGGAGTGGCCGAACTGGGGGGATTATACGTCATCGGGACCAACCGACACGAAAGCCGCCGGATCGACAACCAACTTCGTGGTCGCGCCGGACGCCAAGGTGACCCGGGGGGCTCTCGATTCTTCATTTCGCGCGAAGACGACTTGCTGGTCAAATACGGCATTGATAATCCCAGGCTTCATTATGACGCGGAAAGCATTCAGCGGCTGGTGGAAGGCCAAAACCTCGACAATCGGCAATTCCTTCATAAGTACGAGAGCGTTATTGAAGGACAACGGCAGGCAATTCTGGAGCGACGCCAAGCCATCCTCATGGGTGCGACCCCATGTTCCTCGGAACTCGAAAGGTTAGTTTCATTGAACGCCCTCGACGATCTCTGGTCAGAACATCTCGCCTCAGTCAAGGAACTGCAGGAGGGAACACAATGGATCTCCTATGGCGGAGGTGAGCCTCTCTTCGAGTACCTCAAGGCCGTGCACAAGCTATTTGAGAACTTGCAGACGAGGATTACGGAGGAAATTCCAAGGCGACTGGCGGAAGCCGAGGCCCGCAGTTTCGACCCCTCTCAACGTGGTGCTACATGGACCTACCTCACCACGGACCGACCTTTTGGCAGTTTGGCAGAGCGGTTTATGAAAGGGCTTAGACGAAAGGTGACGAATCGGCGTTTTTGGGATTAGCCGGCGAAACGAGGGTACAGTGCCGTTTAGGCACTGATGGGAAAGAAAATGAGACTTCCTATTCTGAGACTGTGGGTCGCCCGTTACTTTGGGAAACCCCCACCACTCCCCTTGCCGTTCTCGGCAACCATCGCCGGGTGGCTTCTGTGGGGCATTTACTGGGACGTTGCCGCAAGCGCACAGGTACGCGTCCTTTGCTCCTGTGCGGCTTTTCATCTCGCGTTCGCGTTAATAAATATCCGAACACCATACGTATGTGGGGAGAACAGCGGAGGAGCGCAAACTACGCGCACCTCCGCGCTACTGTAACCTCCGGGCTGCCCATCCGGCCGTATAACGGCCTAACAGCGGAAGTGCCCTACGACCTATCACCCTCCATCAACGCCTTAGGGTAGAGGGAAGTTGCCCAACTCCTGTATCGTCGAGGCCGGAAGTTGCTTTCCGGTTTGTCGTGGAGGATTGGTGCGCCCGTCTCGCTGCAACTCGCGGGCGATCGGATCGCCCTGCCGATAGGAAGGATTCAGATGGCGGCGCCTTATGCCGCCTTTTGGCTTGTCCCCCCTCGCTGTGAAGGTGTGAAAAAATTCAAAGCCACGGACTAGCACGGATTCGCGCGGATCAATAGAGAGGACTTATCCGTACCGATCCGTGTTGATCCGTGGCCCAAACCAATTTCTTCACTGCTTCTGTGCCCCCGGCACATCCGAAGGCCGAACGCTGTTCGGCCCTACGACGATCGGCACACACCCACAGGCTAAGCACAGCACGCGCCCCCTCGCTGTGCCCCCGACACTCCCCCATATCGTTATCGGCGGGTAGGATGACGAGGATGAGGAATTCTCTGAGCGGAAATGAAGTGCGGGAGTGGGTGCTCCGGGCGGGGTGGGTGCAAAGCTATCAGCGAAGTAACCCCTCATCCGGCCCGCGACGGCTGAAGAGAACGCCTGTCGCGGTCCACCTTCTCCCCGGGGAGAAGGCTGCGGAAAATATTGTGGCGAGATAAACTCGCCGCTACTCGGTAAAGGCATAAGGGAAGGTGCGCCTGCCACCCCTGCCTTGCTTTGACCTCGCAAATTGCGATGTCAAAGATCGGGTCTCTTCCTGCGTGAGTCGGGATAAATTTCGCTGCCGCTCGGGCCGAAGTATCTACGCACTCGCCAAGCGTTTCCAAACATAGGATTCGCCCCGACGGTTACGGCCGCCCGCCGAGGCCGTAGGGGGTGGGCTTGCCCTCCCCGCAGAGTCGCGCCGGCCATTGCCCAGTTCCGCGGGCCAGTGGCCCGCGAGGGTAGGGCAAGCCCCACCCCTACAGCCCTTTTTCGGCGAGCTCGAAGGCGCGGAGGACGGCACGGGATTTGTTCAGGCACCTTGAAATAAAGTCAACTGTTGACAGTTAATAGCTCACAGTAAGAGTCGAAAGCGGCTTGACTGTTAACTATCGACTGTCAACTGTAAACTCGAATGGGATCAAGTGGACTGGGCAGAGCGGGTGCGATGCTGGCCTCTCGGCAGGGTGTTCCCGGTGCCGCGACGGGCGGCGAGGCGCGCACGGAGCAAGCGTAGCGCTGACCTGTGTTGTAGGTCCGCGGCTTTTCGCGCCCGCCAACTCTCGCCCGTTCCGTGGCAGAGGGAGATGATGAGTCGCCTATCGGTCCAAATTCTCGTACCGCAATCTCTTCGCGATCACTGCGTCGGACACTTGAAAGACCTCCCGCAGCGCTTCGGTTACATACTCAAGAAAGGCTTCGGGCTCGCCCTGTCGGCTGAATCCTATCCGTTCGGCAGCCTCGGCGGCCGATTGGAATTGCGCCTTCAGATGGCCCGTGGGCACCAACACGAGTCCGGCGAAGGCATACGCCTGGTATTCGAGCCAGTTGTAATCGGCCTCGTCTACTTCCCTCTGGAATTGCTTCCACTCGTTCAGGGCGCCGAACTTGAGCTCGGTATAAATATCCCGGTGCATGTAAAGGTGCCCGAGTTCATGCGCGAGTGTGAACCGATAACGGTTTAGCCGCCTCTCGAGCACGAACTGGTCCACGGTGATGCAGGACAAGTCGCTGGAAATGAAACCATCAATCTCAAGAAGGTCGCGCAATCCGGGCAAGGGGATGATGTCGAGGCCGCATTTGATTTCGGCAATCTCTTCGATGGGGGTGGGAATCGATCCATCCGCATGAAATTCGCGCAAGAACTGCTCGGATATTCTGCGGATTTCGTTGTAGGAAAGGCGACGAACGCGGAGTTTAATCGGAGTGCTCCCTTCGTATCAATTCCGCGAGTTGATCGAGGTTCTCCGGCGTAACCTTTCTCCCCCTGAGAGTGCGGAACAGCACCGGCAGCCGCCCCAGAAGCTTCTCGTCAGCTTGCAGGTCAGGGGGGAGCTGCCCACGAGATGCGGCAGCTCTGTCAAAAAATTCGAGCCACTCTTCGCTACCCTCCTTCATGGCTAATGCCTTGGCGTATTCCCGCAGCTTCTGCGGCGACTCGGGAGGAGGAAAAACTCCTCGCTCCAGCCGACTGATGTTCCCAGGGTCATACCCATTCGACTCACAGAACCGGCGCAAACTCCATCCCTTCCTCGTCCTCAGTTCCTTGAAATAGGACCCAAATGTTGAAGCCACTTTGCACCTCCCTGCACAGTGTTGTAATTAGCATACAACAATGTCAAGAAGCCCGTCAAGTACGCTCGCCAAATTCCCAAATCGCAGGCGGTGTAAGCATCGCAAGTCAGGGGTCGGGAGTCAGAAGCCCTCACGGCCAACCGGCAAATCGGTGAGGCGGTAGCCTGGTTCACGGAGCGGCGGCCTTACGCCGCTTTATGGCGAGATAAACCCGCCGTTACAACCCTTTTTCGGCGAGTTCGAAAGTCACCTCTGCCCTGCCTTGACGTCGCAAATTGCGATGTCAAAGATCTGGCCCCTCTGGTCGTATTGACCATCGGCCAGGGTAGGGCAAGCCCTACCCCTACAACCCTTTTTCGGCGAGTTCAAAGGCGCGCAGGACGGCGCGGGCTTTGTTCTGGCACTCGTCGTATTCGCGGGCGGGGACGGAGTCCGCCACGATGCCGGCGCCGGCTTGCAGGTAGGCTGTTTTATCTTTGATTAATACTGTGCGGATGACAATGCAGGAGTTGAGATTGCCGGAAAAGTTGAGATAGAGCACGGAGCCGCCGTAGAGGCCGCGGCGGGTGGGCTCGAGCTCGTCGATGATTTCCATGGCGCGGACCTTGGGGGCGCCGGTGAGCGTGCCGGCGGGGAAGCAGGCGGCGAGCGCGGCATAACTATCCGCGTCGAGGCGCAGTTGGCCCGTGATCTGCGAGACCAGGTGCATGACGTGCGAGTAGCGCTCGACGAACATGATGTCCGTGGGCCGCACGGTGGAGAACTCCGAGACGCGGCCCACGTCGTTGCGACCGAGATCGACCAGCATGATGTGCTCGGCGCACTCCTTGGCGTCGGAGCGCAGCTCCTCTTCCAGACGCTTGTCCTCTTCCTCCGACTTGCCGCGCGGGCGCGTGCCGGCGATGGGCCGGTACTCCACCTTGCGCCCTGCGACCTTCACCAGCATTTCCGGCGAGGAACCCAGCACTGTCGATTCGCCCATGCGCAAGTAATACATGTAGGGCGAAGGATTGACGACGCGCAGGGCGCGGTAAACGTCGAAAGCGGGAACGCGCACGGGAACTTCCATCCGCTGCGAAAGCACCACCTGGAAAATGTCTCCGGCGCGGATGTATTCCTTGGAGCGCTCGACCATCGCTTCATAGCGCGCACGCGTCATATTGGATCGCACCCGCAACGCGCCCTGCGGCAGGCGGGTTCGCGGCAGGCGGAGCGGCCGGCGCAGACGGCTTTCCAGATGATTCAAATGGCGGCACGCGGCATCGTACTTGGCCCGCAGACTTCCCTTCCCTTCTTCCGTCAGCACGTTCGAGATCAGAAAAAGGCGGTGCTGCACGTGGTCAAAGGCCAGGACGTTCGAAAAATACATGAAGACCGCGTCGTCCAAATCCACGTCCGCGGCGACGCGCGGGGGCAGGCGCTCCAACATGCGCACAGCTTCATAAGAGAGATAACCCACTGCCCCCGCGGTGAAGGGCGGCAGACCGGGAATCTCCACGGACTTGTAACGCGCGCCCAACCGGCGCAGGAATTCAAAGATGTTGCCCGTCTCCTCCTGGAGCGGGGGTCTTCGACCGCCGGGTACGAGCACGCCATGGCGTGCCCCTACGATGCCGCGGTCGGAGACCGCCGCTACAGTTTCGCCACGCCGGACCGTGATGCGGTCGCCATGGCAGGAAACGATTTGAAACGGGTCGACCCCGAAAAAGGTGTAGCGGCCTACACGCTCGCCGCCTTCCACGCTCTCGAGTAAGAAACTGTGCGCGTGTAGATTCGCGTCGCGCCCGTGCTGCGGCGAGAGACTGAGGAACGCGGAAACAGGACTCAGCAGGTCCGCCACAATGGTGCGATAGACAGGCACCACGTTGCCGTGACGGGCAAGTTTCTTGAATTCAGAGAAACTGGGACTGGCATTACTCATAGAATCAAGAACAAGTCAAAAGTCAAAGCGCAAAAGTCAAAAGGCAAAAGTTCAGAAGTATGCCGAACGCGCGACGGACAAATTGACCGTCCGCGTAAATCGAAGAATCTCACGGACATTTGCCCTTTATAATGGGCATTAATACTTTGTCCATTATACTGTGGCGCTCGCTCTTCAATTTTCAACCTCACTAAAACTTTTGACTTTTGCCCTTTGCCTTTTGACTTGCTTTTCCGTCATGGCCGCGTCCGCACGGAAAAGCTATCCTCCCCCTGTGTGGTCCAGCGCCGAGCGCACGGCTTGTTCCATCAGCGCGCGGGGAGCGGCGAGGCCAGTCCAGATTTCAAACTGGCGCGCGCCCTGAGCCACCAGCATTTCCAGGCCGGAAATCGTGGTCAGTCCGCGCCCGCGCGCTTCATTCAGGAAGCGTGTGGCGAGAGGGAAATAAACCATGTCAAAGACCACGCGCACGCGCAGGCGCGCCAAGTCGATAGGGGCGCTGTCAACGTGCGGGAACATTCCCACGGGTGTAGCGTTGATAACCGCGTCAACTTCCAGACTCTCGGCGCTATCCCAGGGCACCACCTGCGCCGCCACTCCGCGCGCCAAGGCTCGCGCCGCCGCCTCGCGCCGCGCGGTAATGATCACCTCCGCGCCTTCCGCCCGCACGGCATATGCCGCCGCTCGCGCCGCGCCCCCCGCGCCGAGAATCAGAATGCGGCTGCCGGCCAGGCGCAAACGCTTGGTAAGAACTTCCACCACGGCGGCGGCGTCGGTGTTCCACCCCAACCAACGGCCACGCTGCAAGGCCACGGTATTGCACGCGCTGATGCGATTCGCCAGCGGGTCCACCCAGTCGAGGGCCCGCAGGATGGCGCGCTTGAAGGGCATGGTCACGGCGAATCCATGCAGTTCCAACTTGCGCGCGAAGGCCAGGAAGTCCGCCAGCTTGCTGGTTTGGCAAGGCAGGAAAACCGCGTTCACGTGTTTGGCCTGAAAGGCCGCGTTCTGCATGGCCGGCGAAAGGGAAATGGAAGCGTGCGACCCGAGCACACCGTAGAGTTGCGTGTGGCTGTCAAGGCGTTCCACTCGATAGACCGAGCGCATGACTTCCGCAGGAATTTGTCCCGCCGCAGCAGGGGAATAATTGAGCGGCGCCGCGTAAGTGAACGCCGATCCCCACAGCAGAGAGAGCAGCCGCGAGGGGACTCCCGATGCGCCCATGGCCAGTGCCGCCAACCGCGGATTGCGCCGCCCATGAGCTTTGAGCAACCGGCGAATTTGTAAATTGTCACGCAGCTTGCGCGCTTGCGTGGCGATCTTCACCACCTGCACCGGCAGACGCATCAAGCGGCGATAAGCCGGACCGAGAGAGGGAGTTTTTTGAAAGTCGTGGTAGGAAACAATGATCTTGGCGGGCCGGAGTTCCCGCAGGAGTGCCACGCCGCGCCCGCGCACTGATTCGATCTCGACGTCAACCCATTGGCAACCCGCTCGCACAGCAGCAGAAAGAATCGCCGCCTGATCGGCCAGCGTCCCCCGCAGCATGCCTCCCGCCGTCGCCATTCGGCACGTAGCTATGGTCTGGGGAAAATGCAGACGCATGAGCATCTGGTGAAGCTGCGACTCAAATTGCGAAAGATCCTGAAGGTAATCGAGGCGCAATTCATAGCCGACGGGCACACCGGACACGTGGATGGCAAGAGCCTCCATCGCACTCAAGGTAGGAGCTGCCAAACTAACGTAAATGTGTGGCGCATTCGGCTTGGCCAAAATCAGGACCTCAGCTTGGGGGAATTCCGCGACCCAAGCGCTTGAATATAAAGGTTTTGATGGAGAAAAGGCAAGGAATTTGCCCCGCGTCGTGATTCGGGCCCCGGCGGAAACCCCGCCCCCGGCCCGGAGTATAGCTGTAACCCCCTGCGATTAAAGGACTAAGATTTCAGAAGTGATATGGATCCCGATCATCCTTGCGGGCTTTTATGGCCATTGCTCAAAACGCCGCGCTTTGCCGTTCAGGTCCAGGCGGGAACTCGAACCCTGGCCGGTATGTTCATTGGACCCTGCTGGCCGGTTCGTTGCCCGGCGGCGGTGGGGGTGGAACCATCAGGCCGAGGCCTTGCAGCAGCAGGACGGTTCGTTGTGCGGCGCCTCGCCAGACAAGTTGGCAACCTTCTCCCTGGCAATTCTGAACGTAAACGTCCCCGCCGGAATACTCCAAGCTGCAATTCTTGAACTTGCAGTTCACGTAAACTCCATCGTCCAAAATCACGTGTTGATTCTCAAAGACCTTGTTCTCATGTCGGTTCATAGGTTCACTCGGGCGGCATGCCGGTACAATGAATTCCACGTCTCTCGGCGCCGCGAACACCTGCTGGGGAGTTGGTGCTGGGTTTGCCCAATGCTGGCGCCTTGGTGAGGCTACCATCCACGTCACGTGGATGCAAGCGGACCGAATCGGGCCATCGGGTAATTGGATGGACAAGGAACAGCACGCATCAAAAGCGCTCCTTGGTCATCTGATCACCCGATCACCGGATCTCCCGATCACTACACCCCGGCGCCGACCGCCCTCGAAAGGGTGGCGGTTCCGGCGGTTGCAGCATGACGCGGGCGCAAGAGCGAATCCACGCTCGCCTTCAACCGCACTAGGGCCGCCGAATGGAGCTGCGAAACGCGCGATTCGTCCACATGCAAGCGGTCTGCAATCTGCTTCATGGTCAGCTCCTGGTCATAGTAGAGGCCGATGATTTGGCGGTCCCGTTCCCGCAAATGCGATAGCGCGCGGCCCAGGATTTCCTGCCGCTCGCGGCGATAGCACAGATCAAATGGATCGGCGCCGTCATCGGCCAAAAGGGCTGGCTCAACCCGTCGGCTCACGGATTTCGTGGTCGGGCCCGCCGAGAGGGTACGCGCGCCGAAGTCGAATCCCACGTTCTGGATTTCATTCAACGTACGGTGCCACTGCGCCAGGTTCATTCCCAACGCCGCGGCGATTTCCTCATCCTCAACCGGACGGCCGAGCATGACCTCCAGTTCGCGATAGAGTTTCTGGATTTTCTTGTGCTTGCGCCGCAAGTCGCGAGAGGCAGGATCGGCATTGCGAAGGCCATCCATAATTCCTCCGCGAATCCGATGGCGGGCGTAGCTTTCCAGCCTCACCCGCTTGGTGGTGTCAAACTTGGCGACGGCATCAACCAGTCCCAGCACTCCGTTGGCGACCAAGTCATCCACTTCCACGTGAGAGGGCAGGTGTTCGCGAATCTTGAAGGCCATGCGCTTCACGAAGGGAAGCATTTCCACCAGCAGCGTCTGCCTTTCTTGGGCCTGCTTCGCGTTCTTTCTCACCATGGGGCGAACGGTGGAAGGCATCAAGGGCCTGCGCGTAATCACCGGACGGCGAAGGGCGGGCGCCGCTGGGGCGTTGCTCATTTGCTCGTAGGTGGGGATCGGTTGAGTTGCCATCAGAACCTCGCTTACTCTCGAATGTCCGTCAGCCGACGAACAGCGCCTTTCGACCTTGGGCTTCCTTCCGGGCGGCCGCAGGCAGCACTTCACCTGCAGCGCGGAGCCTGCGGCTCTGCGCTTCGTTCGCCGCCCTCGGTCCTCGGGGTCCTTGCGCTGACGTTAGAAATTGCAAAGATTGGGCCAATCCTGCGAGGGCGGGGCACAGAGAAAAGCGGTAAGAACTAAGCTCCCCATAAAAGCTAAGGACAGTCGAGCATAGCCCGCAAGAATAGGATCCGGGAATTGCGAGAGCGCTCCCCTCAGCACGGGGTCGTGGCCAGGCATCCTGCTCGTTATCAGATATTTGCAATTGTTCTTAGAAGTTGGCGGGGAGAGGCATGTCAGGATTTGGGAGGAGAGGCGCGGGCTGCACAGATGCGCAGCCGTCCGTGGAAGAGCGCGGAAGGAGTTCGAAATTTTGTTTGCGAACTCTCTGGATCTGGCATTTTTGACTTTGCCAGCTCGTTCCAAAATGGAAGGGCGCCTACCGCCCAGACGCTGCAGCGCAAACAGTGACATCAATCCCCAGAGCGTTGCATACTTCCTCAAGCTCAAAACCAAAACAGCCGATAGATGGGAATGAGGGAAACAGAATAAGCCGCGAGAGGGTCAGCGAGCGCTGCGCGCTCATGCGCCCCGCAGGCTTCTTCTCTCTCCAAGCGTCGATGGCAGGATGCAACGGATGGACCCCGGGTCCGGAGTGGAATCTGAGGCTGCTCTAGACCCGATAAGAGCCAGTGATAAACGACCGATTTGCGACGAGGACGGCCGGAATAAGAGCAGCTATTTTGCCTGAGAATTCGGGTTTCCCGGCCTTTTCCCGAATTGGCACAGAAGTTCCTGTTCGGAACCCGCTCCGGCCCCGGTGTGCCATTCTTGGCCCGTGTTTTGGGCGAAGAACCCCTGTGGTTTGCTCTGTGCACCAACTGCAACCAACTACAAGGGTCCTGCGAGAAGTTTACCTTGAGCGGCAGAGCGAGATTCGTCGCTGCACTCAGAATGAAGGCGAATGGGCTCAGAATGATGTCATTGAATGATTTTCCCTAGCCTGCGAATGCGGAAATCACCCTGCTGTTGAGCGTCTGTGGGTTAACCCGGATTGCTCACCACGGGTTTGGAAGGGCGCCCCTCCAAAGGCTTCCAGCGTGGAGGGAAATCCGCGCCAAAGGCTGCCGTCAGGGCGCACACTTTGCATCTTCGTGTCGCGGTGGTAAAAAGGGTCAGCATGGCAGTGGCGAAGCAAATCAATAGGCCCCGGAAAGCGGGCACCGTGTTAGAGCCGGAGGGTGTGCGAAGAGTTCCTAGCCCCGGTCGGGCTGAGCAATTCCCCACTGGCCTGCATATGTCGAACCGGTCGTCGCTTTCGGATATGGCCCCCGGTGACATCGTGTTTCTTGACGACTTCGCCCACCTGCGGGAGTCTTTCGCCCCCAACTTCGTCGCCGTGCTGGCTTGCCCCTTATGCGGGTCGCCGGGGTTAATCACTTCTGCCCAATATTCCGGAGGCGCGCCGATTGTCTGCACCTCAAAGGTTTGCTCCGGCCTCTTCCGAATCGTCGATGAAGCCCAGATCGTTTCTTTGCCTCCAAGCTGAGTCACCGGACCTTTGAGCCGCAAATCTATTATGAAGGGGGCGAGTGGCCGTCGCTTTCATCCTAGTCGCGGTCATTGTTCTAAACCTCGGTGGCTTTTCCTGATAGCACTCTCCAATTTCGGATTTTAACCCCCGGCCCCGGGGCGAAGGTGGGATGAGGGTCGCTCGGGGTTCAGGTGGGGCACCGGGGGCTGCGACCGGGGGGCATTGTGGATACCCCACGATGCCTCGCCATTCGGCGCTAGTCCCCGGAGGGGAGTTCCAGCCCGCGTCCAAACCAGGGACATTTTGTCCGCCCGCCTCCAGCCCCCCCAGCCCCTAGTCCCCGTCCCAAACCCCGAACCCCCAGCCCCAAGCACCCAGCACGTGGCACCTATTTTGAAACATCCAGACAAATGATCTGGACAAATGATCACAGGTAAATCGTCCAGACAAATCATCCAGAGGTGGGGCCCCAAGCCGGGCCCTATGCGGCGCGCCGGGGGAACGCGGCATGGTCGCTGGGGGGCGCGGGTGGGGCAGCTCCCGCTTTGCCCGAATCCCCAACCCCCAATCCCGAATCCCCGACCCCAGGTCCCGTCTCGTGTACACCGCATCCCGTGTCCCGTGTTTGATGGTAGCGAATTGCGTGGTGGAGTTGTCCGGCGCGGTGATTTTGGTCAGCCGGTTCATCACATCGTAAGTATAGCTCGTGGTATTGTTCAGCGCCTCGGTGGCACGGCATCCTGGCGGCATTTTCCACGGCCTAAGCGAGCAACAGGACCGTCACATCCTGATACGGCACAGTGAGCTGCACCGCGTTGTTTACGACCGGCGGTTCGGTCCGGCTCAAAAGGTCGGTAGCCTTGCGGTAACGCGCGGGTAGCTTAAGGGTCACCATTTGGTCTTGAGGGGTATCGTTGAAGACCAACAACAGGCTGCCCTTATCACTCTCGATCAACCTTGGCCGCACTTTCCCGCCCGCCACCGGCGACTTCACAACCCTGGTGATAATGGCGCGCAGCAACTCGATGCCGCCGTTACTCCCGGCTTTGATGCTGGCGCCGAGATTGGTCCCGAAGTAGTAGACCTGTCCCTTCCCGGTTTTTTTCGTCGCAGCAACCGTCATGTCTCCACAGCGGGCGATGGACTGGGCGGAGGTGACCTCAATGGGTGTGAGGTAGGTCCTGCCGGTAACACGGACGGAAAATGGTGACGTGAAGGCAATGCTCGGCTGATAGTAGACGCGGTCGGAAGCCGGCACGTCCGGCGGAGCTTTTTCGTCCTTCAACCAGAAGGCTTCCCGTTCACGATATCCGAAGAGCTGGTCAAGGCCAAAAGGCGGGACGATAGGATTGTAGTAAAGGTTTTCGTCAAACAGGCCAAAGCCGGTTTCGATCATCAGCGTTCCGCCGTCTTCCACAAAACGCCGCAATTGTTCGCAGGTATGCTGTTTCCCGATGAGGTGCCAGGGTGCGATAACAACTTTATAAGCGCCCTTTTCCAGGCCGGCAGGTTCGACGAAATCCACCCAAAGATCGAGGTTCCAGAGGGCCTTGTAGTAGCCCAGAAATGAGCCGGTCGAAGGAGCTTCATTGCCCTGTGCCGCGTAAGTCAAGAGCGCGTTGTCCAGGTCGGTGAGCAGGGCCACCTCCGCGCGCGGATGGAAATCCCGGATAATGTCCCAGTGCGCTTGAATGAGGGCGTGGTTTTTCGCCGCTTCCTTCGAGCGTTCTGTCGCCGCGCCACTGCGGGCCACCAAACCGTATCCGGTGGCCTCGCGCCCCGTGGCCTCCGCCAAGTAATTCCAGTAAATGACCCCCTTGGCCCCCATCGCCACGGCGAGCCAGTTGTAAAGGCGAATATCGCGTGGCCGCATCCGGGGGCTGCGCCAATGTCCTTCGTTGCCATGGCCGGCCTGAAGCTCCGTGAGGTAAAACGGCTTCCCGGCGGCGTTCGAGCGGGTGATCTCATACTTCGCCGCGCCGTGATAAATGTCCGGGAACTGCCAACGGGGAAACAGCGACATCCCCCAGGCATCCAACACTTCCGCTAACCGCCAGGCATCCGTACCGGGTGTGGCACAACCATCCACGGGCGGATGGTGCGCGGCGTGGCTCTCCATCACATGCCGGGGATCGGCCGCACGCGCCGTCTCCACCCGGAACCTCATCTCCCGGGTGCTTCGCTCGAATATGAACCTCCGCCAGTCCACCCAGTCGGCATAAGTACCCAGGTAGCGCGGCGGGTCAAGGGCCTGCCAATGGGGATAGCGGCGGGTCCAGGCGGTGTTCAGCGCCTCGAGGGTGCCGTACTTCTGCTTCAGCCAAGCGCGGAAGGCCTCGATCGTCTTCTCACAATAGCAGAACAGGATCTCCTGGGGCTGCGCCCAAATGTTGCGTGCCCAGGCGGGCTCGATGTGTGGTTCGTTCCAGCAGTCGTAGCCAAAAAGCGACGGGTGCGGCGACACCACCTTGATGAGTTCCTGGATGTATTTTGCTCCCGCTTCGCGCACCGGCTCCCAATCAAAGCAGAGCCCCGGCCACCCGCCGGTCACATTATTGGGGCTGCCGCCGATGCTCACCGCCTGCCCCTTGGCGTCGGTGAAGCGCGCGCCGGGATACTTCTCTTCCAGCCACCAGGGCGCCAGCTCGAACATCAACCCGCAAAGCACCTTCAATCCAAACTCGTCGCAGTGGTTCATGACTTCTTCCACTTCGTCAAAGATCCACTGGTCCGGTTCGGGGTTAACGTAGTCCCAGTTCGGCCAGATGCGAATTATATTGAATTTGTATTCCTCGGCGATCGTTCGGATCATCTCACGTCGTTGGGCGCGCGGCGGGCTGGGAGGGCGGAAGAATTGCGAACCGCAAAGGAACTTATCCAGGGGGACTTGAACAGTGCTGGCGGCAGGGGGTCCAGGCGATTCGCCGGCCATGGGTCCGGCCTTAATTCGCATTCCACTCCATGCCAGCCCCACACCCGCAGTTGCCGACCTCATGAACTTCCTGCGCGACGATCGCATTTCCCCCTCCTCGATCCCTTACCTCTCCTCCTTCCCGCCGCCGGTCTGGAAGGTCAGCTTGAGCCCCAACTGAAGGTAGGGGCTGCGTTGGACGCGGTCGAAATTGCGCCTGAACTGGGGCGGGCGGGGTCGGCGCCCGGGTTGCCAAACAGCGCCTGGTTGAACAGGACTGGTCGCGTGGGAGTCATATTAGCATGGAAATATAGACTTTCAGGCCAAGGCGAGGCTGCCCGTGGTCAGAGGGCCAACCCGTTCCCGTCAGTTCTGCTTCGATTTTGCCCCCCGGCGAATGGGGCCGTCGGACCCAGCGTCTAGAAGATGAGCTTCCCTCCTAACTCGAGATAGCGTGGCGCGTTGGAGTCGCCGGTAATCGTGCCGAAGGCCGAGCTCGTCGGACTCATGTTCGGGGCGCTGAAAAGCACGTGGTTCATGGCGTTGAATGCCGAACAGCGCAACTGCAATGACACTCGTTCCCCGAAGTAAACGGTCTTAATCAGCGAGAAGTCCCAGTTGTTCAAGCCCTGCGCGCGTAACCATGTCACTTGATCCTGCAAGGTGCGAATGTCGTCCGACAGCGAGAGGTGAGCGCTGTCGCTCGGGTTGGGGACACCGCCGATGTAGAACGGGTCAATGTTAAAGACCGGTAAGCCCGCCCCCACGTTGGCCTTCGAGTAGTTGGTGGCCAAAGAGCCCAGATTTCCGTTGAAATAATTGTTCCCGATCGTGATGGGGAAACCCGATTGCTTGCGGAAGACCCCGGTGAGCTCCCAACCGCCCAGCCCTTCCTGCAAGGCCAGAGGCCAATTTCCACCCAATGCGTGTCCGTGGCCGAAGGGGAGCTCCCAAATCCAGCTCACGCTGATCTGCTGCGGCACGTTGACGGAATTGGCCCGCTTTTCCAGGTTCGCATCGGTGGCGTTGAGATAGGACACCTGCTCGAGGTACTTCGACCAAGTGTAGCCGAGAAGCAGGCTAAAGCCGTGGGCCATGCGCTTTGTGACGCCCACTTGTGCCGATTCGAAGTCGCTGCCGCCGTTATACTGCTCCACACTTAAGCTCGTAAACTGGGGATAAGGCATGAATAACTGGTTGAGCTGGACCGTGGCGCCCGTGCACAGGGTAAGTCCAGGAGTATAAGTGGAATTGCATTCCCCCTGGAACGGGTTGGGGACACTTGTGTTGAGAAAGTTGATGGTGGCCTTAGTGCCGTTATCATTGGTATTCGACGTCGTCAGGTATTGCCTGGGAATGGTATTCAGTGTCCGGGTGGTGACCAGCCTCGACCCATGCGTGGCAAAGTAGCCGACATCGACCAGCCAGTGGCCGGGCAATTCTCTTTGCACGTCCGCCGACCAATGCTGGGCGAGGGGGTGCTTGCGAATCACGGGGACAACCGTGCCGATGCTGTTGGCGTCGAGAGTCGACAAACCCAGGCTCGAGTTGGGCGGGTTAGGGATCGTAACCCCCTGAAAGGGTGCAGCCCAGCAACCGCCCGGGAGCGCACTTGACGCGCCCGTACAAGTGCCGGGACCGCCCGGGCCATTGAACGTCAGCCCAAAGTTGTCGGTGGAGTCGACAGGGCTGGTGAGCGAGAAGCCCGCCTGATTGCGCGCATCAGAGTAGCTGTTACCACCCGCATATACGTAAGGGATGACGTAGAGCCCCCAGCCGCCGCGCAACACCGTCTTGGGGGCGAGCTGATAAGCGACGCCTAGACGCGGAGCGAGGTCGCCTTTGTCGGAGTTCCACCAGCCGCTACCCGCCCCACAACCCGGGGCGTTGGCGACGCCCGCGAAGCACAAGCCGCCGGTCAAGGCGAATTCGGTCGGAGACAGCCCGGGGATCTTTCCCGCGTTGTACGAGGTTGCATAGTTGGCCAATACCGCCGCGCTGTTGCCATAGAAGGAGTTTGCATCTGTGAAGTCGAAGCCGCGAACGTTGCGATTGAAACGTTCCGTAAAGGGGCTTTCCAGCTCATATCGCACGCCCACGTTTACGTTCAGCTTGGGGGTAACGTGGATATTGTCCTGTACGAACCAGGCATTGAATCTCTCCTGATCCGAAGTCCCCGCCGCGTTACGATCAATAGACGAAATGCTCTGCGTGTTACCCGAACTCACCTGCGCGCCACTGAAATCCAAGCCCGAGAGCACTCCCAGCAAGAATTGCTCGTACCCGGAGCCGAAGACAGCCGTACCGAGGGTGTTTTGGTTCTGCGTGCCGAATTCGCCTTCGAAGATGTAGTGACCGATCACGTCGCCGGGGCCGCTCGAGTTGTACCGGTAGTTACGAAAATCCCAGCCGAACTGCAGGGTGTGGCTGCCCTTGATCCAGGTCAAGGTCGGCATGACGGAGAAGGTGTTGAAGGTCGTCGGGCCCCCCACGTTCTTGCCCAGCGAGCCGCCGAAATAGCTGCCGGTGTCGCTGCCGCTGCTGTCGGCCAGATACGAGTCGATGTTCAAGGTGGGCAGGTACTGCCAGGCTGGAAAATTCAACTGTGCAGCCGTGGCCGCGGCGAATCCCATGGAGGCCGGATCGAACTTGCCCAGGCTGGTGGGAAGCGAGTTCTCCTCGAAACGCTCGAGGCCGACACGAAAGTCCAGCACGGTGTTGGCCGAAAACGTGTACACGTCGCCGATCTGGGCGCCGACATTGCTGCGGAGGAAGTTTTGACCGTCCGGCTGAATGCCGGTCACCGGCACCGTCCAGCCGCTCCGGTCCTCCTGCCAATGACCGCGCAGGTAAGTAACGAACAGCTTCTGCTTGCTGCTGATGACGTGGTCCACACGGGCGTTTTCGTTGCTATAGGGGCCCTTATCCGTGGGCGAAGGGACAAGGTTGGAGGTAACCCCCGGCAGATTGGGAAGCGGAATGAATTTCAGATAGGCTTGGGCGATGGAACTCACTCGATCCATATCGATCTCGTTGGGCGTTCCCGCTACGCAAGGCGCACCCCCCACGCTGGCCGGGAGGGGGTCGCCTCGGCACACCAGCGGTTGGCGCGTCACCGAACTACCACTCCCCGTAAAGGGGTTGTAGAGGTACGTGGCGAGGCCGTTGCCTTTATTCTGCGCTGCAACAACGTCTTGGAGATTAATGTAGCCAAGCGGCACCCCGCATACGGAGGGGCTGGACGTATCCGCGAAGCCGCGGTCCTGGCAGGTGGGCACCGTGAAGTTGCTTCCAAAATTGTCGAGAACCTTGAACCGGTACTCCTCGATCGCGAAGAAGAAAAAAGTCTTGTTGTGGCCGTTGTAGATGTGGGGAAAGTCCACTGGCCCGCCAACGGTCCCGCCAAAGCGGTTGTAAAGCACGGTGCTCACGGGAAGCCCTGCTTTGTTCCGGAACCAATCGTTGGCATTGAAGGCGGTGTTACGGTCGAATTCGTAGGCGGTGCCGTGGAACTGGTTGGTCCCCGACTTGAGGGCAATATCGACCGTGCCGGATGTGGAGTTGGTTTGGGCGTTGTAACTGTCGTTTTCGATCTTGAACTCTTGCACCGCGTCCGTGGGCGGAGTGTAGGCAACGGTAAGCTCCAGAGACATGTTCGGAAGGCCGTTGATGGTGAATTCGTTCTGCCCCGGCGCGCCCTCCACTTTGAAGGTCGAAGACCCAATGCTATCGAAGGGCCGGTTGAACGCGCCGAACGACCCCGACCAAGTCACGCCTTTCACGGTATGTGACAAGTTGATCGCATTCCCATCCTGAATAGGGAGATCGCGGAAACGCTGGCTATCGATGACCGTACCATTGTCGGCCTCCTCGGTTTCCAGCAGCGGCGCACCCCCCTCCACGGTGACAATTTGAGTCAAAGAACCCACTCCCATTTCGAAATTGAGCTCGACAGTATCCTGTACGCGTAAGACCACGTCCGGCTTGATGATGGTCTTGAACCCCGTCTTCTCGACCTCAATGCGGTAGTCACCGGGTGGCAGGAAGGGGATAGCATACGTACCGGAGGAGTTGGTCGCCCCCTCGTAATGGACGTTCGTGTTGTTGTTGATCGCTGTAATTTTTGCCCCGGCAATCGCGGCTTTGGAGGAATCAGTGACTTGCCCGGTGATGACGGCATTCGGCGATTGCCCGAACGTCAGCACAGGGAGAAGCAGTAAACCGACACAAAAGGCTGCCAACCGGCGATGCTTGGACATAGACTACCTCCGTTCCCACCTGGGGGCAAAATTCGAGCTTCTTGTCAGGGTATTCGTGTGTAAGCGCGAGTCTGTACCAAAAAGGGACTAATTTTTCCTATGTCTTCCAGGCCCCTTTAAGGGTGGTTGGGAGGAGCTGTATGCAAATAGGCCAGGAGGAACGGCTTGCTGGTGGGCTTCTTGCTTCCGCCTTTCGGCTCCACCGTTACGAATACGGCGTTAACCTCTTCCAGCACTCGGGGATCCTTGAATTCAAGCATCCAGCGGCGATTTGACTCGTTATCCATGTACAAGATCCCCAGGCTAACTGGCGTTGCCTGGCTCGAGCCCTGACGCCCCCACGCTTGAAATGCCTTCGCTTCCCGGTAGCCGGGCTGTTGGTCGAGATCAAACGCATAAAAAATCAGTGACTTCCCTTGGGTGTAGAAGACCCGTCCAAAGGGTTTCCTCGTCTTCCCGCGGGAATCAATGTCGTAAACATCCGCGATGTAAAGCTGGCGCGCACCCATCAGTTCGCGAATGTCGCGATCTGAGGCGAGGTACTGCTCTTGCCTCTCCCATGTCTCCTCGCGCTCCCGAAGCTCACTCGACAGGTGCTCGATTTGCGTTTCGAGGGTGGTGGATTGGAGGAGAATCTTCTGACGTTCCCCTTGTGAGGCACTGAGGTCTTGGCGGACCCCCTGAAGCAGGCTTTCGGCGTCTCGTAATTTCTGCTGAAGCGAGTCTCGCTCCGTGGCGAGCGCTTCCAGCGCTGTGGACTCCTGCTGACTCTGATTCCCCAGCTCTTGCGCCTTTGTTTCCAGGGAAACCTCGAGCGCCTGAACCCGTGCCAATTCCTTCTCGGCACGAGCCGCCCGTTCTTCCGACGCGGCGAGGGTTTTCGAGTCAGCCGCCAGCCTCTCGTCGAGTACCGCTCGTTGCGCTTGCAGGTCAGTCAACTGCTGCTGGAGTACCAGCCGCCTGTCCAGGTATGATGAGCTTACCTGCGGGGAACGTGCGGCGCTTCTCTTCAAGCCCACATAGTAGGCCGCCGTCGTAACCACGAGGAGGACAGCAGCGATCGACCCGAGAGCGGTTGCCGGAGACAGACGAAAGACACTGGAAATTCTGGCCGGTGAGGGAGGGGTCTCGACCGAGTCCGGTGGCCGCAACATCGGATAGCCCGTAGCGGAATCTTTCAAAACCGACAACAGGCGTGCCTTGACCTCGTCGCGGGCCCAAAGGAAATCTTGATTGAATTCCTCCGTTGCCGGGGTCAGCACCGCCCCCAGTTTTGCCATTCCCTCCGCGGCCAAGCTCTGGTAATCAGCCAAGAGCGATGCGCACTGAGCACAGACGCGAACGTGCTTTTCAAGCCGGCGCCACTGATCGGGCGTCAATGCTCCCGCGATCGAAAGTGCGGCGAGTTCCGAAAAATCATCGTTGCATCCAGAATTGACGGATAGTCTTTCGCTCATAAGTTACTTCCCCATTGGATGCGCCAGAGCCACAACGCTCTTCCGCAGGCGTTCCAAGCCACGATAGTAGAAGTGGCGCGTGTTCTCCAGCGTTTCCCCCAGATGTGTACTGATCTCTCGAAGATCGAGCCCTTCAAAGAAGAACATCTGAAGCGTCGCCCTTTGCTTTTCGTTCAGTTCATTGAAAGCTGCGTGCAACTGCTCGCCCGTCACCAGATCAGCGAGCTGCTCTTCCCAATCCCGCTCTCCCTCTAAAGTATTCTTGATTCGTGCAAAATCTTTACCAGCGTAAAATCTCCGTCGTGTCAAATAGGCGCGCCGGTCAAAAGCGCGGCGATATCCGGCCTGCACGATCCACGTCCGGGCCGAACCTTTTGAAGGGTCGAAGCCCGTCGCCTTCTCGAAAAAGCTCAAAAACACTTCTTGCACGAGGTCTTCCGCTTCCCCTTTATCACGAAGGATCCGATAGCCAATTCCGAAAATGAGCGAGGAATAACGGTCGAATAACAGTCCCACGGCAGTGCGGTCGTGCGCCTCAACGCGAAGCAACAGCTCTTCGTCGCCTATACCCTCGGGCCGCGCGCGCGTTGATGATGTTTGTTCACAACGTGGCGAGGCCAACGGGTCCAACAAGGCCGGTAATCCCTGCTGTGTTGCGTGTGAACTCACAGGCCACCGCAAATGGGGCAGTGCGGGAGTGCGAATGCGCAAGCGAATCAACTACCTCTTCCCTTTGGTAATAAACCTGAGTTTCGGTTTTGCCCGGCGCGTAAAGTACACGCGAGCGACTCTGCATGCAAGGTCCCGTCGAGTTCCTCGATCCTCATCGGCAGCACGAATATGCCCGATGACTACTGCCCCTTAGATGGTATTCGTATAACACAATTTCAGATCGAGTTGTGAGGCTGTTTTGGGGAAATATTTTTTTAATGGCCTGGTACAAAGCGGGCTACTAAGGGGTATACATTTAAATGTGTCCGTCAATCGTGCTCTGGGACCGCAGCGCTGGACGGCCATCTAGACTTCCGCGCACGCCATTTTCATGCATCCAAGGGGAGCCGGAGGGTATGGTCGTGTTTCGGCTCGACCTCTTCCTTGATGGTGCACAGGGCATGGTTCCACACGACGTCGTGCACGAATTCTGGGAACAACAGCCTGGCACCCCTCCATAGAACCCGACCCGCGAAGCCGCTGCCTCGCTTGTAGTCGAAGGCCGTGTAAATGGTGAGCCGGCGGTTTCCGTCCTTGGTGGGTGCGACGTTGAAGATGAGTTTGGCGTGGTCCACAAGCCGTTCGTCGACCTGATAGAGCAAGGTCTCGAAGCCGATTCTTTTGGTCAGCCGCAGTTTCGCGCCCAGCCCGACGAACGGTATCTTGTATCGAATCACCGATCCGACTTGGTTGGGCTCCCCCTCGACCTGTCGAATGTTAACGAACCGCAGCTTGACGAACCGCGCCTGGGGCTGGCCGAACTTGGCCAGTTCCTCCATAATCTCTTCCCCCGAACCTCGGATCTTGATCACGTACATCCGTTCAAAATCGGGCGAGTTGCCCAACTCGATTCCCAGGCCCGACGCGAGGTCGTTCTTAACCGCCTCGCGCTTCTCCTTCAGCACCACCGTAGGGTACCGTCCGTACTCGCCCCATTTCAGACCGAAGAGCGCCTCGAAGGCTACGTTCCTCAGCGTCACCGCCGCGCCGGCCAAGACGGAGCGCAGTACGCGGTAACCGCACATCTCCCGCAGCACTTCCCGATAGTCGGCGGTGCCGCTGGCGATCTTCCAGAGCACGACGCCCAAGGGCCGACGGCCCTCGTCGCGCACCTTGTACTCGGTGGCAAAGGCCTGGTACATGATGCGGCTGAGCACCGGCCGGGTGAAGGCCATGCGGCTCATGCCAAACACCGTCCGGCCAAAGCGATTGTCGGCCGCCAGCCACTGGACGGCCTTCCCGTACCCTCGCGCGAGAGCCTGCCCGTCGATTCCCTCCTGGAGCACGGTCCGGGCCAGGCGGCTCGCCATCAGGTGGGTCGAGTACAGGCCATCTTTGTTCAATCGCGACCCCACCGCGTCGCCGATCATGGCAAAGCGCTCCCCAAAGGGGGATTTCGCCGTGGTCACGGTCATTCTGGGAGCACACGCGCAGGCGAGAGGAGCCGCCTCGATGCCGGGCAGGATGCGGTCAATCTGGGGCAGCGTCAGAAAATCGCGCACGATTTGCTGACTGTCTCGGGGCAGGACCGCCTCGTCGATACACTTGCCGATCATGGCGACGGTCAAGAACCTGCCTTTGGGAATGAGCGCCGTATGCTCGAGAGCGAGCCGCTTCGATCCGTACTCGATGAAGTATATCTCCCGGTGGATATTGCGCTGGAGATAGTCCTCTCCAACGTCGAGCTCGAAAATAAAGGCCCTTCGGGATTTGCTCGGAACAAACGCCGGGTTCAACCGCTGGAGCGAGGCGATCAGGGTATCGTCCCGATAATCGAGGCCACAGTGGGCATTGATTCCGGTAGCGATGCTCACGAAGTCGGCATCGAGTGAGACTTTCTCGCCGGAAGGCGTCCCGAGCGTGAGGGTGGGCTTCCCCGACGGGGCATAGGCAATCGCCTGGACTTCGCCATAGAGGACCCGCGCGCCTTCCTTGACCGCCTCCCCGAGCAGAAACCCGTCGAACCCCGCCGGCCGGCCAGCCCTTCTGCCCGGTAACGAGCCCCTGAAAACGGAGTACATCTGCATGTCTTTGGGAACTCTGAGCCGGAAGTTCTTCCACTGCCCCTGGATCCAAACGTAGTCAATGCGTTCCTGGATGATCTCGTCGGGAACGGCGAGACCCTGCTCGCCGAGGATCTCATTCAACCTCGGGGAAATAAGGCCCGCACAGAAGTTGCATCCCCGGCACTGAAAGCTATCGGAGTCCGGGCCGGATGGACCACGCTTCTCAACGATGACCACATCCAGGGGTCGATGGAGATGCTGGGCTTCGCGAAGCAAATGGATGGCGAAGAACGAACCGGCAGGTCCACCCCCAATGACGACGACGCGGGAACCGTCTTGCAATTCCAGATGGGTGGACATAAAGGATGGTGTTCTACCGAGCTCGAACGGTCGCCGGCGCACCGGGCAGTTCCAGAGGTCTAACAATGGTAATTGTCCCGCCGCCTACGCGAATCACCCCCCGCTGCTTCCAATCGCTGAGGATGCGGCTTACGCTTTCGCGGGAGGCGCCAATGTTGCGGGCGATTTCCTCATGGGTCATGTGCAGTGTGATGCGCAGACCGTCAGCGCTAGCCTGGCCATGCTTGTCTGCCCATCCGAAAAGGAATTGAGTGAGTTTGGCGTGCGTATCCGGGGCCAGCGCCAGCATGCGCGTCTGTTGCCAGGCTTTACTGATTTCCATGCTGAGATGCTTGGCCACGCGCAGGGATACATCCGGATGAGCACGCATCAACTGAAGAAAGGCCAGACGAGGCAGGAAGCCCACCTGGCTGGGACTCAACGTTTCAGCCGTGACCGGGTAGGGCTCATCCGCAATCAAGGAGCTTAGACAGAGTACTTCCCCTGGCTCGACGATCCGCAGCGTGAGGCTCTGTCCTTCCGCGGAATTCACGTAGAGCTTCGCTTGGCCAGAGCAAATGAGGAAGAGCCCGCGAGTCGGTTGCCCCTCAACAAATAACAATGCCCCTCTGGGGTAAAAAGCAGTTTGGCGGAGAGTATTAAGCGTGGCCAGCGTAGCCTGGGGAAGCTGACAAAATAGCCCTTCGTCTTTAGCGACACACCCAAAGCAGTTTTCGATGACCTTCAGATTATAGGGGCCGCGTGGTGTGTCATCGGACATGTGGTCACCTTGCTGGCACTATTATGTTGCAAGGCGCAACATCAAGCCTAGCGAAAAAACCAATAAAAAGTGATTATTTACGGCAATAAAGTCAGAAAAGTCCTCATTGTCGGGCTTTATGTCTGTTTTGGCGGCTCCGTTGTGACGCATGTCACATTGCCCTGGGTTAGCCATCACTGACTGAAGCCCTTGCTCCCGTTTATCCTCCGCCCATGGTGCATTTGCTGTTTGGGTCAAACGGCTGCCGATTTCCCCGGTTTACACCGGATCACCATCACTATCTTGAATTTGAGGTGAAGAAATGAAGATAAATCTGCGTCAGGTTCTCGCGCTTAGCCTCCTTTTGCTTGGTTTCGGAGCTTTGGCCTTTGCCGGTGAAATCAAGGGCACCGTCACGGCCCAACGCATGCGGTCTGCGGGGAACATCGCGGTCTATGTTGACGCCATTCCCGGCAAGACCTTCAATCCGCCCTCCAAACCCGCCGTAGAGGATCAAAAGCACATGACCTTCGTTCCTCACGTGCTCGTTGTCCTGAAAGGCACGGTGGTGCAATTCCTAAATAGCGATCCGGTGGGGCACAACGTTTACTGGCCCTCCATAGACCGCAACAAGAAGCTTGCTCACAATATGGGCACTTGGCCCCAGGGTCAGGAAAAATCGTTCACTTTTAACGATCTTGGGGTTGCCCCTCTGCTCTGCAACGTGCACCCGGAGATGTCCGGCTATGTGGTGGTTGTTCCCACTCCTTATTTCGCCGTGACCGACGAGAAGGGCAATTTTGAGATCAAGGATGTTCCCGATGGCAGCTACACGCTGAAGACGTGGAGCGAGGAAGGCAAGCCGGCCACGCAATCCGTTTCAGTTTCGGGTGGATCGGCCACCGTCAACATCACGGTGACAAAGTGATCCCGAGGTATCGGAGTGCAGTCCGTCGGCTTAGGGATCGCCGCTTTCTCCCGCCCCGACTCGTCGGGGCGAATGAGAAACCGCTGACCAGTCAGCGGTAGAAAAAGCGGAGCTCCCGCACTCCAAATTCGGCGGAGCAGCAGCGTGAGTGAGCAGCGAACAAAACTCGTTGACCTGGACTGGCTGGAATCGAACTTCCCCTGCATGCAGGCCTGTCCGGTCCACACGCAAGCGGGCCGCTATGTGGCGCTGATCGCGGAAGGCCGGTACGAGGAAGCCTATCGTTACGCTCGGGCTCCGAACCCTCTCGCCTCGATCTGCGGCCGGGTATGCGGTCACCCCTGTGAAACCGCCTGCCGCCGCGGACAGTTCGATTCGCCCATCTCCATCCGTGCTCTGAAGCGCTTCGTCACGGAGCGCCACGGGCCGGAATCGCGCAACCCCTTGGAGCTCCACCCGGAGAAGCCCCGTGTGACTCACTCGGAGCGCGTGGCGGTAATCGGTTCCGGGCCGGCGGGCCTGGCGGCCGCGCACGACCTCGCCCTGCTTGGTTATCCCGTCACGATTTTCGAGGCTGCCCCGGTGCCCGGCGGCATGCTGCATCTGGGGATTCCCGAATACCGCTTGCCGCGCGACGTGGTGCAGGCGCAGGTGCGCGAGATCCTTGCCCTCGGGCCGGATTTGCGTCTCAACAGCCGCCTGGGTGATTTTTCGCTGGAAGACCTGCGCGCCGAAGGGTTCAAGGCCATCCTGTTAGCCATTGGCCTGCACCGCAGCCGCGAGCTGATGCTTCCCGGACGCGATCTCGACGGCGTCATTACCGGAACGGATTTCCTGCTCAATGCCAACCTCGGCTACCGCTTTTCGATTGGCAGCAGCGTGGTGGTGATCGGTGGGGGCAACGTGGCGATAGACGTGGCGCGCACGGCGCTGCGCAAGCAGCAACTCCAAACGCTCGATGCGCTCAGCAGAACCCTTCTTCCCGACCGGCTGACCGACGCGGAGCGTGACGTGGCGATGAAAGAATTGATGGATGTCACCCGCACCGCGCTACGGCTGGGGGCGCGGGAAGTTCACATGGTGTGCCTGGAATCGCGCGCCGAAATGCCGGCGTTCGAGGAGGAGATTGAGGAGGCCCTCGTCGAAGGCCTGAAGATCCACCCTTCGCGCGGTCCCCGCAAGTTCGTCGGCAAGAACGGCAAATTGGCGGGCCTCGAGACCATTCACTGCACATCGGTCTTCGACGCCCAGCATCGCTTTAATCCTGTTTTCGAGCCCGGGACGGAAAGCGTTCTCGACTGCGACACAGCGATTCTGGCCATCGGGCAGACCTCCGACCTCTCATTCCTGAAACCGCAAGACGGAGTCGAGACCACACGGCAGGGGACCGTCAAGATCGATCCCGAGACGCTCAAAACCACGGCGCCGGGCATCTTCGCCGCCGGCGACATCGCCTTTGGCCCCCGCCTCATCATCAGCGCCGTCGCCGACGGCAAGAAGGCCGCGGAGGAAATTGACCGTTACCTGAAAGGTCCGGATTGGAAGCCCCAACCCCGCTACGTGCAGATCACCGTGCTCGACCATCACCAGATGGCTGCGGACTACGATGAATATTCGCGGCTCTCTGTCCCTACGATTTCGATCGATCGTCGCACGGGCGTGGCAGAAGTGGAGACCGGCTACACCGAAGAAGAGGCTCGCCGGGAAGCTTCCCGCTGCCTCCAGTGCTGGGTCAACACGATTTTCGACGGCAATGAAACCCGCGGCTCGGAGTGCATCCTTTGCGGCGGTTGCGTGGATGTGTGCCCGGAAAATTGCCTGCAACTCGTGCCCCTCCGCCAACTGAGGGTATCCGACGCGGACAAGGAGCAGATCGTTGAAACCCTGGGATCGGATCCCATTACTTTCCAGCACTTGACGCCCGGCGAACTTCCGTCCGCGGAAGGCTCCGTGATGGTGAAGGACGAAACCATTTGCATCCGCTGCGGCCTCTGCGCCGAGCGCTGCCCCGTGCATACCATCACCATGGAAGCGTTTGAGGTCTTTGACCACGATCCTGACGGCACGCAGGAAGAGACCAGGGAGAGTGCATATGCCCGGTGAACCGAACGCTCCCGGAAAGCCGGAAGAAAAAACCGCCGTCAGCCGGCGCGATTTCCTGAATGAAATCGCCGGGGGGGCTCTCGCCATTGCCGGCATCGGGGCCGTCGTCGTCACCGTGAACTATTCCTCACCGAACGTTTTGTTTGAGCCGCCCACCACCTTCCGCGCGGGCTCGCCGGATGACTACCCGGTGAATTCCGTCACTTACCTTCAGGACCAGCAGGTGTACATCGTCCGGACGGACAAAGGGATGTGGGCGTTATCCGCAGTGTGCACGCATCTCGGCTGCATCACCCAATGGAAACCGGAATCCGATCAGATCGCCTGTCCGTGCCATGGGAGCAAATTCCAGAGAACGGGAAACGTGGAAGCCGGGCCTGCGCCCCGGCCGCTTCCACATTTTGCTCTGGGGCTGGGGGAGGACGGAGTTCTGGTGGTCGACAAGCTCGAAATTGTCAAGGAAACAGAGATTCTGAAAGTCTGAGGATGCATGGCCACAACCGCTTGGAACCAGCAATGGCTTGAACAGCTCCGGCAAACACGCGTCTGGCGCTCGATCTTTCAACGCGGCCCCGCGCGCACCAATCGCACCCGCAGTCTGGCCGTGTTCGGCAACCTGGCTTTGCACGTGCTGCCCGTGAAGGTGCGGGAAAAATCCCTGAGCGTCAGGGCCACGTACTACCTCGGGTCGATTTCGTTCTTCCTCTTCGTCGTGCTGACCATCACCGGAATTCTGCTGATGTTTTATTACCATCCCGCCGTGCCCGACGCTTACCGCGACATGAAAGATCTGGTTTACGTGGTGTCGAATGGAGTTTTTCTGCGCAATCTCCACCGCCTGGCGGCCCATGTGATGGTGGCGGCGGTCTTTTGGCACATGTTCCATGTTTTCTATCGCGGCGGATACAAGCCCCCGCACGAGTTCAACTGGGTGATCGGAGTAGGCCTGCTGCTGGTCACGCTTTTCCTGAGCTACACCGGTTATTTGCTTCCCTGGGATCAACTGGCCTTCTGGGCGATCACCGTCGGGACGAACATTGTCGGCTACGTTCCCCTGCTCGGACGCCCCATTCGTTTTCTGATGCTGGGCGGCCACATCATTGGGCAGAACGCGCTGCTGCGTTTCTACGTGCTTCACTGCGTGATCCTGCCGCTGGCCGCTGTGGTCCTCATCGCGGCGCATTTCTGGAGAATTCAAAAGGACGGCGGACTCACGGTGCGAGACGATCATGAGTGAGAAAAACAGTTACGAAGCGGGTTTCAGCTCGGACGCCCTGCGGCATCCCCAGCGCATTGTCTTCATCACGCGCAAAACCTCCGCCAAGGTGAAAGGGGAGGTTGGCCCGCAGCTCATGTCTTTCCCGCACGTCATTCTGCGGGAAACGATCGCGTTTCAAATTCTCACAATTGTCCTGGTGGTTGCGGCGTTGCTCTGGGACGCGCCACTCGAGCAACTCGCCAACCCGCTGCTCACCCCGAATCCCGCCAAGGCGCCGTGGTATTTCCTGGGACTTCAGGAGCTGCTCCATTACTTTCCGCCGGTGCTCGCCGGAGTTCTAATCCCGACGCTGGTAATCCTGGCGCTGGTGGTCATTCCCTACTTTAACGTGAATATCGAAGGCGAGCCGCTCTGGGCGCACCGTGGCCGCCGACGCTTGCAGATTTATGTGGGGGTCCTGGCGGCCTTGATTGTTTTCCTTGCAGTCTACAAAGCATGGACCGTGTTGGTTCCCACCGTTGTGGTAGGAGCGCTCGGGTTGACTCCTTATTTCAACCCCACAAGCACCTCGCGCTTCCAGCGATTTCTTGGGTCGCGGCCGCTGCCCTGGTGGGTGATGACTTGGTTTATCGCCGTCGCGCTGGCGCTCACGGCGGTGGGGACTTTTTTCAGGGGCCCGGGTTGGTCCTGGGTCTGGCCCTGGAGATGAAATGCCTGCTGAAGAGATGGGAAAAGTCACAAAACGCCTGCGTTTGATCTTCGCCCTTTCGAGCGTGGTGTTCCTTATTGTCCTCGCCATCTCGCCGGCGCGCGACTACCTGCGCGACTGGAGACGCTACGAGAGGGATTACGTCCGCTTTGCCGAGTCGCGACCGGATACCAAACGCTTGTTGGCTGATTTCCATCCCGAGATCGACCAAATCTGGATTCCGCAAATGCAGGTAGTCGACCGCTGCACGACGTGCCATCAAGGCATTTCGCGGCCAAGCCTCCTGGCTGCCACCGTGCCGCAACCCTTCCGCGCTCACCCGCCCCTTCCCCACCGCGTGCGGGAATGGGGTTGCGTGGTTTGCCATCGTGGCCAGGGCCTCGCCACGGAAGTTCGCGACGCGCATGAGACCACCCTTGCCTGGGAACAGCCGATTCTGCCCGTCCGCTACATCCAAGCCTCCTGTGGAGTCTGCCATCGCTCAGACCTCGCGCAGGCGCCGCGTCTCGACCGCGGCCGCCGGCTTCTCGTCAGGCTCAATTGCGTCGGCTGCCACCGCCTCCAGGGGATCGAGCGGCCGGCGATGGTGGGTCCTAACCTTACGAACATCGGGACCAAGGTCAGCCGCGCCTGGATTTACAAGTGGCTGAAAGATCCACGCACCCTCACCGCAAGCGACGGCAGCGTGCTCGTGAATGGCTACGAAAACGAAGACGAGCCGCGCATGCCCAAGTTCAAGCTGAAACCCGAGGAACTGAGCGCCCTTTCCGGTTATCTGAGCACACTCGCGAGCGAGCCCATCCCCCCTTCCAAGTTTGATCCCCGGGTTGTGGCCGCCTGGGAAAAGCGGCCCGACCTGGTCGATCAAGGCGAAACGCGGTTCCGGCAGATGTTCTGCACCACCTGTCATTCGCTCGCGGTCACGCGCGCCGGGGAAACCAAATTGATTGGTGGCGACATCGGGCCGGAACTCACCAAAGTAGGGAGCAAGGTGAATATGGATTGGCTGGCAGCTTGGCTGCGCAACCCGCAGTCCTATCTGCCCCACGCCGAGATGCCTCGCTATCAGTGGTCCGACCAGGACCTTTATGTCGTAACCCAATATATCGCTTCGAGACTCACTGATCCCAGCCTGCTCAGCGACGTTCCCAAACTCGCTGCCCCTACCTCCGATGAGATCCAGCATGGGCGGCGTTTATTCGCGGAAAAAGGCTGCTCCAGTTGCCACGTCATCAAAGGCCTGGCGCCGCAGACGGACTTCGGGCCGGACTTGGCAAGCCTGGGCGGCAAAACCGTGTCGCAACTGGAATTCGGCGACTCGAAAATTCCCCGCGCCCCGGTCGCCTACATCCAAGCCAAGATCACCAATCCCGTTTCCGTGAATGCCCAAGCCCGCATGCCCCAGTATTCGCTCGCTCCCGGCGATCTGGATGCGCTCACCACGGCGCTTTTGAGCATGACGGGAAAATCCGCCACGGCCGGCTTGGAAGGCCTGACGCTCGCTGCCGGCCACCCGCAGTTTCGCCCCGGCGGGGCGTTCGGCGAGCTCTATGAGCGCTACAAGTGCTATGTCTGCCATCGCTTTAACGGCTACGGTGGCGCCCTGGCGCCCGACCTGACGAACGAAGGGAGCCGCGCGCAGAAAAAGTGGATTGCCGATTTCTTGAAGAATCCTCAAACCCTTCGCCCCACACTGACCTTCCGCATGCCGCAATTCAACATGACCGATGAAGAGGTTTCAGTCGCGGCGGATTACCTCAGCATGGTGATGCAGACGCCGGCGGTGAATCTGGCCGGCATCGATCCCAATCAACTCACTCCGCAAATGGCAAGCCTCGGCAAACAACTCTATGAGGTGAAATATCAGTGCCAGTCGTGCCACACCATCGGTTCCGCGGGGGGATACGTCGGCCCCAATCTGACCAACGTCGGCAACTGGATCAACGCCGCCTGGGTCGAGGAGTGGCTGAGGAACCCGCAGTCTCTGGCGCCTGAGGCGATTGAGCCCCATCGAGATTTTACCGACCAGGAGCGCACCGCCTTGACTGCCTACCTGATGACACTCAAACAGAGCAGCGCCGTGCACGCCGGCGGAGGATCGGGGAGGGGCCAATGAAAACGAAACTGCTCATCGCGTTGGCACTCGCCCTGGTTGCCGGGTTGAGCACTTCTTGTCGCGAGAGCCGGGCTGAGGTCAAACCCGATCCCCTCGCGCGGGCTTACGACAGCGAAGCGGATTGGAACGATCCTTCGCACGTGATTCCGCTCAACTACCAGCAGGCGCAAGGTAAGCGGGTGTTCTACCAATATTGCGTGTGGTGCCACGCGGACGCAACGCCCGCCGGCCCCTCGAACCGCTCGAATCTGAATCCCAATCCGCCGCTGGCCAACGAAGGCGCCACGCTCAACCCTCTCAGCGACGATTTCATGCGCAACGTCATCACCTTGGGCGGAGCCGCTGCGGGGAAGTCAGCTTCCATGCCCCCCTGGGGAAAGACCCTCAGTCAAGACGACATCGACGCGGTCATTGCCTTTTACCGCGCCATCGCTCAACCGCCTTATCAGCCTCCGGCGCGGCCAGGGCCCAAGTATTCAGTGAGATAGAACGCATTGTGCAGGCAAAGGGGTCGGCCCCTTCGACCCCACCGGAATTCGGCGTAGGGACGGTTCGCGAACCGCCCCTACCTTCCAGTATCCAGATCCGTAGGTTTCACGTACGGATAATGATTTTCCTCCCCCTCGGGAGGTAAGGAGAGTGTTATGAAAAAAGTGATGATTTCTTTGCTCGCGTCAGTTCCTGCGCTATCTGTCGCATTTCTTGCCACACTGAATCCGACCAGCGTGCGGGCTGTTCCGAGCTACGCGCGCCAGACGGGATTGCCGTGCAGCGGCTGCCACTACACGCCTCCGGAACTCAACCCGGCGGGACGAAAGTTCAAGCTGCTCGGTTACGTTGATAAAGACAAAGAGAAGCCTGGGGCAGAAATTAAGGACGAATCGAAAACCCGGCACGCGGGGCTTGATATTCTCTCCTCCCTGCCGCTTTCCGCGATGTTCGAGACCTCCTTGACCTCCACGAATACCCCTCAGCCGGGGACCCAGAATGGCAATTTTGAATTTCCACAAGACCTGACGGTCTTTCTGGCGGGGGGTTGGACAAACCACGTCGGCAGTTTTCTGCAAGTAACCTATAATGTCCAAAAGGATCATTTCAGCATCGATAACACCGACATCCGCTACGCGAACAAGAGGATAGTGGGCGGCAAGGATCTTGTTTACGGCTTGACCCTCAATAACAATCCGGGCGTAGAGGACCTCTGGAACGACACGCCGGCATGGGGTTACCCATGGATCGCCAGCGATTCCGTACCGACTCTTACCGCCACGCCTATCATTAACGGCCCTCTGGCGCAAGACGTCGCGGGACTGGGTGGCTACACCATGTGGGACGATCATCTCTACGTGGATGGAACCATTTATCGCTCGGACCACGTGGGTGCGCCTCAACCTAATTCCGGAGGCACCGCTGCCTTCAACATCCGTGGGGTTGCGCCCTACTGGCGCGTCGCCTGGCAGCAATTGACGCCGAAGACGCAGTATGAAATCGGCACCTATGGTATGCACATGAAGTCGACCCCCGGCGCGGTCGTCGGCCTCGAGGATGGGTACACGGATTATGCGGTGGATTTCCAGGTCGATCGAACGGTGGTGAGGAAAGACGTGCTTTCGCTGCGCGGCACGTACATCCGTGAAAATTCCAATTTGGCCGCAACCTTTGCCGCCGGGGCAGCACAACAGAGTAGCCACCATCTGGATACGCTCCTGGCCAATGCCGAATACCATTTCGGCAATCGCCTTTCTGGAACACTCGGTTGGTTCGATACCGGGGGGACCGTCGACCCCTTGCTGTATGTGCAGAGTGCGCTGACCGGCAGCGCCAATGGCAACCCCCGAGGCGCCGGGTATATCGCCAACTTCTCGTATTTTCCCATGCAGAATATCCAGCTTGGCTTCCAATATACCGGATATACCCGTTTCAATGGCGCAATCAATAACTATGATGGCGCGGGTCGCAACGCGAGCGGCAATAATGCCGTGTACCTGCTAGGACGATTCATTTTCTGAAACGCACATAAGCTCGAGGCGCGGGATTTCCTCCTGCGGCTACGGAAGACGGCAAAGTACCGTTCGGTGAATGGCGTAATGGTGGCACTGAACCTTCCGCGGGTCCAAGTCCTTCGAGCACCTTCCGGTAGAAGAGAAACGGGCGATGCCGCTCACCCCTCCATGATTCGCGCCTGTTTCTTTGCGCCCAGGATTTTGAGGTCCTTGCTTGAAGAGCGGTCGCATACAAATTGAACCATGGTCGTCGTGCAGCAATGGGTTGCACAGAGGCGGAGGGGGTAGTACAACACCGGTATGCAAAGCGAGGTCGGAACCGCGGGTGCGTCTTCAGAAGCGGCTGACAGTACCAGTGAGTCGGTCGCGAGAACCGCCACGGTCTTCGAGCCAGGCGATAGGGGGGAACAGGTGACGGGGCGGCGCCGTCATCGGCGCCTCCGGACACCCGTGCTCCATCAGGCCCAGATCACCGAGTGCGGTGTCGCAGCGCTCGCGATCATCCTCGCGCACTTCGGCCGCTGGGTCACGATGGAGGAGTTGCGCGAGGCCACCGGCGTTTCGCGCGACGGTACGAACACCGCCGACCTGGCTCGGGCGTCACGGCGATACGGCTTGAAGGCCTCAGCCGTCCGGGCCGAACCCGAGGATCTGACCGGGCTCGGGCTTCCACTCATTGCCCACCTCGATTTCATCCACTTTGTGGTCGTCGAGCGGGTCGGGAAGCGAAGCGTGCAGGTGAACGATCCCGGATCGGGACGGCACCAGATTCCCCGCGAAAAATTCGCGGAGCGTTTCACCGGCGTCGCCCTGGTTTTCCAGCCCACCGCAGAGTTTCAACCCGGGGGCGCCCGGCGCCGCTGGTGCGCGTCGTTGTGGCGTGCACCGCAGGGCGGAACCCGGCCGCTTTTCCTTGCTGTTACGGGCGCGCTGGCCATGCTGCCCACGGTGCTGTTCGCCCTGCTGCTCGCTCGCCTGGTCGATCGATTGCCGCCGCGGGCAAGCGCCGCGCCGCTGGTGGCCGGCCTTATTGCCGCGGCCCTCACGCGGCTGGCGCTCGCCTGGGCGCTGGAGAACGGCCTCGTGCGCTTCGAGCAGGCCGTCTCTTCCCACACGTCTGAACTGCTCCGCCGCATGCTCACGCTGCCGTTCAGCTTCTTCACCTACCGCTTGCCGTTGGACCTCCAAACCCTGGTCTTGTCGAATGACGAACAGGGGCGGCTTGCGGGCGGGCGCGGCGCCGCTTCCCTGGCGGCCTGCCTGGGCGCCCCCACGGTATTGGCCGCTCTGCTTTTCCTCGACGTTCGTCTGGCCGCCGCCACTGCGGCGGTCGCGATCGGTTACGTGGCGGTTGCGCTGTCGCTTCGGTGGCGTGCGGCCGGGGACCGCCGCCGCGCCGACTACCTCTCGCAGGACAGCGAAGCCGACACGGCGGTAATGCTGCGGCGCATCGAGATGTATCGAACCGCCGGACGCGCCGATGATTTTTTCAGCTCGCTCGTCGACCGCGACGCGCACATCCTCAGCGCACGGCAGCGATGGGCGGAGGCACAGGCGATGGCAGGCGTGGCCGGTCGCGCGGCCGAAGGGCTGGTGACGCTGCTCGTCGTGCTCGCCGTAGTCCGCCTAAGCCCCGGCTCCCTCACCGCCATTCACCTGCTGGCCATGAGCCTGCTTGCTCCCCTTCGCGAGCTTTTCTCGGAAGGCGGGACGACCGATCGGCTGGAGCGAAACGCCCAGCAGATCGAAGACGTTGCGGGGATGGCCAGTGAGCAGCCCGCGGCATCCGATGCCCCCAGCTCCCTGCGCGGCACACTCGCCGTCCGTTCCGTGACGTTTGGTTATGCGCGGCAAAGGTCCCCCTTGCTCCGCGACGTCTCGTTGGAAATCCGGCCGGGTACGCAAGTCGGTATCACCGGCCATCGACGCTGGGACCGGCGATCCAGATCTCGCCGATCTCACCGTGGTCGCGCTGCAGCCCGCTTTCTGGATCCACAATCGCGAGTTCGTAACTGCCGGCGGGCGTGCCGGACGAAACCAGCCCTGTCGCGTTCTCGTCCGCGTTGGTCACGGCCCGGCCCCGCTGGAGTTGTTCGGGGTCGCAGCCGAGCACGCGTGGAGCCGTGCCGTGCGGCTTCGCCGTCACGATCAGCGTGGCTTCGGCCAGGCCGTAGGCGGGGTAGAAGGCCTCCCGCCGGAAGCCGAACGGCGCGAATTTACGGGAAAACCGCTCGATTGTCCGCGCGCGGACCGGTTCCGCGCTGCTGAACGCCCGCTGCCAGCAGCTCAGATCGAGGCCCTCACATTCCTCATCGCCAATCCTGTCGACGCACATTTCGTACGCGAAGTTCGGCCCAAGACTCGTATCCGCGCGGTAGCGCGAGATGGCACGCAACCAGCGCACTGGACGCGCCAGGAAATCCATCGGGGCCATCAGGGTGATGGCGAAACCCGACCATACCCCGTGCACGATGCACATGAGACCCATATCGTGGTACGGCGGGAGCCAACTGACGGTCTCGTCGACGCGGCCGATCTTCTCCGCCATGGCTCGCTGGTTGGCCGCCAGGCAGGCGTGTGTAATCTTTACTCCTCGCGGCGAGCGGGTGGAACCTGAGGTGTACTGCACAAGTGCGAGCGTGTCGGGACCGATTTCCGGCGGCGTCCATTCGCCGGCCAGCTCCACGGGAACGGAATCGGCAGCGAGCCAGCGCGGCGGCCGCATGCCGGCAACTTGTTGTGTGAATTGCCGCGTCCGCGGGAGGTGCGCTTCGACCGTGATGCCGATGGGCGCGCCGCAATCATGTGCCAGCGCGGCCAGGTGCGCCGCCGCGCGGTCGGAAGGCCGGAACGAGGGCGGGTAGCAGGGCACCGCAACCGCCCCACCGTAGAGGCAACCGAAGAGCGCGGCGACGAAATCGAGTCCCGGCGGAACCGCCAGGAGCACCGGTTGGCCGGCGGCGCCGAGTTGGCCCAGGCACACGGCGAAGCTGCGCGCACGCTCGTCCAGCGCCGCGTACGACATGCGGACGGTCTCGTGTTCGCCATTGAGCAGGAAGCGAAACGCCGTGCGGTCGGCCGATTCGACGGCGCGGGCGCGCAACGCTTCTACCACGCTCGGGAATTCGCTCCGCATCAGGCACTCCCTTCGCTCCGCTCCATTTCGGAAAACCGGATGCCGGCGAGCGAATGCTTCTCGAGGAAGTGCGCCGCCAGCTCATCCTGGCCACCGATGTTCTCGTCCACTTCGAGTTCCCCCCGCGCGGCGCCGGGTATATCGCCAACTTCTCGTATTCTCCAATGCAGAATTTCCAGCTTGGCGTCCAAAATTTCCAACGATGGGCAACACAATATTCCTCGGCAGGCGGGAGTCAAGCGTGGCTCAGGCTCGTAAAGAACTCGGCTAAGCAGGGTTGGAAAGCAATGGGGTTTCTATCTTCCGGCAGAAGGGATCATCAAGGTAACGTCGCGATCCAGGCGCATACCCACCAGCGAGCCCGCCGCGAGGGAAGCCTGTTTGCCCCTGGGGAGGAAGAGCGCCGTCCCGATGCCTATCGCTCCCAAGCCGATGGCGGTCCCGATGCCGCCCGCCGCTCCTATGGCGATGGGGGCTGCGATGAGGAGAGCCTGCTCCTTGCGATTGGGGCCTTTCCCTTTCAGTTCGCCTTCCGGCCCGACGTTGGGGTCGCTGCCGCTTTCGCTGGAGAAAACTTCAGTCAAGGAACCCACGATGGCCGCCTTTTGGCCGTTGGGAAGTTCCACGGTGTCGAAGAAGATGGTGAGTAACCCCCCCCTGCCGCGGCGCTGCGCGGGCCGGGACTCGCTGACATGGCCATCAATGCGCACGCCCTTGGGGAGCACGTCGCGGTCCTCGACGGCCACGGGGTCAATCAACGTGCACATGATTCGGTCGCCCGCCTTCGACGTGCTGGAATTAAGCGTGGTGTGCAACTGGAGCTTGAATTCCGTACCTTCCGGGACCGTGATCTCGTCGATGTTGGGGTTCTCCTCCTGCTGCGCCAAGAGGGGCGCCACCATGCTGCTGGTGAGCGAGCAGGCGAGCAGTGATGCAAGAATCTTTGCCTTCATTCCCGTTTCCCTCAAGCGGTGGCCGACCGCCCTGTCGAAGAGCAGGGCGGGTGGCGGATTCATCATTTCATCATCAAAGGCCGACGTAGTCAAAGACAAAATCAGTTTTGGTCCAAAAGACCTTCTTGGTTCGATGCCGGTTTGGCCTCAGAGTTTGGATGGCCTGATGCGAAGATTTTTCTCTGATAGCGGCAGAGCCGACCAAATGTGGAGGTGGCAAGACCTTTCGGCGCGAGTCTGGGCCGGCATCGACCCGACAAAATGTCTGCAAGGAAGAAGCGTCGCGCCGGCCCGCCGCTCCCGGCGCCAGAGCCAATTGCAGGCGGAGCTGATTTACTCTCGGGCTTCAGCGTGGTGGCGGACGTCAACGCCTTCGACCAGGAAGAGAACATCCTCGGCGATATTGGTGGCGTGGTCGGCAAGGCGTTCCAGGTTGCGCGCCACAAACATGAGGTTGATTCCTTGACGAATCGTTTTGGGGTCGCGTTCCATGTAACTGATCACTTCCTCGTAAACCAAGCCACACAGTTCGTCGACGGCGTCGTCAGAAACCAGCACGGTGCGGGCGAGCTCCGCGTCGCGCTTGACAAAAGCATCCAGGCTCTTGCGAATCATTGCCTGCACGCGGCTGGCCATGGCCGGGATGTCAATGAGGGGCTTGATCAGGGGCTCGTTCATCAGGGAAAGTGAACGCTCGACAATGTTGACCGCCAAATCTCCCATGCGCTCGAGGTCGTTATTAATCTTAATGGCGGAGGTCAGAAAGCGCAGGTCGGTCGCCATGGGTTGCTGGAGGGCAAGGAGCTGGGTGGCAAGATCGTCGATCTCGATCTCCATGCGGTTGATTTCCGCCTCGTTCTGGAGAACCTTTTGCGCCTGCTGAGGATCTTTCTCCGACAGGGAGAGAACGCTGCGATAAACGGAGTCTTCCACCAACGCGCTCATCTCGAGCAGGCGGCTTCGCAAGTAGTCCAATTCCTCAACAAAGTGGCGCAAAGGTGATCTCCCAGAAGAGTGGTTAGTGGTTAGTGGCTAGTGGTTAGTGGTTAGAGAAAACCTGCTAGCCACTAACCACTAGCCACTGATTTTACCCGAATCTGCCCGTAATGTAATCTTCGGTCTCTTTGCGCGCCGGGGTCTTGAAGATGACCGCCGTCTTATTAAACTCAATCAAGCGGCCCATCAAGAAGAATCCCGTGTAATCGGCCGCGCGCGCCGCCTGCTGCATGTTATGCGTCACAATGACCATGGTGCAGATTTCTTTCAGATTGAAAAGCAACTCTTCGATTTTCGCCGTGGCGATCGGATCCAGGGCCGAGCACGGCTCATCGAGCAGCAGGACTTCCGGCTCCACCGCCAAGGCGCGAGCGATGCACAGGCGCTGTTGCTGGCCTCCCGAAAGCGCATAGGCGGATTTGTGGAGTTGGTCCTTGACCTCCTCCCAAAGCACGGCTCGCCGCAGGCTTTTCTCCACGGCTTCGGCCATCGAGCCTTCACGAGCCATGCCATTGATGCGCAGGCCGTAAGCGATATTGTCGAAAATGGACTTGGGAAAGGGGTTAGGCTTTTGGAACACCATCCCTACTCTTCGCCGCAGCTTCACCACGTCCAGCGAGAAGATGTCCTCGCCATCCAGCAGGACTTCGCCTTGGGGAAGCGCGTGCGGCACCGTCTCGTACATGCGGTTGAGAACCCGCAGGAAGGTGGTCTTGCCGCAGCCGGAAGGGCCGATGAGCGCGGTGATGCGCCCCGTGGGAACCTGCAAGCCAATGGAGTGCAGCGCCTGCTTTCCCCCATAATAGAAATCCAACCCGGCCGCGCGCATCTTGATGTCGGCCGGCCAAGGAGTGGTGGCTCCTGCCGCACTCTCAGTGGGGCGGGATTCTTCAGACGTCTTCATGACCATAGTCGGAACACTCTGCTCGGAAGTCACGGCTCACACCTTCGTAAGGGCACGCCATGGCGTGCCCCTACACCTGACGAAAAGATACTCCCCGGGAAACGAGGAAGCGCGCCCCAATATTGGCGAGCAAAACGAACCCTAAAAGAACCAGTCCCGCCGCCCAGGCCTGCCGATGCCAATCGTCGTAAGGAGCGATGGCGTAGGTATAGATCATCACCGGCAAGGAGGCGATGGGTTGATTCCAGCCCGAGCTCCAGAAGCGATTGCTGAAGGCGGTGAAAAGCAGAGGAGCGGTTTCCCCGGCCACCCGCGCCAGGGTCAGCATGATGCCGGTCACGATTCCGCGGATCGCCGCCGGGACGACCACCGTCGCCACGGTCCTCCACTTGCTCGCCCCCAGGGCCAAAGCGCCTTCCCGCAGCACGAGCGGCACCGCGCGCAGAGACTCCTCCGTGGCGCGCACGGCGATGGGTATCATCATGACCCCCAGGGCCATGCTGCCCGCGAAGGCCGAGAAGTGCTTCATGGGAAGAACGATGAGCGTATAGGCAAAGATTCCCATGACAATGGAGGGCACGCCGTTCAGCAAGTCCGTGGTGTAGCGCACAAGGAAAGAAAAGGTCCTGCCGCCGAATTCCGCCAGGTACACTCCCCCCAGCAAGCCGATGGGAACGCCCACCAGGGAAGCCAGCAGCAGAAGCTTGCCGCTGCCCACGATGGCATTGGCCATCCCCCCGCCCGATTCGCCCACGGGCGTGGGCAGATTGACAAAGAACGCCCAGTTCAGCGACTTGCCACCGTAATACAACAGGTAGCCCAGGATGAAAAAGAGGACGGAAACCGTGAACAGCGCACACAGGCCGGTGAGGCTGAGCATGACCACGTTCACGATTTTTCGCCAGCGGGTGCGAAGGCTCATAAAAGCAGTGGTTAGTGGTTAGTGGCTAGTGGTTGGTTCACCAGCTTTACCATCCCTGTGCCGTCTCCTTTTGTGTGGTTGCCATAATTTCCAGCCGCGCCAATTCGTTGATAAAGAGTCATCCCTTTCACTAGCCACTATCCACTAACCACTAGGCACTGCCCTTCTCACCCTTGTGCCGTCCCCTTCTGCGTGGTGGCAATAATCACCAGGCGCGCCAGGCCATTGATCAGGATCGTCAGCAAGAACAGGACAAGGCCCAACTCGATCAAGGCTTGCAGGTACAAATCGCCCGTGGCTTCCGTGAACTCGTTGGCGATGACGGCGGCAATCGAATAGGCCGGGGCAAACAGCGAGGCATTAATCTTGGGATCGTTGCCGATCACCATGGTCACCGCCATGGTCTCCCCCAAGGCGCGCGCCAAGGCCAGGAAAACCGAGGCCATAATTCCCACCCGCGCAAAAGGCACCACCACATGCCAAGTGGATTCCCACTTGGTGGCGCCCAACCCCAGCGCCGCTTCGCGTTGCTCCACCGGCACGGCCAGCAACACTTCCCGCGAGACGGAGATGATGAAGGGCACAATCATAATCGCCAGCACCAGTCCGCCCGCCAACATGCTGACACCGTAAACCGGCCCCTTAAAGAGAGGGAGGAATCCCAGAGTGGACTTGAGAAAAGGCATCACCACTTGGCGCAACACCGGAACCAGTATGAAAATGCCCAGGAGGCCGTAAATAACGCTGGGAACCGCCGCCAAGAGTTCAATAACAAAGGTCAGGTAGTTGGAAATCCGCAGGGGGGCGAGCTCGGAAAGGAAGATGGCGGCGCCCACCCCGAGAGGCACAGCCACTAAGAGCGCCAGGGCGGAAGAAATCACCGTGCCATAAATGAACGGCAAAGCGCCGAAATCCCCGCTGACCGGATCCCAGGTCCTTCCCAGGAAAAACTCCCACCCAAACTTGTGGCGGGGCAGGGCGGAATTGATGAAAAGCTGGTAAACCAACATCACCGTCACAACAATAATACTGGCCGCCGCCAGCAAGGTAATGAGGTGCGCAAAGGCATCACCGCGCTGCAACTTCTGGATAAACTGCCGCGCGCGCCGGGATAGGCGCGCGCGGTCAGCCGTAACTGGAATATTGGCCACTTTAGTCAATCAGCGAGACAGCTTTACTCTCTTTAGCTACAACCTCTCGGGGAAGTTTCGCGTAGCTGAGAGCTTCCACCAATCCTTGACCGTCCTTCAGCATCCAGCGAAGGAAACCGACGATCGCTTGTTTCTTGGCGGGATCATCAATCTTGGTGGGCACTAACAGCCACGTGAAACTGCAGATGGGGTAAGCTGCCTTCCCCGGCGCATTGGTGATGGAAACGCGGAAATCATCGGGCATCGACTTCGCCGCTGCTGCCGCCGCGGCGGTGACACTGGCCAAATCCGCCTTCACGAAAACCCCGGCGGAATTTCGCACCTTGCCGTAGGGCATGTTGTTCGAGCTGGCGTATATCAACTCGACATACCCGATGGCTCCGGGAGTCTGTTTGACCAATCCCGCAACGCCCTCATTGCCTTTGCCACCCAAGCCCACAGGCCAATTTACCGAAGTGTTTTTCCCCACCTTGGTCTTCCACTCCTCGCTAACCTTGGAAAGATAATCTGTCCAGACATAGGAGGTGCCGCTGCCGTCAGAGCGGTGTACAACGACGATGTCCTGGTCCGGCAGGTTTATGCCCTTGTTAGGATCCGCGATGGCAGGATCGTTCCATTTCGTGATCTTTCCCAGGAAAATCCCGGCCAGGGCATCCGGAGTGAAATTCAATTCCTGGCTTACGCCCGGGATGTTGTAAGTTGGGACGACTGCGCCCAATACCGTCGGGAAGTGCAGGATCTTGGTCTTGGCCTGACCAAGCTGCTCGTCGGTCATGGGACCATCCGTAGCGCCGAAATCTACCGTTCCGGCAAGTATCTGCCGGATGCCACCGCCCGAACCGATGGATTGATAGTTGAACTCGATGTCCGGGTGGAGCTTGTGATACTCGTCAAACCACTTGGAATAAATCGGATAAGGAAAAGTTGCACCCGCTCCGTTGATCAGCAATGCGGGAGCTGGTGTCGGCGCGGGAGCTGCTGAGGGGGATTCGACAAATGCGCATACCCCGAGAGCAACCAACACTGCGCCCAAAGCGATGCTGGTGATTGAAGTTTTGAGTTTCATTTTTGTTCCCTCCGCCGCCAGTGTCGGGATTGTGTGTTACGGCGGAATTAAGACATGGTTATTCCTGGATTTAAGTCCTTAGCAGATACCCATTTTCAGGCGGAAATGTTACAAGAACATTAAGCCCCTGTTGCACGAATATAAAGGGGGTTTGGACATTTTGGCGGTACCGTCTCAATTTGAATTTAGCATCAAGAAATTTGGAAAGGTAATTCATGTTATACGCTTGAATAGTCGCAAACCCTGGAGTATAAATATCCCATGAGTGCAATGGGTGAACTTAGCCGCAAAGATCTGCCCCGCGCGATCTCAGCGGAAGAACTTCAGACGATGCTGGGAACCAGCGAGGCGTTCTGCTCATGGGATGCCTCGAATTCAACGGTCAGCGAGTTAATGGCCCGCTGGCCGTTTTTGTTTTCCCATCCTCTCCTGGGCACAAACAAGAAAGCCCATAAAATAGACACCTCGAACGCTCCTTAATTCAAGAGCCGGGTTCTTCTCAATGGGCGGGGCTTTGACAGCCGGTCCCTTCTTTGACATGCTCCCCAGGTATCAGGGGGGTTGCTGTTACAAGCAGGTCGAGAATCAAATGACACCACTGCCAAAAATCGCTTGCATATTTGCATAGTTCTGGTATGATCGAATTATGAAAACGCGCCAGGACTCACAATCCGTCACCCGCTATGCGGATATGTTTGCCGCCATGGGAGCCGAACCCCGCCTGCGCATCATGCAACTGCTCCTCACGGCTCACCCAAAGGGATTGGTGGTCGGCGATATCCAGGACGAACTGGAAATCCCCGCCTCTACGCTTTCCCATCACCTTGACAAGCTCAAGAACGAGGAACTCGTCAACGTACGGCGGGAGGGCACTTTCTTGTGGTACTCGGCAAACCTGGAAGCCTTGCAAGAGGTCATGAACTTTTTGTATGCGGAGTGCTGCACACGTAATAAGGCGATTGACCCTGGTGAACTCGTCGCGATCGGCGCGGCCCCAAAATGTGGCCCGGAAAGGAAGAGCAGATGAGCGAGCAAAGTATTAAAGAAGTGGTGAAAGAGAAGTACGGACAGGCTGCGTTGCGTGTCATCAAGGGCGGGAGTTCCTGTTGCGGCGCGGCGCCGGCGGTGGAAGGGTGTCCTGATCCGATCACCTCGAACCTTTACGATGGCAGCCAAACCAGCCAGATTCCCGAAGCGGCCTTGCTGGCCTCCTTGGGTTGCGGAAACCCCACGGCGCTGGCCGAACTGAAACCCGGCGAGACCGTCCTCGATCTGGGGTCGGGAGGCGGCATTGACGTCCTGCTTTCCGCGAAGCGCGTGGGGCCTTCGGGCAAGGCGTATGGGCTGGACATGACGGATGAGATGTTGGCGCTGGCACGCGAGAATCAGAGGAAAGCCGGTGTCGAGAATGTGGAGTTCCTGAAGGGCGAAATTGAGAACATTCCACTGCCCGACAATTCAGTGGATGTAATCATTTCCAACTGCGTCATCAACTTGTCTGCGGACAAAGACCGGGTGCTGCGAGAAGCTTTTCGCGTGCTCAAGCCCGGAGGAAGGTTCGCCGTCTCCGACATTGTGGTGCGCGGGGAGGTTCCCGCCGAAATTCGGCGCAACGTGGAGCTATGGATTGGGTGCATGGCGGGAGCGTTAGAACAGAACGAATACCTGGCGAAGCTCACCCGCGCGGGATTTGAAGTGGTCAGTATGGAACCCACGCGGATTTACCGGGTCGAGGATGCGCGCGAACTGCTTTCCAGCAAGGGCATAGACGTGGATGCGATTGCGCCCCTGGTGGATGGCAAATTCATGAGCGCCTTCGTGCGGGCGAAAAAACCGGGTACGGGACAAGGGACACGGGATACCGGACACGCGATTCGGGGTTAGCGGTCAGGGAAATAGTGAATAGTAAATGGTGAATGGTAAAACCACGCTCCAACTCACTATTCACTATTCACTATTTACTGCTGCCGTTTCCCGTATTCCGTGACCCGAACCTCGGTATTCAAAAGCCATGCGAGTTTTGATCCTCTGCACAGGAAACTCCGCTCGCAGCCAGATGGCGGAAGGCCTGCTCCGGCACGATGGAGGCGCGGCGTTTGAGGTCTTTAGCGCCGGCACGAAACCAAGCCACGTCCGCCCGGAAGCTATTGCCGCCATGCGCGAAATCGGCATCGATATCTCGGACCACCGGTCGAAATCCGTGGACGAGTTTGCGGGGCAGGCATTCGATTATGTGATTACGGTCTGCGACAACGCCAAGGAGAGCTGCCCTGTTTTCCCGGCAAAAACCAAACGCATTCATTGGGGCCTCGAAGACCCGGCCGCAGTCCAAGGCTCGGAAGAGCAAAGGCTGGCGGAATTCCGCCGAGTGCGCGACCAACTCCAATCGCTCCTGCGCCATTTCCTGGAAGCGAACGGGTGACAGGGGAAACGATGGGGCGCAGCCTGGGCCCTTCGGACAGGACTCGTCCCCAGCCATCAAGAATATGGTTATTCCCGGACTTATAGTCCTTAAATGACACTCATTTTCGGATACGGGTCTTACAGATACGTTGAGGTTCTGTTGCGCAGGGGAAAAAGTGGATTCGACAATTTGGCGGGGGGGCCGGGGCTCCTCGAAGCAGTCCACCCTAGCTGGAGTTGCGAAATTTTCTCAACTTCGCAATTCATGGTCTTGTCACATCCTCATCACACTCCGTTAATCACCCTCTTACAGCATGGACGCGTTTTCCAATACAGTCGGGTTTGATCCCGCACGAGGAGTGCTAAACTCTTCTCGGGAAGTCCAAAAGCAAAAACTTAAGGAGCAAATGATGCACAAACGCAAGCTTGTCACCCTTAGAGTTGTGGGCATGGCGATGCTTCTCATGGGCTTGTCGGCATTGGGCATTCTTGCCAGCGACGGCGCTTCGTCCGCAGGAGACGCCACCACCCCTCCCGCTTCGAGCGCGACGAAACCCAGCGCCAACGAGCAAATTACCCTTCTCAAGCAACAAATGGCTCTGCAACAGAAACAGATCGAGCAAATGCAGAAGGCTTTGGAGGAGCAGAAACGGCTTCTGGAACAACTCGTAAAGCCAGCTTCGACCACCGAGCAAGCGGCGCAACCGGCCAAACCGGCTGTGGGCATAGAGCAGGCCGCCCAACCCGCGAAGCCGGCCGCGAGCACGGAACAAGCCGCCCTACCGGCGAAGCCGGCTGCGATTACGGAGCAAGCCTCCCAGCCGCAGCCCTCCACTCTCGGTGAAGTGGCTTCCACCAGCCCGATGATTCCCCAGTCTCAAAGAAAGGTGGAAAACGCGGTCGTAGTCCCAGCGGCGGGACCAACAACCATTAGCGCCACCCGTTCGGCAGGCGGGGCGGCTTCGGAGAGCTCGCCGCTTCAGTTTCACATTGGCTCGGCGACGATGATGCCCGTCGGGTTTATGGATTTCACCGGCGTATTTCGTAGCAAGACAGCGGGTGGGAACATCGGGACCAGCTTTGGTAGTATTCCCTACGCTACCGTGACTTCTGGCACCACCCCCTATAATACCAATCTCACGGAGTTGCGCCTCAGTATGCAGAACTCCCGGATCGGTTTCCGGGCCGACGCGGATGTATTCGGCGCTCATGTGATTGGGTACATGGAAGCCGACTTTCTGGGGACCCCAGCCAGCACCAACATTGCGGTGACGAGCAACAGCAACCTTCTCCGCTCGCGGTTGTACTGGGTCGATATTCGGAGAGGCACATGGGAAATCCTCGGCGGCCAGACGTGGAGTTTGCTCACTCCAGGTCGCGTGGGCATTTCACCCCTCCCCGCAGACATCTTCTATTCGCAAGATATAGACGTGAACTACCAAGCGGGCCTGTTTTGGGGGCGCATTCCGGAACTGCGGTTCGTTTATCACCCCTCCAAGCAAGTGGCCTTCGCCGTGGCACTCGACAGTCCTGATCAGTATGCGGGCGGCTCGTCAGGAGGCGGGTCCATCGTCCTTCCTGCGGCTCTTTCAACCTACTCAAGCGAATTGGACTTTGGCGCAAGCTCGGGGGGTATAGCTACTCCTGACGTTGCTCCCGATATTATTGCGAAACTGGCATTCGATCCTAACAAGCACGTTCACTTCGAAGTCGGAGGAGTGGAAAGGGACTTTAAAGTTTACAATTCCACCACCTCCACCAGTTTCGCGATAGAAGGCGGGGGCGGTTTTGTGAACCTCCACGTGGAACCGGTCAAGGGATTTCGGTTGATGACGAATAACTTCTGGGGTGCTGGCGTTGGCCGCTACATCTTTGGGCAGGCCCCCGACGTCATCGTGCACGCCGACGGCTCCCTCTCGCCGATTCATAGCGGCTCCACGGTGACCGGCTTCGAATTCACGCAGAAGAAAACCATGCTCTATGCATATTATGGCGGCATTTACATCATGCGCAACACCGCCATCGACACGGGTAAAACCGTGGCGGCTTTGGGTTATGGCTACTCCGGCGCAAGCAGCGGCCAGAATCGTGACATCCAGGAAATCACTTTTGGCTTCAACCAAACGATCTGGAAGGATGCCAAGTGGGGCGCCATCAATTTCATGGGCCAGTATTCCTACCTGTTGCGCGATCCCTGGTACGTGAATTTTGCCACCGGCCAGCCTCCTAATGCCAATAACAACATGGTGTTCTTCAACCTTCGCTACACGCTGCCGGGTTCGGCTCCTACCATGGGGAAGTAAGCCTCCCCTCGGCAGAGCTTCAAGGCACGCGTATTCCTCGCACTTCAGTGTGGGCTTCGGCCCACACTGAAGTGACTGCCAGCTTCCCCATAACTCCGCCGTACGACGAGCCCGCAACCCTTACCAAGCTCGCGCGAAGCGCTTTGGAGTGCGGTAGCAGCAGCTACCGCCTTCCGCCCATTGCTCACCCCGCAAAGGCGCTAGCTGCTGCTCCTGCCCTTCGAGGTATTGCGCCTTGGCATTTTTGCGTGAGTTTGTTTATCCTATCGCGACTTCATTTGCCGTCGAGCTTCGGGAGCCGAGCGGCAACCGGTCTGAACAACCCTGGGGGGACCAAATGCGAAGGCAATGGACACGGCGCTTCCGCCGTCATGCTTACAAAAATATATCTCTCACGGCCCTCGCGTGCCTGGCGTTGATGGCAGCAGACTCTAAGGCCATGGCCGCCGGGCCTTCGCCGGATTTCTTGGTGGAAGGGGGGAAGGCGCGAGCAGTTATCGTGCTGGGCGACAACTCCGATCCCTTCTACCGCTTTGTGGGGGAGGAGTTGCAGCGGTATGTGAAAACGATTACGGGGGCGTCGCTCGAGATCGTGCCCGCGAGCCAAGCCAGGAATCGGCCGGAAGGTCTGTTGGTTCTGATCGGTGGCCCAACGGCCAACAACCTGGTAGAGGAAGCCGTCAAAAAGCAGCAGGCCAAGTTTTCGGATTTGAAAGCGGACGGTTTTCTGTTGTGGAGAGTGGCCGTGGGAAAGAAGCGCGGATTGATCGTGGGGGGCAATGATGAAGCCGCGACGATGTACGCCGCCTACGACTTGTTGGAGCGCCTGGGAGTGACGTTTCTGCTGGCCAAAGACATCCTGCCGGAGAAGACGGAGGATTTGCAGTTGCCGGCTGGAAACGTGCGCGCCGAAACACCCTTTCCCCGCCGGGGCCTGCTGATCTCGAACATCTATCCGAACCGCGGGATCATGAACCTGGCAGAAGTAAATGCGATGCTCGACCAGATGGCGAAGCTGAAGATGAACTACCTCCAATTCTTCTGGTTCGAGCACGAACCCTGGATCAATTTTGGGTTCAGGGGGGAGAACAAGCTTTTGGGCGATGCCACGGGGAAAGAGACAGGGTATTTGTCGTGGCGGTACAACTTCGGTTCGAACCTGGTCAAGGATGTGGTGGTGGGCCAGGACAAGTTCGGGGGGCGGGAGCGAATGGCGCCGATGGAGTTTCAAAAGGTCGAGACGCCGGAGGATGGATTTCGGGTGGCGCAGGAATTCCTGAGGGAGATCATCCGCTACGCCAAGACGCGCAAGATCAAGGTATGGCTGTGCGTAGACCCTACGACCTTGCCGGGAAACCTGGCGCGCTTCGCCCACCGGGCGTCCAACCGGCCGGTGCCTTTTGATCCGATTCTGGGAACGCACATGTGTCCGGCCGATCCCGAGTTGCACGAAATGAATGAGAACCGGCTGCGGGCGCTGGTGGAAACTTATCCGGAGGCGGAAGGGTATTTCATGTATGCCCCTGAGATGTACCCGGATTGCCCTGACGACCTGAATCGCAACTTCCTGGTGGGAGAGCGGGAAAAATACGAAAGCGTTCTCCAACCTTGGGCCGATTATTACAAGCCCTCGATGAATTACGAGAAAAATCCTGCCGTGGTTTTGGATTCCACAACCAATTCGGTTTACATCATCAAGAAGATGTTGGAGGCGAAGCAACGGCTGGCGCCGAACGCCAAGGTCGGCATTGGGGGCATTGGTCGCGGCTTTCTGCTGCCCTTGCTCGACAAGACGTTTCCGAAGGACGTGCCGATTACGGATATGGAGTCGCGCGCGATCTGGACGCCGCGTGGCATCCCCATGCAGCTTTTCGGCGGCATGGGGGAGCGTGAGCGGACCATCGTGCCCCGCCTGGATGACGACAGCGGCATGTTTGGGATGCAGTTCAACGTGGGTTTGTACTACAAGGATCGGATTCTGGAGGGGTCGGCGGAGAACGGCGTGGCGGGGTTTGCCGGACAACTCAATCGCCCCCGGGGCATGGAGCAGAACTACCGTTACCTGACCGAGGGGGCTTATAACCCCAAGTTGACCCCGAAAGAATTCTATGACGGTTACGCTCGACGGCTCTTCGGGGAGGCTGCCGCTCCCGATATGGTGAAGGCGTTCGAGACCCTAGAGGCCAACGAAGAATACCTGGGCTGGACTCAAAAGGGAAACTTTGGCTGTTGCGGACCGATTGCTGAAATTTCCATGGCGCACCGCCTCTACCAACAGCCCAACCCGTTCGATGGTCCCAAGGACTGGAGCCGGTTCATAAACGACAGTCGTGACCGCGTTCGCTACTACGGGCAGGCGGCGGAGAATTTGCAGAAGGCCTTGGAGCTGATGAAGGCTGCTGCGCCCAAAGTCGCGCCGCATGGGCAGGAAGAGCTGCATTATTTGATGAACAAGACCGAATCCTACCGCATGCATCTCCAAACGTTGATCACAGTTCGCAAGGCTTACATCGAGTTCGGCGAGGCGTTCCAGTTGTGGAAGGCGGGGGAAATTGACCGCGCGGAGCTGGTTCGTCGGCTGGATGCCAGCATGGTCCTATTCGACGATGCGAGACGAATGGGTCGGCAGACGACGGAGAGGTTTGCCGAGGTGATTGACCATCCTTCCGACATGGGGGTGCTGTATCGGGCGAATCTGTTCCTGGTGACGGGTTTGGAACTGGTGGAGCAAACCATGCAGAATATCGTGAACTATCACCATGGAAAGGCGTACACGCAGCTCGTGCCATGGGATAAGATCTATTATGATTTCCCGCAATTCTCCGCGCCGTGATGAAAACAGGTGTAGCGCGGCCGCTGCGCCTGCGGGCGGCTTTTCTCTCGGTCTTCGGGGCCGGCTACGGCGTGTTCGCTTTCACGTTCTCAGGCTGAGGGGTGGCGACCAGGGAGGCCGCCGGCAACAGCGCGGCGTGCTTGCGTCGCCGGCTGAGGGCATTCTCCGCGGCAATGCGCACCACGTGCAAGAGTTCAGGGTCGGAGAGGGGAGGAACAATGAAATCGAATGCACCCCGCTCAATCACCTGCACGTAGAAAGGTACATCCGCAAACGGCGACACCACGATGACATTCACCGGCGCGGACGCTTTCGCGGCCAGAGTCAGAACATCCGCCCAATTGCCATCGGCAAGCTGAATTTCCGTAAAGACCAAATGCGGTGGGCAGTCCGACCATAGCGCCAGAGCCGCCTCCGCGCAATTCTTGGCGACGAAGATGTCAAGCGACTGCTCTTCCAACGCCAGGCGGAGAGCGTCAAGCGGGTCGTGCCGTGCCCGAACGAGCAGGGCCCTGATGCTTTCCTTCATAACCCCTCCTTCCCGAGATGCGCCCCGGATGGCCAAGTATCCGCGTAACCCGCGTGGCTGCGTTTCGCGCCCTATTTCAACCGCAGCAAGATGGATTTCTTATCCTTGAGAATCTCCAGCTTGTCTTCGCGCGCCAGCCAACCCACAGCGAAATCCAAGAGTTCGCTGCCCCCGTTAAGTTTTTTCTTCAGTTGCGCCAGGGTCTGAGGCCCACCTTGATCGAGCAGGCGCCAGATTTGTCCGGCTGCATCACCAACTTGCTCTTTCCCAGCCACTTCTTTTGTGTCCATGACTTTCGGTCCTCTCTATCGACAGGATTAGAGCACAACGCTATCCTCACCACGCACCTCAGGCTTACGTGGGGAATGACGCTTGATGAGCCCCACGCGCGGCTTTACCACAACTCGATTCCCTCTTTTCGAAACCTTGCTTGCACTCCTTCGCCAGTGTCGCCCTTGCCCATTAAGGGCGATTGAGGGAATCGTGAAGGGTGGGTTAAGTTTGGAAGAGGTATTCAGACCTGATCAGAGCAGGGACCGCATTCAACTCCCGGCGCCGGGAGCAGATTCCCAAAAAGGTTATCGGGATGTGCTAAAATTCCGCCGTGGCATTCCACTCCCCAGGCGAAGGTGGCTATCCCTTGATTGCGATCGTGGGCCCCACCGCCGCCGGCAAGTCGGCGCTGGCCTTGACGCTGGCCGAGCGGCTGAACGGCGAGGTGGTGAACTACGATTCCGTGCAGTTGTATCGTGGCTTCGATGTGGGCTCGGGGAAATTGCCTCCCGCCGAGCGGCGCGGCGTCGCGCACCATCTGCTGGATTGTCTGGAGCCGGCCGAAGTTTTCACCGCGGGAGACTACCGCCGTGAGGCGTTGAAGGTTCTGGCGGACTTGCGCGGCCGCGCCAAGCTCCCCATCCTCGTGGGGGGAACAGGACTTTACCTGCGCGCCTTGTTGCTGGGACTTTTTGCGGGGCCGGTTCGTTCCGAGGCTTTGCGCGAACGCTTGCGAGCCCTGGTGGAACGCCGCGGCCGGGAATTTCTGCATCGCTTGTTGGCTCGCCTCGACCGGGCGGCGGCGGCCCGCATCCAACCTCGCGATACGCAGAAGTTGATTCGCGCCGTGGAAGTCTGTATCCTCGCCCGGCAACCGCTTTCGGCAATGCACGCGCGCGGCCGAGCCGGTCTGGAGGGATATCGCGTCACCAAACTCGGCCTGCATCCACCCCGCACACAGCTCTATGAGCGCATTAACCGGCGTGTGGAACACATGTTCGGGGCGGGCCTGATGGAAGAAACGCAAACATTCCTTCACCATCCGGACGCGGAGCGCATCAAACCCTTGGGCGCTTTGGGCTACCGGCAAGCGCGCGCGGTCCTGGAAGGAAAGGCGAGCCGTGAAGATGCCGTGGGCGCGACGCAAGTGGCGACGCGGCATTATGCCAAACGCCAGTTGACCTGGTTCCGGCGGGAGGCAGACATTTTCTGGTTCGAAGGGTTCGGCGACGACCCGCGTGTTCAAGGTCGCCTTTTGGAAACCCTGTGCCGGACGCCGGTCCCTGCCGGGCAAGCGGCAATTGCCCGGCCGGCGGTTCCACCGGTTCTGTAATATCCGCGTCAGGGCGACCCTGGAAAATCGAAGCATAAAAAGAGAGAGAAAAACATGGAAAAGCAACCGCAAAACATTCAGGACGGTTTTTTGAATTCCGCCCGCAAAGAAAAAATCGTGGTGACGGTCTACCTGTTGAGCGGGGTCAAGTTGACCGGGCGCATTCGCAGTTTTGACAAGTACTCCGTCATTCTGGAAAGCAACCATCAGGAACAAATGGTTTTCAAGCACGCTATTGCTACGGTTGTGCTGCCCCGTGCTACGCTCGCGCCCGCGGCCCCGGGGACCCCGGAGGGATAGAAGCATTCGACGCTTGCAAGTCTTGGAGAAAGCATTTCTGGCGGGTTGGGAATCCACTCGCCGCGATGGAGTGACGGTGGGCATCGCGGACGAGGAAGATCCCTTGCGGGAACTGAAGGAACTCACGGCCAGCGCCGGCGCCCGGGTGGTGGGAACGGCATCGCAACGCTCGCCTGAGCCCGACCCCGCCACGTTGCTGGGACGCGGTAAGGTGCATGAAGTTCGCACCCAGGCGCGTGCCGCGGGCGCGGACCTGGTGATCTTTGACCACGACCTCACTCCCACCCAGCTTCGCAATCTCGAGAAATCCCTGGACCTGAAGGTCATAGACCGCACCCAAATCATCCTTGATATCTTCGCTCGCCGGGCGCGCAGCCGGGAAGGGCAGCTCCAGGTGGAACTGGCGCAATTGAATTATCTGCTGCCCCGGCTTTCGGGACACGGAACCGTGCTCTCGCGATTGGGCGGCGGCATCGGCACGCGGGGTCCCGGTGAACAGCAACTGGAATATGACCGGCGGCGCATCCGGCGGCGCATCCGGCTGCTGACCGAAGGCATTGAGCGTGTCCGTTCGCAACGCGCCCTGCATCGCGCCCATCGGCGCGACCAGAATCTTCACACCGTGGCCCTGGTGGGTTACACCAACGCCGGCAAGTCCACCCTTTTTAACGCTTTGACTTCCGCCGAGGTGGTGACTTCTGCGCGCCTGTTCGCCACCCTCGACCCTACCGTCCGCGCGCTGCCGCTCGATTCTCACCGCACGGCGCTGCTTTCCGATACGGTCGGCTTCATTCGCAAACTGCCGCCCCACCTGGTGGCGGCCTTCCGCGCCACGCTCGAGGAGTTGGAGGAAGCCCGCCTGCTGCTGCACGTTACGGACGCTTCCGACCCGCAACGCGCCGCCCAAGACGCTGCCGTCGAGACCTTGCTCGAAGATTTGGGCGTTGCCTCCACGCCCCGGCTGCACGTTTGGAACAAAGTGGATCTGCTTGCCCCCGGGGAAAAGCCTAAACTCGAAGCGGCGGAACACAGCGTCGCGGTCTCCGCCCAGACGGGGGAGGGCTTGGAAAAATTGCGCCAGCGAATTGCCGATGCGCTGGCCGCCGACCCGCTGGTGGAAGCGGATTTTGAGCTTTCGCCAAGTGACGGAAAGCATTTGGCATTGCTGCATCGAACCGGAACCGTGGTTTCCACCCACTACCAAGAGGGAAAAGTCCTCGTGCGGGCGCGAGTGCCTGAGTCCGTACGGGAAATGCTGAAACCCTCCGCCGTAAAAGCCGGGCGAGAGGGCTAAGTCATTGTTATTTCGAGGGGAAATTTTCTTGTGGAAATCTTTGTGGAAAAGGCCTCGGCATTTCCCCACATGTGAAAACCCACGCCAGCCGCAATTTATGCGGGTGCGGTGATAACAATGAATTATCGCCCTGTATTTGCAATAAGTTACAGGCCATGACAACCCGCGGCTTGGACGAAATCCTGCGAGAAATCTGTTTGACGCTGGCGGCATTTTCTGGGTGGGTTTTTGCACAATGATGAAGCATTTCCGGCCAAGCCTCCGCGTAGCCCTCGGCTCCCGGGCATTCCGCATAAATTCAGCCTTTCATGGCACTAGCCTCTGATTATAGTTGAAGTTGCGCTTTCCGGCGGGCGTCTCAGAAGGCCTGGGAAGCGGGAAATTCCCCCAAATTTGACAGACGGGTACGGGTGGTTTAGATTGGCTGTACATATTTCGGCCACGAATTTTGCGGGTCCGCCGAAGCCAAGGAGTGAAACCCCGAAATGCTCGATCTGAATTTTGTGCGCGACAACCTGGAGCTGGTCAAACAGAAGATGCGCGAGCGCGGGCTTCCCGATGTGCTGGGCGATTTTGAAGCGCTGGACCGCGAGCGCCGCCGCCTGCTCATGGAGGTCGAGGCGCGCAAGGCGCGGCGCAACAAAGTCTCCGATGAAATCGCCGCGCTCAAGAAACAAAAGCAGGATGCCTCCTCCCTGATCGCGGAAATGAAGCCCCTCAGCAACGAGATTCAGGAAGGGGATGAGCAAGCGAAGGCCTGCGACGAGCGCCTGCGCGAGGTGCTGCGCCTGGTTCCCAACCTTCCGCACCCGAGCGTACCCGTGGGGAGCAGCACCGCCGACAACCAGGAAGTCCGCCGCTGGGGCCAGCCGCGCCCTTTCGATTTCGAACCTCAGGCGCATTGGGATTTGGGCCCGGCGTTGGGAATTCTGGATTTCGCACGCGCCACCAAAATCACCGGCACGCGCTTTGCCGTGTACGTGGGAGTAGGCGCGAAGCTGGAGCGGGCGCTCGCCAACTTCATGCTCGACGTGCACACCCGCGAGCATGGCTACACGGAAATTCTGCCGCCCTTCGTGGTGAACTCTGCCAGCCTCTTCGGCACCGGCCAGTTGCCAAAATTCAAAGAAGACCTCTTCCATTTGGAGGGCACGGATTATTGGCTGATCCCCACCGCGGAAGTACCCGTAACCAACCTTTACCGCGACGAGGTGCTGGAGGCCGAGAAGCTTCCGGTGAAGCATTGCGCCTGGACGGCCTGTTTCCGCAGCGAGGCCGGCTCCTACGGCAAAGACACGCGGGGCATCATCCGCCAGCACCAGTTCCAGAAGGTGGAACTGGTCAAGTTTACGCTGCCGGAAAACTCTTACGATGAACTCGAACGCCTGACGCGCGACGCGGAGGAAATTCTCCAGCGGCTGGAGCTGCCCTACCGCGTCGTCACGCTTTGCACGGGCGACCTGGGGTTCAGCTCCGCCAAGACCTACGACCTGGAGGTCTGGCTGCCCGCCGCGCGCGAGTATAAGGAAATCTCCTCTTGCTCGAACTTTGAGGCCTTTCAGGCGCGCCGGGCCAACCTGCGCTTCCGGCGCGGCAAGTCCGGCAAGACGGAGTTACTGCACACCCTGAACGGCAGCGGGCTGGCCGTGGGCCGCACGTGGCTCGCCCTCATCGAAAACTACCAGCAGGCCGACGGCTCCGTCGTCGTCCCCACCGCCCTGCGCCCCTACCTCGACGGCCTGGAGCGCATCACACCACAATAGGGTAGAAGGCAATAGGCGGCCATCTGGCCATCGACAAAGAGCGGGTACAGGACCAAATTCCTTGGGCAGTCTTCAAGACCTTAATCAGGCATCGAGGTCTTCATCCACGACGATTTTCAGGGCGCGGAGGAATTGGGTGTCTTGGGTGGTAAGGTGGAACTGGGGATCAGACGGGCCATCGGCGTTGAGTTTCTGGCGATGCACCAAATTCACCTCGCCGCGCTTATTGAAGCCGATGGTGACTTCCAGAACGAGAAAGAGGTCGTAGCCGGCGTTGCGGATGCGCGACATGACATCGGCGATCCGCTCGGAATCGGAGAGGGATTCGTTGATGGCGTCGCCCAATTCTTTGATCAGGCGTTTGAAATTATCGTCAAGCTCCAAGCTTCACCTGGAAGGTCGAGGGTGGCTTGCAAACTCAATTCTAGGATTGCCGCCGATATACGTCAAGGCCAAAGCCGGTGGCACCACATCACCCCGCGAAATTAAAAACCCTATTTCCAAGCGCCCGTCCGGCACCGATGGGTAAGCGTGGAAGGCGCACCGGAGACGCGACGGGTATTTGACTGCACCGTGGTTTGTCCTTACGATTAGTAAGAGCCCGCGCCGGGCAGGAAAGGAAGGCTTTGAGTCGACTCGGAAATCTGCTCCAATACTGGTTTCTCAACGCGAAGCGGTTATTTCACATGCTCATCGCGCTTTTATTTATGGTTTTGACGCTCATGAGCGCGTCGCTGACGTATTCAGAGTGGGAAGGTTACCGGAAAACCCCGCAGGCGGGGCCGATCCTCTTCACGATGTTTGGGGGATTCACCGTATTTCTCGCAATCCTTTGCCTTTACTCTTTTGTAAGAGCGCGAAACGTACGTTGACTGCATGCCGAAGAAAATGCAGCGCCCGATTTATCGGGTCGGCTTTTCCAGGTTTGCATGAAGAACCGCCCCGATAGATCGGGGCGCTACCGGCCATGCCAAACGGCAAGGAACGTAAACCGAAATTCGCAACGGGCTCGGGATTGGAGCTCAAGAGGTTCTATGCGCCTGGGGACCTTGCCGGCTGGGATTACGACCATGAGGCGGGCTACCCAGGTGAATTCCCCTACACACGGGGCATCTACCCGTCGCTTTATCGCGGCCGCCTCTGGACCATGCGCCAATACGCGGGCTTCGGCTCGGCGCGCGAATCGAACGCTCGCTACCGTTATCTGCTTTCGCAAGGGCAAACGGGCCTTTCCGTGGCCTTCGACCTTCCCACGCAAATTGGCCTTGATTCCGATCATCCCCTGGCTCGCGGCGAGGTCGGCCGCGTGGGCGTGGCCATTGACTCATTAGAAGACATGGAGATGCTCTTCGAGGGGATCCCTCTCGAGCGCGTCTCGGCGTCCATGACCATCAACGCCACGGCCGCGATTTTGCTGGCGCTTTATTTCGCCGTGGCGGAAAAGCAAGGCGCTGATCTTGCCCGGTTGTCGGGAACGGTTCAGAACGACATTCTGAAGGAATACATCGCGCGCGGCACCTACATTTTTCCGCTCGCTCCCGCGCTGCGCATCGTGACGGATATCTTTGCTTTCTGCCGCGGCCGCGCTCCCGAGTGGAATACCATATCCATCAGCGGGTATCACATTCGCGAAGCGGGCTCGACCGCCGTGCAGGAAGTGGCGTTCACCCTGGCCAATGCCATTGCTTACGTGGAAGCGGCGCTGGCACGCGGCCTGGCCGTGGACCAATTTGCGCCGCGCCTCTCTTTTTTCCTGAATGCCCACAACGATCTGCTGGAAGAGATCGGCAAGTTCCGCGCCGCGCGGCGGCTGTGGGCGCGGATCATGCGTGAGCGCTTCAAAGCCCAGGATCCGCGCTCCTGGATGTTCCGCTTTCACACGCAAACCGCCGGCTCCACCCTCACCGCGCAGCAGCCCAATGTGAATATTGTGCGCGTCACGCTCCAGGCGCTGGCGGCGGTGTTGGGGGGAACGCAATCGCTGCACACCAACTCTCGCGACGAAGCGCTGGCCTTGCCCACGGAGGCTTCCGCGCTGCTGGCCTTGCGCACGCAGCAGATTCTGGCCGCGGAAAGCGGCGTGGCCAACACCGTCGACCCGCTGGCGGGCTCCTACGTCATTGAAAAACTCACCGATGAAATCGAGGCCCAAGCCCGGGAATACTTGCGTAAGATCGAAGCCTTGGGCGGCATGGTACGCGCCATCGAAGCGGGCTACGTGCAGCGCGAGATCCAGCAGGCGGCCTACGAATATCAGAAAGCCATCGAGAAGGGCGACCGTGTAGTGGTGGGCGTCAATCAGTACGTGGATAAGACCAGCGCCTCTCCTCCTCTCCTGCGCATCGATCCCGAAATCGAGCGCACCCAGGTGGAACGCCTCGCCAAGCTGCGGGCCCGCCGCGACACCACGCGCGTGGGAACAACCCTCCGAGCCGTGGAGGAGGCCGCGCGCACGGACCGCAACTTGCTGCCGGCGATCCTCGACGCCGTAAAGGCTTATGCCACCGTGGGGGAAATCTCCGACGCCCTGCGCCGAGTTTTCGGCGAGTATCAGGAGTCGGTGGTGATTTGATACCTCACGCTATTCTGAGGCAATACCTAAAGGACAATTCATGTCTACTCTAACTTTTCTCGGCGCGACCGGCACGGTAACCGGCTCGAAATATCTCCTGGAAGCCGGCGGCGAGCGCTTGATGGTCGATTGTGGACTCTTCCAAGGCCTCAAGGAGCTGCGGCTGCGCAACTGGAATCCGCTGCCCGTGCCTGCCGCCAGCATCCAATGGCTGCTGCTGACGCACGCGCATCTCGACCACGTCGGCTATATTCCGCGCCTGGTCAAAGACGGCTTTCGCGGCCGGATCCTGACCTCATCCGCCACCGTGGATCTGGCCAAAATCGTGCTGCCGGATTCCGGACATCTCCAGGAAGAAGATGCGGCCTTCGCCAACACGAAAGGGTTCAGCAAACACGCCCCGGCTCTGCCGCTTTACACCTATGAGGAAGCCGTCAAGTCGCTCGAATACTTTCACGCGGTGACCTCTCTGGAGCCGCTGGAGATTTCCTCGCACTTCACGGCGCGCGGCTTTTTCGCGGGACACATCCTGGGCGCGCGCATGATTGAATTAACGGTCCGGGAAAACGGGACCGCGAAAAAAATCCTCTTCTCCGGAGATCTGGGCCGCTTCCCACAGTTGATCATTCCTGAACCGGTAGTGCCGGAAGACGGGTTCGATTACATGCTGCTGGAATCCACCTATGGTGACCGGCTTCATCCCAAAGAAGACATCGGCGCGCGCCTGGCTTCGATTGTTGAGGACACCGCCGGCCGTGGAGGCACGGTGGTGATTCCCTCCTTCGCCGTAGGACGCACGCAGGAGCTGCTCTACCTGTTTCGCGAGATGATCGAGGCGAAGAAGATGCACTCGCTGCCCATCCACGTGGACAGCCCCATGGCGATCGACGTCACGGAGCTTTACGAAAAGCACCAGGAGGATGAGAGCCTCGAATTGCGAACCCTGGAAGCACAGGGAGTCAAACCCTTCTCCCCGCCGAATCTGCACTTCGACAAGACCGTGGACGATTCCAAGAAGCTCAACGACGCGCACTATCCGACGATCATCATCTCGGCAAGCGGCATGGCCACGGGCGGCCGCGTGCTTCATCACCTGGAACGCTGTCTGCCGGACCATCGCAATACCATACTGTTTGTGGGTTTTCAGGCGGCGGGAACGCGCGGGCAGGCGATTCAATCGGGCGCCCAGGCCGTGAAAATGTACGGCCACCAAGTGCCTGTGCGGGCGCGCATCGAGACCATCGAGAGCCTGAGCGCGCATGCGGACTATGGTGAAATCCTCGCCTGGCTCAAGCGATTCAATAAGGCGCCGGGCCGGACCTTCATGGTGCACGGTGAGCCGAAAGCCAGTGAGGCGCTGCGGCAGCGCATTACGCAGGAGCTCCACTGGGACGTCACGGTGCCGACTTATCTCCAGAGCGTGACATTGTGAGGAGGGGGAAATGAGGGGGACACCTACTCGCTGGCCGGTGCCCGGGGAGGCCCGTCGGCAGGGGCAAGGCTAAGCTCAGGCGCAATATTACGCATCGCGGCTATACAGAATGTAATATGTTCATCCAATGGAACACCTAACTCTTCCGCGCCCCTGGTGATGTCCTCGCGGCTGACGGAGCGGGCGAAGGCTTTATCTTTCATTCTCTTTCTCACCGATTTTGCTTCCAGGCTGGCAATTCGGTCCGGCCGGACCAAAGAGCATGCGGTTATGAATCCTGCCACCTCATCACAGGCAAACAGCGCCTTGGCGAGCAGCGTGTCACGAGGAATCCCGGTGTAATCGGCGTGGCCGAGAATAGCGCGGCGTTCCTCTTCGGACACTCCTCTTTCCTTGAGAATCTCGCCCCCCTTCAGCGGATGGTCGGGAGCATTGGGATAGATCTCGTAATCGAAATCGTGGATCAATCCGACCACGCTCCACTTCTCCTCATCTTCGCCGAACTTGCGGGCGTAAGCGCGCATGCAGGCTTCCACGGCCAGCGCATGCTTCCGCAAATTCTCGTTCTTGGTGTACTCGGCAAGGAGTTCCCACGCCTTTTGGCGATCCATCGTTCCCCCCTTTCAACAGGCTGATGATTATACGATGCCCCGCGGCGCATCCCAAGCCGGGAAGTGCAATGTGCGTTGCACTTCCGGGGGGTTTGCCTTACAATCCCTCGCGAATCCATCCCCCGGGGAAGAACGAGGCCCGCCGATGATGCCAAAATTACTTACCCTGATTTTCTTGTTGGGCGCCTGGAGCAACGGCGCTGCGCAGCAGCACGCCAGGCGGCCCGTTACGCCTCCGGACACCGGGCCCGTAAGCGTGATGCGCTCGGCCACTTTGCAGATTCTTATTGCCAGCGACACAGTTAGCGTCTTCAGCTATCTTTCCGATCAGGGAAAGCTGACCGGGTGGTTGGCCGATCAGGCCATCCTGGAGCCGAAATTTGGAGGCAAATACCATTTCCGCTGGAAGGGTCAGGAACCCGTGGACGGAGTGGTGACGGAATTTATGGCCGCCAATACCCTGGCCCTTACCTGGAAGCATCCCACCGATGAGGTGGAAACCCAGGTACGGTTCAAGCTCTCTCCACAGGGCGGGCAGACACTGGTTGATCTGGAACAGCGGGGGTTTACTTCCGCCTCTGACCTCGACAGGGCCGTGAAGTCCTGGGTCTTCTATCTGGAAAATCTGAAATCCGTCATCGAAAATCAGGTCGACCTCCGCCCCGCCGCAGCGAAAGCACCGGTACGCTCCCGCACAAGATAATCTGGGGGATCACGCAGACTTGCCGTCAACGCCCATTCGTCAGGCCGGGCAGCCTGTAGACCATTCCCTCCTTCATCACGAAGTTGACGTTTTCAAGTAAACGGATATCGCTCAGGGGGTTGCCTGAAACGGCAACCAGGTCCCCAAGTTTTCCCGGCTCTACGGTGCCGATTTGGTTCTTCATGTCGACCAATTCCGCGCCGGAAACCGTGGCCGCGTGCAGGGCTTGGGCAGGCGTCATGCCGTACTGCACCATGAGCGGAAACTCCGTCGCCGGGTTGATGGTCCACTCGAAGCCGCCCACATCCGTGCCGAAGGCAATTTTCACTCCCGCCCTGAGCGCCCGCCGAAAGGTCCCGGCATGAATTTCCACTTCACCTTTCCTTCCGGGTATGCCGCCCGCCGGATGAATCCCCTCGGCGTAAATGAAGATGTAGAGCGTCGGCACATACCAGATTCCATGCGCCACCATGGTCTTCAGGTCATCGTCCGCAATGTAGCCGCCGTGCTCGATGGAATCCACGCCCGCTTCCACCGCGTTGTGGACGCCTTCCAACCCCCGGGCGTGCGCCGCCACCTTGTGATGTTCGCGGTGCGTCTCATCCACAATGGCCTGCAATTCGTCGGGCGTAAAGGTGGGAATGCTGTGCACCACTCCGTCGGCGGTGGAGACGCGCTGGTCGGCGTAGAGTTTAATCCAATCGGCCCCGTTGCCAATCTGTTCGCGGACCGCTTTGCGACACTCGTCGGGCCCGTCCACCACCTGGACGCCGTGCGGCAGCTTCAAAGCCGGGTCGTAACCCAGCAAGGCGTAAGCGCCCGTTACGTCGAGCGCGCGCGTCGCCACCACCATGCGTGGCCCGGGAATCACCCCTTGCCTGATGGCGTCGCGAATGGAGACGTCCGCATAGTAGGCGCCTTCGGTTTCCACGTCGCGGAGGGTGGTGAATCCGTACTCCAGCGCGCGGCGCGCCGCCTGCGTTCCCAGGATGGTGCGGTAAGGGAGCGACCACTTCAGAATCTGCTCGTCGTACTGTCCCGGCTTCTGGTCGCCTTGCAGAAGGACGTGCGTGTGCGAATCCACCAGGCCGGGCAGGCAGGTTTCCGCCGCAAGGTCGATGAAAGCCGCCCCCGCCGGCCTGGCAAAGTCCGGCGTGTAGTTCCTGATGGCGCGGAACTTGCCTCCCGCCGTTTCCACCAGCACGTTCTGGCGCGGCTCATCCGACACTTCGTCAATCAGCGTGCCGCAATGAACCAACGTGACTTGGTCACCCTTTGCGGCTTGTGGGGCGGGCTGCGGGGCTGCGATGGCCGGACGGCATAGCAGCATGAGTAAAGGACAAAGCAGTAGAAAGCGCGGCGTTCTTAACATCGAGTTGGATTTCATCGCGTCCTCCGGATTGGGGGTTCATTGCCTGGCAAGCGGGAGTATATCAAAGGTCCCGGCGGATGGACGTGATGAGCGGCGCATCGAAGCGCGATTTAGAAACAGGAAAATGATGGAAAAGAAGGCCGTGATTTCTGCCCCCACCCGGCGTAAAATCACCCCGCCGGAGACCCGGAGGAGATGTACCCTCGATGACCTCGCAGGCCGAACGCACGGAGGATAGGGAATGAACATTAATCTGAATCTGGAGCACCTGCCTGTTCCTCCTGGCAAGAAAGATTTTCGGATTGGCGCCATTGGAGCAGGCTTTATCATGCGCGACATTCATCTGGTTGCTTACAAAAATGCGGGCTTCAATGTTGTGGCGATCGCGTCCAAAGATCCCGCGGAGGCGCGCGCGACCGCGGAATTGCGGGGCATCCCGAAGGTCTATAACACCTGGCAGGAACTCTTGGCGGACGAACGGATTGAGGTGCTCGACATCGCGGTTCCTCCCGCCGCGCAACCGGCCATTGTGCACGCGGCGCTCGAGCACCCGCACATCCGTGGAATCCTGGCGCAGAAGCCGCTGGCGACGAATTACCGGGAAGCGCAAGAAATGGTGGTGGCTTGCGAGCGGGCAGGCGTGCGCTTCTGTGTGAATCAAAACATGCGCTACGACCAGTCGATCCGCGCTCTAAAGACCGTGCTGCGGAGAGGATATCTGGGCGAACCCGTGCTCGCCACGGTCGATATGCGCGCCATCCCTCACTGGCAGCCTTGGGCAAAGGATTACGGCCAGGTCACACTGGTCTTCATGAGCATCCATCACCTGGATTCTTTCCGCTATCTCTTTGGCGACCCCGAGTATGTGTACGCCAGCGCGCGAAAGGACCCGAGACTGGACTTCCCTCACCGTGATGGCATTGTGCTTTACATCCTGGAATTCGCGAATGGCTTGCGAGCCGCCGCCTGGGATGACGTGTGGACCGGCCCGGCGCGCGAGGGCGGGGCGGCGGACATCTACATTAACTGGCGCGTGGAGGGAACCGCGGGGATGGCGCAAGGCACGATTGGCTGGCCGGGCTATCCCGCCCGCGTTCCCAGCACCATCCGCTTCACCACCCAGCAAGAGCCCGGCTATTGGTTCTCGCCCACCTGGCCGCAAGTTTGGTTTCCCGACGCCTTTGAGGGCACCATGGGAGAACTCTTGTGCAGCCTGGAAGAGAGCCGCGAATCCGTCCTCAGCGGGCGGGATAATCTCAACACCCTCGCGCTGGTCGAAGCCTGCTACCGCTCGCTCGATCAGCATCGGCCGGTGCGACCGGCGGAAATCAAGGAGGAAAACGCATGAAGCTCGGACTCATTAATTCCGCTTGGCTGGGCTCCCCCGTGGGCACGGCGGAAGGCATTCATAAAACCAAAGAGATCGGCTTTGATACCATCGATATTTTCGCTGATCCCCTGGAGATTGATATTAAAGAACGCAAGTTAATCAAGGACACCTGCCGCGAGGTCGGTCTGCCGGTCATCAGCGTGTGCTGCTGCGCGCTGGGGATTGCGGATTTCAATGGACCAGTGCGCCGGTTCCACGTGGAGCGGGCCAAGAAACATCTGGACCTTGTCTACGAACTCGAGGCCAGGAACCTGCTGCTGGTGCTGGGCGAATACATCTGGCAACAGGAAGTCATCGCTCCCCATGACCAATGGAAGTGGGCCGTGGAAACCGTGTCGGAGTTGGGCGACTACGCCGCCGGGCTGGGCCGCGAAATCGCCATCGAACTCGAGCCGTTCCAACTTTCCATCGTGAACACGCTGGCGAAGATGGTGAGCTTCCTGGATGACGTCCACCATCCCGCCGTGCGCGCTAATTTGGACATCTCGCACCTGGCGCTGGCCCATACGCCGGCGGAGGAGATTTCCAACTTGCAGGGGCGCATTGCCCACGTGCACTTTTCCGATTGCGATGGAAAGAAGCACGGCGATTTGCCGCCGGGACGTGGAGTGGTGAATTTCCGGCCCTACCTTGCGCAAGTGAAAAAGGCCGGTTTCAACGGAGTCGTCAGCATCGAGCTCGAGTATTCACCGGAGCCCGCGAAGATTGTCGAGTGGGTCACGGAAGCCTATCGCGAAACCGACAAGCTGATGCAGGAGATCGGGATTCGAACCTAATTCACCGGAGAAACCTTCCCTCCCCCCACGCTCTGATGGTAGTTCGGATAAGGCGGCTTGTGGTAGGTGGGGAGGGGATGCTTCTCAAGGTCCAAGAGCAGCAGCTCGACGGCCTTTTCCAGTTGGGGGTCGTGGCCCTCACGCACCGCCTGGGGATCGAATTCAACCTCGACGTCTGGCGCCACGCCGTGGTTCTCCACCTCCCAGGCATTATTCGGAGTCCAGAAGCCGCGGCTGGGAGAAGTCACCGAGCCGCCATCCATCAGCGCCTCGCTGGGCCCGGCGAATCCCACCAGGCCTCCCCATGTGCGCTTTCCCACCAGGATGCCGATGCGCGCCTGCCGAAAATGCCAGGGCATCGCGTCGCCGCCGGAACCCGCGTATTCATTGATGATCATCGCCTTGGGTCCCGGAATCAAACTCACCGGGGTGGTGGTGTCCTCGCCGTCGCGCATGGTGCGGAAGTTCATGAGCGTCCGGCGCAGGTAATCGATGATGTAATCCGTGTTGATGCCGCCATGATTAAAGCGCTCATCAACGACCGCGCCTTGTTTCCCTGCCTGAGAGAAAAAGTAGCGGTTGAAGTAGGTGTATCCCCCCACCGAGGTATCCGGCAAATAAATATAAGCCAGCTTTCCATGGCTGAGCTGGTCCACCTTGCGGCGGTTGCCCTCCACCCAGGCGCCCTTGCGCAGTCCAGCTTCACTTGCGACGGGAACCACGGTCACCTCGCGTGAGCCGGCGCCGCTGGGGTCCGGTCCGACGCGCAGCACGACGGATTTATCTGCGGTCATTTCGAAGAAGCTATAAATGTTGCTGCTGCCGCTGACTTCGCGTCCATTGACGGCGAGCAGATATTCTCCCTCGGCAACATTCACACCGGGCTGCGTCAATGGCGCGCGCAGTTGCGGGTTCCAGTTTTCGCCGTCGTAGATGCGCGCAAAGCGATACCGGCCATTCTCGATTCGATAGTCGGCGCCCAGGAGCCCGACAGGGACCGGCGTTACTTCCGGAGTTTCGCCGCCCACGACGTACAGATGGCCTACCGTGAGGTTGCCGAACGCTTCCCGGAAAATGTAATTGAGGTCGGCCCGCGACCCCACTCCCGCGAGGTAGGGCTCATACACTTTTTCCGTGGCCTTCAGATCCAAGCCATGAAAGTTCCCATCATAAAAGAAGTCACGCTCCAGCCGGAACGCTTCGTGATACATCTGCCGCCACTCCACGGGCGGGTCGACGCGAACTTCCATGGCCGAAAGATTCAAAGGCTTGGCAGCCGACGGCGCGTCGGCAGCACCCGAGGGCGGGCCGCCAGCCCTCGCCGGGGAGCCGCCGGAATTGGGGACCGACGCAATGAACCAGGACTGCCCACGCGCGCCACTAGCAGGCTCCCCGGCTGTCTGGTAGAGCATTTTCTCGCCATTGGCAGATACGACGAACGTCGAGAGGTTCTCCTGCAACTTGTCGGTTTTTCGCGTTTTCAAATCGAACCGATAGGCGGTAATCCTGCCCGGACCTCTTTGTTCAAATCGAGACCCTTCCTCGATAAAAAGCGTGCCTTCCTTGCCGGGCTGCAACTGCAAATAGTGCCGTGCAGGAATCGGCAGCGCCAAAATTCGCTGCCCAATCTTTTCGAAGTCCACTTTCACGGTGGGGGGTGGTTTGACTTTTCCTGGGTGCTCATCACTTTTGGAAGGTTCCGGTTTCGCCTCCTGCTCCTCATCACTTTCCGGAGCGAGGGGCGAGGGCAGGTCTTTGCGCAAGGTGACGAGGTATACACTGCTGGACACGGGCCGGTTCATGCCCATCATCGAACCATCGAGCGTGGGGCCGTCATCGGTGCTGGACAGCAGATAAAGATACTTTCCGCCTTTGTCGAAGACCGGCGAAAACGAATCGCTCATGCCATCCGTAACGCGGTGGCTTTCACCCGTTTCGAGCGAATACAGGAAAACCGAGCGCATGTGGCTCAATTCCTGCTGCGTGTAGGCCAACCACTTGCTGTCGGGTGACCACGCCGCCCGGGAGGAGAATTCCGACTCGGCAAAGCGGTCGCGAAACACCTTCACGGGTTTCTTGCTCTCGAGATCGACGTACCAAAGGTTCAAGCGCTTATCGGCATAGGCGATCTTCTTGCCGTCCGGCGACCAGAAGGGGATAAAGAAAAATGACCCGGGACTCCCCAGATCGATCTTCTCCGCTTCACCCAGCCCGTTCTGGTTCTTGATGTACAGGGCGTACTCACCCGATTCATCGGAGAAATAGGCGATGCGGTCACCATTCGGCGACCACGCCGGACTGCGCTCGTCAGCGCCGGGCGTATTCGTAATGTTGCGAATATCGCCTTTCTCCGCGGGCACCGTAAGAATCTCGCCGCGGGCCTCGAACACGGCTCGCTTCCCGGTAGGCGAAATATCAGCGTGGGTGATTCTGCCCGCGACGTTGAGGAAGTGCGGGCGAGCTTCCGGAAGGTCGGCGTCCACGTGAATATCGAGCTTGCGCTCCTTACCGGATTTCAGGTCATAAAGATAGAGCGCCCCGAACTGTTCCACGACAATCGCCCCGGGCCCCGCGCTGGCGTACTTGAAATCGAACCCATCGTTCTTCAGCACCTTGGTGATATTCTTCGTGCGAGTATCGTAGTTGAACAGGGTGATCGGGCCCTGACGGTCCGACAGGAAAAAAATGCGCTGATCCACCCAGATGGGATTGAAGTCGTTGGAATTGTCGCGTGGGATCTTGGTGATGCTGGAATCCCGCAACTGGGCGATCCAGATGGGAGAAGTGCGCCCGCCGCGGTAACGCTTCCAGATTTCAAACGCATGATCGAGCGGCACGTAGGCGAGTTGGCTGCCGTCCGGCGAGTAAGAACCCTCGGCGGCGATGGGCAGTGGTAATTCGGTGGGGAATCCGCCGTCACGCGAAATCGTGAATAGCCGGCTGAAGGTGTCGTGACTGTTGCGGTTGGAAGCGAACAAGACCTGCTTCCCGTCGCGCGTCCAACCCACCACCCAGTCCGGCGAGGGATGATAGGTGATCCGCCGCGGTTCGCCCCCTTGGGCGGATATGATGTAAACGTCGGCGTTTCCGTTGTAGTCGCCGGTAAAGGCGATGTCGTTCCCATCCGGCGAGAAGACCGGCCGCGACACGGTCCCGATTCCACTCGTCAGCCGCGTGGCCACGCCGCCTTCGCGCGGGACGATCCACAAATCCCCCGCATAGACGAAGGCAATCTGCGTGGCGCTGAGAGTGGGATGCTGCAAGAGCAGCGGCGGCGGCCCCTCCGCAAGACAAACGCTCACCGTGATGAGAGCAAACAAAACCGCGATGGCTCGATTCATTCCCTGAACCTCCTGTTAACTCGGGGAAGGTCCCCTGCAATCCCTGCCGCTTCGTGAAGGAACATCTAGCGCCCCGACTTTACCAGCCGCACGCGATTATACCAGCCGGGCGGAAGAGTCGCACATCCAGTAAAGCCCCGTCAGTCTCGTAGGCGCAGGCCTCGTGGTTGCCCTTGTGCGGCCGCAAGGGCCGCCCCTACGGAAGAACACCAAGGCGATCCCTGCAATGCATCAGCATTAGACACAGGCAAGAGTGCCTGTGCCACCCGCCATGTTGTTAAGGTTCTCGTTGCAATGAGGATGCTGTGCTGCGGCGAGAAGATTCACGCCGCGTCCCAAGTGTTGAGTAGAACGACGTCGAGGCCGGCAAAGTCCTTCACATTGCGCGTCACGAGGGTTAAGGTCATGCTCAAGGGCCGTGGCGGCGATGACGGCGTCCACAACCTTCACCGGGATGCCCCGTTGTTTTGCGGTCGCGGCCATATGCCCCCAGCGCTCGGCTATGGATTCGGTGACAGGTAGAATCCGGCCGGCGTACCAGGAACGCACATCAATCTCGAGCCACTCTTGCAGCGCGTCCCGCTTCTGGCTGACCGGCAGCATGTCGATGCCCTTGCAGATTTCGCCGAGCGTCATGACACTAAGGAAGAGGCTCTCCCTCGCAGCATTCCGGAGAAAAGCAGCCACGCGAGCATCCGGGGTTTCGCGGGTCAACTCAGAGGGGACGTTGGTGTCAACCAGGTATCCCTTCACAGGTTGATATCCCGGCCGGTATCCCTGTCGCGCTCAAAATCCAGATTGAGGCCGCGCAGTGGAGCGAAGAGTTCAACCATATCCCTAGCGGGCGGGGCCGGATGCGCGACCGGAAGTTGGACAGCCTCCGCGAGCAAACTGGCGGCATAGGACTCGACCTCAAGACCCTGCGCGGCAGCTTGGCGTGCCAGTGCGGCCTTGACCTCGGGTGTGATATCAATGGTGAGCGTCACGGGTGCTCCTTTCCGACCATCCCCACCGTACCGCGCCACACGCCTCTCCGTCAAGCGGGTAGATACATGCCACGCCCATGGACAGCGCCGTCCTAGCCATGACTTTTCTCATGCCTGATGCCCTTCGCATCTCACTACTTGTTCGTGAGGGCTTTTTCCACCGCTTCCGGATTTCTATCCATCACCGTCAAGCAGGCGCAAGTAATTTTCGATTGATGATTTTCGATTGACGATTGACGAACAAGTTCTTCCTTAGAATCACGCTCCCGAACCCGGGGGTAGGCCCCTGTTTTTGAGATTGGGGGTTTTTGCTAAGGAAGGACCGCCCCGATGGATCGGGGCGCTACACGAACCGATTCGCGGGTGGCGCGGATTTCTGACCAGAACCCGAGGCCGTCAGCGGATCGCCAGAAGACCCGTGGAGCGGCGGTCTATTATTTTACAATTATTTTACTTGACAGCTACAGGTCTATAGGCTATAATTGACGGCTGAGGATCGACGCCGGTCCCGCCCTGCTGCGGGCCGGCAGGCCAGCACGCCCGGCGCAGGGAGAGTATGGGTGATGAACGCAACACGCTTTTCCCTGCGTTTCACTCCCGGGAGGCTCTGACCGTAATTGGCACGGGCAAGGCGCGGAGGGGACTGCTGGCTCGGTCCCCCGCCCCCTGGCCCGGCACGCGGAGCGAGAAGGAATTGATGAAGCACATCCTCCTAGCCTCACTGCCCACAGACTGCATGGCGACTTTATGTCCAACCATCGCACAAACTCCCAAAGCTGAGAACATCTTGAAAACAAAGGGTCAGAAGAGGCCTTTTTCTCCCACCAAACCTGAGAAAATACTGAAAAGAAGGCAGTTATAAGAATCCGTGGGAACTCCGAAAGAGCATGACAAAATGACCGCTAGAAGAGACTCCCCAAGGCAAATGGCAGGCGGTGGAACAGGCTTCTAATGGTTAGATATATGGGCTAGTTACTTCCCGTGGCCGAAGTTGGGCAACGAGTTCGGCGGCGGATTTCATCCCCACAACGGAGCCGGTCCCGAACGCACGCAAGGATTGAAGAGGTTAGACTTCCCCTGGTTCAGGGGGAGCCCATGCGCGGAGGATTTGGTCGATCTCGTGCCGCACTCGGGCGCGTGCTCCCGCGCGGTCGGCGCTTGCCATGAGGATTTCGTCGTAGCGGGTATGCCGATGGCGGATGGAGGCGACAACGGCCAGCCGGACGCTGTCCTCTTCCAGGCGGCGGCCGGCGGCGGAACGGCCTACGCGTCCACTGCCTCGCTGTGCGGCGTGCTCGGCAATGGTGCGAGCTTCCTCAGGGGGGCACCTCGGAAACAGATCGAGGATCTTCGCGGCCAAGGATGTGGCAACCTTCTCGTCTTCGTCGATTCGCCGCACTGCGTCGCGCTCGCGCCGCCGGGCGCGCGCTTCTGCATCCGAGAGACATTCTTCCTCAGCTTTTCGTAGCGCTTCCTCTCCCACCACAGCCCCTTGCCGCTCATACCGGCCGCGGGCCCGGCTGAATCGCACCACGACGGCGCTGAGCTTGCTGTATCTGCGCGCGCGGCGGGTCAGGGCGGCGTCGCCGCGTGGCAAGTAAACCAAGTAACCCAGGTCCGCACATTCCAGGCAGAGAGGCCGGTCGGCTTCCATCACCAGGAAACTTCCTTTTGGCAATTCCGCCTCGCACTCGGAGCACTTGGATTCGCGAACAATGTCGAACACCACCAACTCCGGGGGTTGGCTGAGTTTCTCGCGCAGTTTCTCCTGCTTTTTTTCGGAAAGCTCCGGTGAAACGTAATGCGTCCGATAGGCGCGCTCGATGTCGGGGTCGCCGCTCTTGCTGAATTGCAAGTCGCGCCGGGGGCCGACCGTGCGCGCCAGGTAGGCGGTCTCGCTGGGCTTCAGGTTGCGGTGGCGCGCCCATTCCTGGAAAAGAGTCATAGCGTTCGCAACCTTGTCCGGATTAACAAAAATCAATTCCTCAAGGCAGGCAGCACGCCCCTTGCGCCAGTCGTCCACATGCACAGGAACGAGATATCTGATCCGGGTGAGGACATCGATGACGCTCACGTAACCCTGCTCGGCGAGCACGCCTTCCGCCGCTTCTATCACCCGTTCTTCCAATGGCCTTTGAGGTTTGGAACGCATGTCGGGACCGTGCGAAGCTTAGCATCCACAGCCGATGAGGAATCCGAGCTGACATCTAGCCACTAACCGCCAGCCACTGCCTTTAATGCTTTACGGTAATCAACACCACCCCATGCGACGGCACTTGGGCGGAGAACTGATCCGCGACTTTGCCCAGGTCTTTGTGCGCCCACAGGTCGCGGACCTGGAGTTTGCCGTGCAAGCCGAGCTCCTTCCAGGTAACGCTCACCTTTGCCGTCGCATCTCCGCGATTGAAGAGTCCCACGGCCCAGATTTGGTGCAGGAGAGGCCGCGCGGCAACCACCACGGGGCCTTGCTCGGAGATTTTCTTCACGGGCTGGGCCTCGGGGTCCTGGTCGATGGCAATGACCTCGGTGTTCATCAGAATGGACTTCGTCTCCTCGCTCATCGACCGCAGATCGTTGCCCGCCAGCAGGGGCGCGGCCAGCAGCGACCACAGGCTCATGTGGGTGCGGTATTCGTCTGCGGTCATTCCGCCGTTGCCGATTTCCAGCATGTCGGGATCGTTCCAGTGTCCGGCCTGCGCATAGGGAGCGATATCGAATTGACTGAAGCCGATTTCATCCATCCTTTGCCAGTGATCGTTAATGTCCCCGGTGGTGCGCCAGAGATTGCCACCCACTTTGGCTCCCCACTTCCAAACGTCAGCGTGCCCGTACTGGCACAGGCTGAAAATCATGGGGCGGCCGCTGGCGAGCAAGGCCTCGCCCATTTTCTGGTAGACGGCTTGCATATCGGAATCTTTATAAACGCGGCCAGCGCTACACCAGTCGTATTTGAGGTAATCGAAACCCCACGCAGCGTAAGTCTTTGCGTCTTGCTGCTCATGGCCGTAGCTGCCCTCATAGCCGGCACACGTCTGCGGGCCGGGTGAGGAGTACAGACCAATCTTCAACCCTTTGAAGTGGACGTAATCGGCCAACGCCTTCATATTGGGGAATTTTAAGTTCCCGGTGATGTTTCCTTGCGCATCCCGAGGACCTTCCCAGGTATCGTCAATGTTGATGTAAGTGTATCCTACGTCTTTCATGCCGCTGGCCACCATCGCATCCGCCATGGTGCGTACGGTGACGTCATCCACCCGGCCGGCGAATTTGTTCCAACTGTTCCAGCCCATGGGAGGAGTGAGGGCCAAGCCGTTGTCGGCCACATCATGCAATTCCGGCACGGGCAGGCGGGGCGGGGGAGCCATGGCCTCCTGTGTGGTGCGCTCCCCGCTCGCCACCACCGTGGGACGATTGGGGAACCGGACGGTGAGCGTCAGCTTGTCTCCGTTGAGGCTGCCGTCATAAAACACTACGCGCTCCGGGTGCTCTGGCGAAAGGGATACCGACAGATGCAGTTTGCCCTTACTGAGGCTCCCTTCGCCGAGGGTCAACTTTCTGCCGCGAATCCACGCTGTGCCGGTTACCTTCTCGCCGGACTGTTGAAGATCGAAAAACGTCTTCATGAAGTTGCCGTCTCCGGTGGGAACATTCAGGACCCAGGAACCGGTAACGTCCGTTTGTGCGGCAGCCGGAAGAGCACCGAACAATAATACGAAAAGAATTAAAAGCATGCGAAAGAACAGGCGTCCATCGGGGTGAAGCCCTCTCTTATCTATTAATTCCATATTTATCTCCCTTAACGCGCGGCAGTTGTGCCCTCCATAGAACCCAGAAAAGAACGGCGTGAAATTTGCCAGTTCATAGTGGGCCTACCATACCACAGACATCCTCAAGGCAGAATCATTTCCGCCGATAAGAAACATAAGGGGTTTATAGATGTTGGACCTTCAAAACGCGGAAACCTTCCGCGCCGCCCTGGAAAGTTTGCAGACAGGCGTGTGCTTGGTGGATCGCGAGCGAAAGATTAGTTTTTGGAATGACGGCGCGGAAAGAATAACCGGCTATTTGCGCCAGGATGTCCTGGGTCGTTTTTGTGGTGAAATCCTATTAATCAAGTTTCATGAGAACAAGGTGGCGCTCTGCGAGCAGTCCTGCCCACTGGTCGCCGCTATGCGCGACGGACAGGCTCGTGAGTCGCGCGTCTACCTCCATCACAAGTCAGGGTACGCCGTCCCCGTCACCTTGCGGGCGGTTCCTATCCGGGACGTTCACGGCCATGTGATTGCGGCAATGGAAAGCTTTGTGGAGAGGCCTTGCGCGGCTACGTGGCGCCCTCCAGATTCTGACCTGGTCGTGGGCCATGGATTGGATGCGGTCACGCAGCTTCCTGATTATCCTTTTACGGAATCACACCTGGTGGAGCGCCTCAAGTTCGCTTCTGAGCACCTCATTCCCTTTGGTTTGCTCTGCATCCAGTTGGATCGTTTGGATGTCCTGACGATAACTCATGGCCTGGACGCTGCCGAGGCCATCTTGAAGGTCATCGCGCACACGCTGCGCAACGGCCTCGACCCCCAGGACTTCGTGGGTTGTTGGTCGGAAGACCAGTTCCTGGCCATCGTTGCCAATTGCGGTGACGGCGACTTGTTGACCACGGCCGAACGCCTGAAGCGGCTCGCAAGAGCCTCCGAGATCGTTTGGTGGGGCGATCAATTGTCGGTCACCGTGTCGGTGGGCGGAACGGTCTTGAGGCCCGGCGAACCCATTGAATCACTTCTGGGGCGCACAGGAAACGCGCTTAAACAGGCCGTTGCCCAGGGTGGGAATTTCGCCGTGGTGCTTTGTGCACCGGAAACGCCATAAGTAAGGAGAAATAAATCAGGTGTTCGCGATCATCGGAATCGTGGTGGTGTTCGGGGCCGTGGTGGGCGGCTACTTGCTGGAGCACGGAAACATCAGGGTGCTCTTGCAGCCGGCCGAACTGCTCATCATCGGAGGAGCGGGCCTGGGAACACTCCTGATTTCCAACCCCCTCCACATCCTCAAACGCATCGCCGCCGGCCTTCCGGGGGTCATCAAAGAGTCCAAATTCAACAAGGCGATGTACCTCGATTCGCTGAAGATGATGTACGAACTGTTTGGGCGCGCGCGCCGGGATGGGCTGGTGGCGCTGGAGAGCGACACGGATGACCCTGAGAAGAGCGCGATCTTCTCCAAGTACCCTGCCTTTCTTAATGACCATCACCTCTTATGCTTTGTTTGCGACACCATGCGTTTGGTGGCGAGCAACGCCGTGGAGGCATTTGAACTTGATCAGATGGTGGAGTTAGATATGGATGTCCATTACCACGACTGCACACAGCCGGTGACGGCGCTCAGTACCATGGCGGACTCACTTCCCGGCCTCGGCATTGTGGCCGCAGTGCTGGGCGTGGTTATCACCATGGGCGCTTTGGGCGGGCCGCCGGAAGGGATCGGGCACAAGGTTGCCGCGGCGCTGGTGGGCACGTTTTTGGGCGTTCTACTCTGTTACGGCTTGGTCGGACCTCTCTCCTCCAATATGGCCAAAGCGGCGGATGATGAGCATGCCTACCTGTACGTGCTCCGTGTGGCCATGGCTTCGTTTATCAAAGGAACGGCACCAATCATGGCGGTGGAGGTGGCGCGGCGGGCCATTCCCGGTCACGTGCGCCCCTCCTTCGAGGAGCTTGAGACCCATTGCCGCAACCGCGGCGATGCGGCTGCGCCAAAGGAGGCCGCAGCGTAAAGAAGGAGGCAGCAGATTGGTGATTGATGATTTGTGATTGGTGATTGAAAAATCGGGCACCGACGCCAATTGGCCCGGGGAGCCTTCGAAGACCCAGCCATGACCGGGCTTGGGGCGTCCCAGTCGAGGAAGTGACATTGCGACCAAGATTCACAAATCACCAATCGCTAATCACAAATGGTGCAGATCACGATGGCCGCAGCTCAACCGATTATTGTCATCAAGAAAAAAGGTGCTCACGCCGGACACCACGGCGGCGCCTGGAAAGTTGCCTACGCTGATTTCGTAACCGCTATGATGGCTCTTTTCATCGTCCTCTGGCTCATGAATAGTAGCAAGCAAATCCAGCAGGCTGTGGCGGGGTATTTCAAAGATCCTGCCGGAACTTCCAAGTTGGTGGGCAATGGGGTGCAGGGTGCCGGCAAGGAGCTCACCGTATCCAAAGACAACATGTCAGAACTGAAAAAAGAACTCCAAACCACCATCCATCAGATCGAAGATCTCAATAAGCTAAAAAGCCAGATTGAGATGACTGTTACATCCGAAGGATTGCGCATTGAGCTCTTGGAGTCGGCCAAGGGCACCTTCTTCGACAGTGGCAGCCCTGAGCTGAACGACAGCGGTAAGGAAACGCTCATTGCTCTGGCCAAGGAGTTAGGCAGCGTTCCCTACAAAATCTCGATCGAGGGACACACCGATTCCAAGCCCTTGGTCCGGCATGGCGGTGAATACGGAAACTGGGAGCTTTCCGTCGACCGCGCCAACAACGCCCGCCGGCTGATGCAGGAAAATGGTTTGCGTGCAGACCAGGTGACACAGGTTCGAGGTTACGCCGACCAGCATCTTCGTAAGCCCAACGCCCCTGAGGATCCTTCCAACCGGCGAATCTCCCTCATTGTGCAATACGCCTCGGCGGCCCCCGGGAAGTGACGAAGGCACTTCTCACCACAGAGGCCCGGAGGGAGTGAACAAAAATGGGTGTCTCTGCGCCTCAGCGTCTCTGCGGTGAATACTACCGCGTGGAGAATCTCCAAACCGTGGTCGAGTGGTAAGTCTTGCCAGGTTTTAAGATCGAGGATGGGAAATTCGGCTGATTGGGCGAATCGGGATAGTGCTGGGTCTCCAGGCAGAAGGCGTCGCGCGCATTATAGATGTGCCCGTGCTTGCCGTGTACGCCGTCCAGGTGGTTGCCCGTGTAGAGCTGCACTCCAGGCTCTGTGGTGTCAATCTCCAGCACGCGCCCGCTGGTGGGATCATAAACACGGGCCGCCAGCGCCATGCCTGGACCCTTCCGATTGATCACGAAATTGAGGTCGTAGCCGACCCCGAATACCATTTGCTCAAACTTGTCATTGATTCGGGCTCCGATGGGGGTGGGCTTGGTGAAGTCGAGTGGTGTTCCTTTTACGCTCTCGATTTTACCGGTGGGGATCAGCGCGGCGTCAGCCGGGGTGTAGTAATCAGCGTTGAGCATCAGTTCTTCACCGAGGATACTTCCGCTTCCCTCGCCCGCCAGGTTGAAGTAGGTGTGATTGGTGAGGTTGATGGGTGTGGCCTTGTCCGTGGTGGCTTGATAATCGATGCTGAATTCGTTCTTGTCGCTCAGCGTGTAGGTTACGGTTACGTGGAGGGTTCCGGGGTAGCCCTCTTCGCCGTCGGCGCTGGTGTATTCCAGGACCAGCCCGACTTCGGCGCTCTTTTGGAAAGAATGCGCCCGCCACAGAACCTTGTCGAACCCCTTCAGGCCTCCGTGCAAAGCGTTGGGGCCATCATTCTTCGCCAGCGTATACTCCTTACCAGCAAGCGTGAACTTGGCGTTGCCGATGCGATTTGCAAAACGTCCAACGAGGGCCCCGAAATAGGGATGCTTGGCAAGGTAAGGGGCCAGCGTATCAAATCCCAGCGTTATATCAGCAAGGTGCCCTCTTTTATCAGGGGTTCGTAATGAAACGATAATTCCGCCATAAGTCATCGCGCGAACTTCGATGCCTTGCGTGTTGGTGAGGGTATAAAGGTCGACGGCTTTCCCGTCGGGCGTAGTTCCAAAAGCTTCTTTCTTAACCATAAGCGCCCCCTGCGTGAAAGATGCAGAAAAAGCAATCAAGGTCAGGCACAACGAGAACCATAGAACCATGCGGCGGATCATGTGCGTCCTCGGGTGACTTGATTTGAAGAGGATGGGTTGGAGAAAGTTCTTGGTCATGTTTTAACGGCGGTCAAAACAATCAGCCGCAGGGCATTCTCCACGGAGTGTCGCCGTGAGTCAAGCGCCGTGTGATGCCCGTCGTATCCTTTCGCCGCCCAAGCGCGGAGACGCGAGGTTTGAAAACCAATGGGCACCTTTTTGCGCCTCAACGCCTCTGCGGTGAAGATGGCGTTTTCGGCGATACTTAAGGCCGCGCGGCCAATCCCTTCCGCGACATTTCCTGAAGCTCATAGAGTGATTTCGTGTCGCGAGGAAAACGCGGAATCGGAAACGAGTTCAATCCGAACCGCGCCTCCGCGAGCTCCTGCCCGCGTACCAAACGGGCGTGGGCCTCCTGAGCCTCAGTCCGCACGTTCAGATGAATCGGAAAAGCGTCGGCGGCGCGGTAGGACATAATCAAAGTCGTCCGCGGCTTCGCAGACAGGTTGGGAGCGGAAGAGTGCGGGGTCAAGCAATGCATGAAAATCGCGCTTCCGGCCTTGGCCTCCAGAAATACCGCCTTCGACGTATCGACCGTCTCGGTGACGCGGCCTTGGAAAACCCCTTTCGAGGTGTGGTCCATAACCCTTTGATGGGCGCGGGGAATAACCTGCAAACAGCCGTTGGAGGCGTCTGCATCCTGCAAATAGAAGAGCACCGTAACCGAATCGGTGTTGGTGAGAGGATAGTAAGTCAGGTCCTGGTGCCAATCCACCACCGAGCCCAGCACCGCGGGCTTCATATTGACTTTACTGAGATGAAAGACCAGGTTCGGCCCGATCAACTGCTCGACGACGTCCAGAAGGTCCTTCGATTCAGAGAGCGCACGAAATCGGGGATAGTAAGTGCAGGGCTCGTAAATCCGCCGCACCTTTTTCCCTTCGGGCCCCTGGTTCGGCTCCATCTCCAGGCGGTTGGAATCGTGATGCGCGACGGTAGCCGTGGACGTCAAGTCCTCGATGTCGGAGAGGATCGCCTCGACCGCATCGCTGCCGAGGAACTCATGCAAAACCATGGATCCTTCGTTGTTGTACTGGCGAATCTGGTCGGTGGTAAGCATCTGCATCCGCTCCCCTTACAGGAAAGGGCGAAGGTCCGCCCTCCCTGATCGCGATCACCCTTCAAGTTATTGTGCCGATTCCCTGGCTTTCCATCTGAGGATAGCTGCGCTCTGAGGCAGTGTCAACAAATGTGCTGTGGCAAGCGGGAGCGCGTCAGCGCGTCTTCAGGCCGGCGGGGAACCGTGCAGGCGCGTTCTGGGAAGCAACTGGTAACCTTGGTGCGTCCTTGCAGGGCCTGGGAGAGAGAGTCCGGAGGACCCGACCCTGGGTTTCAGCCTGGGCTGTGAAAGGGCGCCACTTCGGGGCTGAAAGCGCACGCCCAGGGGCGAAGAGAGGTCGGGCAGGCGAATCCAGTCTCCAACCTGGAGGCGGCGAGGGTCAACGACTTGGGGATTCAGCGCCGCCAGCGTTCGCCATTTCGTTCCGCGGCCCAGATAGTGCTGCGCCAATTTCCACAGTGAATCTCCACTGGCCACGCGCACGCGGCGCGGCAGTTGAAGCTCCAGGCCATGGGGGGAACGTCTTATCTCAGGAGCAAGTGGGTGATCCCCAGGCGAAGCGAGGGGAGCAGAACCCGCACCGGGCAACGTCGAAGTCACTAGGGATGCGGGGCTTTCGGGAGCCTTGTTGCCTTCGCTTTGCGTTTCGCGGAAAGCTTTGAGCCATTGATAATAGCGGGCCACGTCGCCCAGCGGCGCATCGTTCCCTGGAGGCGCGGGAAGGGGGCCGACTGGCGGCGCCACGTGAGGCGCCACGCGAGCTTCCTCCGAGGCCGACTCGACTTTCGGTGCAAGCAAGGGCGCCGCAGGTTTGGCCAAGACCGTTTCAACCCCCAACTCCGGCAGGGTCCCCTGAGCCTGCGCCTCGCGCATTTGCTTCACCTGGCGATAATAGCGGGCAAAATCACCGAGAGGGATTTCCGAGGTGTTTGACGGAGCTGGGGAAACTTGCGTCGCTACCGCATCCGCGGCCACGGTCGGCTCAGTGCGAGGAATCGCAAAGCGCGCTCGATCTTCCGGAAGGAGAATTTGCGGCCTCACCATATCCGTATTGGTGTAAACATGCTCGGGGCCAGCAGATTGGCTCTGTCGGCGGGCCCGCTCCTGGCGAGCGAGTTCGGCCAGATCTTGCCCGAAACAGGGGGGCACCGCCAAGCCGAGAAGACAAGCAATTCCCACAACGCGTAGAGGAGGGGTGCGCATTATGTGATCGGAACCGCAGTTACTCTTGGTTATAAATTCAACTTCCTGAAGCGCCTCTAGGGCGACGATGAGTTTAATGCAAGGAAAGGTGCATTGCAATGGGTTTGGCTCATGGAAAACTTATCGACGCCGCGAGGGGCTTTGCCGCACCAAGGGTTCATGCTGTCTTTAGGCCTGCGGCTCGGGCCAACTTCGCCTGACGCTCGTCAAACGTCCAGAAACGTTCGGCCTTAAGTTCGAGAGCGCACGCGACGTGCAGAGTATCGAGAGTTCGCGAGCCCAGCCGGGACCCGTAACGCCGTCCCAATTGGGCGCACACGTCGAAGGCTGTCTCCGGCACGGCCACATCCACCCAAGTGCCGCTGCTGCGGTGCCGCTGAAAATTTTGGTAGTAGAGATCGGCCTCGGTTCGTGAAAGGGCCCCTCGAAAGACGTGCTGCTCGATCGCATGGGTCCATTCGGCCACGTGCAAGGGCGTTAGCCACACGGCGGGCTTGGAAGCGATCCGGTGCTCGACATCGGGGGTATGGGCGTCGGTGATATACAGCGAAACCAGGAAGCTCGTGTCAGCGTATATGCTCAATAGCGCGCCTTTCGCCGCTCCTCGATCACCAAGTCGGCGCCGGGGAGGATGCGGTCGCCGATGATTTTCCGGCGCATGGCGGCGAAGTCGGGCCACGGGCGCTTGGCGGCGGGTGGTGCTGCCGGCACAATCCGGCCGATCAGGCGGTTGCGCTCGCGGAGTTCCACGGTCTTGCCGGCCCGCAGCAAGGCTTTGAGCCGTGGAGTGTCGCGAAGCTGCCGAATGTTGATGCTGGGCATGTCCTAATCGTGACACAATTTGTGGCACATTGTCAAGCAAGTGTAGCGCAGACCTCCGCCGTTGAGGTCTGCGGTTCTTCCTGAGACTCGCGCTCCCGAGCCCAAGGGCAGGCGTTCCTCTTTGAGATTTTTGGGGTTGCGAAGGAAGAGCTCCGCTGAGTCCTAAGCTGCCGCAACGAGACCTGGGATTCAACGGCGGGGTTTATTGGTCGCCACTCTTTCGAAGTGAAGCCTGGAGTTCGAGCACATGCAACTGGACTTGTTTGACTTCTCTCAGTATCTCCACCCTGCTCCGGTTGATGAAATGTTTTAGCACTTCCACCATGGCATAAAGATACAAAAGGAACGCCATGAATCCATAGGAGATGCCTTTGGGCGTGTCGAGTCGTAACCAGTTCAGCGAAAGAGGGACAACTATATAGCCAACCGCAAAGAGCAGCAATGCACCAGTCTTCCACTTCTCCCGGCGATACGCCTTTTCGTTTTTCTCCAACATGGACGCCACTTCCTCCCGGTAAGCTGCAAGATTCGCAGGCTGTGGGAGACGTGACAGTAGCCGGTCGCGAATACTGTCATTTCTTTGTTCCATAACCACCTCCTATTAGGATTTGCTTCATCGCCTTTTTTGCGTAGTAAATTCGGGATTTCACGGTACCTTCGGAGCACCCCACAACCTTGGCGATCTCTGCCATCGATAAATCCTCCAGAAAATGCAGGACCAGGACTTCGCGATGCTTGAGTCCAATCTCATTGAGGGCCTGGTGAAGGGCGGCGGAATCTTCTTCCGCAAACGATGGTTCCGCTGCTTCCTGGGAGTTATCGAGTTGAACCATCTCGGCTTGCTCCCGGGAACTGTTGCGGCGGATTCGATCCACGGCGATTCCATGGGTGATGCTGTACAGCCACGATCGCAAAGAACCAGGTTCTTTCAGACCCCGAATGCCACGAAATGCTCTAATCCACACGTCCTGAAGAACGTCGAGCCCACTATCCGCATTGCCGGTCAAACTGGTCGCGTAATAGAGCAACGGCCGCTCCATGACCGCAATAAGATCTTCAAAAGCGCCTGGTGCGCCGGACTGGCAACGGAGCGCGAGCCACTCGTATCGTGTCCGATTCTCACTATCCATATGCGTTCACTGCTTATGTCGAACGAAAACTGCTCGTGGTTCATTTTACCCGGCTGGATTTGGTTCGGGTGACAACTTCGGCAGACGGGGAGATGCGACAGGCTCCGGGCAAAGGCGCCAAAAACCGTATCACAAAAGTAAGAGATGGAGTCTTTCTTGACCCATCCGGCGGGCACCGACCGCAGGTCTGCGATTCGGTGGGCTTTCACTTTTGCCTTTTGCGCTTTGCCTTTTGACTTGCTTTTGCTGCGGGCAGGGCAAACCCAGCCCCTACAAAACTGGCGGCGGTAGGTTTGTTAGCGAAGGTGGGTTTCGCCCATGAGGAACTTATCAACGCCGCGGGCGGCTTTGCGGCCTTCGGTGATGGCCCACACAACCAGTGACTGGCCGCGGCGCATATCGCCGGCGGCGAAGACGCCGGGGACGGAGGACATGTAATCCGCGTCCGTCTCGACATTACTCCGTGCATCGAGTTTCACGCCGAGGGCTTCAATCATGCCATTCTTGACGGGGCCCAGAAAGCCCATGGCAATCAAAACGAGATCAACATCAATCGTGAACTCCGTCCCAGGAATCGCTTCGAACTTGGGCGGCGGGCCGACGCGCACGGCGTGCAACTGTTTCACGTTGCCGGTTTCGTCGCCCGTAAAGCGCACGGTGGCAACCGCCCAATCGCGAATTCCGCCTTCCTCGTGCGCGCTCTCGGTTCGTAGCTGAAGCGGCCAGAGCGGCCAGGGAGTGAGGGGCGAGCGTTCCAGGGGTGGCTGGGGCATGATTTCAAATTGGTGGATCGAGGCCGCCTTTTGCCGATGCGCTGTGCCCAGGCAATCCGCTCCCGTATCGCCCCCTCCGATAATTACGACGCGTTTTCCCGTGGCCAGGATCTGCCCATCCACAACATCGCCGGCGCCGCGGCGGTTTTGCTGGGGCAGATACTCCATGGCGAAGTGAATTCCCTTCAACTCGCGGCCCGGCACGGGGAGGTCGCGGGGACTTTCCGCGCCACCGGTCAGCAGCAGGGCGTCAAAATCGCGGCGCAAATCCTCCACCGGCACGTTCTTGCCGACGTGCGCGCCCGTTTGGAAGACCACACCCTCCTGACGCATCTGGTCGAGGCGCCGGTCCAGTACGGCTTTCTCCATCTTGAAATCCGGAATGCCATAGCGCAGCAAGCCGCCGATGCGGTCCGCCTTTTCGAAGAGGGTCACCGAATGTCCCGCCCGGTTCAGTTGCTGCGAGGCGGCGAGCCCCGACGGGCCCGAGCCGACGATGGCCACGCGTTTGCCGGTGCGGCGCAGGGGTGGTTCCGGCCGGATCCATCCTTCTTTAAAGGCGTGCTCGATAATGGTCTTCTCGATGGTCTTGATGGTGACGGGCGGTTCATTGATCCCCAGAACACATGCAGCCTCGCAAGGGGCGGGGCAGATGCGGCCCGTGAACTCCGGGAAGTTGTTCGTGGCGTGGAGGGTGCGGATGGCTTCTTTCCATCGGTCGCGGTAAACCAAATCGTTCCAATCAGGAATGATGTTGTTGAGGGGACAACCCGTGTGGCAGAAAGGAACGCTGCAATCCATACAGCGCGCCGCCTGCGTGCGCAGCTTTGGCTCGGGGAAGTCCTGATAAACTTCCTGGTAATCATTCACGCGCTCTTCCACGGGCCGGCGCGTGGGCGTCTCGCGCGTAGCTTCCATGAATCCTGTAACTTTACCCACGCAGCACCCCATTGCCGATTGCCGATTGTTGATTGCCGATTGTCAACTGCCGGTTAAGCTCGATTTGCCAAGAATTGACGCCAAGTTTTCTCTGTGCCCTCTGTGCTCTGAAAGATCTCACACAGAGGTCACGGACCTCTGTGACCCCTGTGAGAAATGCTCTCTGGCCGCAGAGGACACGGAGGGTAAGAGGTGCATGGTCATCCACGCAGCACCTCCCGCGGGGGTGGCGTGGGGCTTGGAGATTCCGGATTCCGGATTCCGGATTCCGGATTCCGAATTCCGGATACCAAAGCGGCAGGGGATCGCGGAATTCCCAGCACGCGCTTGTATTCGTGCGGGAAGACCTTGATGAACTTCGGCAGCATGGTCTCCCAATTGTCGAGAATCCATTTAGCGCGAGGGCTTTCGGTTAGTTCCGCATGACGCGCAATCAGGTTTTGGATGAGGTCGATATCCTGGGAATCGACAACGGGGTCCAGGTCGACACTCGCGCGGTTGCAGCGCACGCGCACGAATTCGCCGGTCTCGTCGAGAACGTAGGCAATGCCGCCGGTCATGCCCGCGGCAAAATTGCGGCCGGTCTTGCCCAGCACCACCACGGTTCCCTTGGTCATATACTCGCAGCCGTGGTCGCCCACCGTTTCCACGACGGCGGTGGCGCCGGAGTTTCGCACCGCAAAGCGTTCGCCGGCCATGCCATTGAAGAAGACCTCGCCGCTCGTGGCGCCGTACAGAACCACGTTGCCCACCAGAATGTTTTCTTCGGGCTGAAATGAGGAATTTCGCGGTGGATAGATGATCAGCCTGCCGCCGGACAGTCCTTTGCCCACATAGTCGTTGGCCTCGCCTTCCAGAACCAGGGTGACGCCTTTGGCCAGGAACGCGCCGAAGCTCTGCCCCGCGGAGCCTGTGAACTGGAACCGGATGGTGTCATCGGGCAAGCCCTCGCCCCCATAACGGCGGGCAATCTCCCCGCTCAACATCGCGCCGACGGTGCGGTGCGTGTTGCGGATGGGAAGGCTGATGGACACTTTTTTGCCGCGCTTCAAGGCTTCGCGCGCGTGGTCAATCAACTGGTAATCGAGGGATTGTTCCAGCCCGTGCTCCTGCTTGATGGTGCAGTGGCGCCCCACGCGGGTGGGCACGTGAGGGTTGTAAAGCACAGCGGAAAGATCCAGGCCACTGGCTTTCCAGTGGTCAACGTCGCGGCGTTGCGTAAGGCAATCCACGCGGCCCACCATTTCATCCAGCTTGCGGAAGCCGAGTTGCGCCATAATCTGCCGCAAGTCCTCGGCGATATAGAAGAGGAAATTGATCACGTGCTCCGGCTGGCCCTGGAATTTCTTGCGCAGCAAGGGGTCCTGTGTCGCCACGCCCACCGGACAAGTGTTCAAGTGGCATTTGCGCATCATGATGCAGCCCATGGAAATGAGCGGCAGGGTGGCGAATCCAAATTCCTCCGCGCCCAGCATGGCGGCAATGGCCACGTCGCGGCCGGTCTGGAGCTTCCCATCCACCTGAAGGCGGACGCGACTGCGCAAGTCATTCATCACCAGCGTCTGCTGCGTTTCGGAAAGGCCGAGCTCCCAGGGGATTCCCGCGTGGCGAATCGAGGAGATGGGGGAAGCGCCGGTGCCGCCATCGTAACCGCTGATGAGAATGACGTCGGCATGAGCCTTGGCCACACCCGCCGCCACAGTCCCCACGCCTGATTCGGCCACCAGCTTGACGGAAATCCTGGCCTGCGGATTCACGTTCTTGAGGTCATAGATAAGCTGCGCCAGGTCCTCAATGGAATAAATATCATGGTGGGGCGGCGGCGAGATCAACCCCACGCCGGGGATGGAGTGCCGCACCCGGGCGATGACCTCATCCACCTTGTGGCCGGGAAGTTGCCCGCCCTCACCGGGCTTGGCGCCCTGCGCAATTTTGATCTGAAGATCGTCGGCGTTGACCAGATAGTTGGTGGTGACCCCAAAGCGGGCGGAGGCCACCTGCTTGATGGCGCTGCGCCGCCAATTACCGTTGGGGTCGGGCTTGAAGCGCGCTTCATCCTCGCCGCCCTCACCGGTGTTGGAGCGCCCGCCGATGCGATTCATAGCGATGGCCAGCGTTTCATGCGCTTCCTTGCTGATGGACCCGAAGGACATGGCGCCGGTGGCGAAGCGCTTCACAATCTCCGCGGCCGGTTCCACTTCCTCGAGGGACACGGCCGGACCCGCGGGATGAAAATCCAGCAGCCCCCGCAGCGAATAGAGGCTCCGGCTCTGCTCGTTGGCAATGCGCACGTATTCCTGGAAGGTGGGGAAGCTTGAATTCCTCACGGCGTGCTGAAGCTTACTGATGGTGAGCGGATTCAGCATGTGGCGTTCGCCGCGCTCGCGGTATTGATAGCTGCCGCCAATTTGCAACTCGGTATCGGATTCCTCCGGCGGCTGCATGGCAAACTTGTGCCGCATCAGCGCTTCGCGCGCCAGAACGTCCAGCCCCACGCCTTCAATCCGCGACGACGTACCCGTGAAGTAATGCTCGATCAGCGATTTGTTCAATCCCACGGCCTCGAAAATCTGCGCGCCGCAATAACTTTGGAGGGTGGATATCCCCATCTTGGAGAGGACTTTCAGCAAGCCTTTGTCCACAGCCTTGATGTAATTCTTCAGCACCTTTTGGAAGGTGTATTCCGGGGGGAAATAACCCTTGGCGTGAAGGTCCTCCAGCGTCTCGATGGCGAGATAGGGATTGATGGAACTGGCTCCATAGCCCATCAGCAATGCAAAGTGCATCACTTCGCGGGGCTCGCCCGTCTCCACGATCAGGGCCACCTGATTCCGGGTTTTTTCCCGGACCAGGTGATTGTGCACGGCGGAAAGGGCCAGAAGCGACGGAATCGGCGCATATTCTTCATCCACCCCGCGGTCCGAGAGAATCAGCAGGGTGTAACCGGATTTAATCGCCAGGGAGGCGCGACGGCAAAGGCTGTCAACCGCCTCCTGCAAGCGTTTCTCGCCGCCGTCCACGCGGAAGAGCATGGGCAACGTGGTCGCCAGGAAATCCCCCCAGCTCACGCGGCGGAGTTTCTCCAAGTTCCAGTTGGTCACAATGGGATGACGCTTCTTGAGCGTGTGGCAGAGCTGCGGCGTCTCCTCCAGGATATTCCCTTCGCGCCCGATGTAATCGTAGAGCGACATCACCAGGTCTTCGCGAATGGGATCGATGGCGGGGTTGGTGACCTGCGCGAACATCTGCTTGAAATAGTTGAACAGCAGTTGCGGTTTGTCGGAAAGACAGGCGAGGGGCGTGTCCGTCCCCATCGAACCCACCGGCTCCTCACCCTGGGTGGCCATGGGGAGCATGATGGTCTTCAAGTCTTCGTCCGTGTACCCGAAGGCGCGCTGCCGCATCAGGATGGTGGAGTGCTCGGTGGCCTGCACGCGCGTCGGATCGGCCAACTGCTTCAGCGTGACCTGATTTTCCTTCAGCCACTGCGCATAAGGCTGGCGCGCGGCCAATTGCCTTTTGATTTCCTCGTCCGGAATGATGCGCCCTTTTTCCGTATCCACCAGCAGCATGCGCCCGGGTTCGAGGCGGCCTTTGAAGCGCACCTCTTCCGGATCACTCGGCAGCACCCCGGCCTCTGAAGCCATGATGACCAAGCCGCGATTGGTCACCACGAAGCGGCCGGGCCGCAAGCCATTCCGGTCCAGCTTGGCGCCGATCACGCGGCCATCGGTAAATGCTACCGCCGCGGGACCGTCCCACGCTTCCATCAACGAGGCGTGATATTCATAAAACGCCTTGACGTCATCCGGCATGGTGGGATCGTTCAGCCAAGCCTGGGGAATGAGCATCTCCATGACGTGCGGAAGGCTGCGCCCCGCCAGGAACAGCAACTCGACGGCGTTATCCAGGTTCGCTGAATCGCTTCCCCCCGGCGCAATGATGGGCTCAAGCTTCTTGATGTCGTCGCCGAAGAGCGGGGAGGCCAGCACGGAAGTGCGCGCCTGCATCCAGTTCACATTTCCGCGCAGGGTGTTGATTTCGCCGTTGTGGCAAATGTAGCGGTACGGATGCGCGAGATGCCAGGTGGGAAAGGTGTTCGTCGAGAAGCGCTGGTGGACAAGGCATAGGCCACTGCGCACCTCGGAATTCGACAGCTCGAGGTAAAAGTTGGCAATCTGTGGCGCGAGCAGAAGACCCTTGTAAACAATCGTGCGGCAGGAAAACGAGGGGATGTAGAAGAAGCTTTTCTCCCGCAAATCGGTGCGGCCCACTTCCTTCTCCGCGCGTTTGCGGATGACGTAGAGTTTGCGTTCCAGCGCATCGGCGTCCATGCCGTATGCCCGCTTGATGAAAACCTGCTCGATGTAAGGCTGGGTGCTGCGGGCCAGGCGTCCGATGGTGTTGGCATTCACCGGCGTGTCGCGCCAACCCAGCACGCTCAGGCCTTCGTCGCGCACAATTTCTTCCAGGATGGCCTCGCACGACATGCGCTCGTGGGGCTCCACGGGCAGGAAAACCATGCCCACGCCGTATTCGCCGGGCGAAGGCAGCGGAAAACCTAAGCGGGAACATTCGCCCTCAAAAAAGGCATGGGGAATTTGGATCAACACGCCGGCGCCGTCGCCGGTTTGGGGATCGCACCCGCAGGCTCCCCGGTGCGTCAGGTTGATCAGGATCTCGATCCCTTTCAGGATGATGTCATGGGATTTTTCACCGGAGATGTTGGCCACAAAGCCGATCCCACAAGCGTCATGTTCGTTGCGCGGATCGTAAAGACCCTGCGCTTTCGGCAAACCCTGAAAGGTGAATTCATCGCTCATGTCTATTCCCTACATCTCGACACCATGGCGCGGTCGATCTGCGTCTGTATACGCGGAACGACAATACCAGTGTTTGACGTTTGCCTTTTGAAAGGCCGCAGAGCGCCTACGCTGACCACTTGCAAAACGGCGAAGGAGAAGACTTATCGAGCATGCCCGCCGTTATGATTTCGCACCCGCTCTCCCGTCGAAATCCCCTACTCTTTCGGACGGATTCCCAGGGCCGCGGTTAAGAACGTTTCCGCCGGATGCGCCAAAGGAAAGAGAAGCCTCACTGGGAAACTCACCTATGGGGTCGGACTTCGTTTGTGATTAAGGCGCAGCGGAACCAACGACATCAATCCGTCCCTCGTACCCCCCAAGAGACAGATTCCCCCAACGGCACACTCCCCTATTATCCTCGACCATACGCACATGAGTTAAATGAATTGTTTTTATAACCGGGATAAGCTTTACAACTATTGTGGATAGTCCAAGCATGGGGAAAGATCCTTGATATTGGCCACACTGATTCGAGCAGGATCGTCTGCCATCAATGTGCCTTAATTCTGTCACTGTCAATGACTGCATTCCGGCAAGTGCCGATATTTCGGCACGCTGGACAACCGCAATCTCTGCCAACATTAGCCATAACGCTCACATATTATTGAAATATGATGGCTTATAATGGATTGTAAAGCTTCGTGGTTTGGCCCCCGCTTTGCCATTTATTGCCCCTGTCCATTAGAGGAGATCTGCCATTATGCTTCGCATCACGACAACCGACATCGATGAAAAGGTCATAATAAAGCTGGAGGGCAAACTTTCAGGTCCCTGGGTGGAAGAGTTCGAGCGTTGCTGGCGCATGTCGACGGACATCTCTAAGAAGAGGCAGTTAGTGGTGGATTTGTCCGGAGTGACATTCGTTGACCCTGCGGGAAAGAAAGTGCTTTGCTCGATCTCCAGCGAGGGGGCGCAACTGGTGGGTTCGGGTCTCATGCCAAAGTCGCTGATTGACGAAATCTGTACGGAAAAGCCTCCGGAGAAACCCGGCAAAGCGTCGCACAAGTTGTCGGCTCACCTGCTCTTGATACTTTTGCTTCCGCTCCTTGCGGCCTCGCGCGCGCGGGCCGAGGATTCCGCGCCTTTGCGCCTGACGTTGCACGATGCGGTGGCCACCGCGCTCAAGGAAAATCCGCAGGTGCAGATTGCCACGCTGAGCTTCGCCGAGAGCCAGGAAGACAAATCCATTGCGCGCTCTGCTCTGCTTCCGCAAGCGGGCCTGGAAATTTTGGACCGGGCGATACGGGTTAACCTCTACGCGGAGTTTGGAAGCAAGTTTCCGGGCATTCCTGAGCACGCGGGCCCGTTCCAGTTTTTTCAGGGAGGCCCGGGCGTGTCCATGCCCTTGCTTGACTTGACCCTATGGCGGCGTTGGCAGGCTGCTCACCAGGGAGTAAACGCCAGCCAGGCGCAGGAAACCACCGTGCGCGAGCAAGTTGTGTTGTTGGTGGTTTCGCAATACCTGGCGGGGATGCGCGCCAACGCCGCGGTGAAAGCGGCGCAATCGCGTGTGGATTTGGCGCAGGCGCTCTACGACCAAGCCGATGACTTACAGAAACACGGGGTGGGAACGGGCATTGACACTTTGCGTGCCAACGTCGAGCTTCAAAATGAGAAGCAGCGTCTGCTGGAAGCCCAGACCCAGCAAAAGGTTGCACTCTATGGCTTGACGCGTCTGCTCAATTTGGATCCCCATCGGGAAGTCGAACTGGCGGACACGCCGAGATTCTATGAGACCCCGGAGATGGATGCCAGCCGCAGCCTTGAGCAGGCTTACGAGACTCGCCCGGAAATGAAGGCGCTCATGGCGCAGGCGCACAGGGCGGAACTTGCCAGGCGCGGAGCGAGTGAGTCGCGGCTGCCCACGCTCAATTTCCTCGGTACGTGGGGCGAGCAAGGGCTGTCGGCTCCCAGCGCTATTCCGGCTTATGTCTACCAACTCACCGTGGACGTGCCGCTTTTTACCGGAGGGCGGATTCACGCCGAGATTGCCAAGGCCAACCTGGAACTCAAAAAGGTGGACCAAGAGCGTGCAGACCTACGCAACCAGATTGCGCTGGAGGTGAAAACCTCGCAGGCGCAACTTGACGCGTCGCAGCATGAGGTGGATGTCGCCAATCTGGGCGTGAAACTGGCGCAAGAGGAAGTCTCGCAGGCGCGCGACCGTTTCCAGGCGGGCGTGGCCAACAATATTGAAGTGGTCAGCGCGCAGGACGCTTTGGCGCGCGCCAACGATAACCAGATTGACGCGCTCTACCGTTACAACCAATCCAGGGCCGACTTGTCGCACGCCATCGGCCAGATCGAAGAGCTTTATTCGAAGTAGCTCTGTTCATACGCCGGGCTTTAGCCCGGCAAGTGTCGCCCTAAAGGGCGGCGCTACATGCCAAGTAAAGGTGTTTAACTATGCCGAGTACAGATCGCAACGTTGTTGAGCTGGAAAAAGAATTAGGGAGCGCAGAACCGGTAAGCCCGGAGGCTGCTGACAAAACCCCGTCGCGCTGGGCTGATCCCGTGATCCGCCGCGCCGCCATCGGGGCGGCGGCCGTGCTCGCCATCGCCGTCGTGGCATTGCTGGCTTATTACCACAATCGTGTCTCCACGGACGACGCGCAGGTAGATGGGCACGTTGTGCCGATCGCCAGCAAGGTTTACGGCACCGTCGCCGCGGTGATGATTAATGACAACCAGGAGGTCAAGGAGGGTCAGGTGCTGATCCGCATTGACCCGCGCGATTACCAGGCCCGCGTGGACCAATCCAAGGCGGCGCTGGCTCTCGCCGAGGCTCATGCGCGGGCGGCCGGCGTAGGCGTCCCGCTCACGCAGGAAACCACGGACAGCAACACCGCCGGCGCCGATGCGCAACTGGCCACCGCCCAGGCGAATTACGACAAGTCGAAGTATACCTATGAGAGGGATTCCACGGCGGACCTGGCCTATGCGCGCGCCAATGTGGCGGCGCAGCAAGCCGAGAACGATCGTGCCCAGGCGGATCTGGCCCGCATGAAGCCCCTGATGGAAAAGGGTGAGATCTCCCAGCAGCAGTACGACGCCTATTTAGCCGCCGCCCGCGTGGCCGACAGCCAACTGAAAGCCGCCAACGAAAAACTTAATTCCGCCGAAAAGGGCGCGGAGATCGCCCGCGAATCCATGCTGGCGGCCAAAGCGCAGGTGGAACAGGCGCGCGCCATGGTGGCGCAGGCGCTGGCGAACCACAAACAAGTTCCCATTCGCGAGGCCGACCGAGCTTCCGCGCAAGCGGCCGTGGCTAAGGCCCAGGCGGATTTGGAATCGGCAGAGTTGGAGTTAAGTTACGCCACCATCGTTGCGCCCAGCGACGGTGTGGTCACCCGGAAATCGGTCGAGGCCGGCCAAATCATCCAGCCCGGCCAGGGGCTTTTCACCCTCATCCCTCTGAACGACGTTTGGGTCACGGCGAATTTCAAAGAGACACAGCTTGCCAAGGTGCGTCCCGGCCAGGAGGCCGAGATCGATGTTGACATGTACGGCAAGACCGTCATCGGCCATGTGGATTCCATCGCCGGCGCGACCGGCGCGCGCCTGAGCTTGCTGCCGCCCGAAAACGCCACGGGCAATTACGTGAAGGTGGTGCAGCGGATTCCGGTGAAGATTTTGTTGGACCCGGCCTCCTCTGATAAAGCCATTCTGCGACCCGGCATGAACGTTGAGGCGACGATCATCACGAAATAGGTGCCAGGGGCTGGGGGCTGGGAGAAAACTCCAGCACCCAGTCCCCAGCACCTAGCCCCCGGAAAAGAGGAACCATGTTTCGCGTCGTGACCGTAGCACGAGAGTACGGAAGCGGAGGTGGACGGATCGCCCAGTTGTTGGCAAGCCGCCTGGAATGGAAACTGCTCGACCGCTGCCTCGTGGAAAAAATAGCGGAATCCGCCCGGATTAAACCCGAAGTGGCGGAAAAATTTGACGAGCGCCCCGACCCTTGGCTCGATCGGCTGGCAGAGGTCTTCTGGAAGTCTCCGGACCTGAGGGGGTACATGGGAGGCCGCGTGCCAGGGCGGTTTGATGGTGAAGTGGCGGCCCATTTGACTCGCCGTATTATTGAAGAAGCGGCGGCGATGGGCAATTGCGTGATTGTGGGTCGGGGAAGCCAGTGCATTCTCCAGCAGCGCGAGGATGCTTTCCATGTTTTCATCTTCGCGCCCCGAGGCGAGCGGTTGGCGCGGGTGCTCCGCCGCGACGCTGGGCTGACGAAGGCGGAGGCGCAGAAAAAACTGGACGCGGAGGATGCGGCGCGCGCCGCCTACGTCCGCGACCACTATGGCGAAGACTGGCAGAATCGCCATTTGTACCACTTGATGCTTTCCTCGTGCCTGGGCGTAGACGAGGCGGCCTCCATAATTCTCTCGGCCCTCCACAGTTCGAGGGCTAAGGCCGCCTAAGGATCGAAACGCGTCATGAAGGATTTGTTCGCGCGAGCCCGACAAAACGGCGAGACCCACCCGTGGCTGGTGGCCTTCACGGTGATGCTGGCGGTTTTCATGGAAGTGCTTGATACCAGCGTGGCCAATGTCGCGCTCCCGCACATCGCCGGCAACCTTTCCGCCGGTGTTGACGAAAGCACCTGGGTCTTGACCTCTTACCTGGTTTCAAACGCCATTGTGCTTCCGCTCACGGGGTGGTTCTCCACGCTGTTCGGCCGCAAGCGGTTCTACATGACCTGCGTGGCGATCTTCACGATCAGCTCCATGCTCTGCGGGATCGCGCCCAGTCTTTCCTTGCTGGTGTTTTTCCGCATTCTGCAAGGCGCCGGAGGGGGAGCGTTGCAGCCCATCTCTCAGGCTATCTTGCTGGAGAGTTTTCCTAAAGAAAAGCAAGGCATGGCGATGGCCATGTTCGGCGTGGGCGTGGTCATGGCGCCCATCATCGGGCCCACCCTGGGGGGTTGGCTCACGGACAGTTATAGCTGGCGATGGATTTTCCTCATCAACATTCCGGTGGGTGTGATCTCACTGATTCTTACTTTTTTCCTGATTTATGACCCGCCCTTCCTCGTGCGCAAGGGGTTTAAGTCTGGAGTCAGGATCGACTTTATTGGGCTGGGCCTGCTGAGTGTGGGCCTGGGATTCCTGCAAATTGTTCTGGATAAAGGACAGCGCGAGGACTGGTTTGAATCGCACTTCATCGTTGCCTGCGCCGCCGTGTCGTTGATCGGCCTGGTGGCGGCCCTGGTGTGGGAACTCACGCGCCAAGATCCCATCGTGGATTTTCGGTTGTTGAAGAACCGGAATTTCTTCCTCGCGACCGTGACGATGTTCTTGCTGGGGTTTGTCCTTTACGGCAGCACGGCTTTGCTTCCCATATTTCTTCAGACCCTGCTGGGTTACACGGCGCTGTTGAGCGGGCTGGTGCTTTCACCGGGAGGAATCGTCGTGGTCATCATGCTGCCCATCGTGGGCAAGCTGCTGACACGGTTCGATGCGCGTTGGCTGGTGATTTGCGGTGTCGTGATTGTGGCCGCTTCGCTTTTCCACATGGCGAGGTTTAACCTGGACATTGATTTTCGCACCGCGATGATGGCGCGCATCTATCAATCGGCGGGGATGGCTTTTCTCTTTGTGCCGATCAACGTCATGGCGTTCTATTTTATCCCCAAGGAGAAGTTCAATAACGCCACGGGAATCATCAATCTCGCGCGGAATATCGGCGGCAGCTTCGGGATCGCGAACGTGGTGACCTTGCTGGCGCGTCGCACCCAGTTCCATCAGGGCATGCTTCTTGCCCACATGACGCCTCTCGATTCGGCGTATCAGGCGATGGTGAATGGCTCGGCAAAGATCCTGTTTGCGGCAGGTTCCAATTACACGGACGCTCAGGCCCAGGCGAACGGCTTGGCCTACGGACTTTTGCAACGGCACGCCACGATGCTGGCTTTCGTCGATGATTTCTGGCTGATGGGGCTGACGTTTTTGTGTTTGATCCCGCTGATGTTTATGATGAAGAAAGCCCGGCCGCATGGAACGCCTGCGAGCGCGCATTGAGTGCGCCGGATCTACCCGCACTCCGTGTCGCCGGGATGGCAACAGGTCGATCGGATTTATCAAGCAAGCTCAGGGCTCTCAGATAGACGTCGAATAGCAAAAGAGGAAGGGGTGGCCCGCTGATTCACGGGGGGTGAGCCCTTAAGGGTTCCCGGCCCGCCGTGGGTCGACAGTTTCTATGAACCGCATCTTTGGTGGGAAGCGAAAACACGGAGAGGTCAATCCCTGGCTGATCGCCCTGACGGTGATGCTCGCCACCTTCCTGGAGGTGCTGGACACCAGCGTCGCCAACGTGTCGCTGCCTCATATTGCCGGCGACCTTTCCGCGGGCGTCGATGAAAGCACCTGGGTACTGACTTCCTACCTGGTCTCGAATGCCATTGTCCTGCCGCTTACGGGCTGGTTGTCATCGCTCTTCGGCCGCAAGCGCTTCTTTATGGTTTGCGTGGCCATCTTCACCGTTTGTTCCTTCCTTTGTGGCATTGCTCCCAGCCTCGGCCTGCTGGTCTTTTTCCGTGTCTTGCAGGGGGCGGGCGGTGGCGCGCTTCAGCCGATTTCGCAAGCGATTTTGGTGGAAAGTTTCCCCAAGGAAAAGCAGGGCATGGCGATGGCGGTTTATGGGATGGGCGTGGTAGTGGCGCCTGTCGTCGGTCCTACGTTGGGCGGCTGGATCACGGACAACTACACTTGGCGATGGATTTTCTTCATCAATATTCCCGTCGGGATGCTTTCCCTCCTGCTGACCGCTTTTCTCATCTACGACCCGCCCTACCTGGTGCGCAGGAGCCTGCGCGGCCTGCGGATTGATTACATCGGGCTGGGGCTGCTGAGTGTGGGGTTGGGTTTTCTCCAAGTGGTCCTTGATAAGGGCGAGCGGGAAGATTGGTTCGGCTCGAACTTCATCGTCGGCTGCACCCTTGTCGCCGGTGTAGGCTTGATCGGCGCTTTCATTTGGGAGCTCACGCGCGAAGACCCCATCGTGGATTTCCGTATGTTGAAGGACCGGAATTTCTTTCTGGCTACCTTCACCATGTTCATGCTCGGGTTCGTGCTTTACGGCACCACCGTGCTGCTGCCCCTCATGCTGCAAACCCTCATGGGTTACACGGCCTTGCTCAGCGGACTGGTACTCTCTCCAGGGAGCATCTTCACCATTTTGGCGTTGCCGATTGTGGGCCGACTGACCCAGAAGGTGGAGGCACGCTGGATCGTGGCGTTTGGACTGGGGATCACGGGTCTTTCCCTTTTGCACATGTCAACCTTCGACTTGCAACTTGATATATGGACGGCGGTCCGCGCTTGGACCTTTTCGCGCATCGGCATGGCTTTCCTGTTTATTCCCATCAACGTCACGGCGTTCTATTTTATTCCCAAGGAAAAGATGAACAACGCCACCGGCATCATCAATCTGGCGCGCAATATCGGCGGCAGCGTGGGCATCGCCAACGTGGCCACTCTCCTCGCTCGCCGCGCGCAGGTCCATCAGGCCACGCTGGTCGCTCACCTCACTCCCTACGATGCTCCTTACCGCAACGCCGTGCAGGGCGCCCAGCAAATGCTCATGGGGCAGGGTTCCAGTCCCGCGCTCGCCCACCTCCAGTCGCAGGGCCTGCTTTACGGCAACCTGATTCGCCAGGCCAATATGCTCGCTTATGTCGATGCTTACTGGCTGCTGGGTTGGACGTTCATCGCCATGATCCCGTTTATGTTTTTTATGAAAAGCGCCAAGCCCCGCACCGGCGCGTCCGTTGCCGCACATTGAGGGCACTGCCCCAGGCCAAAGCGCGTATACTCTGTCCGGAAATCCCAGGACCTCCATGGACTGGTCCCCATTCCGTTCCATTTTTGGAGGCATCATGAGACGCCGTGACTTCATCAAGAGCTCCGCATTAGCCGGGGGTTCGTTGCTATCCGCGGCAGGGCCGCAAGCGCATGGCTCGGAATTAACTTCTGGCCTAAAAGCACCAATTCAGTCGATGCCACTTCCCAAGACCGTCGTGTTGGATTTGAAGCCCGCGCGCTGGATCTGGTATCCCTCGGCACGCACCCTGCAAAACACCTTCGTACTTTTCCGCCGCCAACTGGATTTGCCGGAAAAGCCGCTTCGCGCCAGGGGGTGGGTGGCAGCCGAGAGCCGGTACCGGCTGGAAGTCAACGGCCAACGAGTGCAGTGGGGGCCGGCCCCGTGCGACCCACGCTGGCTGGAAGTTGACCCCGTTGATTTGACCTCGCTTCTGCAAGCAGGCACCAACACCCTCGGCGCGCAAGTGCTTTTTTACGGCCAGGGAGATGGCACCTTGCCGATCGGAAAGTGCGGGTTCATTTTCCGGCTGGAAATTGAAACTGCTCACGGCGAGAAGCAGACTGTCGTCTCCGACGAAGCGTGGCATGCGTTCCTAGCCCGCGCTTGGAAACCGGGCCAATACAAGCGTTGGTATCTCCGCAGTCTTCAGGAGGAGTTTGATGCACGCCTTTTCCCCTACGGCTGGACGCGCGCCGATTTCATTCCCAACCAGGATTGGCTCCCCGCCATGCCACTGGAATGCCCTGCCGACAAGCCGGCAAATTGCGGCTCATACACGGAGTATATGTTGGACTTCCGAGGTGACGCCAGCGTATCGCAATTGCGGGCACGGAGCATCCCTCTGATGCGCGAGTCCCTTGTCCCCGCGGCCCGTCTCGCCGAATCGTGTTGGATTGAGTGGGATCGTTCCCCGGAGGAGTATTTTGAATTTCTGCCACCACATAGCTTTCACCCCGACCTGCAACCCTCGGCGAAAGAGGCCGGCGCAGGGTCATGGCAGGTGGACCTTGACGTCCGGCGGGGGGCAGCCCTGACCTTTGAGTTTGCCGAGCAGATGGTCGGCTGGCCCTATTTCACCATTGAAGCTCCCGCCGGGACCATCATTGAACTCATGGTCCAGGAAGCGCATCAGGTGGGCGGACCGGCGCTGCTCAATACGCACTTCCACAGTTGGACCCGCTTCATCTGCCGCGAAGGCGTCAACCACTTTGAAACTTTTGATTTTGAGAGTTGCCGCTGGATGCAACTGCATATTCATGGGGGCCCCGGTATAGCAACAGTTTCGGACGTGGGAATGCGCCGGAGGGTTTTCCCTTGGCCGCACACGCCCGTGATGCGTGTCGCGGAACCTCCCCTCCAGCGATTGTTTGATGCCGCGCTTAATACCATGAACAACTGCGCGCAAGAAACCATCATGGATGGCGGAGGGCGGGAGCGACAACAATACAGCGGAGACTGCGGCCATCAAGTTCACCCCGTCCATCTCAACTTGGGCGAAACCCGGCTTCCGGCGCGCTTCCTCGCCACTTACAGCCAAGGGTTAACCCAGGAAGGGTTCTTCCTGGATACCTGGCCGGCGTTTGATCGCTTGGCGCGCCTTATCGAGCGGCAGCTTCAACTCACCTACTGGGGTCCCCTGCTCGATCACGGGGTGGGTTTCAACTTTGACTGCTTCTATCATTACCTCTATTCAGGTGATCTCGACGATCTCCGCGAGCCTTACCCACGGCTACTGCGTTTCGCTCAATACCTGGAGAGCATCGTGGGCCCGGACGGCCTTTTGCCGGTAGAGAACCTGGGGATTCCTGCTGTGTGGATCGATCACATTGCTTACCAACGCCAACGCCACAAGCAATGCGCGTTCAATCTTTATGCCGCCGCCATGCTGCAAAATGCGCTGCCCCGGCTGTGCGACGCATTTGGTGATCCGACTCGCGCCCAAGCCGCCCGGGATTTCGGCCGTCATATTCAGGATGCTACGGTGCGGCGTTTTTGGAGCCCAGAACAAAACCTTTTCATCAATAATCTCCCCTGGCTCGGGGAAGAAGGGTCTCGACGCATGTGCGACCGCTCACTTGCCACGGCTGTCCTGTTTGATCAATGCCCCCGTGGGCGGACCGACGCCGTTCTGCGTGTGCTCGCCGAGTGTCCACCGGAAATGGGTTTCTCCTATCCTGCCAATGCCGGTTGGCGGCTGTGGGCGCTGGGCAAGGGAGGCCGCGCGGATGTGATTGTGAAGGAGTTTCGCGAGCGCTGGACCAAGCTCGAATCAGTTGAGCTGAACAATACCCTCCAGGAAGATTGGCACGCCAAGCCCGATTCAAGCTCGGAGTGGAGCCATTGCCCGGTCGCCCCACTTTACGTCACCACCATGAGCCTGGCGGGAATCAACCCGATGGTTCCCGGCTTCAAACGTTGTGAGATTCGCCCGCAACTGGCGGATCTTGAATTGCTCGAGTTGACGGTGTACTCCGTCCAAGGACCCATTGAATTCAGCGGCCGGGGAAAAATCGGAAGCCGGGAATTGACGGTGAAATTGCCTTCGGGCTGCGAGGGGGAATTGGTGGTGGACCAGAGGGAGACCTTGCCGCTCGCACGCATCGCGGGTTCCGCCGTCTCAAGCGGCCTCGCGAGATACCGCCTGCCCGCAAGTGAGACCACTTCTGTGCCTCTCAAGTTCACGTGAAGGGGCTGGATGGTGGCGTTGTTTTGCAGCAAGGACGGCCTTCATGGGCCGCAAGAAAAATCCAACTCCCCAAAATGACACGACTGGCGGGAAGCCCATCCCGTGAGCGGGGGCGAGGAACTATAGTATGATAGAGTTAGGACGCATGGCCACACGGCTTACAGACACCTCGGCGGACGCAGAGCGCGTACAAATCGAAATTCTGCGCTCCATGCCCTCCTGGCGAAAAGTTCAATTGTGGAATGATCTGAATATGGCGATGCGCAAGGTGGCGTTGGCCGGTCTCAGCCAACGATTCCCCTTGGCCACGCCACAAGAACTTCGCCGACGGCTAGCCACAATTCTTCTGGGCCCGGAATTAGCCACCCAAGTTTACGGTCCTGAACCCGATCCCCCCACTACCAGGTAGACGAATGGAGATCCTTGATGTCCTCGATCGCGTGATTTCCAAGCTGGAGGAGTTGGGCATTCCTTATATGGTTAGCGGATCCGCGGCGAGCTCCTTTTATGCCTTCGTCCGGACTACCCAGGATGGGGATCTGGTGGTGAACCTGGGTCAAGATGAATTGGAGATGTTTGCCGCTGCTTTCGCACCTGAATTCTACCTGGATCGCGCCTCAATCCGCAGGGCTCTGGAAGCGGGAGGTTCATTCAACCTCATTCATTTGGAATCCTCCCTCAAAATCGATTTCTTTCCGCTACGTAAGAGGAGCTTCAGCCAACAGGAGTTCTCCCGCCGTCAACCTCGCTTCCCATTGAAAGAATCGATTGCACCTGCCTACATTGCTACCGCGGAGGACACCATCCTCTCAAAGCTTGAGTGGCTTCGCGCGGGAGGTGAAGTCTCTGAGAATCAGTGGAAGGATGTCGTGGGCATTCTCAAGGTCCAGGCCGACCGCTTGGACATGGTTTATTTAAAACAGTGGGCACGAGAGTTGCGTGTCGAGGACCTGCTTGAGAGAGCCTTAAAATCTTTGAGCCGCCAAGAGCCGGGATGATGTGCCCTTGACAAGAAGAAGCGGGCGTAGCGCGGACTCCCCGCGTGACCCTTAATCTAAAATCCAAAATCTAAAATCCAAAATTATAGGCCCAGAACCAGCTTGTCGACGCGCTTGACCACATCGCGCAGATAGGCTTCGTCGCCCGCCTCGAGCTCCGTGGTGGCCCATCCGGTGTAACCGACGTCGGCAAACGCTTGGCGCACGGCAGCCCAGTCGATGTCGCCGTCGCCAAGATTCACAAACTCCGTCTGGAGCGGGCTGAATCCATGCGTCAGCACCCTAAAATCTTTCAGGTGAACTTTTCTGAAGCGTTTGCCGAGCGTGCGAATCCAGTCCTGCGGGTAGCCGTAAAGCACCACGTTGCCGACATCGAAGTATTGCCTGATCCAGGGACTTTTGAATTCGTCCACGTACTTTGCCATCTCCAGCGGGCTGAGCAGGAACTTGTTCCATACTTCCTCGATGCAGATGATGATCTTCAATTCTTCCGCCACCGGGATCAGCGTGCGAATGTTCTTTTGCGAGCGCGTCCAGGCATCCTGGTAAGTGATGTCAGCGTTGACGACGCCGGGAACGAGCAGCACGGTTTCCGCGCCCCAAAGCTTGGCGTTATGGAGCGACGTCTTCATGCCGTCCAGCGATATCTTCACCACGGCAGGGTCACTGGAGGAAAGCGGATTTTTCCAGTGGGCCATGTTCATGACGGAATGGATGGGGACCTTGGCATCTTCCGAGGCTTTCTTGATTTCTTCCGCCACCTTGGGGTCTTCCATGGTCTGGGCTTCCACGCCCTCGAACCCTACGTCGCCGGCAACCTTGAAGCGGTCGGCGTAACTCAGGTTCTTGGGTAGCATGTAAATTTGCACGGCCTTCTTGATGCGCCCGCTGGCGGGAGCCGGGGCGGGCGCGGCGGCTGCCAGGCTGGTTGCTTCCGTACCCAGCGATGCCAGGGCGCTGCCCGCAGAAACCTTCAGGAAATCGCGACGCGATGGATTGTTCTTCATCATGTCCTCCAAGCATGGCAAAGTAAGTGTATCGTCAGTAGTCCATTGCCGCTGGCTGGTAGCAACGGACAAAGGACAACGGACCACGGACACCTATGCGAACTTCGTGATATCGATCTTAGGATCGAAGACTTCCTTCGATTTTTGTAGAGCGTCCCAGGTGACGGGTTTCCCTGTATAAGCCGCGGTGCGGCCCAGCATGGCGCTCATCGCTGATTCCGCGCCCGCCGCGGCCTGGTTGAGAAATTGGCCGCTGGTGATGCTGGCGACAAACGCCTTTTCCTTTTCCGAGTCGGCATGGTCGAGCGCACCCGCGAATTTTCCCGCCGCGGAGAATTCTTCCCCTCCGCTGGGCTTCAAGCCGGCATCCCAATGGTTTTTGCCGGCAATGTTGACGCGCCAATCGTAGTGCGACTCGGAGCTTCCATCGGACCCGAACAATTGCACGGCGGCATCAAAAGTGGGATGGCCGAACTGGGCGGATCCGAAGCTGATTTGCACGTTGTCCGGGTAGGTGAAGAGCACATTGAAGTTGTCCTTGCAATCTCCGGCATCGGTGCGCACCTTGCGGTCGCACATGCCCACGGCCTTCACGGGGTGGCCTTTCAGCATCCAGTTGCACATGTCAATAACATGGATGTTCTGCTCCACAATGATGTCGCCGGAAAGTTTGTGATCCCACACCCAGTTCCGCAGCCGCTGTTCCTCAGGTGAGGCGTTGGGCCATTCGGGCCGATCGATGTGGGCGCAATAGTAATAAGCGAGGCCGCAAGCGATCTTCCCGAGCGCGCCCTCGTGAATGCGCCGCGTCAGCTCTACCATGGGCGGGGCGTTGCGAATCTGGAACCCCACCGCGAGGCTTATTTTGCCCTGCGCCTTTTCGCCGATGCGGATGACATGATGTGCTCCCGGCACGTCCACCGCTACCGGCTTTTCACAATAGACGTGCTTGCCTGCGTCGACGACCGCTTCAAGATGCTGCGGATGAAAGTAGGGCGGGGTGGTAATCAGGATGAAGTCAACTTCCTTCGAGGCGGCGATTTCCTTATAGGCATCGGGGCCCTTGAAGAGTTGTGAAGCATCGAGGGGCGCGTAGCCCTTCGCTTGCTGCAAGTTGTCGAAGTGCCGGCGCCCCTTTTCCAATTGGTCGGCAAAAAGATCGGCGATGGCGGTCACCCTGGCGCCGGCATTCTCCACGAAGCTCGAACCCTCCGCGGTGGCGCGGCCCCCGCAGCCGAGAATTCCGAAGCGCGCCTGGGAGTTCGCGTCCGTCCCTCGCACCTGCTGCGGCTTGAGGATCATAAAGCTCGCTGCCGCGGCTGCCCCCAGAAATTCCCTTCGGCCAAGCTTGCTCTTAAGTTGATCGTTCATTTCCACTCCTCCTTTGGTTTTGGGACACGGGACATGGGAAGCCGAGCACGGGATACAGGACACGGGATACGCAATCCAGCAATCCCGAATCTCAAATCCTGAAGGTCTAACCCCGAACCCCTAGCACCCAGGCCCGAATCCCGTGTCCCGTGCCCCGTTTACCGTGTCCCGATTTCCTTCAGGTAAATATCCTTAAACCGGATTTTTACTCCGCCGCCGGTGTGGAGCTGTAAACCGATGACGCCCTCGGTGAAATTCGGATGGGGATCGGTAAAGTCCACGCAGGGCACACCGTTTAATTGCGTGACGTAGTGCAGGCCCTCCTCCGTAATTTCCAGATCGTTCCATTCGCGGGGTTTAATCGCATGCTCGCATGCGGGCGTGCCCATCGCCACCCAGCCGCGATGACCGCTCTCATAAATCGAGCCCGTGTTGCGAGTCGGGTCCACTTCCACCTGCATGCCCTCGATATCCGGACCGGTTTGGGGCGAGTCGCCGGTAATACGCGAGCGGGTGAACACACCACTATTTCCGTCGGTCTCGGGTTTGAACTTCACTCGCAGCACAAAATTGCTGTAGGTCTTCTCCGTAGTGAGATAACCGTAATGCCCCACGGTGCTCTCGCCTAAAATCGTGCCATCTTCTGCGATCCACTTCTCTTGCCCGTTTTTCACCCAACCGCTCAGATCCTTTCCGTTAAAAAGGGCAATCCATCCATTACCCGCAGGCGCCTGAGCCCCTGCTTGCGAAGCCAGGAATAAGCCAAACAGTGCCACGAGCAGACGTTTCATGGAAAAACTCCTTGAGCCTTCTCGCCACGAGCGGCCGGCCCGGAGGGTGCAACCGCCCCCAACCCCGAGCGACCCGGAAGGGGACGATAATATTCGCAACGCGAAACGAAATCTAGAAGAAAGCGGCGGGGGACCCGCGAACCCATATCGGTGCATCCTGCGGAGGCGATGAGGGGGTCAGGGCAACCGCTCTCCAAGTGCCGGGTGTAACCCTTCCCCTCACCAAATTGGGCGTGGTTACAGTTCTGTGTGGCCGCATAAAAGCCCTCGGCTTTTTTTAATCCTAAAGCTAAGATGGGGCTTGTCAATGGCGAAGTCGGATCGTCTGGCGAGCTTGAGTGAGATTGAGCGAGGGGAGTGGTGCTTCCATGAGCGGAAAGGTGTTAACATTGGCGGCGATGCTGGTGGTTTTGGTGTGCGGGGTCGCATGGTCTCAACCCGCGAACCGAATTTCACTCCAGATGGCCCTGGATCTCGCGGCCAAGCAGAACCTCGACCTGCTTGCCGCGCGGCAGCGGCAAGCCGTCGCGCAGGCAGGCGTGCAAATTGCGCGGCAGCGACCCAACCCGACTTTCAACTTCACCGCGTTGCGTGACGAGCCGCACGAAGGGTGGTTTGTGGATCAGCCCCTGGAACTGGGCGGAAAGCGCGGCCGGCGGATTGAAGTGGCCCATCAGGAAGGAGCGCTGACCGACCTGGAGATCGGCGCCTTGGAACGGCAAATCCGGCGGCAGACCCGCGAGGCCTACTTTCAATTGACTTTCTCGCGGGCGGAATCCCAGCGGCTGGAGCACATCCTCGAACTGGCCCAAAGGTTGGAGCAGATTGCCCGGGATCGATTCAACGCCGGAGATGTGGCACAATTGGAAGTCATTCAAGCCGGGCTGGAAGTCGCGCGCGCGCAAGCTGACTCCAAGGTCGCGCAACAGGAGGAGAAGATTTCACTCAGTCAATTGAATGCTCTGCTCGATGAGCCCGCCACCACGGATTGGGAGCCAGTGGAGGCACTCCAGGACTTGCCGCCCGCAGTTTCGCTTCCCGAATTGATTCAGCTTGCTTACAATTCCAACCCGGAATTGCGACACGTCGTGCAGGAGCAGAAGGTTGAAGAAAGCCGCCGGGGATTGTTGAAGGCCGAACGCATTCCCAATCCTGATCTGGAATTGGGAATGGACTTCAATGCCCCTCACGATTTTCGATTGGGACCAAGGAGCCAACTCTCAGTGCCGCTGCCCATCTTTACACGCAACCAGGGAGAAATCGCCCAATCTCTTGCCACCCAGAACCTGCTGGGTTCGGAAGAAGCCGCCCTGAAGCGATCGGTGGCGGCGCGGGTGGAAACCGCGTACTACGATCTAGATGCGCAGCATACACAGGCAGAAACCTATCGCGCCACTTTGGTGCCCGTCGCGCAACAGCTCGAAAGCCTGGCGGAACAGAGTTATCGCGCTGGAAAGGCAGATATCCTCATGGTCTTGACGGCGCAACGCAATGTTCAGGATGTGGAGCATAATTACCTCCAGAGCCTGTTGACAGTGCAGAGCGCATTCGCGGGATTGGAAGAAATAGTGGGATCATCCATCAATCCAAAGTAACTGCCCATGCCTACGACACAACATTCTAATCACCTCAGGTTGTCTCGCCCCGCGATTTTCCTAATGCTGCTGAGCCTGCTGGCTTGCTCAAAGCCACGCGCCGGCGATGAGGGCGCCGACAAATCCGAAAGTTCCGGAAACACAGTTGTGGAAGTCACTCTGACCAAGGTCGTCCGAGGCGACATTAGCTCGAACCTGACCGTCAGCGGGACGATCGCGGCCTTGCCCAATCAGGACGTTAAAGTAAGCGCCCTGGTCCCGGGCCGCATCTCGGCCATGCTGGTGGCGGAAGGCGACCATGTGAAAGAGGGCTCGCTGTTGGCGAAAATCGATGATCACTCCTATCGTGACCAGTTGCAGCAAGCCGAGGCCAGCATCGATCAGGCCAAGGCCAATCTGGAAAATGCCGGCATCAACCGGAAGCGCAATGCGGACCTCGTTCAACGGGGGATCGCGGCCCAAAAGGACCTGGAAGACGCGGTGACGGCGGAGCGAGTAGCGGAAGCAGCCCTGAAGCAAGCGCAATCCGCAGCGGCGCTTGCACGCCTGCAGCTAGCGCGAACCGAAGTGAAGTCTCCTCTCAGCGGCACCGTCGTCAAACGGCTGGTAAGCGCCGGCGAGCAGGTTGACGGCACAGGCGCACAACCGATCTTCGAAATTGCCAATACCGCAGAAGTGGAACTTTTTGGAAATGTGCCGGCGATTTATTTGCCGGAGGTTCACGTGGGCCAAATCCTGCCATTGCGAACGGACGCGTTTCCGAATACGGATTTTAGCGGCCGCGTGGTGGCGATCTCACCCGCCGTTGATCCCACAACGAACGCGGGCCTGGTGCGGACCCGTATCAACAACGCCGCCGGCCTGCTGCGGCTCGGCATGTTCTTGACCGCTCAAATTCCCCTGGAGACGCACAAGCAAGCCTTGGTGGTGGCGCCCGCGGCGGTTTATCGCGATGCGGAAGGACAACCACGGATCTTCCGCGTTCACGCGGACAAGGCAGAGCCGGTTCCGGTGAAGCTGGGAATTGAAACCCACGAGCGCGTGGAGTTGCTTTCCGGAGCAGAAGAAGGCGAAGTGGTTGTGCTCAGTGGAGCGTATGGCCTGGAGTCGGGCGCAACGATCAAGGTCAAACCATGAACGTCGTGCGTTTCTGCCGCGAGAACCGCCGCGCGGTTTACCTGTTGACGGCCGCGCTTTTTATTTCCGGATTGGCCGCTGCTTTTCGCCTGCCCAGCAACGTTTACCCGGAGTTGTCGTTTCCCCGGATCGTCATCGTCGCTCATTCCGGCGACCTCTCCCCCCAAAACATGCTCCTCAATGTAACCCGGCCGATGGAGGAAGCGGCGAAGACGGTCCTGGGCGCCCAGCGCGTGCGCTCGCGAACGATTCGGGGCGCCGTAGAGATTTCCGTGCAGTTCAAGCCTGACACGGATATGCAATACGCTCTTCAGCTCATGCAAGCCCATGTCAGCGATATTCGCGGGGACCTTCCTCCCGAAACAGAAATTTCCGTCGAGCGCATTACCCCCACGGAGTGGCCCATCCTGATGATGGTCCTTAGCGGAAACGTGCCCGGCGCGGATTTGCGTGACTATGCCTACTACGATTTGCGCCCGCTGTTCAGCCGGGTCCCGGATGTATCGCGGGTGGAAGTTCAGGCGAGCGACCAGCGGGAAGTGTCCGTGATCGTGGACCCGCAGAAAATGCTCGCCCATCGAATCTCTCTCCCGGAAATTGCCGATCGCTTGCGCGCCACCAACCAAGTCAACTCGGTGGGGAGGCTGGACAACGACTACTCCCGGTACCTCGTGCTGGCCACGGGGCAGTTTCACGATTTGGAAGAAATCCGCAACACGGTGGTCGCGGTCGACAATGAATCGCCGCTTCGCCTCCGGGATATCGCCGAGGTCCGTGACGGCGTCGAGGACCCGCGCATTCTCGTTTATGGGAATGGGCAACCGGGGGCGCTCATCAGTATTTCACGGCAGATTGGAGGGAACATCCTCCAGGTTGCCGATCAGGTGAAGGCGTTGGCCGTGCATTTGGGGTCGGCGATTCCCTCCACGCTTCATTTGTCGGTAGTGTACGACCTGGCGGAGTTCGTTCGCGAAGCCGTAGCCAGCGTGCGCGACGCAGTTCTGATCGGCGCTTTGCTGGCCGTGATCGTCCTTTTCCTGTTTCTTCGCGAAGGCCGTTCGACCCTCATCGCCGCCGTTAGCCTGCCCATCGCTGTCATCGGGACTTTCTTTTTCATGAAGGTTTTCGGCGGCACGCTCAATCTGATGTCCCTGGGTGGATTGGCGATCGCCATCGGCCTGATTATCGACGACGCGGTGGTCATTGTTGAGAATATCTACCGACACCTGGGCCTGGGCGATCCCCCGCGCCAAGCTGCTGAGCAGGGCACGCAGGAACTGTTGGGGCCGGTGATCGGATCGACGGTAACCACCGTAGTGGTGTTTGCACCCCTAAGTCTGCTCACGGGGGTAGTGGGCAAATTCTTTTCGGCCCTCTGCCAGACCCTGGTCATTTCCGTAACCCTATCGCTGATTCTCGCCGTGGTGCTGATTCCTCTTCTGGCGGAGCAATTCTTGAAGCCGCAGCATCACCAACCGAAATCGGAGCGATTCATCCAGCCGGTCTATCGCGGTTACGAATGGCTGGTGCGCTGGGCGCTGCGGCATCGAGTTCTTGTGGCGGTTGCGGTGGTCGTTTCGATAGGACTCAGCGTGTTCCTGGGCACGCGGCTGGAGACTGGATTCCTGCCCGAAATGGATGAGGGCGGCTTCGTCCTCGACAACTGGACACCTCCCGGGACTTCGCTGGCCGAAACCAATCGCCTCAACCACTTGTTGGAGGAACAGGTTCACGCGATGCCGGAGACAGCCTCTTTCCTGCGGCGCACGGGGGCGGAGATGGGGCCTTTTGCCACGGAGCAAAACACCGGTGAGATCGTGGTCAAATTGAAACCTCGCTCGCAACGCGAGCGCGGAATTGAAGAGACCATGGACGCGCTCAAAACCAACATCCTGGCGAGTGTGCCCGGCGTGCGCATCGAATTTACCCAGGTTCTCCAGGACATGATTGGTGACATGGAAGGTAACCCCAGCCCTGTGGAAGTTAAGGTCTTTGGTAGCGATTTGCAGGTTCTGGATGAGCTTGCAGAAGAAATCGGCCCCCAGCTTCAAAAGATTCCGGGTCTTGATTACATTGGAATTCAGAAGGGGAATCCCGAAAATGTGATTAGTGTGGATGCCGTAGCCGCCGGTCGCCTGGGCATGACCGTTGAGCAGGTTTCGCAACAAGTCAGCGCCGGACTTCTGGGATTGGAGCAAACGGAATTGCGGTTGAGCGACCGGACCGTCGGTATTCGCGTGCGCTTTCCGGATTCGTTTCGTTACAACTATGATGATGTGCGCCAGTTTCCCATTTTGACGCCGGCCAAGCAGATTGTTCCACTCTCCGCCTTGGCCCGCGTCGAATCGGTGCGCGGTGAAGATCAACTGCTGCGCGAGAACCAGCGCTTGATGGTGGCCCTGCAAGCGGGATTGGTGAATCGCGGCCTGGGAAGCGTTATCCACGATGTCCAGAATGTTTTGGATACCATCCACTTCCCCGTGGGCACGAATTATGAGATCGGCGGGCTGTACGAAAGCCAGCGGAATTCTTTCCGGGATTTGCTTGCCGTCCTGGCCCTGGCGCTCGGCGCGGTTTTTATTGTTCTGGTGATTCAGTTCCGCGCCTTCCCGCCGGCCTTGATCATTATGTCCGCCGCTCCGCTGTCGGTTCTGGGGGTCTTCACCATGCTGTTGGCGACGGGCACAGCGCTGAATGTTTCCTCGTTCATGGGAATCATTCTGATGGTGGGTCTGGTGGTGAAGAACGGAATCATCCTTTTCGAATACGTGCACAAATTGTGGGAAGAGCAAGGAATGCCCCTCAGCGAAGCGCTCGTGGCCGCGGGAAAGATTCGCGTGCGGCCGATTCTGATGACCACCCTCTGCACGCTCTTTGGGTTAATGCCTCTGGCAGTTGGCCTGGGCTCCGGAGCGGAATTGCAGAAGCCTCTGGCCCTGGCAGTGATTGGCGGGCTCACTCTTTCCACCTTCGTCACGCTCCTGGTGATGCCGGCTTTGTACTCCCTAATGGAACGCCGCTCTTCATAGTACACGCCACCCAACCCCCCGCGATCTCGCCCTCCGGATCTCCACCAGAGCCGTCCCGGTTCGATGGGAGGGGTGGCGCATGACCTGCCCCTTCAAGCCTCGGGAGAAGGATCATTTTTGGGAAGGAGGGTGAACGCGAGCTTCGACGGCTGAGCGCGTCGAGCCCAGCGTCATGAGCAGCGATTCGCGAGGAATGCTGGTCACAAATGGTTTAATCAGCCAGCCCAAGCCTGTCGGGATGTCGCGCGTCAGCGAAATGGACTCCACCTCAACATAAACGCCCTGATCCTTCTCTTCGAATCGCCAGTAGGAGTTCATCCGCCACAGGAATCCACCGTCGTGTCCTATGGGTTTTTCGTGCTCACCGGGCTGGCCGGCGTCAGCGACTTCCGCAAGACGAGTTGCGACGGAGCGGCTTCGGCAGTGGGTGGAGTCTATCGGGAAGTACTGCACATCATGGTTAGTGTTGAGGGTGACCGTGATGACCTTCTTTTTCCGCAGGCGATAAAAGATTTGGTAGTTGTTTCCTTCGTGGTGGATGAGCTGCGAGCGTACGACCTCAGGTTGGTAAACGTCCTGGTGATGGTCATAGTCTTGGACCAGATCCAGGACTTGACGCAAGGTCGCTCCGGGGATGAAGACCGCACCGATCCAGTGGTGGATTAATCCCTCCGGCGCTTTGATGGCCGAGCCGGAAGCGTCCTGGGTTTCGAGGCGTTCCATGTAGATGTCGCCCTTATGGATGCTGGCCAGGATTTCCGAGCGCTGGGGTTCCGGTAAGCCTTCAATGTGGAGAAAGACTCCAGGCCGCGCCAGTTCCTTGTCGATACGTGCTTCCGTCGCCTGGACGTAGCGATTAAAGGATTCCAGCGTCTCCGGTTTCAGGTCTGCGCTCATGACATCAGGAGTCTGGGGCGAAAGCGCGCCCAGGAGAAGGACGCAGGCAAGCGTTGTGGCACGACGAAGTGTGGGCATAAGATGCTGCGCGGTGCCGTCTGACACCCAAAACATCATACTCCCAGCCGTTTCAGAAGGGGAAGAGTCTTACCCGCTTATTAAGGTCCAGGAAATCTTGCTGAGCAAATGAGCGCCTGCCTGGACGTTTTGGGTCTATTAAAATAATATGCGGAAGAAATGACGAAGATCTCTCTGACCTTGGGATGCAAGATACGTGATTGAATCTTCACCTGCCGGCCGTCCTTCGCGCGCCAAGATTGTGCTGGCGTTCGCTGCGATCTACATCATTTGGGGATCAACGTATCTGGCGATAAGGTTTGCCATCCAAACGATCCCGCCATTTTGGATGGCAGGCACACGATTCCTTCTCGCGGGATCGATCCTGTACGCGTTGATGCGATTGCGGGGCACGCCACCTCCGCTTCGCCAAGACTGGCTTGCCGCGGCAGGGGTGGGCGCTCTTCTGTTGATGGGCGGAAACGGCTCGCTGGTTTGGGCAGAGCAGCGCATGCCCTCGGGATTGGCCGCGATCCTTCTGGCCATGATTCCCCTATGGATGGTCTTGCTCGACAGCTTCCGCAAGAGTGGCCCCAAGCTGACGCTGCGCGTGGCGGGAGGGTTGGTGATCGGGTTGGCGGGCGTGGGGATTCTGGTCGGTCCGGCAAGGCTTTGGGGAAGTTCGCGGGTGGACCTCCTGGGCACGACGGTTTTGATGTTCAGCGCATTCTGCTGGGCGGTGGGTTCACTTTATTCCCGCGGCGCCAAGCTTCCTTCGTCTCCTTTCCTGGCTGCGGCGATGGAAATGCTGGCGGGTGGCGCGATGCTGATAATTCTGGGCTTGCTGGTGGAAGGCGGCCAACTGCACTGGCGCGCGATTTCCATGCAATCAGCCGCAGGGCTCCTTTATCTGGTTGCTTTCGGTTCGCTGTTGGGTTTCACTGCATATATTTGGCTCCTGCGGGTGGTCTCGACTTCGCGTGTCGCGACCTACGGATACGTCAACCCCGTGGTGGCGGTATTCCTTGGCTGGGCCCTCGCAGGGGAGTCCATTTCCGCGCGCGAGTTGCTGGCCGCGGGCATCATCGTCGCTGCCGTGGCGCTGATTCTTTCGCACCGCCCCCAGCCCATGCCGGCGTCTCCTGACACCGAGGGGCTCCCGACAATCGATGAACAGCGGGCCATGGGGATGGGCGAGTAAGGCCGGGACTCGGGTTACCGGACACGTGGCACGGGAGAAGGGATTAGGGACACGGGGCCGGATTTCAGAGAACCTGTGATTTCAGAAGATCGGATTCCAGAAAGAACTGGGTTCACAGGTTGGATTCGCGTCCCCAATCCCGAGTCCTGTATCCCGTGCCCCGTATCCCGAAATGAGCAAGAATCGGGTTGCTCAACTATTTCGATCCCTTCAAAATAGTGCAGAATCAAATAGAGGAGCGGAAAATCATGCAACCAAACTCGGAAGATTACTCGCGAATTGAAAAAGCCATTCTCTTCCTGGAAGAAAACTACCATCGCCAGCCGGAATTGCGCGAGGTGGCCCAAAGCGTGCACCTGAGCGAGTTCCACTTCCAGCGTTTGTTCCGGCGCTGGGCGGGGATCAGTCCCAAGCGCTTCATTCAATTCTTAACCTTGGAACATGCCAAGAAGTTGCTCGGCGGGTCGCACAGCGTGCTCGACGCAACTTACGATGCCGGCCTTTCGAGTCCCGGGCGGCTGCACGACCTGTTCGTCAACATTGAGGCCATGACGCCGGGTGAGTTCAAAGCCCAAGGAGCGGGGCTCCGCATCAGCTATGGTTTTCATCCGAGCCCTTTCGGGGAGTGCCTGCTTGCGGTGACGGAGCGGGGCATTTGCGGTTTGGGATTCATCGGCGCCGGTGGGCGCACCCAGATACTCCGCGATTTCCAGCGGCGCTGGCCGGAGGCGCACTGGGAAGAGAACCCACGGCTTACGCAGCCCTATATCAGCCGCATTTTTGGCGGGGAAAAACGCGATGGAAACCGGCCGATCACCTTGCTGCTGCAAGGAACCAACTTTCAAGTGAAGGTGTGGGAAGCTTTGCTCAAGATTCCCATGGGTTCGGTGGTCCCCTATGAAGATCTCGCCACCCGGGTTTGCAGCGCGCGAGCGGCGCGCGCGGTGGGAGGAGCCGTGGGGAAGAATCCCATCGCCTTCCTGATTCCTTGCCATCGCGTCATCCGCAAGGCGGGAGGAATCGGCGGTTACCATTGGGGCGCCACCCGGAAAAAAGCCATGCTGGTTTGGGAAGCGGCCCGAACGCACACCATTCAGGACTGAACCGGCCCACGTCATGCTGCCCCTGAGTGCGAAAGCGATGGCAAGCGATTGTGGATAATCCACCAATATCTCCTTTTAGCCCCATATCCTCAAACAGGGCGTACTCTAACGCGTTTAGTTTCATAAACTTACATGCGAACACGCCTTGCCCTGCGTGTTTTCAATAACTTGCGGGGTATGCTTTACTTTGCCCCCTGCGGGTACGTCGACTGACATAGGGCGACTACTCGTTGGTGGTGCCAAGACCGATGGGTGTCTGGCCCGCTTTCAAAGTGCAGTCATCCCGCTTTCCGGGTAGGACGTTTATGGGGACCTGGATTTAGGGGTGGACTTTGCCCTGCGAGGCGTGCTCCAATCTCGACAAGGACATTGTCCGGTGCTTGTTGGCAAAAACCCAGGGGGAGAGTAAGCGCATGAAGACGAACCACAAACTGGCGCTGGCAGTACTGGCGGGCGTCGCGATCGGCGTTGCTGGCGACAGGGCGATTCACGCCCTGCAAGTCAGGACGCCACATGCCTACGTCATCGCGGAAGTTGATGTAACGGACCCCACGACCATGCAGAAATATGCGGCGAAGGTCCCGGAAACGCTGGCGCCTTTCAATCACCACTATCTGGTTAGTGGCGGCAAGACCCAGGCTCTGGAAGGCGAACCGCCCAAGCGCATCGTGGTGATTGCTTTCGACAGCGCGGAGAAAGCGCGTGGCTGGTATGATTCGCCAGCCTATACGGCGATCAAGCCGATCCGGCAAAGCGCCGCGAAGGGCCGCATATTTATTGTCGAAGGCACTGCCTCCCAGTAGTCTGTAGCGCGGGTGTCCCCCCGTGTCTGTAGCGCGGGTGTCCCCACCCGCGTCTTCGAGGTGACGGGACACGACAAGCAGTTTTCAGATGTCCGTCAACGCAACTTCCAGCGACACTCCTGGATTTCTGTGCTATCGTCCGGCCATGAAAAGAGCCTTTGTATTGTTTGCTGCATTGTGCATGCCCCTGCCCATTGCCGCGCCGCAGACGGCGGCGCCAAAGCCTGAAAGGCGCGAGCGGCCGATGAGCGCCGATGAGGCGGCCATCCGGCAAATCTCGGAAGACTGGATCAGGTTCTATAACGCCGGGGACGCGGCGAAGGTCGCGGCCTTGTACACCGACGACGGCTACTATCTCTCGGCACACATCCTGGCGCATGGGAGGCAGGCGATCGAGGCTTATTGAGAACGCGGCATCAAGGCGGGCGGGCACCTCGATTTCATCAAGCCGCTGACGATCTACTACACGGGCGACCTCGCCTACTGTGCGGGCACCTACCAGGCCACCAACGCGGGTGTGACGGTCGATGGGCGTGTTCTAATCGTGCTGAGGAAAGTGAATGGCAAGTGGCTGATGGCCGCGCATGAGACGGTTGTGCGCGACCAACCGCTATGAGCAAGTACTGCCTGCGCCCCGAAAAGAAGAACGCTTGCCATGTCGGACATCTAAGCCAATTCTTTCACCAAAGGAATACGGAAACATGCAATCATCGGCTCCCGAATCCACTATGCGCGTGTGTTCGACGAAGCGCATGCCAGTAAGCTATTCTCGCGCGTTAAACGCTTTTTCAAGCTCGCGGATGTCGGTCATCACGGCGTTGAAGTCGGGCTCCCGGCCAAAGTACATTTCTCGCGTTTTCTCGTAGTCCCTGTGAAGGGCCTCTTCGAGTTGGGGGCCGGGCGCAAGGCGGAGAGTTCCCTTCTTAGCGAGCTCATATCGCGCACCCCCCTCCCGGAAAAAGTGCTGCTTATGCTCCACGACTTACTCCAGCAGATGGAGATCCTCAAGCGCGCGAAGGCCGCGGGGATGCTTTGAAATCACCACAACATCATGATAGTGGCGAAATACCCGTTCCGAGATTGGCTTCCCCGCTTCGGCGCGATAGTACTCGCGATGCCAAACTTATGACCCGACGGTGTGCGCCACTCAAATCCGCTTCAACTTTTGCAGCAATTCTACGTCGTGCAGGATAGATACGCCACGCTTCCGACAGAAGGCCAAAATTTCCGGCTCATAGAAATCCCGATCAAGCGTGCAAAGCACGTCCGCCTTGCCATCGATGGCGGTATAGACCACAGGATCATCATCCCGATCTTTAAGAACGACGGGCGTTTCGATACTCGGATGGACGACCTCTGAGATTTTGACGAGAAACTGCACATGTTCTTGGATATCCTGCAAAGTCAGCCGCCAAAGTTTCTGTAGTCGAGGGTAAGCCAGCGCGCGTTCAACCTCGCGAAGCAAGAACGGCGAGGTGATGAGCACGTGGTCGCTGGACGCGATTTTCAGAAGGAGTTCCCGGGCAGGACCTTGAACTTTGATGTTGGCTCTAACCAAAACGTTGGTATCGAGGACAATCCTCATTTCGGCTTCGCGCGGACGTGCTTGAGGGCTTCGTCAATTGCGGCCTCTTGCTCATCATCGGGAACGTGGCGTACGGATTCGGCCGTCCTGGTGATGCGATCTTCGAGTTGGCGGGCAAGCTTCTGGCGGACCTCTCCGGTGGGTGCATCGTGGGGTGAAAATGCCATGATACTCACCTCCTCATCGGGTTCAAGGACTCGGCCCAGAACGCGCTCCACGGCGCGGCGTGCGTCGGAAGGTAGTTCATTCGCCTTGTGTATTGCGATGTCTCCCATAATCCAATCTTAACCGCCCTTGGGCTGGGTTGCAACCGGCAACGCAACCCCCTCCGAAGGGAACGTAGCGC